>JAABUK010004609.1_pt1 | contig 22202 bp, 19 predicted proteins | sample 5559141 | NCBI WGS metagenome assembly JAABUK01 (sample SAMN10711869, study PRJNA513367) | rock metagenome | isolation source: Antarctica rocks | place: Antarctica: Victoria Land, Pudding Butte nord | collected 2016-01-03
TGCCGCGATGCACCTGCTCAGGCGGGTCAACCCAACAAACATGGCAGCGGCGACCCGCCACCTGCTCGCCAAGCCCCGCAAGGCGATCAAACTCATCGAGTCGAAGCGGGAGAACTAAACGGCCCTGATAACCGGGCTCATAATTTCCCTTCGGCTCCCCGAGTCCTCCCCGGCCGTAGGCATCGACCCAGCAGTAGTATACACTGGGTTTGAACTGACCGGATGAACCCGCCGGGCCGCCCGCGTGTCCGATGGCCTGACCCGTCCCCCTCGACGCCGGGCCGCCGCGACCGCGAGCCGGCGACGCGCGATTGCCCCTTCGGACCCCGTTGTGATGGTCGACATTAACAAGCCGATGAACCAAACCGCCCCGACGTCCGCGACCGAGACGCCGCGCCGCCGCCGGAAGACTCCCCCACTCCCCCAGGATGACGTCGAGTCCGCCGCCGTCGCCCGGGCCACGCCCGCCCGGGTCGCCCAGGCGCTCGAACACGCCAAGATCTGCGCCCGGATCGCCGACGAGAACCGGGCCAAGGATATCCTCCTGCTCGACCTCCGCGCCGCGACCCCCCTGATCGACTTCTTCGTGATCGCCTCGGCCAGCTCCCGCCGCCAGGCGTACGCGATCGCCTCCGAGATCGACCAGGAGCTGAAGAAGCTCGGCGAGGCCAAGCTCGGCATGGAAGGCGCCGAGGACGGGCGATGGATCCTCACCGACTACGGCGACTTCGTGACCCACGTCTTCTCCGAGGACGCCCGGACCTACTACGCCCTCGAAGAGATCTGGGGGGACGCCCCCCGCGTCGAGTGGCGCGACCCCGCCCGGATCAAGCACGCCCCGCCCGTCGAGGAAAGGCCCGTCGCGCCGGCCGAGGACGACGGGCCGGCCGATCTCCCCGGCTGAACCGCGATCGAGGGCCGGGAGGATTCCCCGGGCCCCGGCCGGATCGTATGCTAACGGGCCGCCCGCGCAACGATAATATCAATGCCGGTTCGGTCGTATTCGGGCAGCGGGCCCGAGGCCGACCGCGCCGGCCGTCGGAGGTGTGCGCCGAGGGGGGACCGGACGGTCATGGCGATCGATGCGGGACAGATCCTGGAGGCGGAACGAACCCACCTCCGATCGACAGAACGAGCCGTCATGAGAATTGCTTCACCTCGCCCCATGCAAATTACGAGTTCGGCCGCCTCCTCTCGTAGGGTGGGTGAGCGCAGCGAAACCCACCGAACTCCCGATGATATCAGATGTTGTGGTGGGTTTCGCTACGCTCACCCACCCTACCAGGGTCCATTTTCGAACGAACCCATCCCCGCCCGACGGAACGAACCCATCCCCGCCCGACGGAACGAACCCATCCGTGGATCGCGGAACGAACCCATTCCCGCGCGGATCGGCCGAGCAACCGGCCCCCGGGCGACCTCGCACCCCGATACCCTGTAGGCCTCCCATGAACGTCCTGGTCCAACTCCGAGACGCCTTCGCCCGGGCGACCCCCGAGGGCGGCGACGCCCGGACGTTCGCGTCGGCGGTCCGGCCGAGCACCGACCCCAAATTCGGCGACTACCAGGCCAATGGCTGCATGGCCATCGCCCGGGCCGCCCGGAAGAACCCGCGCGAGCTGGCCCAGGCCGTCGCCGGGTCGGTCGACCTCGCCCCGGTCGCCGACAAGCCCGAGGTCGCCGGGCCGGGGTTCCTCAACGTCCGGCTCCGGGACGACTGGATCGCCCGGTCCCTCGGCGAGCTGATGGCCGACGACGCGCTGGGCCTGACCCCGCCGGATCGCCCCAAGACCGTGGTCATCGACTACTCGTCGCCCAACGTGGCCAAGCCGATGCACGTCGGCCACCTCCGGTCGACCGTGATCGGCGAGAGCCTGGCCCGGATCTACTCGGTGCTGGGGCACAAGGTAATCCGCGACAACCACCTGGGCGACTGGGGCTCGCAGTTCGGGATGATCCTCTGGGGCTGGAAGAACCACCGCGACGAGGCCGCCTACGCCGCCGACCCGGTCGGCGAATTATCCCGCCTCTACCGCCTGGCCCAGGCCCGGATCAAGCCGGGCGAGACGCTCCGCGAGGCGTACGGCAAGGCGATCGCGCTCGACGAGCAGGGCCGGGCGGCCGAGGCCCTCGCGCTGTTCGCCGGGCGCTCCGCGGGGACGGCCGACACCTTCGAGGACGTCGCCCGCCGGATCGCCGAGGCCCGCGACGTCGCCGACGCCTGCCGAGCCGAGACGGTCAAGCTCCATGCCGGCGACTTCGAGAACCGCGTCCTCTGGCAGCAGTTCATGCCCCACTGCCTGGGCGCCTTGCAGGCGGTCTACGACCGACTCGACATCCGCCACGACGTCCATCTGGGCGAGAGCTTCTACGACCCGATGCTCGCCGATGTCGTCAAGGACGTCGAGGCCAGGGGCCTGGCCGTCGCCAGCGAGGGGGCGACCGTCATCTTCTCCGAAGGGTTCAACGCCCCGTTCATCGTCCGCAAGAAGGACGGCGCCTACAACTACGCGACCACCGACCTGGCCACCGTCAAGTATCGCAAGGAGACCTGGGATCCCGACCTCCTGCTCTACGTCGTCGACCACCGCCAGGGCGACCACTTCCAGCAGCTGTTCGCCGTCGCGAAGCGGTGGGGATATGAAGGGATCGCGATGGAGCACGTGTCATTCGGGACGGTGCTGGACAGGAACAAGAAGCCGTACAAGACCCGCGACGGCGAGGTCGTCGCCCTGGAATCGCTCCTCGACGAGGCCGTCGCCGCGGCCCGGAAGGTCGTCGACGCCAGCAGCTCGCACCTTCCCGAAGGCCGGCGCCGGGAGGTCGCGGAGGTGGTCGGCCTGGGGGCGATCAAGTACGCCGACCTGTCGCACAACCGCCAGAGCGACTACGAGTTCGACCCCGAGAAGATGACGGCGATGAACGGGAACACCGCCACCTATCTCCAGTACGCCTACGCCCGGACCCGGAGCATCTTCCGCAAGGGCGGGTTCTCCCCCGAGGCGATCCGCCGGGCCCGGCCGCCGATCGCCCTGTCCAACCCGGCCGAACGCGCCCTGGCCGTCCGGGTCCTCCGCTACCCCGAGACGCTGGAGTTCGCCGCCGCCGAGAACAAGCCGAACATCCTCGCCGACTACCTGTTCGACCTGGCCAACGCATTCAGCACGTTCTTCGAGGAATGCCCCGTGCTCAAGGCCGAGTCCGACGATCGCCGGGACAGCCGGCTGGCGCTGATCGACCTGGTCGCCCGGACCCTGGAGGCCGGGCTGGGCCTGCTGGGGATCGGCGTGGTCGAGGAGATGTAACCCCGGCCGAGCCATCGGGCGATGAAGTCCCGCAATCTTATCGATATCTTCCCGGTCGGGCCGCGCCGGCGGCGCGTCCTTTGCTGGTTGTGAGGGCCCGGGCGAAGCGACCGAGTCCGGCAGGCCGATCGACGGCCCGGACGAACCGCCGCCCGGCGGTGCTTCGCCCGACGGACCGAGACCAGGCCGAGAACCTCCGAGGAGATTGACCGATGATCCGCAACCTGAGCCTCGCCGCACTCGCGGCCGCCCTGATCGCCCCGAATGCCGGCGCCCAGGTGAACTCCCGGACCGCCGGCAAGGCGGGCGTGAGCGATTCCCTGTTCGCCCTGGCGGCCGCCGACGGCGGATTGGCCGAGGTGATGATCTCCGAGCTGGGCGTGCAGAAGGCCACCGACCCCGAGCTGAAGAAGTTCAGCCAGCACATGGTCGAGTCGCACACCAAGATGAACGCCGAGCTGATGGCCCTGGCCACCCAGAAGGGCGTCACCCTCCCCCGGACCGTCAGCCCCGGGCACCAGTTCTGTGCCCAGAGCCTGGCCAGCCTGTCGGGCGAGGAGTTCGACCGCTGCTACGCCAAGGCCCAGGCCGTCCTCCACATGGACACCGTCTCGAAGTTTGAGGCCGAGGCCGAGCGTGGCCAGGACCCCGACGTGAAGGCCCTCGCCGCCAAGTCCCTGCCGCACATCAAGGAACACCTCAAGATGATCAAGCCGATCGCCATGCGGTACGAGAGCGAGAAGCCCAGCACCGCCGGCGCCGCCCCGGACCGGCGCTGAGCCGGATTGAAGACGTCCCGAACTTCCCGCGACCGGGACGATCCCGGCCGCCGCGAGTCCCGCAAGGGGCCCGCGGCGGCCTCATTCGTTTCCCGCGATCCGTGCCCGGTAGGCTCAGTTCTTCGGGGTCGGCTGGTCCTTCTCGGCGGCCTTCTTCTCGGCCGGCCTGGCCGTCCCCTCCTTGGCGAACTTGAGCGCGGCCGAGTTCATGCAGAACCGGAGGCCGGTCGGGGCCGGGCCGTCCTCGAAGACGTGGCCGAGGTGGGCCCCGCAGGTGTTGCAGATCACCTCGGTCCGGGCGTAGCCGAGCTTGTGGTCGGTGGAGGTTTCGACATTCGACTTGTCGAAGGGGGCGTAGAAGCTGGGCCAGCCGGTGCCCGACTCGAACTTGGTCTTCGAGCTGAACAGGGGCGTGTCGCAGCCGATGCACTCGTAGAGGCCCTTCGCCTTGTTGTGCAACAACTTGCCCGACCCGGCCGGCTCGGTGTCGGCCTGACGGGTGACCGCGTACTGCTGGGGCGTGAGTTGCTTCCGCCACTCCGCGTCCGACTTCATGACCTTCCGGGGCCTGGCCGCGGCCTCCTGGCCGGCGGCGACGAAGGCGACCAGGGAGGTGGCGACCGAGGACAGGAGGGCGATCCGCAGGGCTCGGACGTTCATGGACGGGCTCCTCATCGCGACGGCCCGGGCCCGGGGGTTCGATCGGGGCCGGGGGGGATCGATGCCCGACAGGTCGGGCATCGGAGTAAACCCTACTACGGCCCCATTCTCGGGGCTGTTCGGGTCGCGTGCAAGGTCGACTCCGGGGACGGCCCGCGACGCCCGACCCATCCGATCGGCGGCCGACGTTGCCCCGGCGCATCGCGACGGCGATTCGACCCGGCCGGCGCCGGTTGGCCCTTGCCGAGCGGCGGGCCAGCTCCTAGGCTAGGGTGTCGGCCCCTGCCCCGGGCATCCATGCAGCGATCTCCCATGCGAACCGGCCCGCCCATGTCGAATCCACAGTCGCAAGACGCCTTCACGATCGAGCGGCGGGGAGAGCTGACGGTGGTCTCGGCCACCCCGGCGCTGGAGTCGATCGCCGTCGGCCTGGAAGACCAGGCGGCCCAGTTGATCTTCGACCCGATCCGGCACGACGCCGAGCCGCTGATCGTCTTCGACCTGTCGCAGGTCGATTACTTCGGCTCGGTCTTCCTCGGGGTCCTGCTCCGGTGCTGGAAGATGGTCCAAGCCAAGGGCGGGACCATGGCGCTGTCGGGGGTCTCGACCCGGGCCCGGGAATTGCTCCACCTCACCTCGCTCGACTTCGTCTGGCCGATCTACGCCGACCGTCGCGAGGCGGTCGAGGCCCTCCTCTCGGACTGAGCGCGACGCCCCGCCGACGTGGGGTCGGCCGGCCCCCGAATCCCGTTGACAGGCGAAACGACGCGTCCGATGATGGAGGTTAATCCCGACGTCCCCGAGCGTCCCCGCCGGCCTGTCGAGGACGACGCCTGCCGGAGCCACCATGGGCATCTCTGACCGCGAATATTATCGCGACAAGACGCGCGGTTCGGGGTGGTTCTCGGGCATGGCCCCGGCCTGCAGGGCGATCATCGTCGTCAACGCCGCCGTGTTCATCGCCAACAAGTTCATCGGCGATTCGGTCGAGCGGGCATTCGTCGCCAACAGCGACCTCATCTTCCACCATTACCACGTCTGGCGGCTCCTGACGGCGGCGTTCCTCCACGTCGACCCGTTCCACATCCTGATGAACATGCTGTTCCTCTGGATGGTCGGGCGCGAGATGGAGTCGTTCTACGGGACCCGCAATTTCACCGCGCTCTACCTGACCGCCGCCGTCTTCAGCACCCTCTGCTGGGCGATCGCCGACACCTTCAGCCCGCTCCCCGGACTGGCGATGATGCTCGGCGCCTCGGGCGCGGTCATGGCGGTGGTCGTCCTCTACACGCTCTATTACCCGCGCCGCGAAGTCCTGCTGGTGATCTTCCCGATCGAGATGTGGCTGCTCCTGGTCCTCTACCTCGGCTGGGACCTCCTCCAGTTCCTCAGCCATTCGCGCGAGCCGATCGCCTATTCGGCGCACCTGGGCGGGGCGCTGTTCGGCTACCTGTACAAGGTGGGCGACCTCCGGCTCACGCGATTGGAGGAGATGGTCTTCCGCCGGCGGCCCCGGCTCCGGATCGTCACCGGCGAGCCGCGCGAGGCCCCCGCGCCCCGGCCGACCGTCGGCGCCACCTGGTCTCCCAACACGGCCGCCTCCACCCGGCCCGCGCCGACGGTGGTGATCCCCGAGGAGCAGTTCGACGAGAAGCTCGACGAGATCCTCATCAAGATCGCTCGCGAAGGCCGGGGCTCGCTGAACGAGGACGAGAACCGGGTCCTCGAAGAGGCCAGCCGGCGGGCCCGGAACCGTCGGAGTGAGCGGATCTGATGCCCGACCCGATCGTCCGCGAGGGCCGGGCTGACGACCTCGACGCGATCGTCGAGTTCAACGCCCGGCTCGCCCAGGAATCCGAGGCGAAGCTCCTGGACCGGGCGGTCCTGGCGCGGGGGGTCGCCGCCGCCATGGCCGATCGGGACCGGCTCCGCTACTGGGTCGCCGAGCTGGAGGGCGATCCCGGCGACCCGGGCCCCCGGCGGGTCATCGGCCAGGCGGCCATCACCCGCGAGTGGAGCGACTGGCGGGCCGGCTGGATCTGGTGGCTCCAGAGCGTCTACGTCCACCCCGACCACCGCGGCCGGGGGGTCTTCCGCGCCCTCTCCGATCGGATCCGCGCGACCGCCCGGGGGGCGGACGACGTGATCGGCCTCCGCCTGTACGTCGAGGCCTCCAACGACCAGGCCAAGCAGGTCTACCGGGCGCTCGGCATGAAGCCCGGCGGCTACGAGGTCTATGAAGACCTCTGGATCGAGGAGCGCGCCCCTCGCGGGCCTTCGGGCGGCTGAAGTCCGATCACCCCCGGCTCATCCGCGACCATCGGCCGAGGAGGTCCGCGGCGGCCCCCCGGTCCAGGGCCTCCGACGCGACCCGGACCCCTTCGCGCAGGCCCTCGACGCGGCCGGCGACCAGGAGGGCGGCCGAGGCATTGGCCAGGATCGTATCGCGGGCCGGGCCCGGCCCCGAGGCGAACACCCGGCGGATCGTCGCCGCGCTCTCGGCGGGGCCGGAGACGCGGAGGTCGGCGGCCCGGGCCGGCGCCAGGCCGAACTCGTCGGGGTGCCACTCCCGCCGGGCCACCGATCCCGCCTCGACCCACAAGACCCGGGTCGGGCCGTCCAGGCTGACCTCGTCGAGCCCGTCGGAGCCGGTCACGACCGCCGCCCGGCGGACTCCCAGCCGGGCCAGCGCCGCGGCCATCAGGTCGGCCATCCGATCGTCCGGGACGCCGATGAGCTGGAACGCCGGCCGGGCGGGGTTGGCCAGCGGGCCGACCAGGTTGAACAGCGTCCGGAACGGCAACTGGCGGCGGACCGGCGCCGCGAACCGGAGCGCGGGGTGGAACCGGGGGGCGAACAGGAAGGTCAGGCCCAGCTCGGCCAGGCATCGGCGGAGCCGGTCGGGCGTGGCCTCGACGTCGACCCCGAGTTCGGTCAGGACCTCGGCGCTGCCCGAGTTCCCCGAGGCCGACCGGTTGCCGTGCTTGGCCACGGCCACCCCGCAGGCCGCGACCACCACGGCCGATGCGGTCGAGATGTTGACGGTATTCGCCCCGTCGCCGCCCGTCCCGCAGGTGTCCAGGAGGTCGGGCCTCCCCTCGACCGGCTCCCAGGCCGTCATCCGCCCCCGGACGGCGGCCACGGCCCCGGCCAGCTCCTCGGCCGATTCCCCCTTGACCCGGAGCGCGGCCAGGAATGCCCCGACCACGGCCTCGGGGGCGTCGCCATCCATGATCGAGGCGACGGCGTCCCGGGCCTGGTCCTCGGCCAGGCCTCCGCCGGACCCCAGCACGCCCAGGGCTCGGACCAGGGGCGACATCAGGGGACGCGGACCATGGAGCGATGGAACGCCCCGTCGACCAGGCGATGGACCCCCAGCTCGACCCCGCCCGCCGTCCGGAGCGCCTGGATCACCTCGTCGGCCGACTGGATCGGCCGGCCGGCGATGGCGTGGATCACGTCTCGCGGCCGGAAGTAGGTCGCCAGCGGGCTGTCGGGCTCGACCTTGGTCACCGCCGCGCCCCGGAACCCCTCGGGCAGGCCCATCCGCCGGGCGATCGGCGCGTCGAGCGTGACCAGCTCCACCCCGCTGATGGTCCCGATCGGGGACGCCGGCCGCGTCGGCCGGGCGACGATCTGGGATTTGTCGGCGACCAGCACCTTCAGGGCGACCTCGCGGCGGTCGCGCCAGGTGACCACGTCGGCCGGCTGGCCGATCGGCGCCATCGACACCAGGTTGATCAGGTGGTTCAGGTCGGCGACATCGACCCCGTTGAACCGGAGGATCACGTCGCCCACCTTCATCCCTCCCAGGGCCGCGGGCGATTGGTGGTCGACCGACTCGATCCAGGCCCCCCGGGGCCGGTCCAGGCCGAGGGCGACGGCGTTGGTCGCCTCGAATTCGGGGCGGAGCTTGACCCCGAGCGCCCCGCGGCTGACCCGGCCGTTGGTCAGCAGTTGCCCCATGATCCACCGGGCCAGGTTGATCGGGATGCTGAAGCCGACACCCTCATTCCCGCCCCCGTTGGAGAGGATGGCGATATTGATGCCGATCACCTCGCCCTTCATGTTCACCAGCGGGCCGCCCGAGTTGCCGGGGTTGATGGCGGCGTCGGTCTGGAGGAAGTCCTGGTTCTCGACCCCGGCCTTCTCCAGGTCGACCTCGTGCCGGCCCCGGCCGCTGATGATCCCCTGGCTGACCGAGTGGTTCAGCCCGAACGGGCTCCCCAGGGCCAGGACCCACGAGCCGACCGCCGCGTCGTCGCTGTTGCCCAGCCTGGCCGCGGGCAGGTTGTCGCGGTCGAGCTTCAGGACGGCGATGTCGGCCTTGCTGTCGGACCAGATCCGGACCGGGTGGAACGACCGGCCGTCGCTCAGGAAGATGTCGATCTGACCGACCGAAGACCCCGAGATCACATGATTGTTCGTCAGGACGAACAGCCCCCGGGCCCCCTCGCCCCGGACGATCACGCCCGAGCCGGTCTCCTCGTACTCGGCGGAGTTCGGCTCGTCGTCGCGACGGCCGACCTTGTGCGAGACCAGGTGGACGACCGAGGGCGAGACCACCTTGGCCACCAGCTCGAACGTCCGGTTGATGGGCTCGAACTGGGCATACTGGCGGGCGAGCTGGCCGTAAAGCCCGTCCTCGCCCTGACCCCGGACCGAGGGAGGTGCCGGAGCCGGCGCCGGCCCGACGTCCTCGGCCGGCGACGCGACCGGGCCGGGCGGCCGAGCCTGGGCCGAGACGAGCCGCCCCCCCCGGTCCAGGCCCACGCCCAGTATGATCCCGACGGCGAGCGTCGCGAGCAGGAGTAACGGCGAGGTGGAACGCACCATGATCGGCCGATCTCCGGGTAGGTCCGAATTCGGAGCCGCGGGGGACGGGGGGCGGGCCCGATCCCGTCGCGAGGGCAACGCGTTAATATACCCCCGCCCGCTCCGAAGTGTCAAAGTCGGCGGAACGAACCACGACCGCCCCGCCGTCGAATAGAGGGGAAAGGGGCGATCGAAGTCGACCCGGACTGCTCGGGGTGCGGATGCCAGGCGGGCCGCCGGACCTGCCGTCCGCGGGGGCCCCCGGCCCGGGCTTTATCCTAAAGCAATTCCGGGGCCGGAGGCCCGCGGATGCCGCCGGGGGGCGAGATCGTCGGCCCATCGTTCTGGCCATTATGTTAATATACGGCGCATCCGAGGCCCGCACCCGGGGCCGTCCGGACTTCGGCTTGCGACCGACGGAAGTGGGTTCTTCCTCCGCCACGTAAAAAACAAGGAATCGTCCCGATGATCGACATTTATGACGAGATCCTGGCGCTCAAGGGGCGCGAGGACGCCACGATCCTGGCCCATTATTACCAGGACGGCGAGATCCAGGAGCTGGCCGACGTCACCGGCGACAGCCTCAAGCTGGCCCGGGCCGCGACCGAGGTGGGCACGGGCACCATCGTCTTCTGCGGGGTCCACTTCATGGCCGAGACGGCCAAGATGCTCAACCCCGAGAAGCGCGTCCTCCTGCCCGACCTGAGGGCCGGTTGCAGCCTGGCCGACAGTTGCCCGGCCCCCGCCCTGGCCCGATATCAGGAGCAGCTCCGGGCCGAGGGCCGCCGGTTCCAGACGGTCACCTACATCAACAGCTCCGCGGCGGTCAAGGCGCTCTCGGACTGGATCGTCACCTCGGGCAACGCCGAGCAGATCATCCGCCGGGTCCCCGACGACCACGAGATCCTGTTCGTCCCCGACCGCCATCTCGGCTCGTACCTCCAGGGCGTGACCGGCCGGCCGATGATCCTCTGGGACGGGTCGTGCATGGTCCACGAGGTTTTCAGCGTCCTCGACCTGATCCGGCTCAAGCGGCGGATGCCCGGCTCGGTGACGCTGGCCCACCCCGAATGTCCCGCCAACATCCGCGAGCAGAGCGAATTCGTGGGCGGGACCGAGGCCATGCTCCGGTTCGCCGAGGGCCGGGCCGAGCCGACCGACTTCCTGGTCGCCACCGAGGCGAACATGCTCTGGCAGCTCCAGAATGCCGTCCCCCGCCACCGATACCACCCGGTCCCCGGGATCACCTGCGCCTGCAACAAGTGCCCGCACATGGCCCGGAACACCCTGGAAACCCTGCGCGACTGCCTCAAGAACGGCGGCCCCGAGATCCCCTGGCAGCCCGAGTTCGGCCGGGCCACCGAGGTCCTCCGCCGGAGCCTCCTCAATTGATCCGTGGCCCGGCCCGACGGGGGGTTGTCAATGCCCCATCGGGCGGGCCGTGGCATGGGCCTTCGGTTCCGGGCCGGAGGGGCACGCAACCTTCAGGACCGGGGCCCTCCTGGGCCGTCTGTAATGAGCTACAAGAAGACGAGCCGAAGGGAGCTTTTGCGCGCAAAAAGCCGAGGCACCATCCGGCCGGGAAACGGGGAAAGGCCGCCGGGGTCCCGGCGGCCTTTCGCGTCTCGTCGGATACGGTTGGCGGGGCGATCGGTCAGCGACCCGATTCGCTGAGGTCCATCTCGAAATCGCTCAGCTTGATGTCGGCCTCGCCGTCGGAGTCGGACGGGGACTTGTCGTAGATCTTGGCCCATCGCTGGTCGTCGACGCCGGACTGCCCGAAGGCCTGGCCGTGGCGCTCGTTCTCGCGCTGGCAGTCGATGCACGAGTTGGTATAAGGCAGGGCGTTGAGCCGGGCCTCGGCGATCTTGCCGCCGCAGAATTCGCAACGGCCGTAGACGCCGTCGACGATCCGCTGGAGGGCGTGCTCGATCTGGCCCAGCTCGCGGCTCTCGATCTCGACGATCTGCGAGGTGATCTCGTCATTGGCGGTGTCGACGGCGGCATCGACGCTGTCGCCGACCACGTTCAGGGCCGCGAATTCGCGATAGCCGTCGAGGTCGCCGGTGAGGGCCTTCCGAAGGGCATCGCGGCGGGCAACCAGCCGCGAGTGGAGTCGGAGGAGAGAGTCTTTGCGGGCCAAATTACACCTCCAGGTGTCTTCGCAGCCGTTCGACGGTGGCCGGTTGGGGACCGAAGGGCCGCTCTGGTGACCGAATGCCACGGGTCCCGATCGCGGATAATCCCGCATATCCGGCAAATAAATGGTCGATCGGGGTCAACCACCATTCCATGCGGCCCGGCTCGACTCGCTACCATGTCTGGGTCAGGTTTCGTCGAACACTCCCGCCATCAAGCACATTATGCGCCACAGGCAAGGGGTTCGGGGCATTTCCCTTCCCGTCAAGGATAATACGCCGCCCGGACACGATTGTTTTCCGAAATGCGCCATTTTTTCCCCGAGGACCCCGTCCCACCGACGACGTCCTCGGCCCGGGCTCCGGTGGGGAATACGGCCGAAGTTGACAATCCGGACGTCGGGCCGGTGAAATTGCCGGGGCGCCTGCGGGCCGTTTCCGTCCGGCTGATACGCACCCCGGGGGGGAACTGTGCGGCCCCGGTTCGCGGATTATCGGGGCCGGGTCGGCCGCGGACGGAAGGCGCGGGATGGTCGATTCACTTCCGGTCCGTGAAGTAGGCCGAGGCGCGGGGCTCGGTGGTGGCGGGGTCGAACGGGAAGACGACGACCTGGGTGACCTTGCCGTTCCGGTAGATCCACTGCTCGACGCACCGGCCCTGCGAGGCCGACCGGACGACCTGGTCGGGCTTCCCGCCGAGCCGGGATCGGACCTGGGCCCGGGTCAGGCCCTTGAGCGAGTCGGCGGACTCGGCCGGGGCGGCGGGACGTCCGGGGTCGGCGGCCGGGCCCGTCGGTTCGGCGGGCGCCCTGGCGGCGGCGGGGTCGTACCAGCCGGCGTCTCCCTTGCGGTAGCCCAGCCGGAGGAAGGCGTCGATCGCCGTCTTCGACTGGGGGTCGATGACCAGGGCCTCGCGGAGGAGGTCGGCGGCGGTCGCCCGGTCGCCGAGCAGCTTCTCGTAGTTGCCGGCCAGGAGGATCCGGCCCTCGGCGTCGGAGCCGCTGAGGCGGTTCTTGCGACGGTCGGCGAGCCAGGCCAGGAGGATCCGGCGGCCCCGGTCGTCCTGGCCCTGCTCGCGGAAGGTCCGGGCGAGCCCCTCGGCCTCGGACTGCCTCATCGAGGCGACGCGCGTTTCGGCCTCGTCCAGCCCGCGCTGGCGGAGCCGATCGGCGATCTCGGGCCGCTCCGGGAGCCGGGCCCGGGCGGCCTCCGCGAGCGCCGCGGCCTCGGCCGGTCGGGCTTCGAGCCGGCGGATCAGGGACCGCTCGACGATGTCGGACCGGAGCCGGCGGTCGAGCGCGGCCCGGGCCGGCGCCGTCGCGTCGCGATAGGCGGCGGCCGGGTCCCTGGCATAGGCCTCGGCCAGGTCCCGGTCGACGGCGTCGGGGGTCTTGGGGTCGGCGGCGGCCGGCAGGGTATTCTCGACCTGGTCGGCCAGGGCGTCGTACTCGGCGGGGGACGCGGCCCGGGCGAATCGGTCGCGGAAACCGCGGTGGGCCAGGGCGATGCGCGACGCCTCGGGGATCGGGCGGGACGCCGACCGCGCGAACAGGGCCAGGGCATCGGAGCCCGGCCGATCGGCCTCCACCCGGAGGGCCTCCGCCTCCAGGTCCGCGCCCCGGGTTTCCAGCCTCGGGTCATTCAGCTCCTTGCCCCGGCGTTGCGCCCAGAGGGCCCAGGTCCGCCGCGCCTGGAAATCCTCCGGCCGGACCCGGGCCAGCTCGCGGTCGAGCCGGTCCAGGTCGGCGGGCAGGAGTTCGATCGCCGTGACCTCGCAGATCAGCCGGCCTTCCTCGACCTTCAGGGTCCCCAGGACCCGCGCATTGGGCTCGGAGGGGGATCGGGCGAACCGGAGCCGCGCCGGGAGCTTGAACGGGACCTCGGTCCGCCGTAGGAGGAGCTCATCGTAGCCCGCCCCGCGCCTCGATTCGAGGAAGTAGCGGATCCGGTCGTCGACCACGACGTCGCGGCCGACGAGCTCGGGGTGTCTGGTCAGCTCGGAGGGCTCGACGAATTCGGGTCCGGCCGCCGGGGCGAGGGGGGCCAGGGCCGCGACCGCGAGGAGCGCGGCCCGGAGGGACCGGATCATGGGCGGGGCTCCTCGGCCGGCTCGGACGGGGGCCAGTTGTTCGCCTCCAGCGCCCGGGTGTGGGTGATGAAGACCCCGCTGTCGGGCTCGACGGTGAAGACCCAATCGCCGGAGGCGACGTCCAGCTCCATCGCCTTCAGGCGGACGCCGAAGGGCTTCTGCTCGCCGACCTGGGGACTGGACAGGTCGAACAATTCGAGCCCCGCCAGGTCGACCCGGCCCCGGGCGTCGGGCCGGGGGCCCCGGCCGACGAAGATCGGATAGGCGATCTCGTAGCGCGACCCGGGCCGGGCGGGGTCGGGGACGTCGGTGATCGGGGCATCCAGGATGATCGAGCGGCCCCGGTAATGGGTGGCGAAGTACGACGACCAGTTGTTGACGTCGCGGAAGGTGGCCGCCTCCTCGACGATCTCCTTGAGCCCGTCGGCGGCGAGGTCGGTGAAGATGGCGGCCTCCCGGGCCCCCTGGCGGATCGAGTCGGCCCCCTCGAACCGCCCGCCCAGGCCGTCGACGGCCGCCGAGGCCTCGGCCAGGAGCTTCTTGGCGGGCTGGAAGTCGCCGGCATCGAGCTTCTTCAGCCCCTCGGTCCGGCCGATCTCGGCGATCCGGGGCAGCTCGTCGAGCCGCTGGCGACGCTGGCGGATCGCGATGGCGCCGATGACCAGCAGGACCACGCCCGCGGCCAGGAGCGGGTTCCGATGCCGCCAGGCCCATTCGGCCGGGCTGGTCCGGGCGGCGATCCGGACCGCCGGCGCGGCCGGCTCGGTCCGGGCCGGCGCGGTCGCCGGGCGAGGGCGGGGTCGGGGCTTCGCCCCGGGATCCGGGCCGGGGCCCTTCACCTTGGGAGGGGCCACCTCGGCCGGGGTCGAGGGCCGGGGGGCCTCCGCGACGTCGTCCACCCAGTCGATCTCCGCCTCCGCTTCCGCCTGGACGCCCTCGGCGGCCATCCCCGAGGGCGGCGGGTCGGTCAGCGGGAGCGGGTCGTCATCGGGGGGGAAGTCCGGGGCGACGGCCTCCCGCGGGCGCGGGGCCGAGGCCGGCGTCGGGGGCTCGGGCAGCGGGCTCCGCGGGAGGACGAAGATCCCCTCGCCGCAGGTCGGGCATCGGAGGGCCTGGTAGCCCTCGGTCCGATGGCCGCGGAGGCGGTGGCCCTCCACGCACGCGACGCTGTACGACTGGGCCCGGGCCGGCGGCGAGGCCGACCACGCCTGCATCATCGATCTGGCGCGTCCGAGCAATCCCAACGGTTCTCGACCCCCGATCGAGGACCGCCGGCCGCGAGGAATCGCGGCCGACGACGATTGTCCTACATTATCAACGGGGCCCCGCCGACGGTCAATCGTCGGGTCACTTTCCGGCCGGCCCGCGATCCCTTATCCTGGTCGGGGGCGACCTCGCCCCTCGGCCGGTGCGCCCCCTCGATCCCCGGAATCCCCCCCTCGCATGAACCGGATCGCGAGCCTGCTCGGCCTCGCCTCGATGCTCGGGGCCCCGGCCGTCGCCGGGGCCGGCCCGCCGTCGGGCCCCGGGCCGCTCCGGGTCACGGCCCGGGCGGAGGCGGGGCCGCACTTCGTCGGCCAGGCGATCGAGATCCGGGTCGAGGTCGAGGGGGCGTCGGACGTCCCGGCCGTCGACCCGCCCGGGCTCGTCGGCGCGGAGGTCCGGCCGGTGCCGGGGGTCGCGGCCCGGCCGGCGGAGGCCCGGTTCGTCGCCATCGCCCGACGGGCCGGGACGGTCGAGATCCCCCCGTTCCGGGCCCGGTCGGGCGACCGGTCGGGGGCGTCGAGGCCGATCCGGCTGTCGGTCGCGAACGTCCCCGCCGAGGGCCGGACGTCGGCCTTCCTCGGCGGGGTCGGGGCGCTGGACGTCCGCGCCGAGGCCGGGCCGACGGCCCTCCGGGCCGGGCAGACGCTCGACTACCTCATCCGGATCTCGGGCCCCGCCGCGTGGGGGAGCGCCCGGGCCCCCGACCTCTCGGGGTGGTCGTCGGTCGCGCCGGGGCTCCGGGTGGAACCGCTCCCGGATTCCCCGGAGGGCGGCGCGGTGCCGGCCCGGACCTTCCGATATCGGCTCCGGCCGACCCGCGCCGGCAGGGTGGTCCTGCCGCCCGTGGCGGTCTCCGCCTTCGACCCCAAGGCCCGGCGATACGCGACGAGGTACACGGCGGGGATCGCGATCCGGGTCGAGGACCCGCCCGGGTTCGACCCGTCCCGCCTCGACTATGGCGGGGACGAGGGCCCCGCCCGCCAACCCTGGCGGCTCGGGTGGATCGGCCCGATCGTCGCGGCGGCGCTGGCGGGCGGCCTGATCCTCGGGGCCCGATGGCGACGGTCGCGGGGCCCGGCCGACCCGATCCGGGTCGCCTCGGGGCTGATCGGCGGCCTGGTCGCGGGCGGCGACGAGCCCGACGCGGCCCGTCGGGTGACCGAGGCCCTCGCGGAGTTCTTCCATCGGGCCGGGGGCCGGTCGCCGGGTGCCCTGACCCCGCCCGAGACCCGGGCGGAAGTCGAACGCCTGACCCTCGACCGGGGGCTCGCCCTCCGCGCGGGGTCGCTGGTCGAGGATTGCGATCGGGCGCGGTTCGGCGGACGGGCGAGGGATGGGGGAGCGGGCCGGCTGATCGCCGAGGGGCGGGCGGTCCTGGAGTCGGTCGCGGACGCGATGGCCCGGGGGGAGAAGGCGGGGCGAGTACCGAGGGAGGCAGTCGAGACCGCGGGCGATTGATGGTGCGGTCGGGAACTGCCTCCCGTCTTCAACAAGTCCGAACGGATCAAGGCTGATGGACCCAGACCGGCCCCACTTCGGGGCCGGGACCGACGCGGGACGGGATCAGCTCCGGGCGTACGCGGTGGTCCGCGTCTTCGCGGTGCTGTACAGCTCGCGATAGTTGCTGTCGCGCTTCGGCTCGCGGCGGTAGGCCACGAATCCATCGAGCGGGAGGGTGGGGATGGACTTGTTGATGAGCAGCTCGATCTCGGTCAGGGGCTCGCCCTGGTCCGGGCAGACGAACATGTAGGCCAGGCCATCCTTGCCCATCCGGCCGGTCCGGCCGATCCGGTGGATGTAGTTCTCGGGGTCGTCGGGGACGTCGAAGTTGATGACGTGGCTGATGTTGACGACGTCGATCCCGCGGCCGACGACGTCGGTGGCGACCAGGACCGGGATGGTCCCGTCGCGGAAGCCCTGCATGACGCGGTTCCGGGCCGTCTGCGCCAGGTCTCCGTGGATGGTGGCGACGCCCGCGATCCGGCCGCGGAGCCGGTCGGCAAGCTTGTCGGCGCCCCGCTTCGTCCGGGTGAAGACGATGCACTGGCGGGGCTTGTCGCGGTCGAGGAGGTGGACCAGGAGGTCGAACTTCCGGTCGTGCTCGACGGTGACGTAATACTGCTTGATCGACTCGACCGAGGGCTCGTCCTTGGACAGGTTCATCTCGATCGGCTCGAACATGTATCGGCGTGCGAGCGTGCGGATCTCGTCGCTGATGGTGGCCGAGAGGAGCATGGTCTGGTGCGGGTCGGGCACCTTGCGGAGGATCCGCTCGATGTCGGGCCGGAACCCGATGTCGAGCATCCGGTCGGCCTCGTCGAGGACGACGTGGAAGATCTCGCCGAGGTACAGGGTCCGCCGCTCGATGTGGTCGAGCACCCGGCCGGGCGTGCCGACGATGATGTCGACGCCGCGCTCCAGGGCCCGGAGCTGCTTCTCGATCGGCTCGCCGCCGTAGATCCCGCAGATGGCGACGTCCTGGCCGTGGGCCAGCTTCTGCATCTCGACGACGATTTGCTGGACGAGTTCGCGGGTCGGCGCCAGTATGATGGCCTGGGGGCCGCGTCCCCGGGCTTCCAGCATCTCGATCAGCGGGATGCCGAAGGCGGCCGTCTTGCCCGTGCCGGTCTTGGCCTGGCCGATGATGTCCCGACCTTCGAGGGCCTCCGGGATCAGGGCGGCCTGGATGGGGGAGGGGGTCGCATACTTGACCCTCCGGAGCGCTTCGAGCATCGGGCGGCTCAAGCCCATCGATTGGAATCCGGGTGGGGATTCCTCCACCGCGCGTTGGTGCAAACAAACCTCCTGGAAATGATGAAATGCCTGGTTGACGGGGACCGGGCCCGCCCGTCACCGGTCGCGGTCACCCGATCCACCCTCTATCTTACCCCGAACCGGCATCCTCGTCAAAGCCACCCGACCCCCAATCATCCACCACCGCACGCCCGGGTCGGCCGGGAAGATGGCGGAATGCGATCCCCTTCATGCTTGCGAGCATCCATTTTCTTGCGTCCAATGATTCTTCGTCTGGAGCCGTGTCGCCCCTCGGCCATCCGCTTCCATCGACCGGCAAAAACGAACCCAACGTTCACCTCCGGGGCGGTCCGTGCCCTTGGACCGTCCCTGCAGCCACCCGGGAAAACGAAATTAACCCGTCCGCCGGCCCCGAGCCCGAAGGATCCGGACTGTCCGACACGAAAAAACGAACCCAACATCTCCACCGATCGGACCCCGCGGGAAAAACGGACCCAACGACGTCCGTGTTCCACAGCAGCGAAGACGGACCCAACGATGGCCTGGACAGTCCCGGGGAAAAACGAACCCAACGTCGCCCGAGATCGGCCTTCGCCCGGGACCGGGAAGGATAGGAATGCCAACATCCTCCGACCTCCGAGCAGGCGGATCGCCCGGAACCAAAGCGTCCTCCGGGCCAGGCCCTCCGGTATGATATTCACCCCGGACGGCCGGCCGATAGTCGCCTTTTTCCAGCTCGATCCGCGGATCGGTCGGGGGACCTGGTCGCTTCGACCACCCCCGCCAATAACCGAAAACCCGGCGTCGTTACCGGCCTCCATCGGACACCTTTACCTCCATACGGTTTCGGAGAAACCAAAAACCAAGTCTGACCCTAAACTCCTTTTCACTTCGTCGAGCAATCCTGATATATTCAACCCGGGCTCGGTCGGCTGTTCGCAACTCTGGACAGCGAACTTCACTTCCCATGTGGGGCCTCTTCAGAAAAATTTATATTATCAGCTCTCTGTGTCTTATGCCCCGCTTAATCAGTACGGCGGATGCCCCTCGATCGGTCCTTACGGCGATCCCTATCGCTATATTCAAACCGCATTTTTCTTCTATGGCTCCTGAATCAATCCACGTCTCTGGCCCATGCCTTCCAAACTCACTTGCAAACAGGAGGAATCGCCATGCGGATCGCCCTCAAGTCGCTGGCCGTGGTTGTGGTCAGTTTCGTTACTTGGATGGCTACCTCGACTATTCTCGCCCAGATGGCGAGGAATGCACCGAACATCCCGACCTTCACTGGGACCGTCTCAGCGGGGACCGTGGTCGGACACACTCAAACGCCAAAACCGCAGCACGGGGCCGGGACGGTCGCCGCCATGTCCATGCCCCAGTTTGAAGTCGTTGCCACGGACGGCATGGCCATCGTCACCGCGCAAGCTGACATGTTCGACCGACGTCCTGGCATGGCTTACGCTTGGAGGTTGAGGGTCATCTCGCCGGGTCCTTCAACTTTCGCCAAGTTTGTCTACGACAAACAGGTTTTCGGTATGGAGGACGACGGCCAGATGGAGTCGCAGTTCACTGATTCCATCGTCGTTCCGCCCGGCAAGAGTCTCGTCGAGTTGTCGCTCTATGCCTTTTCGAAAGGCACCAACTTGAAATTTCTCGACGACGAGAAGAATGCGGAAGGCTACTTGGCAGTGAGGAGTTCCAAGGAAATCGAGTCGAAATGAGCGGCACTCGACGAGGAATTTCGCCCCGGTTTCCGGGGGAAGATTGGGGTCAGACTTGGTTCTTGGTTTCTCGAAAGCATTGGCACTGGCGCGGAAGTTTTGCATCTGCATCAGACTTGGTTCTCGGTTCGGAGAAACCGAGAACCAAGTCTGACCCTATGGATGGCTCGGGCCACGCCTTTCACGGCTTCGACGTCACCTTCGACCCGGCCGGCAAGAGGCCCTCGATCGCCTTCGCCACGACGGCATGGAGCGTGGGCGAGTAGCCCACATGGACGTCGCGCACCTTCCCTTCGGGGTCGATGAGGATGAGCGTCGGGAATCCCTGCACACCGTACTTCTCGGGGATCCCCTTCGCCCGGAGCGTCGCGTATTTCAGGCCCATCGCGTCGATCACGAACTTCGCGTCGGCCTCGTTGGCGTCGGTGTTCATCCCCAGGACGGCCACCGGGCGCCCCTCGAACTGCTCGGCCAGGGCGTTCATCTGCGGCATGGCCTTGATGCACCAGCCGCATCCCCGATACCAGAAGTCGAGCACGACGACCTTGCCGCGGTAATCGGCCAGCGCGTGCGTCTTGCCGTCGAGACCCTGGAGGGACCAGTCGGCCGCCGGCTTGCCCACCACGTCGGACCGACGTTTGGCGGAATCGACGTAATAGCTGGCCATGCCGTCGTGCTTGGCGATCTGGCGGTCGAGCTGCTCGCGGAAGATCGGCTGATCGATCGAATCTCGGGCCGATTGGAGCGCCGCCTTGGCGTCTTTCAGCAATGAGGTGGCCTTGTCGGCGTCCCTGGAGGCCTCCTCGGTCGCGCGTTCGTAGGCCTTGCTCGCGGCGAAATAACGGTCGGCCGCCGGGGCGAATGTCGCGAGCCAGGCGGCCTCCTTCTGCTCCATGCCGGTTAATTCCACCGACCCGGTCCCCTTGCCCTGGAAGCCATAGTCCTGGGTGGACGTCTGCTCGATCCGCTTGATCGCGCCGCGGGCGGCGTCGAAGTGGAACGTCAAGCCCATGGTCATGCCGTAGATCTTCTTCTCGGGCCCGAGCCGATCGGAGTGGAAGGCCCATCCGCCCGGCTCGGCCTGCATCGCCGAGTACTGGTATTCATTCCCCATCAGATCGGCACGCTGGCCCCAGACGGCCCTGGCTTGCTCCTGGTCGTCGGGCAGGTGGGGGAACAGCGTGGCCGGGTTGATCCGATAGCCCAGCTCCGCGCCCGGCCCGATCCGGCCGTCGGGCGACAGGTCGAAGTACCCGAGGTGGTACTCCATCGGCTCCGGCTTCCTGAACAGGGACTTGAAGGACTCCGCCGCGGAGGCCGAGGACGAGGTGGACCGGAACCGGCTCCCATAACGCAGGATCACGCGGACGCCGCCGTCGCCGTCCCGCCGGACGACCCAGGCGGTCAACTCCAGGTCTTCGCCGTGCGTGCCGTTCTGATGCTTGAACGTGTGCGACCCTTTATAGGAAAGTTCCATTCCCGGTTCGAGCCGGTACCTGGGCAGGTCATCCCCGGCCCGCGCCGCGAACGTGACCGCGATCGCCGCAAGCGTGATCCCCACCCCACGCGTCATGCCCATCGTTGTGCCCCCGGTTTGCGTGACGATCGACCTACGACATCTGTCTTTGTACCGTCGGGGGGCCGGCGATGCAAGCTGAATTCTTTCGGACGGGCGGATCGTCCGGGTCGGCCCGCCCGATCGGGGTCCTGGCCGCCGGGCGACGGTCCGGGCCCGGGCGGGTGCTTGCCGGGGGGCGGGCCGGTCCGCTAATCTCGGTCGGTGTCGAGGGGGCCGGGACCGCGCCGGCCCCGGGGCGCCGGGCCGTTCGCCCGGGGCCCGTCGTCCCGCGATCGAGGGAGCTTGAGCCGTGACCGACCAGCCGAATCCCGCCGCCGACCTCCAGCAGAAATACCGCCAGTTCCTCGACTTGCTGCCGCTGACGATCTCGCTGTCCGGGCTGCCGCCCAGCGAGGGGCGGCTGTTCAGCGAGGAGCAGATCGAGGCCCGGGCGATCACGGTCCGGGCGGCCTACCGGGTGGCCCGGGCGACGGCGAAGGAATGCCTGGGCGGGTCGTAAGCAACTTGCCGCGGGGCCCGGCCCGGGCGGGTCGATTCCGCGACACCCCGCTGTCCGTCGGCGGCCGGTGAGCCGATAAGAAGTCGCGTGGCGAGGCGTGCCGAAGAGGGGACCGGGACCCCCGGCCGTCCGCCGCGCCGGATCGACTCTCCAGACGCGAAAGGCCACCCCCGCCATGACCACCCCACCCGACGTCGGTCCCCGCAGGCTCCGGGCCGCCATCATCGGATTCGGACTCGACGGGATCGACGATCAGCAGCGGATCAGCACCGGAGACCAGTGCATCCTGGTCGGGGGATCGGAGGAGACCCACGCCGAGATGCTGGAGACGATGCTCCGGCTCGATTCCGAGCTGGAGCGGATGGGCCTGGCCCTGGCCGACGTCACGCCCTCGGACCTGGCCGAGATCGCCTGGCAGATCGTCTCGCCCGAGCTCCACCAGATCGCCATGACCCTGGATGAGGGCCTCCGGCGCCACGGCCGGACGTTCCACGAGTCGTCGGCCGAGGAGCTGACCGAGCTCTCGGCCGGCGGGGGCCTCGGCTGACCCGCCGGCCTCGCCCCGATCGATCCGGACCCGCCCCATCGGCGGCC
>JAABUK010004610.1_pt1 | contig 22197 bp, 6 predicted proteins | sample 5559141 | NCBI WGS metagenome assembly JAABUK01 (sample SAMN10711869, study PRJNA513367) | rock metagenome | isolation source: Antarctica rocks | place: Antarctica: Victoria Land, Pudding Butte nord | collected 2016-01-03
ACGAGGAAGTAGTGATTCGAGGTTCACGACCGAAGCTGAGGTCACAACACGATCTGAATCCCACTCGCACGTATGAAATCGTACAATCAGCCCTTGCAAGTCAAGATAATTTAGATGCCTGCACTACAAGACATTCGCTAAAACGCTAATCAAGAAGCTTTACTTTGCTGTTCAAGACAACTCCCACGATAAGTGGATCCTTATCTTTCATAGGCAATTCTTTCCTCTTCATTTCCAAGCCGACCGGGTCCCTAACGAGCTTTCTCTCCCAGAGCTCGAGATACCCTTGCTTTTCCCGGTCGGAAGAGGCAACATGCTCAGTCTCCTGCCTGCCACAGATCCCGGTCTTGGAGCTAACTTCGGTCTCACGGATGGACTCGAGTTTGATTCCATTCCGTCCAGTTGGTGCTCGAGGTCAAGATCCAAATCATCATCACTAATGTCCATCCCGCTGTCGGCTGTCGTAATTGGACCTCTTGCTTGCGAGGAGAAGCCTTTTGAAGAAGACCGCTGGTGTCTAACGGATGAAGGCGGACGGTCTATGTTCATAGTGGGTTTGCTTCTGTTGTGTACCACAAGGGAGGATGGTGATCGGATGGTTCCAAGATAAGGCGAGGAGTGCGCTGGGGCGGTGATGTTCCGGCCACGACGATTTGGCAGAGGGTCCAGAACATTGCCTGCAGCAGAAGGCTGGCCGGCTCGTTCGGCGAACGATTGCAAACGAGATCCACGTCGCGTGCCACTCGCTGTTGGAAAGCTGGGCGAGCTTGTCGCTTCTCTGCTTAATGGGCTTGGCGCTGGTAGGGAAGAAAAAGAAGAGCCGGACCGGGAAGGCTGGTGATGCCTCGTCAATAGTGACGGAGTCGTACCAGAAGCGGACCTGACACCATGACCCGCTTTTGGATCGCTGGATCTACCGGTACTACTCCACCTAGGCTTGTTCGCGATCGGTGTGGGCGCTGGCCGAGGCAGTGGCGCCGTTGGCGGCGTGTACACGCCTTGGCGATAGACAGATGGCTGGCCAGGCAAAGGAGATACAGCTCGAGCTGGAAGGGTACTCGCTGAATGTGATGAGACAGGAGTTGCAGGTCTCCAGTGCTGTCCGGCGGAGGGATATCGTTTATGACTCGCTGTAGGACGTGAAGAAGAGGTCGAGCGATACGCACGTGTGCTATTCGCTGGTGTCATGTCGTGCTTTCCACCAGAGACAACAACAGACGAAGCAGGAGAAGAACCTGGCGTCTCGATCAAACTTCCCGACATAGAGCGGTCCATCGAAATGATGCTTGATATTGAGTCTCGCAGCTGAGAATTGTGATTTGCGTTGGCCTCCTCAAGGGTTGTTTCCATGATATTCATCGATTGGTGCATTGCTTGCACTCGGGAAGTCATGCCAGCGTGCAATCTCAAGATCTCTCCGTTGACGGTAAGTCGATCCCTGACACCCTTCTGGATGATGGCCAGAACCCGATCAATTGCAGGACCATAGTGCATGCGCTTGGCTTCGAAGCTTTCGACTCTCTTGGCAAGAGCAGGCGGATTGTTCTGCTGAGTCCCAGCATCGATTGCTTCTTGTAGCTTCGTGATACTTCTTTCGACAGATTCACACATCTTTTGTGCCTGCCGACCAGCGTTGCGGAAGACGAGAATCCAACGATCCTCCCCTAGCTCTCTTCGAAGATCCTCCGCTTCCTTCTCCAGAGTCTTCCACCCCTTCTCCAACCTCGTTCTCTTCTCCTCTAACTCGTTGCATGCCGTTGGGAAGATTTTCTCAGCTCGTGCTTGAAACATGGACAGGCGCATGGGTAAGAAGTCCAGAGAAGCTCGAAGTGGTTGCATACGCGCAAACAATGCCAGCAAGTTCGAATCACTCTGCGTCTTCTCGAAGGCAGGAGACTCCAATGGCGAGGCTGCAAACCCAGACGGCAGACTGAAGCGATTGGTAGCAAGATTTCTCGCTGTTTTCGGGCCTTCATGCAGAATGCTTTCCAGCTCGTTCAAATCTATTCCTTCACTACCATCACTGTGCGCATCTTCCCGCATCGACATGTGTCTCTTTTCCTCCATCTCAAAGACTAGCCGACCTAGGCTGTCCATCTCTTCACCAACGTCTCCGAGCACAGTACCCCATAGCTCTTCCCACTCCATAGCCAACTCCACTTGGTCGTGCACGCCTTTCAGCGATCTCCTGACTTTGTCCCAATCTGCGAGTGTGGATTCCATCTGGTCAACAACAGCCTGTAGATCCTTTGCTTCCACATCACCAACATCTGACCGCATTTGAAGCTCATCTATTGCCTGGACATAGACTTCCACCAATGTTTCGAACTTGCGCACAGCTTTGTCAGTCTCATCAAGTCCTTCTCGTCCTGCGGCAGCAGCCCACTCCACATCATCATCGGCGTCGAGATTGCTGAGGATTTTGATAGCCTTTCCAGCCCACATCTGTATTTGATCGGCCGCATTTGCTAACGCTCTGACGGCTTTGGATGCGGTAGGTATGGCAGAAATGCTAGCAGAGAGTGATTCGGACGAAGGTAAGTTCACTGAAGTCAAACTGGACAGTTGGCTGCTGAAGGTTGCGCGGGAGAAGGAGAAGACGGAGTCGGTTCGAGAAAGGCTTCGAGGATTGAAGTAGGACTCCACATTGCTTGAAATGAAAGGGGAATCTTTCGGTGGTGCCGGTGGAGTATTGCCATATTCGTCGGAGGTTTTGTTGAGGTATCTCTGGAGATCGGTCTCGCTGGACGCTCCTGAGTCCACCATCATCTGTCCTCCATGGGCAAGCATGCCCGCTCTCGGTTGATTAGCACAATATGGATCCTCGCTTAATGAGACACACAGGATCTGGTAATTTTATAGGTACTTCTGTATTTGCCAGACGACGGGGATCGGTGACCGCAGGTTTTGAGAGTGTTTCACCTGTCTCTCAAAATGTTTTGCACGGGTAAGCCAGACAACAGACGTATAGAGAGAGGCACTTTAACAGTCCTTGCAAGCGTGCTAGACATTAGGTGCAGAGCTCAGTTCTTCCTTATGGATGAGGGACGAGAGTGAGGAGATGGTGCCTTTGAGAAGTGTTGTGCTTGGACGTTGCCTGAAGGAGCCGCTAAGAACGGGTATGCTTGTTATACTTTCCGGCCGCAGCTCCGCGCCCTGAACTTAGCCGAATGCACGCGACGCGTCAAGGCGTTCCCCTCCCATCTCTCCCTACACCAACAATGGCAGAATGGCCGACACAGGTAGGTGGACCAGTGCCTCTTGACGAATGATAGCTCTTGTTGTACTGGCATACAATGCCACTGCAGCTTCGCGGTGGACAGATGGCATGTCATCCTCTGCATTGGCCGAATTGGGAGTTGCGTCATGCTCATCTCCTTTCCCCTCGGGGCAGAGGGAAATCCTTATCCACGGTCAAGCAGCTTCTTCAGATATACGGGAGACTTCAATACGGATGCTAGTAGAGCGGTCGACAGATGTGGGAAAAGCCAATCTGTTTCATGTCTGGCAGATTCCACATCCACTTTCTCGATGGATCCTTGACAAGATGATGTTACACATTCCTTCTTCCAGAAGTAGAGAGTCCCGCTAATGCACAAAACGTACGTAAACGCCCAAATCCTCGCGATGCTGGTCAGAACAAGATGAAATGTACATGGGACTAGTTAGAAAGAGCCTCAGATTACCTCTTCTCGCTCCCAACCAACTGGTTTGGAGTGGTCAATACCCTTCACCGGATGGACCTTGCTCGGATCTTTGTACTCCGACACATAAGGGTTAGGATCTTTGTGCCAATCGAGATTTCCCAATGTGTGGTTGACCTCTCTGTGCTTTGCCTCGTCTGCTCGGACGTATAGCAGGAGATCTCGCATCTTCCTGTGGCCTTCAGGCATGTTCCAGTATCTGACGGCAATCTCTGGCGCATCCAAGTTGTTCCACGATGGCAGGCGTCCAGCTTCGATATCTCGAATGCAGTGAGTGTAGGTCATGACTGCTTCTTCTTCAAGGTAGCCAACGAAGCGATGGCATGTGCGAGGAGAGACGAGGTATGAGAAGAAGAAGGCGTTGCTGAAAATGCCCTGGGCACTTAGGACCATGAACTTCATAAACCATCCTGGTTCGGCCATTTTCAGAAAGGTGAGGAGGTGCATGCGCTCGTTGTAGGCTTCTTCCAGAAGACTCTCGATCCTGCGGGACGTCAGCTGTCTTCTTTCCCAGAGATTTCGAGGGATCAGACGCACCATCCATTATCTCGTTGCATTCGCCTCAAGCTGCGGAGATGTCGGAGCATGCCACCAACGATGCCTGGTACTCCCGCTATTGATTCGAGAAAGATGAAACGGGTCAGCCATTTTTGCTCTGTCATCACAAAGCGCTTGGCAGTTGGATCATTTTCGAGTTTCTTCACCTCCTTCTGATGTCGATAGCCAGTGGCTAGATCGGTGGCCCATCGGAGGACGCGGACAAGGTTAAAGGCAGTCCAGTCGGACCATGTTTTCACATCTCGGCGAGCAATAGCAATCTTTCGCATTGCGTCTTCGGGATAGACCGGATGCTGCCAGGCTGCTGGACTAGGATGAAATTAGTCGGAATCATTCTGAGGAGCATCCTCGGGAATCTTACGTGACTCTGATTGAGGGAGCATCTCGTGGCGGTGGAAATACTTCCAACTGTTGCTTCGGCGTGGAGGAAAACTTTCGTTTCCCGAGTGGAGAGTTGTGTGGTTGGAGGAGATAGTAGCTGCTCCTTAATCCTGCTGTGCACGATGTCGAGGGATGGCTCAGCGAACTTGCGACAGCTTTTCTGATGTAAGAGCTTCCTTGCCGAGAGAACAGGGTCGGTGACGGCGTCACGCGTACTGTGCTCATACTCTAGTTTCTCGTAGACTGTAGGTGTGAGTTGAGACGGTTGTTGATAAGGAAAGGAAATGTCTGTGTGGTTGTGGGATTAGTGTTGCTGTTAGTGAGTCAGACAGGAGTTTGTGTCAGTCAGATGAAATAGTAGCATATATGTTAATCCCAGGGGGCAAGCACGTGCATCAATATGCTCACCACAACCTACAACAAGTCTTCCGGAAAATCTCGAGGTCGATGACTACGACTTGACGGACGGGGGAAATTCGAAACGGATGCAGCCGCGACCAAAATAAATCGATGATCCTTCGTGCGCCACGGATCGTCCGTAGGGCTGCATCTTGCGCAGTGACTAGCTCTTCTTTGGCAAAGCCTTGCCACCATGCGCCGTGGGACTGGGTACTCATGGTCACTGCAGTGGGTATCGATGTGTAGAGGCCGAGTCTCGAGATGCAACATAGTAATCAACACTCTGGTGGCCGGCTCTGGGAACGCTGCTCGCTGCACATCCGAGACGCATTGCTCTGCTTGCCACATGACGGCGAAAATCCGTCCGAATCCTGCCGCCATCGGAAGATATCGGAAGATAGCGGCATCAGATCACGTGCCTCACTTTTCCAAAAAGCCCGAGTATCATGTGATGTGTCCTGAGAAAGAGAAGAGAATTGAAGAGAAGAGAAATGAAGAGAAGAGAAATGAATGTCCATTTCTTATGTGGAAGATGGCCACATACCATTGATTGGCTGGCCCTCACTTGGGCAACGCGATTCGTGAGGCTCACGACTTGCGGAATGTTACGGAGTACACAACCAGATTCAAGTTGGCAAAACCCTCCCATCCCATACGAATCCTGCCAGGAAGCTGGAAGTTTGCTCTCGAGGTTCGCCGGCTAGCCTCTCAAACATCGTTGACTGCTGGTATTGACGTACCTCGGTATCGACTTATCCCGAGTGGAGGACGATTGGCTTGATAGCTTTAGCTAGTGTTGAAGGAAAACTCTCCCTCCTTGGTGTCAATGGTCGACTTCTCCACCTTGACCACCTGGGCGTGTTTCGGGCCTTCGTTGATGTCCTGCAAAAACCTCTGTAAGCCTTCTTCGTCGCCCTGTGCCTCGCCTGCCACCTTCGAGTTGGTTAGCAGATGAGTTCCCACTCCAGTTGAATCAGCGCTCGTGGGAATCGGGTGTATCACCTTGCCATCCGCAGTATTCTTCACGAATCCAGTCAGGCAATACTTTTTAGCCTTCTCTTGCGTGAATGCTCTTGATGCCGTTCTGTCACTTTATGTACTTGGAGATAGACCTGTAACACCTTACCTGAAAAAGACACCTTGGACAGTTCCATGGACTTTGTAGGATATTCGCTGCGACATTTTGGAACTAAGTACGCGGTATGCGAAGTTGGCTAAAGCGAACCTCAGGGATCTGTCCTTATCAGCGTCACGTTCCTGTTTGCCAGGCAAGATGCGCACAGCCGACTCCTCATGGACAGTTGGATTTCTACGTTCGATCACTGAGGGATTGAGTTCATAGGTTAATGAGTCAGCCCGGAGAAATGACGTCGTTGATGGCAAACGTCAACACTCAGATGAATGTGCTAGTATTCTGTATGAGAAAACAAATCTCTGATTGGCTAATCGAAAGCTTATGCCTTTGGTGCCCATCCAAAGCAGAGTCTGATGCCAAGATATAATCAAGCTATCGTTAATCAAGTAAGACACCTCGGTAATTACTTGTTTCTATACAGCTTTACTAGTGCCAAGCTACAAAAACTTACGTACTACGATAGGAGGCATAAGTAATGTTAGCGCACGCTAGTAATGCCTTGTAAATGCCAAGATAGAACATCACAAATCGCTTAATTAGAACTAGCCTCTTCAATATCTTGTATGTTGTTTATCTGCGTTAATTATTGCTTAACATCTTGCTGACATTAACTTAAGTAGCTTATTAAGATAGGCCTCTGGCACAGTATTCCATGTAATAATAATAGCTGCGCGTAACGCGTTATATTGTGTAAGAGAATCATTATAATACTCTTATATTTACTCTTTCATCTAATTTCATATCATCTTAATTAAATTTAAATCGGGAGAGAATGAAGATGTCAAGATAAGTTGTGTGATAGATAGGTAGTGAGGATAGAGTGATGATAGTGAGATGCTGACTTAATGCTAATGAAAATATCAATTAGTTTTATATGATAAAAACTAATCTCTGAAGAATCTCTTTAAAGATCTCTTCTCTTCTCTCTATATCTATTTAATATAATAGTTAAAGAGAAGAGAAAAGCGAGATAATTATAACTAACTATTAATTATAATAGTAGTTAAGAGAGAATCTTCGAATAAAGAGAAGATATTAAGAAGCCGGAGATGTGAATATATTAGTTAATAAGTAACTTATTAATTAAGATTATAATAATATCTCTTCTCTTAAAGTTCTATCTTTAGAATTAGAATTAAATTAATAGAATTACTTTATTAGTAAGAAGAAGATAAAAGTTAGATAATATATTAATATTCTGATAATAATTGTATTAGAAATAGTAATATATAAGTAAGTTAATCATTAATTATAATACATTATAATATTATAATGAAGACGAAGATAAGACGCGAATATTTTAAGAATATTATTTTAATAATAAAAGGAGATTAAAGATTAATAGATTAAGAACTTAATATAAAGTTGGAAAAGCGCTAAATCAGAATAGATAACTAATCTTAATTAACGCGGCACATTAAATTATAAGTTTAATCACTTTTAATAGATTAGTCGTTTCTATAATCAACTCTATAAATTAATATTACAAGCTTTTTATTAAGTATAAGTAGCTGCTTCTTTTCTTATAATAATACTTCTTTTCTTCTCACACTCTTATTACTCATTACTGTTTTACTGTTATTAAGTCTTTATAATGAATTAAGTCTTCTTTATTAAGTTTCTTATATAATCTTATCAGTCTTATAATCTTTAAAAGTCTTTTATAAAGTCTTCGCAACTTCTTTATAAATGTTTATAATAACTTTATAAATCTTTTATTATATTAAAATTATAAAGAAATCTTTTAAACACTCTATTAATATTATCTTAATATTATCTTTCTTACTTAAATATTCTTATCTCACTTCTATTCTATTATAATAATATTGTCTGCGCTGTATTAAACATTTAATATATCTTGATAATTAAAATAATATATATAAATAATAGAAGTTTAAGCGCTGTGAGTATTATATTAAAGAGAGCAAATCTTATTTTAATATATATTCTTTATTCTACTTTCTATTATCATATTAATAAATAGATCTCGAAAAGATTTTTCGGGCGTATAAATAAATTAATAAGACTGCAGAATAAGATAATAAACTTAAAATCTAAGAAAGATCTTAAAACTAATTTAATAATAATAATATTTAAGAAAGATAAAGAGATGCTTCTTAATAAAGATTAAAAGTTGAAGAATAATATTAAGAATTAAAAGCGTAATAATTAGTGTTTTAATAAATTATCACATAATACACGTAATATAGAAGACTTGATTTGTTTAATTATATTCATACTTAAAAATATTTAAGATTTACTACAGCATTTAATTAATACAAAGCGCTTTAAAGTATATATATCGTTATTACTTCATTAATAATTACTAATTATAAACAGCTCTGTCTGCCCGTTATTATTAAAGAAGAATTCTAATAAGCTATTATTATAATTACTGTGCTATACTATCTTATAAGAAGTTTAGTTGTGCTATAATACTTTAATATAACTTAATCTCTTTTATAACTGCTCTCTATCTATAATATATCAATAGTATATTAATAAAGTAGAATTCTTATTTAAATTAATTTATTAAATCTTAATTATATTTCTTCTTTATATAAAGTCTTAAATCATTTCTTTATTTAACTTTATATATTTAAACATATTTGAGTCTCGATAAAATCTATAAATTCTGTAAGAAAAATTAAAAAAGAGTATCTTATATTCAATACTTACGCTTCATCTTATCGACTTTAGATTGAGTTAATGATTTATATTTCTAAATCAATTCTTCAGCATTTTCTATATTGAAGATCTTAACTTAAGTGCTTTCTACTATAGATCAGTCTTTTCACTTAATAAGATATTACTGACTTCTTTAATAAATACACTTGTTTAAAACTTCTTCTATTTTCCACTTCTCATCTTCATTCTTTAGTAGTATTGATTCAGTATATTATACTGAATCTTCGTCGACTTTATAATAATGAGACTGTAAGAATAAGACATGAAAAATTAAATAAATTTTTTAATAAAATAATAGCTTCAACTAATATATCTATTATTTTATTATCTTAGTTATCACGAGTTATTACAGTTATGAAGAATAGTTATACGCGAGAGATGATTGCAGACTTGATTATAGAAATCCAACTATTTCGCTGTATATGTGGTATAGCGAAATGTCTGAGACTTAACACGCGGGCTTAACGCGTTAGAACTACGTCTCCCGATTAGGTCTCAGAACTAAAGAGTTATATTAGAATTAGCGGCTGTAATGCGCATTTAATACTTCTGCAGCTTCTTAATAAGCTAGATTAGTTTCTATAACTTAAGTATTCGTTTTTATAAATTATTAAATATATTTAGTTTAAATTATCATAATATACTTAAATTCTCTTTCTTTATTATTTAAACAAATATAAAATAGTTACTCTTTAATCAATTCAAATTTCGAGCAGATCAACTTACTTCTATTAGATCTTCTTCGAATTATTTTCAAACTCTTTAATAATGAGATAGATTTTATAAACGAGCTTAATATATCGAGTTTAATTATTTATTTTTAAAGAGAGAGAAATTAAAGACATCTTTAAAAAAGTAAGATAATCTAAGAATTAAATTAATAAATTCGAAATCTATTAATTAATAGTTAGTATTCGCGAATAGAAGAATCTTGAGAGCACTTAAAATAGTATGATTAAAAGTAGAATCTAGAATTTGATTTCTGAGTTAATTAATATTAATATAACTTAATCTAATTAAGAAAGATTAGAGAAAGATTCTGCGTTATAAAATGATTTAGATATAGATTAATAACAATCTTCTCTATAAATAAAGAGTGTTAAAATAGAAATGATTCAAGAGATAACGACTTTAAGACAGCTTACTAAGAATTAAAAAGTAATAAAGTTTGTTGCGAGAATACAGAATAACGTGAGTAATATACTGCGCACATTTAAGAAATTCTGTAATTTATATAATGAGATGATCAAGACTTATAATAAAGAGATTAATAAAATAATAAAAAATTATTAAATAATTTAGAAGTTATAGAATTATTAATAAAAAGAAAGAGATATATAAATAATTGAAAGATAATAGTTGATTTAAGAGAATTAATTACTCGGAAAGAGATTAAGAGATGAAAAGATATTGATAAAGAGATTGCTAATAAGATTAATTGTGTCTGTTATATTTTAATCTTAAGAGAATAGAATGAAAGACTTATAATAAGTATTAAAAGTCTTAATAACTATAATAGAAGAAACTAATTAAGATTAAAGAATGAGTAAGAAGCTTTCTAATTTAAAGATATTTAAGATCGGAACTTTATAATAGTTCGCGGTATAATTATTATTTATTAGAATAAAGCTGAAAGTGAATGAAAATAGATTTCTTATAAAAATAAATCGAGTAATTTATCTCTTGTGTCACTGAAATGATGACCCCTCCTCATTAGAAATAGTGTTTCCGTGTTTAGCGTGAAAATTTGCTGCAGTCTTGACATTAAGAACATCAAAATTAAAAATATAAAAAGAGCTTAAATCAGCTATAGCAGACTAACGACTTGAGATAATATATTATAAATAGATTCATTAAAAAGCGCTAGAAAATCTTTATATAATAGTTCCTTTATTTCTATTTATAGTCTCTTAATTAAGCTGAAAATTAATATTTAGCTTATTTTTATAAAAATCTTTAAAATCTAATTACTTATAAAGAGCTAATGATTATAGCTGAGATTCTAAAAATAGTATCATTAAAAGACTAGTTCTTAAGATTATAAGATGGCTTAATTAGATTTTAACTCACTCTAATTTAAAGTGAGTGCACTTTGATTTTAAGTTAAAAATAATAATATAATTTATCTTTTCTAAATTAAAATCAAAGTCCACTTACTTTAAATTAGAGTGAGTTAAAATCTGATTAAGCCATCTTATAACCTTAAAAACTAGTCTTTTAATAATACTATTTATAGAATCTCAGCTATAATTATTAGCTCTTTATAAGTAATTAGATTTTAAAGATTTTTATAAAAATAAGTTAAATATTAATTTTCAGCTTAATTAAGAGACTATAAATAGAAATAAAGAAATCATTTTATAGAGATTTTCTAGCGCTTTTTAATGAAACTATTTATAATATATTATCTCGAGTTATTAGCCTGCTATAGCTGATTTAAGCTCTTTTTATATTTTTAATTTTGATGTTCTTAATATCAAGACTGCAGCAAATTTTCACGCTAAACACGGAAACACTATTTCTAATGAGGAGAGGTCATCATTCCAGTGACACAAGAGATAATTGATAGTTAACTATAGTTACCCCGCTTTCTTCTTCTCTTTAACTATTATATTAAATAGATATAAAGAGAAGAGAAGAGATCTCTAAAGAGATTCTTTAAAGATTAATTTCTATTACATAGAACTAATTAATATCTTTATTAATATTGAGTCAGTATCTTATTATTATCACTCTATTCTCATTATCTATTTATTATATAACTTATCTTAACATTCTAATCTCTTTAATCTTATAATTATCTGTAAGAATAATAATTAAATTTATAAGAGTGATAACGCCTTTTCTTAATTAGTTAGAAAGTTCGATAATCTAATTCTTCTTTTCGAAATTATCTATTAGAATTACGTTTACAACTTCTCATTAATTTAATTTAGTAGAAATAAAGATTAAATTAATTTAAGAATAACTTCTTATTTAAATACTTTAAGAATTATAATAGATTAAAGAAAGTATATAAATCTTACTTTATAATAAAGATATCGAAAGATCTATACTCTTAATAACTCGTTCTCTATTTATATCTCAGCATTATAATATTGAGTTATTAGTAAAAAGAAGATATATAAAAGATGACGAACATTTATAATATAATTTAAAGATTAAAAATTCTGAGAAATATAAAAGCAGATCTTTAAAGAAGCTTAAAACATTTCTTCGAGTTTATAAAAATATTATTTGAATGAAATTATATCGCTTTAATAGTAAAGCGCAGAAAATATATTAAATTATCATCTTTTTTAAAAGAGATTTGGCAGAAATATAAGAGCGCTATAAGAAGAATATTTATAATAAGAATGATGACATCTTTATTTAAAAGAAATTTAAAGATTTCCTTTAAAACTTATAATCTAATTTAGTAAATTACCAACTTATTATCACTTAAAGATATGAAGAAGTGTATTAATAAGAATATTAATTCGCTTAATAATTTACTCTTTATCTTAAAGAACTCGAAGCTATTCTTTCTTCTTATAATAAAGAATAGAAAGCTTAATATCTTTTCGCAAAGCTAAAGTCATTATTAAGAAAGAATATTTTATTAAAGAGAGATATATCTTTATTATATTAAGAATTACTGACATTAATATAGCGTTTTAAGAGAATAATAAAGATTAATAGTCGCGATTAACGTTATAATAAAGATTTAGTTAAATCTATTCTATCTGAAACTACTAACAGAAGTTAGTTAAAATTGAAAAGTAGTTAATATTTTAATCAAAACTCTAAAGATAAGTTTATTACCTATTATTTTAATTCTAATAATATTTCTTTTAATTCTTTAAATAAGTTTAAGATTAAATATTATAAGTATTATAAGTTTGAATATTATATTAATAATTATATTATCAGTATCGTGTTATTAGAAAAAGAGAGAATTTATTTCTGATAACTTCGCTGAGACTGATTACTTTAGATGAGAAGTGATATATTATTAACGCGGATATAAATGCTGAAGATAGCTCTTATACTACGAAATATCTTCTTAATATTATCGCGAATCTGAATTTAATCTCACAATTTATAGTGAAGAAAATGAGTTTTTTAAATTTATCTGTAGAGTTAATTATTATATTATAATAAGAAAATAGTCTTATCTTTTATTTCTTAAAAGCTTATTTACTTTCTATTAAGATGAAAGATTTTAACGAAGTTATTAAAATCTATAAAGTTGAGTTTTATATGATGAATTTATTTAATTTAAGTGTCAATATAATTCTTAATCTTTCTTAACTAGAAATCGAGAACTTAGATTTCTTCTTCAAGATTTATTAATAAAGATTTTTATTAAAGATTAATGATATTGAATTGATTTAAGAATCTCTTTTATTAAAGAGACTTATTTAAAAGAATAAGCAGATTTTTCTTTACTATATATTGAAGATGATTAATAATTGTCACACCGAATTCACTTCAGCTTTAGTTATAGTAGTTACTTTAAATTAGAAAGATCTTTTAAAGAAATTCTAAGAATACTTTAATATTTTCTTGAATAAGAATGTTAGTAGTCTCTCAGAGCATAATTAATTGAAGCACAGTATTGAGTTGATATTTAATGAGTAGTTATTATTTAATCCGTTATATATCTTATTAGAAAGAGAATTAAAAATACTGCGGGAATATTTTAACATTACTTTAAAGAAGAAATAGATTCATTTAAACTTTAATTCCGCAGAAGCGCCTATTCTATTTATCTCTAAAAAGAATAAAGGGATAAGATTGTATATTAATTATTGAGAGTTAAATAAAATAATAATTAAGAATTGTTATTCTCTATTTTTAATTAGTGAAACTTTAAATCATATAATTAAAGTTATAATCTTCATTAAACTTAATTTACGAGATATATATTATCGATTTCATATTTAAAAGAGAGATGAATAGAAGATAATATTTTGAACGCGTTATAATCATTTCGAATATAAAATAATATTCTTTAAATTAATTAATACTTCTGCGATTTTTTAATTATATATCAATACAGCGTTATAAAATCTTCTTAACATCTTATATATAATATATCTTAACAATATTTCTGATTTTCTTAAAGAGTAAGAAAGAATATATTGTTCATATTAAGAAGATATTTAAAAGACTTCGTTATTTCAGTTTATATATTAAGCTATTGAAGTGTGAATTTATAATAATTTAAGTGGATTTCTTAGAATTTATTGTGAATATTGATGATATAATGATGAAATTAAGTCGTGTAATAATTATTATTGAATGATCTACATCTATATTTATTAGAGAGTTTTAAGTTTTTCTGAGATTTGCGAATTTTTATTATAAATTTATGCAGAACTACTCTTATATTATCTCTCTCCTTATTAATTTGTTAAAGAATATTAAGAATGATAAACAAATTAATCTTTTTATATTTAATGTGAAATCGAAGAAAGCTTTTAAAGAACTTAAGCAAGTCTTTAATAAGATGTTAATATTACATTATTTCAACTTTTAAAAGTTAATATATATGAAAACTGATGCTTTTAATTATATAATAAGAGAGATCTTATCGCAATCATTTAAGAATATTAAGAATAAGCTGTTATAACACTCGATAATCTATTTTTTTTATAAGCTTATAATTACGAAAAGAGTTTATAAAACTTATAATAAGAAACTTCTAGTCATTATTAAACTATTTAAATAATGACGATATTATCTATAAAAAGTGAAAGAAATCACAGAAGTTTGATGTAATTATAATAATTTGAAATATTTTATGACTATTATAATATTAAATAGATGTCAGGCGTGATAAGCTTTAAAATTATTAAAGTATAACTTTGAAATTAAGTATTAATCAAATAAATTAAAATCTGCAGATCTATTATTAAGATAATTAGATTATAAAGTTTTTAAAAAAAAGTAAATAACTATTATATTATTTACTTTGAGAAATAAGCTTTAAAATATCTTTATATAGAATATAATATATTAAGAAGTTAATATAATATTAAATAGAGATAAGATATTTATCTTCTCAGATTTTAATAAGATATTAAATAAAAACGAGATGTTTATCTCTTAAGATTTTAATGTAAGATTAATCTTGCGCAATAGTTCTGTGTAGAAGAGTTAGTGATGAGAATCTGATGAGATATTAAATATAAATATGATATTCATCTTCTCAGATTCTAATAAGATATTAATTAAGAACGAGATATTTATTTATCGCAAAAAATCTGTGCTTAAAAGTCGAAATATTAGTGCGATATTAATAAGTTCTTAAACTCTTTTATAAGTTTTTCTTAATAAAAGAGTCGATCTATTAATGATTAAAGATATGAAATCTTCTTCTGTATAAATATTATATTATATTAGTTTAAATAATATTATAAGTTTTAGAGAAGTTTAAGTTAATGATTTTTCAATATCTTATATAAATAATATGATATATATTGATGAGATAGCGGGAATATTACTTAACTCTCTTACTGATATTAAAGATTACAAACTTCTTATATTAAAACGCGTTACTGCGATAATAATAAAGTTAATAACTTATAAGTCGCTCGATATCTCTCTTTTAAAACTCCTTCTAACATTATAATAAGATAATAACTTTATTTAATAAAAGAAAGCTGAGATAATATTAAGAAGTAAGCGGCTTATTAATAAAATTAATGAGTGACGAGTAGATTTGAATAATCTATTTCGCAGATATAATAATATCTTTATCTCTATGAATTTAATAATTTGTAATAAGATTCTCTTAATAAAACATAATAATTCTTTAAGTGATTATTTTAATGTTCGTAAAATACTGGCGTTATTCTATCAGAACTTCTTCTAATTGGATATGAATAGAGAAGTAAAGAACTTTATCGCGAGTTATAATATCTATTAAAGAACGAAGATAAAGCGACATTAATTATATAACGCGTTATAATCGCTACTTTATCTCTTTATTTCGTGAAAAGAAATCATTATAAACTTTATTATTAACTTATCTTTTAATATTAAAGAGAAAACTGCTTTTAATTCTATTCTTATTATAATAAATAGATTTATAAAATTTATAAGATATATTATTATAAATAAAACTATTACTACTGAAGAATTAGTATTTATATTTAAGAAACGCATTATTAATGACTTTGATATATCAGATAATATCATCTCTAATTGAGATTTTATTTTTATCTCATATTTCTAATTAGCGCTGTACTTTTATTTAAAGATTAAGAGAAGACTTTTAATTGCGTTTTATTTTTAAATTAATAATCAAATTAAATAATAGAATTAAGAGCTTAAATAATATCTTCAATACTTTTCAATCTATTATTAAGATAATTAATATAAGCTGTTATCACACGCTCAATTCTATTATAATAATAATATTCATTTTATAATTAATATAACTTTAGTATTCGCTTTAATAAGATTTTATTCTCAAAGATTATTTAATCTTATAAACAAGATCTTAAAAGAGAAGATATCAAGTATTAAAAAAAGAATTAAGATTATGAAAAAATAAAGAAAAGAATTAATAAAGCGCTGAGAGAAAGTTGTAAAATATTAAGTAAGATGATATAAAAAAAAGTATAAATTAATGATTTTTAAGATAAGAGACTGAACAATACTTTTTATAAGAAATCTGAGATAGATTTGTTTTAATAAAAAGTTAATAAATAAATATATTAATCTATTTTAGATTACTAATATAACAGCTTAAGTTAAATATATTCAATAGTCTATAAAAACAAATACTTAAGTTGCAGAAACTAATTTAGCTTATCGAGAAGCTGCAGTAATATTAGATGCGCATTACGGCCGCTAATTCTAATATAGCTCTTTAGCTCTGAGACTTAATTAGAAGGCGTAGTTCTAACACGTTAAGCTTGCGTGTTAAGTCTTAAACATTTTGTTATATTGTATATATAATAAAATAGTTGGATTTCTATAATTAAGTCTGTAATTATCTCTCATATATAACTATTCTTCATAATTATAATAACTCATGATATTATCTCTCAACTTATTAAGTTAATTATTCTTAATTAATAATTAGTAATGTTATTCTTTTATTTTTAATTACTAATTTTTTTATTATTAATTAAGCTCGCTAACATCTCTTTCTTAGATAATAACTTAGAAATGTTATTTCTCTTCTCATCTTTAACTCGCTTTTTAAAACTATCTTCTAATTACTTAAGTCTTAACTTATCAGCATTTCTTAAATAGTAATTATTAAGAATCTTCTGTAAATTCTTAAGATTCTCGATTAAATAGTAAATCAAATTCTTTAAATAATTTACTTACTATACTCTTATCTTAAGATGTCTTCTCACTTTCTTAATATTAATAATATTCTTCACTTCTTATTTTATATTTATCTCTATTTCTATAATAATAGAAGAAGATCTGAAATATTTCTATTTAAATAAGAGATTCTTTAAATCTCTAAATAATAATATAATATAAAAGATTGAATAAATCTTTATAAATATAGATAATTTAAGTCTGTACGCGTTTTTTAGCTTCTTTAACATCTTATATAAATCTATTTATTTCGCGTTCAGCTTTTTATAAGATCTGATTATATAAATATTCTTTATTAATAGTTATATCTTCTCTTCTTTCTCAAATATTACTGATCGATAATGCTTATCAATCTACTTCTTCTATCTCTTCTAAGTCTCAGCTAAATGATTTCTTACTTAGCTTTATATTTTAGTCATTAACTCTATTAAACTTTAAATCTTCTACAGCTTAATTTATTATCTGATTATTCTTAACTTCTTTATTATGTTAAAGCTTATTTATAACTTATATTCTTTATTAATTATAAATAGAGATAGTTAAGTCGATTTAAATATAATTGTGTTAGTCGCGAATTCCGCACTTAATAATAACTCCGTCTAATTCTTCTAATTAAAGTTCACGTAATTACGCAAATAACACTTCATCTTCATATTCGCGACTTCTATCTATTTATTTATTTATAGATGAAATGCTGTAAACAGCTTCGTTATAATATTTAGAATCTTATATAAATACAATTATATCATGCTCGCAAATTAAGAATCTCCATTCAATATAATTATGTTAGATAGATTGTGAATCCTTCACACATTCTTATACAGCATTTTAGCTATATTTTCCGCGATCATATTCTCATTAATAATTATACAGACGATATAATGTCTCTTCTTTATTAATCGATTTATCACGTTAAGAATCGCATTAAAGTCATTCAATTCTAACAATCTTGTCACGAAATTTATGAAGATATTCTTTCAAAATGTCTCAGAAATCGAGAGAGATTATAATTCTTCTTCTAAATATTATCTTCTCATCTTAAATCTTTAATAGATATAACAGTTTCTCAGATATTATTTAATTACTTTTATTAGCTCAGAGAATTAATATAATTTCCGAATTAATCGTAATATCTTCAATTCTTTTAAGTAATCTATCTCTCAACTCTTATAAATCTATCGAATTGCTTGCGTTCGCAACTCTTCTAATTCTATTAAAATAGTTAGTCTATCTCGAAAATAAAGTAGATCTTCTCTTTTCTTACACAGACTCGTCTAATATTTATTATAAACGCTCTCGATCTTATTTTATAAGATCTTATAAATCTCTTTCAAATCTTAATTATTTCTATTCATCTACTTAATATTTTCATTTAACGTGCGAATCTCTTATATAATACACATTATCTTATAATTTCTCTGAATCTTTTTAGATAACATCTTTAATATCAATAATATTTAATATAAATTTGAATTATTCTTTAATTTAAGAATATTCTTTTTTCATCTTATTAAGATATCAGTCTTTTTATTAATCGCTTCTAATTAATAAATTATTTTGAAGTTGAATTACGTTAAAAACTCTATTTATCGCGTTTATTATCTTATTAACTTCTTTATTAATATAAAGTACTTCAGAGCTTTATAATTTATAAGCATCTTAATAATATCTTCTTTAATATTTTATAGCTCCGACTTTTATTCTTTAAAACATCGAATTATCATTAATAATTTCTTATTATATATAATATAATTCCTTTCTATTAAACTTATACTATTTAAGTAATAAGTAATAAAATACAATTTCTTATTTAATTCTTTCTGCGAGAGAATTCCTTCTATCCCTTATATCACTGGATCTGTGACCCTTCCCTTAGAGGTTTAGCGTTGCCGAGCTTAATACAATATTAGCGCTATCAAATCGCACATTTCTTGGCATAAGGAACATCAAATTCTCAAATATAATTTTGTTTTATTTTAACTTAAAACATCATCGTTTCAGCTTTAAAACAGTTAGAAATTCTTTATAAATACTCTTAAATCCTCTTTATAATAAGATTTAACTATTTCTATTATTATATTTTATAAAAAATACTCTTTCCTAATTATTTTTCCACAAAAATCAATAAATATCAGTCAAAAATCAGTTAAAATCAATTATTTCTAAATCAATAAAATTCTAGCAAAATCTTATTAAAATACAATTATCTCAAGACACTTAAAAGCACTTATATAAACGCTCTCAAGTAAAATCAATCTTAATTTTAAGCGCGGAAAGCGAAATCTACTCAATTCAAATAACTAAACGAGCACGAAAAGCCTCCTCACGCCCTTAATTCTTACTTTATAATGATGTAAATTTCTTAGTGAATAGCTCTAATTCTAATAATGAATTTAAATCTATTCCGGACGAAATCGAGTCCCAACTAAGCAAGATACAGCCAAATATCTCTGTTAAAATTTCTTTTTAAGCTGAATTTCACTCAAAATCGAATTTTTCCCCGCCTTAAAATCACTCTCAAAATACTACAAAAATCCTTCAATCATTAGCTATTAATAGCAGACAGAGAGTATCAAAAATCCCTAAAAAATGGACTGAAAATCAGTTAAATGATCACACAAGTATGTTATTTTCTTATTTTTTATTATTTCTTTTAATTCTTTCTTTATATTCTATATATATAACTAATATTTTAATAGCTCCTTCTATTACAGACAATTCTACAGCTGATAAAAAGTTAAATAACTTCTTGATTCCTTCTGCAGAAACTGCAGAACAATTCGAAAACCGTTTAATTTCAGAAATTCTTTGTTCTTTATCTAATTTTAAGCCGCTTTCGTTAAAGCCTCATTTAGAGCAGCCTCGAAATATCAATCTTAATAAATATTAGCATCCTCTTGCCCTCTTTCAGTTATTCTTTAACTGAAAAACAATAACTATTATTGTTAAAGAAACGAATTCTTTTGCATTTCGCAGTAATTCAGCTCAAAATCCGTGGGTTTCTCTTTTTATTAAAGAGCTATATTATTTTTTTGGCTGTTTATTATTATTATCTCTTTATAAACAATCCCTCCGAGCTTATTCTTAACGTTCAAATGAAGTTTTATCTAAAACTCCTCTTTCAAAAAATCGATTTGAGCAGATTATTAAGAATTTTCACTTTAAAGATCGCGGTTTAAATCCGATTAAAAAAGACTCTAATTAATAGAATAAATTAGAGTCTATTTTCTCTATTTTACGCGAAAAATCTACTTATTATTGACTTCCCAGTATAAATCTTACTGTTGATGAAGTTATGCTTAAATATGAAGGAAGAACTTCTCAGAAAATCACTATTCCCGGTAAGTCTATTTCTACAGAATTTAAGCTATTTACTTTAGGTGATTCCGGTTATATCTATAACTGGGAATGTACTAAACCGGGCATAGCAGAAGGAATATTAAGAGAGAGAAAAAAAGTTTCTATTTCTATTCCTAATTCTTCAATTTCTACTTCTTTAAATCCCACTCAGTCAGTGGTAATTCGACTTGCAAATTCTCTTTCTAAATTTATTGAAAATGGGCTCTTTTTTCATTTCTATTTGGATAATTTATTTGTTTACTGGAAATCTGCACAGACTCTAAAAGAGCGTGGAATAGCAGTTACTGAAACTGTTCGAAAGAGAGCTACAGACTATCCTCCACGACTTTTACAGTTAAAAAAAATGAATAGAGCTCTAGAATGGGGAGCTCTACAGACCTCTATTATAGAGGGGGTAGCCTGTTGGCTATGGCAGGATATAAATGCGGTTATGGGTACGTTCATTTTTTATTTTTCTTTATTTCTATTTTTTTCTCCCTTATTTTCTTTTCTAAAACTCTGAAAAATATTTTCTAAATTACTTCTATTTTTTCTTCATTTAATAATCTATTTCTTCTAATTTTATCTTCTTTTTCCATTAAGTTATACTCTCTTTTATATAAACTTGCTCTGAAATTTTCTCCTTTTTAATTTTAATGTTATGAAATGATATATTAATAATTTTTTAGGAATGATCATTGGACACAGAATCGAAGACACTATTTTACGCCTACGAAAACGCCCCAAAAAGACTGCTTCAAATGCCGCAATTACTCGAAAACCATTCGGAGATCAATCAACTAAAATTCTTTCTATTCCCTTATTTATTGATTATTATAATCAAAATATGGGGGGGGTAAATCAAGCAAATCAGCTCCAAGCTATCTTTACCACTCATTTTTCTCGAAATCGAAAGGAATTCTTTTCTGGAATCTTTTTTACTATTGATATAGCTGTTATTAATAGCTATAAGCTTAATTTGACTCTAAATGAATCGAAAATAAGCTCTACTGGAAATCGAAAATCTACACAACATCGAGAATATATCAAAGAATTAGTAAATCTTCTATTTTATATAGAAGATGAAGATTTTTCTGATAAAATTACTCAAAAACTCTATCCAAAATACGAATATCAATCAGTTTCAATAGGATCAAAATTCACAGAAAAAGCAGCTTTTTTTAAAGCTATTCACTCATTTTCTGAGCATTCTTATACGCAAAATCCCGCTAAAAAGCGTGGATATTATATATTTTGCTCTAAAGAAGAGACTTCTAAAGTATTAAAAGAGACGGATTTTCGTGATAATAAAAGAAGCTCTATTCTTTATTTAAATCAGAATTTGAATGAAGTAAATATAACTTCTAAAAAAGAGAAGTATCGAGGGAAAAGAACTATTTAACAATATAAAGAATGTGAAATTTATATTTGTTTAGAATGTTAGAAGGAATCAATAATATAGATAATATATAAATATAATCTATTACTCTTTTTTCTTAATATTATATTATAGATATTAAAAAGATAGTATTAAGTATAATAAAAAGATTATTTTTAATAAAGATTTTAAATCTTTATATATATACTTATTATTTTTGATATTCTGAGTAGTTCTGTAAAGTCTTATAAAGAATTTAATCAATTAATAAAATAGAGATTTTC
>JAABUK010004611.1_pt1 | contig 22197 bp, 21 predicted proteins | sample 5559141 | NCBI WGS metagenome assembly JAABUK01 (sample SAMN10711869, study PRJNA513367) | rock metagenome | isolation source: Antarctica rocks | place: Antarctica: Victoria Land, Pudding Butte nord | collected 2016-01-03
TGGAAACCCCCCCCCCCCCCCCCCCCCCATCCGTCTACCTGTGTGAGCATGACATTCTCCTAGTGCTGCTGACTCCACTTGTCTGCTGATGTCTCATACCCAGTGAGAAACCCAGTGAAAATGAGGAAAAAAAGTGAGAGGCGTCATGTTTCATTTTTGTCAGATACAGCAAAACTGTAACATTATTGCTTAACATTGCTGGAAAGAATCAAAGCGTGAGATGGTTTGATGGCAATGCTTGCTTTGCTGCAGGATCGGTTGGAGCCTGCAGTCATCATGGAAGATGAAGAAGCCAAGACAGCCATACAGCAGCTGTACAGCAAGTGAGCCTCCCTTTGTCATCACTACTGTTGGTCTGGTGTAGCTGCAGCTTTCAGCAGCGACCCTGCCACAAATGTTCTGATCTGTGTCGTGGTGACCACTCACTGTCTATTTTGCTGTTCACTGCAGCTGTGTTGTGTAAGCGCATGAGATTCAGACTCGCATGGCAAGGTCTGCTTCCATGTATTGCGTTGGCTTCTTCCATTTTTTATGGCACAGCAACATATAAAAAAAGCTCAAATAGGAGCATTCACTGCGGCTAGTCAAGCTGGGTGATCATTACACATACATGCTTCATGCCTTGGAATAGATTTCATTCACTCTACAGAATACCATATCATATTCTGTCGCTAATCACCCTACAATCACCACATCATATCCCATCAGCTATATTCTATGCCGCTTGGGGTGCTCAATGGGTCATTGGTTTTTGCAGGGCCAAGGTTTCTGAACTAGCTAAATCCGGGCTCATCCTGGTCGACTTGAGAGCCACTGTTACCGGTGAACTATACGGAGATACAGTGTGGAGGTTTTCCCAACTGCCCCGCCCTGCTCCTCAGCCCCCTGCAGCTGCTGCGCAGCTGCCTCTGCAACCAGGCACACAGGGCAACCAAGGTAGGCATGAGAAGCTGAGACCTAAAACACCTCCACAATGTGAAAACCGTTTTTCTAACTGTCCCCAGACGTTTCTGAGTTTAGATTTCTAATGTAGGGCTGACGTTTGTGAATGAAAATAGACGTTTTGGGATTGACAGGAGCAGCTCGAACCCCATGTGTGTTGTCTTTGTTGTGTTGTGACATGCTGTGGAGTCCTGCAGCGGCGGCCACTGCAGTCTGCGATCATGAGAAGAAAACGGAGAAAAAGAAGAATAATGATAATGATGATAATAATCATAATCATAATCATAATCATAATCATAATCATAATCATAATCATAATCATAATCCTAATCCTAATCCTAAATATAATCGTAATCGTAATCATAACTGTAATAATCATATTAACAATAATAATAACAGTAACAACGAATCGCCGTGTGGACAATAATAATAATAAGAATAATAATAATGATATGTTCTAGTAGATAATGATAGTGATAGTAGATGTAGGCATAGCTTGTGCAGCGCAATGCCACAGGCAGCTTGGTGCATTGACTGACCATGTTCTTTGTGTTTGCTGCAGTCCCTTACATGCTGTGTCAATCAGACTCAGAATCTGAAGCGCCATTCACAGCACCATGGTGCTTATTTTTTGCTTGATGCCATGTTGTTGTGTAGCCATACAGACCCAGTGATGAAGTTGTAGTGTCTGTGATGCTGAGAATGGGCTCTGCAATTACGTGATGACAATGACCACATCTTTGTAATGTGATTGGCACCAAATTCTGCTTTGATGCAAGGCATGTATGGACAACTCTCTGCATCAAGCAGAACTCCAAGCCATTTACATCACAATTACAAAGGTGTGGCCGATGTCATCATGGAATTAAGTATCCAATTACATAAAGGCTGTGATTGCAGTGTTTCATGCAGGCTCTGATGCAACATGATGCAGGCACTGTTGCAGCCTTTCACCAAGGCTCTAACTGCAGTAAAGGCTCTGATGCAACATGATTGCAAGACAGACTCCTTTGGAGATACAAGACTTGTCCCACGCGTACCTAGCTCATCACGAGCTGGAAAGCAACTTTAGGTCATTATTATTATTATTACCATTACTATTATCATTATCATCATCATTATTGCTATTATTGTTATGATTATTGTTACTACTATTATCATCATTATTATTATTATTATTTATTATTTATTATTATTACTACTACTATTATTATTGTTATTATTATGATTATTATGCAGGGTCTGTTGCAGCCTTCCGTCAAGGCAGGCAATTGGTACCCGGCTCAGGCCCAATGGCAAGCCAGGGAGGTGGCGTGCGCCAACAGCAGCAGCTTGCTAACAGCCCGGCAGGTGTGCGCCAGGCTGGCACAACTGGCAGCAAAGCGCCACTCCCTCCTACAGAGCTGCCATATCATCGCTTCAAAGCTGGCGAAAGCATCCTGATTTCCAATTCCAAGGGCCAGGAGGTGCGGTGCTGATGCTGTGGTGCTGCAAAGCATGCATGCTTTGCCCTTGTGCCAGCCTGGCTGACCTACTGAACCATCGCCTATCGCTTCATTTGATTGAGATGGACTCATCCCACCCCCCCCCTCCCCCTCCCCCCCAGCCCCCCTCCCCCCTGCCCTTGCCCCTTCCATGCATGCCCCTTCCTTCTTTGTGCCCCTCTTATGCATGCCTTACTTCCGCAGCCACATTCATGCAGCCGTCTCTGCTCTAACACCCAATCACGTCTATTAATTTTACCCTAAATTAACCCTAACTTAACCCTAAATTAACCCTAAATTAATTTCACCTTGTTCAGCCATTTTTTCACTATACAATAATCATAAACATGCTGTAGCAGGATCATACCTTTTCATCTTGGCAGAAATCTGATGCAGGGTATGACTACCTTCACTGGCACCATGCTGGAGGTGAAGAAGACTCACGTCCTGGTTGTGCTGGACTTGCAACAAAATACAGACCTCCAAAAATTCATGAAAGGTGCGGCTGGCCATAGCCATGCATTCAGGGCGTGTATGCATCAGGTTTAGACAATGATACATATACACATGATTGATGCATTGAGGCACTACACAGCAACGTATGGGCAGGAAGTGATTATCATGCAACATGTCTTGCAGTAACATGTATGACACTGACACATAGCAAGCTTATGAACATTGTTGTGCAACTGCATGTGCCAAAATGCATTGTCAGGACAGAGTAGGAGACTGTTATCCTGTCTTGCCTGTGTTGCTGAACTCGAGTTACCGAATTGAAACCAATCAAGACCTGAAATTAAATCGAGAATTAAGCTAAACCAAGAAATAAATTATTGAAATAGGGTTCTGCTTTGCAGAACAGGGCAAGGTGCCCAGTTTCAGGTTGGACAAGCAGGCTCTGGAAGCCACCACAACTCGTCAACTCCAGGTATGGGCTGGCCATGCTGTGAGGGTCTAAGAATCAGGTTTAGCGTTTGAACCCTAGGTGCAAGCATAACTTCAGGTGAACCCTCAAGATAGGCTTGTCAACTCCAGGTCAAGGCTGGCTATGCTGTTAGGGTTCATGATCTAGGCTCAGGTTTGACAGCAACTCCAGTTGGGGGCTTGCCATGCTGTTAGGGTTCACAAGGTTTAGGGTTTGAGCCCCAAGTGTAGAAACAACATCTCCAGGCTTAGGGTTTGAGCTCTGAATATAGGACACAAGTCCATTTGAAGGTTCTTACCATGCATTTCAAAGTCAACCCACTGAAACAGAAACAGCGTAGCTTTGATGTCATGACTTACAGGCATTGGTCATACTGATGTCATGCTGCAAGTGCTCATATTGATGTATGCATTTTCGAGAAAAGTCTGATCTCAATAAGTATGGGGTGTACACAAGGATCATATGATGAATGCATGCTGGAAACTAGAGCCAGAACGCTGCCTCACGCAATTGCCAAGTCATTGAAACAACAGCAAATTTGAAGCTGTGTGTTGTCACACACAGGCGCTTGACAGAGTCAGTCAATTCCGCAGCATCCGTCAAGCAATTATGACGGGCATTGCTGCACCCTCCTTGCCAGATCTGCAAACTCAGTTCACGGGCGAGCTGCAAGTGAAGCTCATCCTGACAGGCTTAGCGCCCAATATAGCTGACCTGGCTAAATTACCCCCTATTTGGGCGACTGGTGGATCAAGGTCAGTCTTCTGCAAGTTGCAACATTCTGCAAGTTGCATTGTTCCCATCTGGGAATGATTTTGGATCTTGCAGACATCATGCACAACCCAACATTGGCATTATGTAAGGGCTCTTTTAAACTTTGAAACATCAAATTCAATTCAGACGTCATCCCTACATTGGACATCAATGTCTGGGAATAGTAAAAACGTGTTTTCGCGTTGTGGAGATGTTTTAGAGCAGTTTCTCCTTTGGACATCATGATTGGCCATACTCCTGGTCTTCAAAGGCTTCTCTTCTTCTTCTTCTTCTCAAAGGCTTGGGTTCCCCACTGCTGACCCAGAGCTGTTTGGCAACTTAGTTGGCAGCTCCAGTGTGGTTGTTAAGTAATGTTAATTACAGTTAGTATTACTACAGGCCAGATGCTGGGCAGGCGTGGCGCAATGAGGCAGGAGCCTACATCCGCTCCTTTGAGATTCTCAACAGGAGTCAACAGGAGGCTGTTGCCAAGGCCATCTTGAGGAGATTCACCCTGTGGCAGGTCAGGAACATGTGACATTTCTTTGTTTGATTTACATCATCATTTTGACAAATTTTTGTTTTCTGTGTTGATTGTTCTGACATTGATAAGGTTCACCCTGTGGCAGGTCAGGAATGGATGACCTTTTTTACCATTGTTTACATTATCTTCTTGACGTTTCTTTGTTTTCTGTATTGAATTTTCTGACATTGATGAGGTTCTCCCTGTGGCAGGTCAGGAATGTGTGACATTTTCTTATTGATCATCATTCATATCATCGTTTTGATGCTTTTTGCTTTCTGCAATGACTGTTCTAACACCGAGAAGGTTCACCTTGCAGCAGGTAAGCTGGCAATGCAACCATGCTGTCACACAGTGGCTTCATGCCCAACTGCTCATCAAACATTCTATGGTCAGCACATATATAACAGCTGCACCATTCGGTGTCATGACACGTACTTGCTCTGCCTGGTGGGCCAGGCAGCATCCCATGGCAGCATGAAGTTGGCCTGGCTGTTTAGATATGATACTGCTGTTGCTCATCACACATGTTGGCTTTCTAAGAGCTGTATATGAACCAGTTTTGCAGTCGAATGATTGTATACACCGTCATTCAGCCTGTTAGAAGCTATTAGTGGTCAGTGCTACGCTAATCTCCGGGGAAATGCACTTTTTGCTGTACCAAACAATACATATCTAGCCTGATCCACCTTCATGAAACAGTTATGGCCCTGAGTCAGAGCCTGGTGTGCATCCCAGCAAGCAGACCCTTGCACCCGGCCACCTCCTGTTGAGGCTGTGCTGTGCCCAACACCTGTCGCATGTGCACACATGTTGATGCTGCACAGACACTGTCATACGAAGCTTGTGATCTTCTTCCTCTTCTTCTTCTTTGTCAATTCCCCTTAGGAATGTGTGTTTGAGTCTATACATGGTGTGCAGGGTCCACCCGGCACAGGCAAGACTCGCACCCTGCTGGCTTTCATCGAGGTCATGGTCAACAGCCGGCCCGTGATCCCTTTCACACCCATACTCGCATGTGCTGACACCAACGCAGCTGTGGACAACATTGTGGAGGGCTTGATGGCCAGGAGGATCAATATTGTGCGCCTGGGCCAACCTGCCAAGGTACTATCTTCCGCACCATGTATAGACTCAACCACACGTTCCCAGGAGGACTGACATCAAAGAAGAAGAAGATTACAAGCTTTGTGTGACAGTGACTGTTTGACAGTACCTGTCTTCAGTTTCACACTCTGTGTCTGCTTGTATGGCGCTGCCTGGCCAAAGCTTGTGTTCTTCTTCTTCCTCTTCTTCTCCTCTTGTATTTCCTCTTCTTCTTATTCTTCTATTTCTTCTTGTACTTCTTCTTCTTCTTCTGCACCTTCTTCTTATTCACCTTCTTCTACTTCACCTTTTTCTTCTTCACCTTCTTCTTTTTCTTCTTCTTCTTCTTCTTCTTATGTTATATGATCAGAATGGTACCTGCAGGTGAGGGCAGATCTCCGGTCAGTGTGCCTGGAGGCCCTGACCGAAAGAACCCCAGACGGTCAGAGAGCTATCCAGCTGCGTAAGGAAGCGGACAGACTGATGGACAAGTACAACAAGGTACCCACAACACCAAACTGCTGCCACCGTCAATCCCTGCTTTCTTGCTACAGCTCTACTGATACAGCTCTACTGCTACAGCATGATAATCACAGCCCCACTGCTGCTGCCACTGCTGCACCACACCTGCTGTCATCGCTGCAGTGCCACTACAGGTTCCTCCTGTGACCATTCAGGCCTTGAATGTACCTGAAACACCTTTCGCATGTAGAAATGCGTTTTTACTGTCCCTAGGCGTTTCTGAGTCTAGATTCCACTGCACATTTTGGAATTGTACTAGACGCTTTGGGAGGGGATTGAAAATAGCAACTATTGTGTGTGAAGTGGGCAGCTCAATATGCAGACGGCTCCATTGTAGCTGTGGCAAAGATACACAGGCAATTAAGAAGAAGCGCCACAAGGCAACACTTCCAGAAAGGTGAAGCAAAAGGTTGTAGGCACTAAGGGTGTTGGGCACCTAGGGTTTTGGGCACTCTGTAGGCAGGAGCTACAACATTGTGTGCAACAACCGATGCCTCAGACATGAACACCGAAACAGAAACTTTGCTGCATGGTTGCACTCTGCAGTTAGCCTTACGCAGCCCCAAGCACACATGCTCTCATGCAATGTGCATGCACCTGTTTTGGACTTTTACAGCTTGCTCTGTCATTCATTCTGGTGAATTTCCTGTTTCAGACCATTCAGTACAGATTGCAAGAACAAAACAGCACAGAAATGGTTGCTGTAGGGAGGGGAGCTCTTTGAGCAGCTGACGCCTGCAGAGCTGACAAGCTTCAAGCATGGAGCTACTGACAAGCGAAAGCTAGCAAAGAAGCTCATCCGAGATGCTTCCACAGAAGTCATCCAAAACTGTCAGGTGACTCTCAGCACTCTTTGAATCTTTCCATTCAGTATGTTATGCCGAGTAGCGGAGCCTATTGCAACTCATCAGACCTTCTGGCCTTAGGGTTTCAGGTTCAGGGTTCAAGCACAAATTTCATGTGCGATAAGTGAGAGTGTGAGCATGCTGCTCAAATTTGGGCCTAAAGCGTGTGTTGCTGGTGAATTTAGTCTGCTTATTGCCTGCCGTCAAGCCTGTGATACCTCAATCGCATGTGAATGGCACATGACCATAGGTGCAGCTACATGTAGCAGCATTTCACGTCTCAGCTGCTCAGACGCAAAGCTGCACATGTGCTTCTTTCAAGTTGATCCTGCAAGGCAGCACAACACGAGGTTCAAACTCACAAGGATGTCCAAGACACCCTTTTGGGGAGAAGAGTAAGACTGGTTTGCCTTCCACCTTTTTTTGGGAGAAGAGTAAGACTGGTTTGCACTCTACCCTTTTTGAGAGAAGAGTAAGACTGGTTTGCACTCTACCTTTTTTGGGAGAAGAGCAAGGCTGGTTTGCACTCTACCCTTTTTGGCAAAAGAGTGAGACTGGTTTGCACTCTACTCTTTTTGGCAGAAGAGTAAGACTGGTTTACACTCTACCCTTTTTGGGAGAAGAGTAAGACTGGTCTTGCACGCTCCATGCTCAACTCCTGGAACCACGGCATGCATCATTTATGCTTCAAGTCACGTGTGCTCACATGAAATTTCTCCCTGTTGCAACCACCTCAGTCTCTCTTAGTTAACATTTTTAATGAGCTATCCACCTTAACTCAACCAAAATTTTCAGTGAGCCATCTCCCTTAACCTCAGCTAACTGCCTGATTGGTTCTGCAGGTGCTGGCTGCAACATGTGCCGGAGCTCGCTTGTTTCAGTTAACCCTTTCAATAAGCCTTAACCTTAACCTCACTTAATCTCATTTAGCGTCCTGATTGGTTCTGCAGGTGGTTGCTGCAACATGTGCTGGAGCCGGGAACGAGGCTCGCTTATTTCAGTTAACCCTTTCATTGAGCCTTACCCTTAACCTCCCTTAACCTCATTTAGCGTCCTGATTGGTTCTGCAAGGTGGTTGCTGCAACATGTGCCGGAGCTGGTGACGAGGCTCGGCTACATAATCAAGTCTTCAGGATGGTAGTCATTGATGAAGCCACTCAGGCAACTGAGCCGTCAACCCTGATCCCATTAGTCAGAGGGGCTGAGTCAGTGGTTATGGCGGGAGACCCGAAGCAGCTTCCCCCTACAGTCATCTCCAGAGGCGCTGAAAAGGCTGGACTGCAAGTGACTGTCTTTGACCGCCTACAGAGATCAGGTATGCTTCAGATAATGATAAGTAACACTGTTATTTTGTGCTTTCTGGCTCGTGGTAAGATAGGTGTGTGTGTCGTGCAAGTCTTGTTTCTGTGAGTCACCAGAGAGATCTGCCGTAGCATCCCTATAAGGTCTACTGGTAGAGCATTGCCCTTCCACCTCAATATTGTTTGAATGCAACATGCACGGCAAAGCAGGGTTTGACCAAAAGACACTGACCGAGAGATCCTGTCTTGGAGCAGTTGCAAAATTTCAGGGATGTATTTGCCTTGAATGTGTCCAGGTCGTATTTACAGTGACAGATTGCTAATAGGCTGACCTTGATTTTACCTGTAATGCCGACTTCAAGCTTGTACTGACTGTTCAGGCCATGTGTGCACTCTATAAGATTAAGAGTCAGCTTGACCAGATCAAGAGCCATGCCCAGCTGTGCAAGTTGACAGCAATCCTGTCTCGCAGGACTTTTGGTGATAGACTAGATACCCTGTGTGCTGATGCATGCTGACGTTGTCTGCTGTCTCTACATGCTGAGCAAAATGGGAAAGAGAAAGAAAGAAAAAGAAAGAAAAAGAAAAAAAACTACGCCTTTTGGCATCAATTCAACGAGAAGCCAAGTATTATACCAGGCTGCCCAGATAATAAATAATACATGCTGAGCAAAATGCAATGTGTGTCTTCCTGTGCAGGCATCGAGCCTTTGTTGCTGGATACGCAGTACAGGATGCACCCCCTCATTGCCCATCTCCCCTCCAAGCTCTTCTATGATGGGCGCCTGCAATCAGGTCAGCCACTTAAGATTTCATCGGGCAGCTAAAGCAATTTCAGTGAAACCATCATTAAAGTTAGTTAGGCAAAAGTTGTGTTTGAGAATTTTCAAGTTTGTTTGGATTTTTTTGGTCGAAAGATCCACTTATTTAGTTTTGCTCACTAAATGGCTTATCTGTTCACCCTCTTCTTCATGTATCTACTCATCCATTAATGCTCCTCCCTTGCATGTGTTTCTATATTTGCTGGTGTTCTTGTTTCTTTGCTAGGTTGCTTTATGTTTAGTCACCCTCCCTTTCTCTTCAAGCTTTCCCTTGTTCACGCACTCATTCATGCATTGATTTGTTCATTCATGCGGTCATTCCCTTCTTTGTTCCAGGTGTACAGCACTTAGTTTCTGAGGGTCACAGGTTTGTGAAGGCGAGTAGCTCCCCTGTTACGTTATGGTGCGATCGCAGCCATCTATATCATGTTGCAGGATTGCTGATTTCGCTCTTAGCAGCCCAGCGTAGAGCAGATGGATGTTGACCACCGGGTGCTAGTTCAATACTGGTTTGAACTTTGTTGTTGCTTACAATGATTTAGATCAGGAACAAGTTGTGCAGACTCACCCACCCCCCCCGCTTCCTCTCACCTCCCCGGCCTCCCCCTCACGTCTCCCCCCCTTTTCCCCCACCCCCACCCCCTCCCCCCTTTCCCCACCCCCCTTCCCCCCCCTCCCCCCGTTCCCCTCACCTCCCCCTCACAATAGAATCTGCCTGCCAAGTAAGCCATCCATGCATCACGCTGCCTGGGTGGTGCGCAGGAGTGACAGCTCATGACAGGCCACTTCCAGCTGGCTTCCCCTGGCCCAACCCCAAGTGCCCTGTAGCCCTGGTGCCCTGTGACTTTGGCAAGGAGCAAACAGGTGACGCGTCTGTGTGTGTGTGTGTGTGTGTGTGTGTGTGTGTGTGTGTGTGTGTGTGTGTGTGTGTGTGTGTGTGTTCAAACAGTGTCTTAAGGCATCATGTGATACTGTAACGTCAGTGTTTAGAGCAAGAGTTGTTGTTCCGCAATCTGTTCACAATATAGGAAACCTGTGCCATCACCAGCTGCATGGCTGGTCTTGCTTCTCCAGAAAGGCATGTTCTGAGCATGCATACAAATCTTGGCACCAAAATTCAAGTCGACTTCAGAGTCTGTACACGCATTTGTGTTGCAATGTTGCCATTCGCACGTGATCTGTCTCAGGAGAGCGTATCTGTCATGTATCTCTTTGGCTCTAAACCAAGAGGGGAGTGCTCATCCAATGGAATGGAGTGTGCCATGTTTGACTTCTGTCCCCTCCCCCTTGCCTCCCTCCCCCTTGCGTCCACCCCCCCGCCCCCCCCTTTGCCTCCTCCCCCTGCTCCTCCCATTGCAATGCATGTTGCTGCATGCAGATGTAGACTTGCCAACTCCAGCTGTTCTGATTATTGTGTCTGCTTTGACTTTCCAATAGTAAACGCTCAATGTCAAGGCCTCGTAAGCATCAGCAGCAAGTTTCTAGACAACTCCCAGGCGTCAGCACCAACCCATATGCCAGAAGTATTTAAGTATCAGGGGACCAGAAGCAGAGTCACATGCAAGCAGACGTGTGACCTTTCCTTCATTCACCTTCTTCTTCATTCACATTGCTAGGCAAGCTTAGCTGGCTAATCAAACGGTCCAGGGTGAATAAAGAACATGTCAGATGACAATGCACGCTCATGTTCTGATGATCTGGGTGATGTGAGTGATGCTGAGGGGTGGTGTGAGTGCAGGGCAAGCATCAAGGACCACGCTGTTGGCGGAAGGGGCTGCAGCGGTTGCTGGGGATGTTGCAAAGACAGGCGCATCCTTCAAGAATGAGATAGAGGCTGCTATTGCAATCAGGTGCTGCCCTGCCCTCAGGCTCTCCCAAAGGGCATCTGCAAAGCGTATGGCCAGATTTAGGGTTTATAATACCGAGACACACATCATCCCCACACATGATGCAGGGTGCTACAAATTCTTTTGTCTGGTGGGCATCTGCAAAGCACATCGCTACATCTAGGGTTTGTAAGACCGACACACATAAACCCTACATGTGAGGCAGGGTTTTGGAGACCCTTTTGAAGGGCCTCTGCAAGCGCATGGCTATACATAGGGTTCACAAGTTGACAAACATAGAGCACAAACCCTACACGTGATGCAGTGTGTTGGAGGCTCTTTTGATTGGTGGGGATCTGCAGAGCGCATCGCTACATCTAGGGTTTATAATACCGTCACACATAAACCCTACACGTGATGCAGGGTTTTAGAGACTCTTTTGTCTGGAGGGGATCTGCAAAGCGCATGGCTAGATTTAGGGTGTCTTAGAACAACACACATCATCATCCTCAAACCCTACATATGCTGCAGGGTTTTAGAGACCTTTTTGTCTGGAGGGGATGTGCAAAGCGCATCGCTATATCTAGGGTTTGTAAGACCGACACACATAAACCCTACACGTAATGCAAGGTTTAGAGACTCTTTTGTCTGGATGGGATGTGCAGAGCATATCGCTACATCTAGGGTCTGTAAGACCGACACATAAACCCTACACATGATGCAGGGTTTTAGAGACCCTTTTGTCTGGAGGGGACGTGCAGAGCGCGGCCTTGTTGACGCCATACAATGGGCAAGTGCGCGAGCTGCAGCGCCGCTTTTCTGGCAGCAGGCAGCTGGCAGCCTTTGAAGGCATGGTGGACATCTCTTCAGTGGATGGCTATCAAGTAGGCTTCGGTTTTCCTTCTCTTATTGTAGTTTGTGCTTTTTGACTCGGCTTTGTGGCCACCGTCTGTTCATCTTTGCGGCTAATGGTCAGGACCCAATGATGTGTTGTCTAGATTATCTGTTGATCTTCATAGCTAGTGGTCACAGGTTGCCTAAGGTTGAGTCGTTCAGGTGCTTTTTCAGCGATGTCAACATGGCAAGACAAACACATGCACCATTAAGCTTTGTGTTTCTCAATCACCTCTGCGGCTGTGCATCCAATAAGTTTTTTTTAAGGTTTTACCCTTGGTTGCCTGCATGTTTCAGGTGCTCTTCGTTTCCCCTCCCCCCCACCCCCTTGGTTGTCTGCATGTTTCAGCTGCTCTTTCACTGCCTGAAAGTTTTGCAGTGTCCCTGGCTTTATGCTTGTACATCAGTTTCTCCCCCCGTTGACACCCAGGGCACATCAACAGGCAATGCAAGTCTGATTGTGCAAAGCTTCAGTCAGCCATCACTGCTGCTGCCCTAAACCCTAAACTCTAAATCCTAAACCCTAAATCCAGGGCTGCAGGGCTGCACAGCTCCTATTACGGTACAATTTGGATGTGTCGAGTAGCTTGGTCAGGTTCGCTTATGTTGCTAAACTTCAGCATGTTTGCAGGTGTACTCTGGATTTGTCAAGTAGTTTGGTGGGGTTTGCACATGTTGCTAAAATTCAGCAGTTTGACTTTTGCTGCAGGGCCGTGAAGCTGATGTAATTGTGATGTCAACTGTCAGGTGCAACAGACATGGCAAACTAGGGTTTGTTACTGATCCAAGAAGGCTGAATGTGGCTATATCTAGGCCTCGCAGGTATGCACCATGTCACTCCAGCTGTAGCAGGGGATACTGAATTAAGGGGCACCTAATACGCAATGTGGGATTTTGCCCTAAAACACTTGCGTCTTGTAGTGCATATGTTGCTTTCACTATGCAGCTTGGGTGTACACATTGATCTCACAGTCCAGCTTGGGCGTATGTGTTGCTATCACAGTGCAGCTAGGAAATCTAATGACTGTCAAGCTGAGTTATGCATCCCATCAGTTGAAGGAACAACAAAGAAGGGACATAATATGTTATTGAAAAAAAATGAGCCTTTTGATTGGTGGTGCAGAGGTCTGGTGATCGTCGGTTCTCCTGAAACTCTGAAGGCCAATTCTAATTGGCTTGAGTGGCTGGAGTGGGTGCGCAGCCAAAATGCTATTTTGCATTCAGATGACTTGGCTTAAACAGGCACAAGAGAAGGATTTGGCATCGTGACGCAGCTTTAAATATTGCTGCAGCTCTTGATGTAGCAATCTGCAGTTTTGAGGGAGCAAAATAGTTATGCTCCATCTTGCAGTTGCCTCAGCATGCAAGGGCGTGTTTTGTGATGCTGTCTGGATGGTCTCGTGCATTGTGTTGAAATCACATTCTTTCATTTGGCATTGCTGGATTTGACAGCTACTGACATACCTGGTATCCTTGATAGATTGGATCTCAGATACACGTTCCCAAGGATGCACTGATCTGCAGAGCCTGGTAAAGTGCCTGGATCATAGGGGTGTTGTGTTAGGCTGCGCAATGCACTGAAATGCACTTATACCTATATCAGCAGAGTAAAAAACAGCTACCGACATACCTGGTATCCCGAGAAAATTGAGGTGCGTTGTGCAGCACCGCTGAATCTTCTTGCTGAAACCTGACCTTTATGTCGGCAGTAGTGAGCTTTATGAGGCTGAATTTTACAGATCTATACATTCGCTGTACACGACAGCACCCAGACGTTACTAAACTTCAAGCCAAAGGAATGACATTCACTGAAAGCCAATTTATATCCAACGTGCATACAAGACCCGTAAGTGCCTGCCGGCATATTTTGCATTGACACTTTCGTACATACACACTGATCCCAAGCTCTGCTGATAAGTGCAATTTCGGGAACTGGTCATCGGACTCATACCACTAAGGAAAGCCATTTTACTGTAGAGTTTTTACATGTAGTGGCAGCTGATTCACACCTGGCATGACCTCAAAGCAGTGGCATATCTTGAAACCTGTGAAAGGCTGCCGCATGGCAACTGCGTGGTTGTCACAACATAGAGCATCAAATGGCCATGGCTGCATAGTGTCATGTGTACGTTTTGTTGATGGAAGGACCGTGAATGAGGCATAAGATGACAGGCTCAAGCCTTCTGAGCTGATGCTTGCTGATCAGGAGTCCAGCACTTCTTGATGGACAGTGCATGTATGTCTTTCATCTCCTCTTTCAACGCTGCATTGACCTGCATACACCATGCGCAGCAGAAGTTGGGCAAGTCTTTGAGAAGTGTGCAAGCAGACTGCAGGCAATGGTCAGTGAAATCATATGGTCTTGCATTGACTTACCAGCTTATGCCTGTCTAAAAGCTTCCTGCCTTCGAATTGAGCTGAGACTACAGCTACTGTGAAGCTCGATCCACAGCTGCAAGGGCAGAGGGCATATCAGCAGCACAAGCGCATATTACATTACAGCCGAGAACGTGCCTACAAGAGCTCACCCGCCTGAACCGTCCACAACCGTCTGCAACGCACAACGACTCTCAGACATTGCATCGGGTGTAGGGATTACACAGTATGTGTGACACCCACCACGTCTTTGGCTTCTAATCTTTGCTTCAGAGCCTCTTCCACCTCACTGGCACTCACCATGCGGGCCCAACCGCTTTGGCGACTCCGCTGAGGTCTGATCAACGACCCTTCGTATAGGCTGGAATAGCCAAAGGCTTGGAGCAGCCGCGCGCGCAGCGCACTAAGTTTGGCAACAATGCTCGGGATACGAAGCGGCGTCGTTTTCAAGTTTGACCTCAGCTAAAGCTGTCTGCAGAGTTGTGGCAGCTTTGCCGCAAAGTAATGGTGCTTAAGCCCAGCGGTTTGCCTTAAGCGATAGGTTGTTGCTGATCGATCCCAAAAGCGGAACTGAGTCGCTAGGTGCTCGGAGCCCAGTCACAGCTCGGCTGCTAGACGACCAGATCACTGCAAAAGCTTCTGCAGGTCTACAAGACATCTCTCGTTTTCCTCTCTGACACGGGACCCATCCAGTCCTTTCTGCATAGGCCTCGAGCCACCCACAGCTGTCAGCGAGCATGGGTCACAACAGAAAAAGCACAGCTAACAATCTTTAATAGCAGCACTCTCACCAGCATGCGTATGGGCTGAGGCCGTCAGGTCGTAGAACGTATGGCCTCACGGCCAGACAGGCCTTACTCTGCAAAGTCACGGCTCGAGTCAGCCAGGCCCCTCAACACCTCCCCCCCCGTCTCTAGGCTGCTCGCAAGAAGTCAGAGTCAGTCCACTGCAGACGCAAAAATATATCAAAGCAGCATTGCAAGAGCTCAAGCACTAGATGATTCAGCCAAAACCCACAGCTCCCCTTCAAAGACACGCAGTCTCAGACATACTGAAGCCAGGCCGGAATCAGCCCCTCAGAGGAGAAGTGTGTCTCTGTCCTTTGCAATTTTGCTGGCGGTACTTCTACTGCTTTTCTGGCAGATTCTGGGTGTCTTCATCCTGTCGTTATCACTTCACTCAGCACAGCAAATCAGCAATCAGATAGCTGTGCAAGGTAAGATTGAGCAAGTGTCTGCTCCTGAATGCGCTAGAACAGTATACGCTAGAACAATACAAGGAGAGGGGTCTACATTGGGGTCCTTTTATTGTCATAGTTGTTCAGCACACATTGGTTTGTGTTTGCACTCTGCTATCAGGTCAACTTTGTGACGGCTGGTGTAGTGCTAGCGGGCTTGGAAATATAGCCTTACTGTCTTGCTGTGCAGGCGCTTTTGGTGCGCTACTACCACCAGACGGAAATTGGACACTAGCCTTGCAAGACATGCGGCTGTCTATGAATGTGACCAGCGGAGGCAATTCAAGGAAGGATATCTTTGCCTTGCAGTCTATCAACAGTACATTTACCAGGTGTGTCTGCAGATCTGACACCATGTGCTGTAACATTGTAGCTGCCGTCAACTTTGACATTTCTGCATGTCTGGCCCAAGCAAGCTGTGTCAAGGGCTAAATCTTACTCCTCATAGGCTGCTACATTGATTGACCACTGGCCTAACGTGCAGCAATATGCCCATCACCAGCAGACTGTTTGTTGCTTACTCCAGTGAGCTATCTTGCCTGGTTCTGTCCCTCTAGTGTAATAACAACACACCACTCTTGCGCATCATGAGACAAGTCTGTCAGTGCTATCAGTAGCTGAGCAGCTGACGACCATGGCAAACTCTCAAGAAGCCTGCATTCAAGAAACTAAGGTGTACACAATGTGTGCTTCCTGCAGGACAACATCTGTCACAATACCAGGCAGCATAAGATCTGTAAGCAGCTCAGCTGCTGGCATGTGGACCATTTTGGGAACCAATACGTTGATTCTCAACGTCACTGCTTGTGGTGGCGATACAGTGTACTCTTGTGTAAGCAGTGATGCCACTACTAGCTACAGCTTGAGTCAAAAAGGGAACAGCATGGTTGTTCTGACGGACCTTGATGGCAGCAGTGCTTTGACATATGCGTATCAGCCAGGGCTGCCTCGGTAGCAGGCCAAAGCAAAACCAGCATGCTGTGATGCTATGGGGTGCTGTCTTTCATGCTTTTGCTACAGTATTTGAAACAAAATGCTGTTTCTTGGTTGCAAATGATTAGCATCTTCTACATATGTTGCATTGCTGCTGTTCTGATCCCAGCTGGGTGGCAAGTAAATAATTGATTCTAGCAAGTATGTCTGCAAATTGTCTAGAGTGCGAATAAGTCCAGTTCCAGTCCAGGCTTGCAATACCTCAAATGCAGGAGGAACACCAAGTGAAAGCAACTTTCATGAAAGCACAAACCATCCTTGATGATGCTTGCATCCAACAATCACCAGCTGCTAGGCAAGATGCTCAGTGCAACAGTACTGCATCCTCAAGGAATGGTGCTGGCAGCTAAGATCATGGTGCCAAAATGCAAGACAATCAGTTCACAGAGTCTCTGCTTTCAGATATTCCAACATCAATCAGAGCAGACAATCAGGTGGATTGAGCAGAATCTGATATGCTTGCTGGTGACTCATATGCATCCAGTGCTGAGCCTGCAAACAATTCTTGCAACTGCTAGTGTACACACATCTATGCTTTGTCACTTGGAGCAGCGCTGCGAGATGGGCGCTTGAGCATCAAGTAGGGGTGTGCAGCTGCTGCCTGTACATCAAGCCTGTCCTGCTGCCGATGCGCCAGACACCTGCATGCAGTGATGACCATACGTTTCTCCTTGCAGTATGCACATAAGGGGACAGTGCCCACTCTGGTCTGCATCACGCTGGGCAAACAGCAACTGAGGTCCTGCTGGCTATGTCACATGGTGTTTACAACCAAGCGCTGTGCAGCATTTTGGTGCAAAAGAGCAACTCGTCATACTGTTTCATTGTGGCAAAGGGTTTGCAAGTGGCAATGGTGTTGGGCAGACCACTGAGTGCACTACACAGCAGATCACAAGCAGACAAACCCACACCTGCTGATGAACTCCTTGCCTTCAGCCGACAGTGCTGGTTTGGCCGGGAAGTAGACTGACTTGGCGTTGAGCATGACCTCATCACGCAGAATCTTCTCCTGTGAGCAGCCCTCCCCAAAAGGCCGCTTGCCAAACAGCATCTGGTACAGCATCACTCCAGCGGACCACACATCAACCTGCATGTGGGAAGTAGCTGTTGTAGGGCAAAATCCCATATTGCGCAGTAGATGCGCCTGGACTGATTGTTCCCTGCTACAGGAGCAGTGATATAACTTGCGCTGACAGGTTGTGCGTGCTGAAACAACAACGCATGCGGTCTGAAGTTGTCAGCAGCTTTTTGCAAGTGGGTCAGGTCTGTCAGTAAGTAGCATCTGGTATGGTATCACTCTTGCAGATCAAATGTCTCCCACAAGCTTGTTGCATACACAAACATCTTGAACAACCACAGACCGTATGCAAGGATGAGCCCAAGGTCGAGGACTGGCCATCTTACAACATGCGCCAGGCAAAGTGACAAGGCGCATGTGACTATTTGTAGAGGCGCTCAGCATCATACTGCATTCTCAAAGCAACCAGGCAGGATTCAAGTGGTTACAAAAGAAGGAAACAAGACATAAAAAGATAGTTTTACTGTTGAGCAAGTATAACAGGAGTCTCCTAAGGCAGCAGCCCAGAGCCTTCCAATGATTACGCTGAGTACCAGTGATTAACACAAATTATCTTACTTATACAGCCCTGTATGCATCTGCAATAGGACTTTCATTGCAACGGTGGCGGGTGCAAACCTTGTTGGAGATAGTTGGGGGGTGAGCGCCCACTTCAAAGCATTCAGGGGGCAGGTACCAGTAGGTGCCGGCTCCTTGGCTGGTCAGCTCCATGCTTGTGCTCTGGTCCTCTTCCACAATCTTGCTCAGCCCAAAATCCTACACAACGCAAAAAGATTGTCATGTGAGTTATACTGAGTTATATTGAATTATCCTGTACACATGCTATGTGGGTCAAAGGGTACATCTGTAACAATCAAGCCTTGTCTTGGGGATAAAAGAAAAGACAGCGCCGTGGGGCGACTCGATGTGAAGAAGCTTGAGGAGACCAGCGCCGCTTCATGCTGGCGCACAAGGCTAAGCGTTACACACCTCAAGCTTGACAGCCATCAGCACAATGCAGACATGTCAGTGTGGACAGTGTTATACCCAGCAGGCAATAACAACAACAATGACAACAATACTAAATAATAAAAATGATGATGATGATGATAATAGTAATGATAATAATAATAACAACAATAATAAGTATAATAATAACAACAATAATAACATCAAGCCAGCAGGCGTATACCGTGATCTTGACCTCCCCAAGCTGGTTGAACAGAATGTTGGCAGGCTTGAGGTCATAGTGGATGATGCGCCGAGTTGGCCCATTTAGGTAGGCCAGCCCGTCAAAGATCTGACTGGCGACTGCCTTAGCCTCTTTCTCAGGCAGCATCTGCAGGCTCACAGAGCAGCGTCATTTCTGAAGAAGCACACTTGCAAAAGGTGCTCATGATAATCTGTGACTCTGAACCAGTCAAGGCAGGGAGATACATCCGTGGTTTGTCTGCAAGTCTATCCACCCAGCCTGTTGCTCACATGCCACTCCCAAATAGGAGCTGCTGTTATGCAAGGTGCCTTGAAGCGGAACAGACAATGTGATGAGCCTGTTGAGCTTGGCTTGCCCATCAAAGTTTTGCACGAATGTACAAGACCTCTCTTGACAGTCAGGTCCTTGTAGGCAATGGCCTGTGCTGCTTTCTTAGCATGTATAGCACTGTGTCACACTATCATGACAGACAAAAGATTGCAAGCCCATAAATCGTGACCCCTCAGTCCCGTGGCTCTTCCTCAGGGCTCAAATTGTGAATAGGAGTCTTTCATGTGCCATCAGCATTTGTCAAAGTTGCTTTCTCTTTCTCTCATATGCATGCATCTGTGCAGTTGAGAGTATTATGCATTTTGTCATAAACATGCAGCACATCTTGCATGATGGCTCAAAGTGTACAATGCAGAGTAGGCTTATGGTCAGGGGAGGGAACGCTGCAAGCTTACATGATGGCTCTGCAGATGAGAGTCAAGGTCACCGCCTTCACACAGCTCAAGCACAGTGGCAAAGGTGCAGCTGTCCAGCTCAAAGATGTCCAGCAGACCCACAACCCGTGCATGCCTGCAACAAAGTCACCATATTTATGGGGTCCACTGTTTAGGATGTAGGATTTAAGGTCTACCACAACTCTAATGTGTCAGTGTCATAGCAGATCCGCACAATACACTCAAACTGCAGCGGAGGCTGGACTGCATGCATGCTCTTGCCAATGTTGCTGAGCCCTGCAGTGATTCTCTTGCCAGCTGTTGGACATAAGGATAGCTCGTACTGTGAGAAATCGGCTGCAATGCCAAACTTGTCTTGGTTGGCTCTCTCTTGCAGCTCATATGTGAGTGTGATTGCATTGCTGACTGTCCCAGTGCTACAGTACTCTGAAACAAACATGATTGCACCTGTGACGTGAACATGCTGTTGGCAAGATGCTGTGTGGTAGTCAAGTGCACATGCATGCATGTATGTCTGACTGCATGCATGCATGCATGATGGGCAGTATGTTGTCACATCAGATTGCAGTCTGCATGTGCCGCAATATTGATGACCCATACTCTCTTGGATGTTGTTTGTGTTGAGTTTGACCTGAGCTGGCAGTGGATCTTGTACTCTCTGTTTATTTTCTTTAGTGTATTTTGGTATCTTTGCCACAGACAGATAAACATCGCGCTACTGTAGTTTCAGTGCGTAAAAGAATAGCAATCAATGTGTGTGTGTGTGTGTGTGTGTGTGTGTGTGTGTGTGTGTGTGTGTGTGTGTGTGTGTGTGTGTGTGTGTGTGTGTGTGTGTGTGTGTGTGTGTGGGGATTGACCTGAGCTGGCGGTGGATCTTGTACTCTCTGACTGCATGCTTCACATAGCTGGCCTTCTTCACATCGCTCCAGGAGCTGTTCAGCTGGTGCAGCTTCACTGCCACCTCCCGCAAGTCTTGCAAATCAAATGCCTGAAAGCAGATCATAAAACATATTAATATGGGTGCTGATAATAATGATAACCATCATCTCGTCAATAACAGTAGTCATAATGAAGTCAACAAGAATCATAGGAATAATACTAGTGCTTAAGATGATAACTCAAACTGAATAACAGAGCAAAGCGGTTTGCCGCTGCAGGGATTGCACCTCAAGCATGCAGTGTTGATCTCATGACACATGCACATGCACCAAATGTATTTGCCCAGCAGCTTGTTGGCATTGAAACCCTGCCTTCAGCCTATCTTTGCCCCAGGTGAGCTATGATGCCCTGTCAGCATCTGGCAAACAGCTGCATGTCTATGGACAAAGAGACAGGTCTTGGGTGTATAGTCTACATGTTTGTAACTGGCCACTACCAGACCAGCAGCATGGCGAGTCCTATTGTGACAAGTACACGGCAAATTTTGCAGTTGTCAAGTGTGCAATCTCAGATTGTCCAGGTCAGCTGTCAACTGAACCTGTGCTACTCAGGACAACGCACCTTGTACACTTCACTAAAACCGCCCTTGCCTAGCAGGTTCATGAGCAAGTAGCGGCTGTGCAGCACATCGTGCGACTGGAAGCGACTCTTCTCTTGATCTCGCGCACGCTTCAACCGCCTGTATGCATGTTGCATATCACCTGGAGTTGATGGTGACGATGTTACACGTCTGCTGAGTGACCCAGCAGCACTGAGGAGCATGCTAGACCTGTGCAGCATTTCCTGTGTCCTTTGGCTGAGGACATGCTTCTGAGCTTCAACAACACGATGCATTTGACAGACACCTGCGTGCTTGCATGTATGACAACCACATAGCAACAATGTGTATGCCAAAAACTGTTACCTGCTGTTGTGTCAGGGCTCAGCTTTTCCAGAGGAAAGCATGTGTCCTGACAAAACCGAAGTAAAGGGGCACATGAAGCAAAACAAGAACAATGATGGTCAGTTAACAGCAACAAGCTGAACCCATGCAATTATGGCTGACGAAGAGTGTCTAGTTGCTACATCCAGTGACCTACTTACCTGTGGCTGGCTGCTGCGTCACATGCCAACTTGTATAGCAAGCAGTACAAACTCTGACTTTGCCATATGAATCACGCCTGCTGTAGGCAGTAACAGTGCCGAGAAGCATGCTTGGTATGGTAGGCTGTGCATCTGGTCAAGTCCAGATGTGTGAAAGAGATAGCATCAAGCGTAGCAGCCAGACTGTTGCCCATGCAACAGAGGTATGAGGGTGATCAACTCGAACGGTGTAATAGGCCTTTTCCTTTATGGCTATGTAATCAATGGTGTGTGAGGTTGCAGCAATACAACACCTGCACGCAATGCAATGCAAAATATGCATGTAATGCAATGCTGAAAAGCTTGCCTGACATGCTGAGCCTTCTCTGCCTCTAGCCTTTCCTGCTCTCTATGCAGCCACTCCTCTTCACGTTTCAGTGCAGCCAAGCGTGCCTGTGACAATCAAAGCAGGCATGCCTAAACTTCCTCCAATCTTTGTGTGTGCTGACCACTGTTTGTGCTGGATCAGACAATGTTGTACGCATGTTGCTATTTTGAACAACAGGGAAGCAGTGCTTCAGGTGCAAAACTGCATGCACAGTTCAGCATGCATGTCTATGCCACCAAGCAAATTGCATGTTGGTTGCCAAGGGAAAAGCTTGCATTTCTGAAA
>JAABUK010004614.1_pt1 | contig 22192 bp, 19 predicted proteins | sample 5559141 | NCBI WGS metagenome assembly JAABUK01 (sample SAMN10711869, study PRJNA513367) | rock metagenome | isolation source: Antarctica rocks | place: Antarctica: Victoria Land, Pudding Butte nord | collected 2016-01-03
TTGTACAGTATGGCAGCCTGAAAGTTGCCGTAAAGAGAAAAAAAGCTTTTGGGGCTTTTTGTCTCTTTACTACCGGCTCTCTCTTATCAGAGCCGCTTTTCTGTCTAAAGATTGGGGAGTACTTCATATAGCGTTTCAACCAAGAGAAGAGATCGGTGGCATTTTTTTGACAAAAGGATTGAACTGGCAGGCCATGGATGAGCCACATCGTTCTTTCACCCGGTTAGTCTTTATTGACGCTGTGGATCCAAAACCGGCTGCCGGTAAATTTCCACAACCGTTGGAAGTGAGGTATTCAATTGAACCGCAGTTTAAACAGGTTGAGATAAATGGCCTCCTGTCTGATCTTGTAATTAATGCCGAAACAACAAATAAGCAACTTGGCAGCATCCTGCCCATTACCACTGTACCTGCACAAGTACCAAAAGTTGTTTCAGTTGGCATAGCTCTGTCTCCCGACAGTGCCGATGATGTACTGATTGCAAACCGGTATTCTGAAACCGCTGCACGCAACCGTTATTTATGGATTGAATTTGACAAGCCGCTGGCCGATGAAAATGATCTGTACTTTGGCCGTGTGCTGGCCTACTCACCCGACCCCATGCTGGCTGCAGAAGACATGCTGAAGGGTGCAATCTTAATCCAGGATGGATTGAGAAAAGCTTCCAATGCAAATTTCCAACAGGAGTGGCAAGATTATCTATTGAAAGAGCAATTTGAACCCCCGATAAATCTTGATCCCGAAACAGTGCGTGTGGTAAGGCTCGGCCAGCCGTTCGATCAGTCAGGACTTGAAGCCATGCAGCCCATGATACCGGCGAACAATCCTGATGGCAAGCCACCAATACATTTTTTATTGCCACTGCCACCGGGTCTTTATCCTGATTCGGAAGAATTGTTTGGATTTTTTACGTACGAGTTCAGGGTGGGCCATGACAATCCAAAGAAGTGGTCAACGGCCCAGGGACGCTTTGGTTCACCGTTGCGATTGACCGGTGTGCAACATCCTGCTCCGCCGATGTTGCTGAGCGCCATTCGGGACAGGGATAAAGTGGTAATCAGCAAAATTATAGCCTGCCGGACGCTGAAAGAAATGGAAGAGCAATTACAGGACTTTGATTTCTTTGTTCGTGTCCATCATTCTCATCTCGTAAACTTAAATGAAGTAACAAAATATGTACGGGGGGAAGGTGGTTATCTTGTTATGAGTGACGGCTCTTCTGTAAATGTATCGCGAAGCAGAAAAGATGAATTGCTCAAATGGTTTTGATAATATTTCTTCTGAAAGATTAAATAGTTTCGGGACTTTCCTGTTTACTCCCCCCAATATTTTAATTACTGCTTTAACCCGTCTGTTACCCAAACGCCGATATTTTTCTTCATATAGCTAATGAAGGTTTGCACATAAGTCGAAAATGTTTCTTCAAACTTTAAAGAGTTATTTGTTTAGCCATGTGAAATCTTTTCAATACTTTTTTTGGTTTAATTCCAAAAGATTTTACTATAAAATAATTATGGCTGCTTTGATGAACGGGTTTTAACAGCTTTTGCCATCTTTCTTTGCACTTTATTAATGCAAAAGATACTAAAACTATTGTATCTATTGAACTTTAGAGTTTTTCAGCAGACCCTACTTACACCTTATATGTAAATAGCAGACAAGCAGACAGTAAAAGAATGATTGTTACAAGATAACTGCTAAAATCATCTTATTGCCTTAAAAGTTGGAAAAGAGAAAAATGCAAAAACATTCAAATGAAAGCAGCAAATTGTTTATTAATTCCTGCTCTCTTTATCAGTAATTTAATTTGGGCGCAGGATGAAAAAATCGTAAGTGAAGAGCCGTTTTTTTTACATGACAGTATATTCAAGTGGATTAATATATATGATACTGCATTGAGTAGACGAATAGAAAAGGAGGTTATGGAAAAGATGATATCTGGATTACCACTAAAAGAAAAAGTGAGTATGAATGGGAAACACCTGTTAACCTGGGAGCAAATATTAATACTTCTGTAAACGAAGGAATGCCATCTATAACAAGTGACAAATCTCTTTTTGCTTTTCATTCAGACAGGCCTAATGGTGCCGGTAAATATGATATATATTTTGCGAAGCCGGCAAAATAAAAATGGCTGCAACATTTAACACAGTATTTATGCAAGGGCTTTTGAATTTACAATTCTTAAAATTTAAAAAACCTTTCGATTTTTAAAAAAATCTTTTACTGCCCTGTAGCACCTGCTATTTTTTCTGCTGTTGGCAATCTTTACCTAATTCTGAGATAGATTTTCCCTCCGGTGTTTTATTTGCCAGCGAAGACATAACGGCTGCTTCTATAAATGAAAAATGCCGTTGATGAAACTTCATCAACGGCAGATATCTGTTTAGGGCTTAGCGTTGCGTGGTAAATCAGGGAATGGATCTTGCTCCATAACCATAAGTCAAATTGAAAAATAAGGATGTGTTTTGTTCTTCAATACGCCAGTCGCAAACAACTATTCTAATTGTATTTGTATAAGACATCTTCAGAATGTTTCTTGTCCTGATCTTACCAAAAAACGTTTTTCCATGCTTTTCGCTTGCAAATGTCAACTGTCATCTTCTCAACCCGCGACCAACTCTTCACTCAATGTAGCTTCCAAACTTATCTCCAGGTTATAAGCTTTGCTGACCGGGCAATTTTTTTCAGCGTCTTGTGCAGCTTTTTCAAATTCTTCTTTACTCATGCCCGGCACCATTGCTGTTACCTGCAGATGGGAAGTGGTGATTACACCATTTTCAAGGGCAATAATACATGCGGTCTCAATTTTTTCGGGTGTAAAGCCTGCTTCACCTATTACAAAGCTTAGCTTCATAGTAAAGCAGCCTGCATGCGCTGCTGCCATCAGCTCTTCGGGATTGGTGCCGGGACCATCTTCAAAGCGTGATTTATAAGAGTACTGTGTATTGTTTAAAACAGTACTTTGTGTGCTGAGTGTTCCTTTTCCATCCTTACCGGAACCATTCCAAACTGCAGTTGCCTGACGTTTCATACTTTTTGTTGTTTAATTTTTTAAAATAAAATTTATATAATTCTGCTGAAAGACCTTAAAAAATTTGAAAATGCGGGATAAGGTCTTTTACTTTCAGAAAGCCAAAATTATTGCTAACAAATCAGTGCCGCTATTAGCGCCAGCAGTACAATGAATACTCAGGGGAGCCAAAAGCACCAACAATATAACTGCCTGCAGTTGAAACCAGTACAGGTGAAAACCCAGGATCAGTATTAACAGTGAAATATTTTTTAAGTTTTCTTCCACCCCTTAATTGTATTGAAACTTTTGATCCTTTATTATTTGTTCGTCCTGCTTTACCTTCATTTCCCATTCCCACGCCGTGCGCATCATTTCTTTAAGGTCGTATTTAATTTCCCATCCCAAGGCAGTTACTGCATAATTATTATTGGCATAAATAGCTACAACATCTCCCGGACGCCTTGGTCCCGTCTTATAATTAAGCTTCTGACCGCTTACTTCTTCAAAAGCTTTAATTGCTTCCAGAACGGTGACGCCATTGCCCGTACCAAGATTTAAGATATCACAATTCGTTTTATTTTTATTTTCCACTAAATTTTTTATGGCTAATGTATGAGCATGGGCGATATCTGAAACGTGTATATAATCGCGAACACAACTTCCGTCTCTTGTGTCATAATCAGTACCGAAAACCGTCATGGAAGGAATTTTTCCGATGGCAGTTTGAGTAATAGCGGGAACCAGGTTAGCAGGCTTGCCTATCGGCAGCTCTCCTATGAGAATGGAAGGATGTGCACCGACCGGATTGAAATAACGAAGCAACACAGCTTTCATTTCTGACGCTTTAACCACACTCGTTATAATTTCCTCTCCCATTTGCTTTGTTGCTCCGTATGGAGACTCTGCTTTTTTTATAGGCGACTCTTCTGTAACGGGAATAGTATCAGGGCTGCCATAAACAGTGCATGAAGATGAAAAAACGAAATAAGGAATATTAAACTCTTCCACACATTTAAGGAGATTGATTAATGAAAACAGATTATTTTCAAAATACATTAACGGCTCTTCTACTGATTCTCCTACAGCTTTGTAAGCTGCAAAATGAATAATACCGGAAATATCTTCGTTTTCCTCGAAGACAGCGCGTGTATCATTATAATCTTTCAGGTCTACTTTGTAATTTTTTACTTTTTTACCGGTTATTTTTTCAATTCCGTCTAAAAGATACCTTGTGCTTCGTGAATTATCATCAACAGATACTACCTCAAATCCGTTTTCAATCAAGTCAACAATTGTATGAGCGCCTATATATCCGCATCCTCCCGTTACCAGAATTTTATTCATAAAATGTTTATTAGAGAGATTTGTATGCAATTTAAGTGTAAAACGGCTTTCTGAAACAATAATGTATGGCTCAGATAAATATTTTCATTATAAAAAATATCATTGCAGCCATTAAACCACTTACCGGAATGGTTAGTATCCATGCCCATAGCAGGCTCACAGTTACACCCCACCTTACTGCGGATAACCGTTTGGTGGCGCCAACCCCGATGATGGATCCTGTAATGGTATGTGTAGTGCTTACAGGTATTTTAAAGTGTTCGGTTATAAATAATGTTATGGCGCCCGCTGATTCTGCAGCTACTCCTTCCAGCGGCGTTACTTTGGTTATGCGTGTGCCCATTGTTTTTACAATTTTCCATCCGCCGCTCAGTGTGCCTAAAGCTATGGCCACAAAACATGATATCGGCACCCAGTCAGGAATTGATTTTATGTCGGGTATATAATTGGTGGCTACCATTGCGGCGCCTATAAGGCCCATTACTTTCTGCGCATCGTTGCCGCCATGGCCTATGCTGAAAGCAGCAGAAGATACCAATTGCAAACGTTTAAACCAACGCTCTGCTTTGTAAGGATTTGCACGTTTGCAAATCTGTACAATAAGTATAGTAATGATAAATGCTATTATCATACCTATAAGAGGAGCAATAACAATAAAAGCGATAATGGGAATTACTTTGCTTGTAACAACAACATCAAAAGTATGGTAGCGAGCAACAGCAGCACCTATAAGGCCGCCAATCAAAGCATGGGAAGAACTTGATGGAATGCCGAACCACCACGTAATCAGATTCCAGATGATAGCAGACAGTAAGCCCGCCAGTACTATGTATAAAGCATGAGGATCTCCTTTTTCGATGCTGACACTTTTTGAAATAGTGTCAGCTATGCCGAATCCTCCTATGATATATTTAGAAATAAAAAAGGCTGCAAAATTAAAAAAAGCAGCCCACACAACAGCTTGAAAAGGCGTGAGCACTTTAGTGGAAACAATAGTGGCTATACTGTTAGCTGAGTCATGAAAACCATTAATATAATCAAAAATAAAAGCAAAGCCTATAATGACAATCAGTAAAGGAAGCATACGGATATCTTAAGCAGTTATATAGGTTAGTAATTAAGCATATTTAACAATAATAGACTCAATTACATTTGCTGCATCTTCACACTTGTCTGTTGCCAGCTCTAAGACCTGATAAATTTCTCTTTTTTTAATAACTTCTTTAAAATCATTCTCCTGGTTAAAAAGCTTTTCAATGCTCAGGTCAAAAATATCATCAGCCTGGTTTTCAATATCATTTACCCGTACGAGCGCTTCAGTTATTTTTCTGAGATTTTTCATGTTGCGCAATTCCTGTACAGCGCTCTGAATATGTATGGTGCCTTGTTCTATTAATTCTGCCATTTTTTGTATGCCAGGATCATTTGGGTTTACCCGGTAAAAAATAAGTTTTTTAGCTATAGCGTAAATGTAATCAGCAATATCATCTAATGCCGAGGCCAGGGTATGAATATCTTCCCGGTCGAAAGGAGTGATAAAATTTCTGCCAAGCTCAGTAAAAAGTTTGTGGGTATTGTCGTCATTCTCATGCTCCAGATCTTCTAACCTTGTTGATAATGAAGCTCTTTTATCATAATCCGGCTCATTCACAAGCTGTTTTAGTACTCCGCCCATGGTACGTACAGTCACACCTACTTCCTCAAACAGGTTATAGAAGATAGTATTTTTTGGCGTAAAAAATTTACCGATAGAATTCAATCCCATTACTTATTTATTTAGTGCAAAATTATACTTATGATACCAACCATAGTCACTTAACTATTTCTTAATGATAAGATAACATTGAACTGGAAATAAAATTGTTTTTATTATGGTTATTTTTTTCCTCTTCATGTTCTGACAACAACAATCAAAGCAGCATTTTAATTTCTCAGGTAAAAAAAGTTTAAGGGAATTCTTTCTTTTTTTACTGCTCACGCATAGGCGAAGTGATATTGCCACTAAATGGTAACACTAAATTCTTATTTACTTCACAATTTGTTTACATCAAAGTTTGTACTTGCATCACAATTAGAAGGTTTTACTATACCTCGATTAATAATGGGGTTAACAGAATTAAAAATTATCGAAAACAATTAAAATTTAGAAAAGATGAAATTAGCATTAATGGCTTTAGCGATAGAAATTGGTATGGCTCGTTTCTTTATGAGCTCATGGGGATGGGCGGTTGTAATTGTAGCGCTTTACTGCACCTTAGTTTATGTAAGGAAAACTATATCAATGAAGAAACAAAGTAAAAATAAGCCAGAATTAGAATTCGGAAATGCTATGATACAATCAAATGTTCGCAGCAATAGCAAAAAGCAAAAGCTGTATAATACATACGCCGGATAGGTGTTGTACAAAAGAACAGACTTGCTGTTTAGAAAGAAATTGCTGTTTAGAAAGAAATTGCTGTTTAGAAAGAAATTGATCTTAAAACTTCACCTGTTTGAATGTCTTTTAGCGTGAAGTCATAATTGTAATTGGAAGTTTAGAGAATAACAACTGCTCCCATCTCATCTGCAAACATTGATATTAGTCCTTAAAAAAGAATATCAAATTCCTGTTCAATTAATCCACTCATATTAATGAAAAATATTGACTGCAAAATCTATTATAAAAAATCCACCTCTTAAGATTCTACAGCTATTTCATTTAAGTGCAGTGTTTTTTGATACAGGTAATTATAAATCTCTATCTGCGACCTGATCTTTATTTCATCATCGTCAGATGAAACATAGTTATTTGATAAATCCTTATCAAGCCATCTTGCTTTTACGTTATCATGCAGTTGAATGGATATAATGTCTTTCAATTCTTCTATAATGTTTATATCTGTCACCTGTATCGCTGCTTCAACCCTGTGATCAAGGTTGCGGACCATCCAGTCGGCTGATGAAATATAAACCTTTTCCTTGCCGTCGTTGTGAAAAATCAGAACTCTTGCATGCTCAAGATATTCATCAATAATACTGATAGCAGTAATAGTCTTTTTAAACTTTGAATTTTCAACGACAGCACAAAATATTCCCCTCACAATCATTTTTACTTCAACGCCGGCATGAGCGGCTTCGTACAATTTTTCAATCAGGGTTGTATCGCTCAAAGAATTTAGTTTTATAGTAATTGCGGCACGTTTTTTTGATTTGGCATTTTTTATTTCTTTGTTAATCAAACTATTAATCTCGTGGCGCATATTTGTCGGGCAAACCATAAGAGTCTGACAAAGCTTTAATGCCTCGTTTCCTGCTTTCGGATTTTCTAAATAATTAAATATTCTGTTAATGTCTGCCATCACGTGCCGGTTGCTTGTCAGCAGGCAATGATCGCCATAAATACGGGCAGTTTGTTCATTTAAATTGCCCGTGCTTACAAATCCATATTGAAAGACATGATTTTCAACCCTTTTTTTTATGATACAAACTTTTGCATGAATCTTCAGGTTATCTACACCTATTAATACTTTTACGCCTTCTTCTTCAAGTCTGCCTTTCCAATACAGGTTCGCTTCCTCGTCAAACCTGGCCCGCAGCTCAAGCATTACCACAACTTCTTTTCCATTTCGCGCAGCGTTTATAAGTGCGTTTATAATTTTTGAATTAGGCGCGAGACGATAAGCGGTTAGTTTAATAACTGTTACCTGCAGATCCATGGCTGCTTCGCGCAGCAGGTCAATAACGGAATTGAAAGAATGATAAGGAAAATTGAGCATTACATCTCTTTCGAGCACCACATCGGCAACCCGCGAAGTTTGCGAAAAAGCAGGATGCAGAATAGCATGACGTCGAGGGCTTTTTGAAGTAAAAACATCAGGAAAATCCATAAAATGCCTGAAATTATGTATTCTGCCGCCGGGAATAATATTGTCTCTTCGTGATAAGTTTAATTTTCGGATCAGGTATTCAAGCAGACCTGCGTCCATTTCTTTATCATACACAAAACGAACAGTTTTGCCCTTACGCCTGTTCTTAATACCTTTTTCTATTTTTTGTATTAATGAGGTAGAAAGGTCATTATCAATATCAATTTCCGCGTCTTTCGTCACTTTGAAAATATGCGAGTCAAAGTGATCGAAGCCAAAATAAGAGAAAATAGCCGGAAGATTGAAACGAATGACATCTTCGAGCAAAATAATGTATTGCTCGCCATTTGCAGAAGGCAGCAAAAGAAATCTGCCCACAGCCCGTGTTGGTACTTCTATCAGTGCATATTTCTGGTCATACGCATTATCTTGTTTGCGCATTACAACGCCTAAATAAATGGATTTTTCACGCAGGTAAGGAAATTGCGGAATGCTTTCCACCAGCAGCGGAATTACATTGCTGCGAACTTCTTCCTCAAAATATTTCTTCACAAACTGCTGCTGCTCATTATCTAACTGTTCTTCATTTACAAGATAGATTTTTTCATTTTCCAGTTCAATCAAAATTTCTTCCCATATCCGGTTAAACTCATTTTGCTGCTGCAAAACAATCATCTGAATGTCTTCTAAAATCTTAAGAGGATTTTCTTCAAGATGCATATTTTTTTTACCCAGCATTGTCATCCGCTTTAGCGTGGCCACACGAACACGAAAAAATTCATCAAGGTTATTAGAGAAAATACCAAGAAAACGGATTCTTGACTTAAGCGGTACACTATGGTCATTTGCTTCCTGCAAAACCCTGGCATTGAAACTGAGCCAGCTTATATCGCGTGGAATAATTTTAAGTTTACTCATAAAAATAGTTATTCAAATATAACGCCCGGGTTGGTCTGATTAATATTAAGTTTTACATACTTATACTTAATAATAACTAAAAACAATTTAATTTTCTTTGCTCATTATATAAATTTCCCGGAAAGCGCAGCAGCAGATTAATAGTACTTCAACCGCTGATATCAATTAAATTAATAACAAATCTAATATTCTTTGTGCATAATCTTCGTTTTATGCTATCGCAAAGTTTGCTAATTTGCAGTCCGACACGTTTCGGGGAAGAGAGAAAATTATGGAAAAATTTATTGTTTCAGCACGAAAATACAGGCCGCAAAACTTTAATACCGTTGTAGGGCAAAGCCACATTACCACAACTTTAAAAAATGCTATCCGCAATCATCAACTGGCGCATGCCTTTTTGTTTTGCGGTCCGCGTGGAGTGGGCAAAACAACCTGTGCCCGTATTTTAGCTAAGACAATCAACTGCGAAAATATTAGCCCTGACGGGGAAGCGTGCAATCATTGTCATAGCTGTATTTCTTTTAATGAAGGCACGTCTCTTAATATTCATGAGCTCGATGCTGCAAGCAATAATTCAGTAGATGACATTCGTGCCCTTGTAGAGCAGGTGCGTTTTGCGCCGCAGGCAGGCAAATACAAAGTGTATATAGTAGATGAGGTGCACATGCTTAGCACAAGCGCTTTCAATGCTTTTTTAAAAACGCTCGAAGAACCCCCGTCCTACGCTATTTTTATATTGGCTACTACAGAAAAGCATAAAATACTTCCAACCATTTTAAGCCGTTGCCAGATTTTTGATTTTAAGCGCATTACCAATAATGACACTGTAGAACATCTGCAGGAAATAGCAGACAAAGAAAATGTGCAGGCCGAAAAAGCTGCGCTGCAGGTAATAGCCCAGAAGAGTGAAGGTTGTATGAGAGATTCGCTGAGCATTCTTGATAAAATTGTAAGCTTTACCAATGGTGAAGTTACTTATCAAAACACACTCGAGCATCTCAATATTCTGGATCACGATTATTATTTTAAACTGCTCGATACACAGCTTGACCAGGATATGGCCGGTTCTATGTTGCTGTACGACGAAATAAACCGCAAAGGTTTTGAAGGCGATCTTGTATTAAATGGTTTTGCAGAATTTATACGAAATGTGCTGGTTTGCCAAAACCCGAAAGCCGCTTCGCTGCTTGATGTTGTGGAAGGCTTGCAGCCAAAATATATAGAAACAGCCAAAAAGGTTAGTCCTGCTTATCTCGTAAGCGCTTTAAATATTTTAAATGAATCAGAGATAAACTACAGGATGGCGCGAAACAAACGCCTGCATGTAGAAATGACAATGATCAAGCTTACTTTTTTGCAGCAGGCAATAGAATTGTCTTTTGATAACCAGACTTCGTCGCTTGTTAAAAAAAAGCGGGTGAGCGGACCGGTAGCGGTAAAATTTGAACCATTACAATCGCTGCAGATAAAAGCTCAGCCAGATAGTGCGGGATCGTCTGCAATAACGTCAAAATTATATATACAACCCCCGGTACCGGCAGCAGCAGTAGCTGAAGCAGAGCTGGTAATACAAAAAAGTCAACCTGAAAAAAAAATACCTTTTTTACCGGGAGGAAAAGAAACTTCTGACACTTTAACTGAAACAAAAGAAAAGCCAGCGCAGGTAAAAGCCAAATCGCTGCCAACAGGTAAAAAATCTTTGCTGGAAAGTTTACGCGATCAACATATCACAAACAGGGTGAGCGAAAATAAAAAAGACGTTCTTCCTGTAACTGCAGAAAACCTGCAAGAGCATTGGAACTGTTTTAAGGAGAAGCTGAAGAAGCAGTCTAAACATTCTGTGGTAACGGTATTTAACAATGCTAACCTACAAGTGGTAAACGAGCAAAGCTTTTCTATAACGGTATCAGCAAGTCTTGAACAAAAGTTTATTGAACAGGAAAAAACAACTTTGCTTGAATACTTAAAAGATTGCTTTCATAACCGCAATATCGGGTTTACAGTACTGGTAAATGAACAAATTAAAGAAGGATCTGCTGCTGAACCTGCTCTTACCACACGTGAAAAATACCAAAAATTAGTAGAACAATATCCAATGATTAAAGAACTTAAAGACAGGTTGAAGCTGGAATTGGATTATTAGTTGCTCCAAGAGAAATTAAAAAAGCAGGATTAGTTAAAAAGATATGAATAGAAAATTTAATTTATTTCTTGAAGCCTTTGACTGAAGTTGAAGCAGCTTTAGCAAAAGTAAGTTTATTAATCATAGATTGCCCTTTTTGTAATCTGCCCGGAAACGGTTTAACAATTATTGTCGCTGATTTCACTTTATCTTTTTGAAGCGCTTTCATAAAATTGAAGTTACTTCCTTACTTTCTTTTAACCAAAATAACTTCATAAATTTTATCTTTTTCAAATATTTCATATTCTTCTCCGGCATTTGCTCCCCAAATATAGAACTCGTTACTTATTTCGTTTAGAAAAGCGGAGATCATAATACTATAAATGTCCTTTTTCTTAATAGTATTACCAGTAATAAAGATTTCTCTGTCAGGGTAAAGACTTGTATAAACTTTTACAATTTCTCCAATTGTAGCAAAAACTTTTCGGGCATCTCTGTTATTAGTAAGATTAATATCATTAACCTCTCCTTTTGTTTCATTGTAGTCGCCCATGCCAAGGTTAAATCTGTTTTGTTCATTAAGTTCTTCAAACACTACCGCTTTAATAATAGTTCCTTTTAACCCTGTACTTTCAAACCAAAACCAATTTTCATCTTCACTATCCTGGTATATCTGGTATTTACTTAGCCGCATTTTTAATAATTTTTCTTTTTACACTTTTTTTAATTTCCACTAATTCTAAAAAGTAATATCAAATCTACCCTTAATAAAAAAAGGGTAGTGAAAACAATTATAACCTCTTGCGACCTGTTATAAATACATGACTTAATTCACCTTTTTATTCATCAAGCTTTATAGATATTAAATTATTGCAATAAATCAAAAATTTAAGATATAAAAATCTTAAAAGGAATGTTTAAAAAAACTTCCTAAAGTTTTTTTAAACATATAGGGTAAAATAAGAAAAGGTTGTAGTGAAAATAGGAAAATCAACTTAATATTAATTGGATTATATTTTGCTGTAAGAAATCAAAAATTTAAAGCATTATAAAAATAACCTTTTTTATTTTACAGCTAATTTCAAATGAAATTTCTTTTCTCATCTTGCCTTTAATTCATTTTCATGTAATTTCACGGCTCAAAAAATTAACGCAATAACGCAGTACAGTTTAGCTGCACTATACGTTGTGTGTTTTAGCAAAATATAAAAGTATGGCCGAACCGATATTAATGCCCAGGCTGAGCGATACCATGACAGAAGGCGTAATAGCTGCATGGCACAAAAACGTAGGAGATACAGTGAAGAAGGGCGATTTACTTGCCGAGATTGAGACGGATAAAGCTACAATGGAGCTCGAAAGCTACCAGGACGGCGTATTGCTGCACAGAGGTGCAGCGGACGGTCAGAAGCTGCAGGTAAACGACTTATTAGCCATAATCGGCAAACAAGGCGAAGATGTTTCTGCTGTTGTTGCTCAAAATTCTAACAATGGTAAGCAAGCAGATAATCAGCCGCAACAACAAACTCCACCTGCCCAAGCCCAGCCTGCCCCTGTAAATCCGCAACCTGCTCCGGCTGCTCCGCCAACTGCTGCTCAACCTGTACAAACACAGCCGGTTAATTCTAACGCACCGTTGGATATTTCTAAAATGGAAGAAGTGGTTTTGATGCCAAGACTGAGCGATACCATGACAGAAGGCGTAATAGCAGCATGGCAAAAAAACGTAGGCGACACTGTAAAAAAAGGAGAAGTGCTTGCAGAAATTGAAACTGATAAGGCTACAATGGAACTTGAAAGTTATAAGAATGGGATTCTGTTATACCAGGGCGCTAAAACCGGTGAAAAGATACAGGTAAACGACTTGCTTTGCATAATAGGGGATCCCGGAATGAATATAGATGCGATTGTTGCTGCTGCAAAAGGCGGTGCAGTTTCTCAGCCATCAACTGCACAGGAAGCACCTGCAGCGCCACCACAACAAGCTCAAAGTTCTCAACCATCATCTGCTCCTAAAGAGGCTGCACAGCCGGCTTTAGTAAACGAAGGACGCATTATCGCATCTCCTTTAGCCAAAAAATTAGCGGAAGAAAAAGGTATTGACTTGCGCTATGTAAAAGGCTCAGCAGATAATGGAAGAATAGTAAAACAGGATATAGATAATTATAAACCTGCACCTCAACCTGCAGCTTCTCAGCAACAGCCTGCCCAGCAGCAACCTTCAGCTCAGCCACAAGCTCAGCAAACTGAAGCGCCAAAACCTGAAGCTCCTGCAAAAACAGCAGAAACAAAGCCAGTGGCTGCCCAGGATGTTATCGGCCAGGTAAGCTTTGATGAAGTGCCTGTGTCGCAGATGCGCAAAGTAATTGCAAAACGGCTTGCTGAAAGCAAATTTACTGCCCCGCATTTCTACCTTACCATGAGCATTGACATGGATAATGCAGTAGAAACCCGGTTTAAGCTAAATGAGCTGTCACCCGTAAAAATTAGCTTCAACGACCTGGTGCTGAAAGCTGCTGCCGTAGCTATTAAGCAACATCCCAAAATAAACAGCAGTTGGCTCGGTGATAAAATACGTATTAATCATCATGTAAACATTGGAGTTGCTGTAGCGGTAGATGAAGGTCTGCTGGTGCCTGTAGTGCGTTTTGCAGATGCGAAAAGTTTGAGCCAGATTGCCGCAGAAGTAAAACAGTTTGCGCAAAAAGCTAAAGATAAGAAGCTTCAACCCTCTGATTGGGAAGGAAGCACTTTTACCATAAGCAATCTCGGCATGTTCGGTATTGATGAATTTACTGCTATTATAAATTCGCCTGATGCCTGTATTTTAGCTATCGGCGGTATTGCCAAAGTTCCTGTGGTTAAAAACGGACAGGTAGTGCCGGGCAATGTTATGAAAGTAACGCTTAGCTGCGATCATCGTGTTGTAGACGGAGCATCCGGAGCAGCATTTCTTCAAACTTTAAAAAGTCTTTTGGAAGAGCCTCTGAGAATGTTGGTGTAAGATAGAACCATGATTTATTGGATTATAAAAGATTGGGGGTGAGATGAAAGTCTCACCTTTTTTTAACATCGAAACTGGCAACACGAAAAATTAATAGCAAGTAACAAGTAACAGGGTGTTATCAATTACAATTTAAAGTATTATATCACCATTTATACTTAATTCACTAATTCTGTAATTTTTTAATCTGACAGCTAAGTTTTTGCTTAAAATTCTATTATTTCTCAAACCTGTAGCCTCTTAAAAAATCTTCAATTCCTATCCTTTTTTTTCCTTCAAGCTGCAAATTAGTAACATGAATATAACCATCAGCAGCCGCAAATTTTAAAAAGGTTTTACCATCCGTTACAAACTCACCTGCAGCGTGTGAAGCCAAAACTTTTTCTTTAGCGCTTTTGTAAATCTTTAAAATTTTTCCCTTCAGATTTGTTATCGCGCCAGGGTAAGGCGACAATCCTCTTACCAGGTTGTAAATTTCATCACATGTTTTATTCCAGTTGATTATACAATCTTCTGTAGAAAGTTTAGGAGCATGTTTTAATTCCCCGCCTGCCTGTCGTATCGCTTCTGATTGAGCAGTCTCCTGCAAAGATCCATCTTCAATTCCCTTAATGGTAGTTACCAGCAAATTTGCCCCGGTCTTTTTCATTATATCATGCAATTCTCCGGCTGTGTCATTTTCCCCGATGAGAATTTTTTCCTGCAATAAAATATCACCGGTATCAATTTGCTGCTGTAGTTTAAAAGTGGTTACGCCGGTTTCTTTTTCGCCATTTATAATTGCCCAATTTATAGGCGCCGCTCCGCGATATTGGGGAAGGAGGGATCCGTGAAGATTAATTGTTCCCAATTCCGGCATATTCCATACAACTTCCGGCAACATGCGAAAAGCGACTACTACCTGCAGGTTCGCCTGTAAAGCTTTCAATTCTACAAGAAATTCCGGATTTTTAAGTTTTTCGGGTTGAAGTATATGTAATCCTTTTTCAACCGTATATTTTTTCACAGCGCTTTCAGTTAGCCTCATACCACGCCCAGCAGGTTTATCGGGAGCTGTAATAACTCCGACGATATGAAATTCCGCTTCAACAAGCGCACGTAAAGATGCCACCGCAAAATCGGGTGTTCCCATAAATACTATCCGCAATTCAGGGTTTGCGGATAGGGGAGAAGTTAAGTTTTCTGACATGCAGCAAAAGTAAAAGAATATTAATTTTTATGCTGTAAGAGTCATTTGAAATCCGGGTACAACAAATATTTTTTCCTTATTTTTTTAAATGCTGATAACTTAGGTTCCCAACTTGCTCTTATTTCTTTTTCAGTTTTGCCATCAATAATTTGCCGCATCAACTCTGCATTACCGGCAAGCTTATCAAAAAAATAATCCGCAGGTTTTGCACCGGCTTTTTTAGGTTTTATAAAAAAGTTTTCTTTGTCAGGAAAAAGCTTGTATGCATCCACCAAGTATTTTATCTGGATGTGATTACTAATCTTTTGTAATATTTGCTCGTTACTGCCAGAAATATTCCATCCGTAGCAAAGCTGGTTTTTAAGCTTTGGATCACTGGCACCGGTATTGGCAACAGGCGTAAAGGCATATAGGTTGTCAGGCAAAGAAGGATGACCGAATACTTGAAAAGGTTTATCTGTACCGCGGCCTTCACTTAGCACAGTTCCTTCAAAAAAGCAGGTCGAAGGATACCAGTAGACAGAACCGGCTTCAGGCAAATTGGGCGACGGTTTTTCGGGTAAAATATATTTACTGTTGTGCGTATAATTTGCACATTTAATAACAATCATTTTTAATCCTTTTTCATTTTTTGAAGAATGTGCGGCCTCTCCCGTTGACGTCGAAGTTGTTGCATCTCTGCCAAGTAAATTTTCTCCGATGAGAAATTTTGCATATTCTCCTATCGTCATTCCGTACACGACCGGTACAGGCTGCATACCGACAAAACTTTTGAAAGCAGTATCGAGCACGGGGCCGTCAACATAAAAACCGTTTGGGTTGGGCCGGTCCAGGATAATTAAGGGCTTTTTATTCTCCAAAGCGCTTTCCATAAATGCCTGTAAAGAAGAAATATAAGTATAAAAACGAACGCCAACATCCTGTATATCGAACAGCAGTATATCTACATCTGTCAGATCTTCCGCAGTCGGTTTTATTTTTTTGCCATACAAAGAAATTACCGGGATTCCTGTTTGCCTGTCTGTATAAGTATCTACTTTTTCCCCCGCATCGGCAGTGCCTCTGAAGCCATGCTCGGGACCAAATATTTTTGTGATATGTATACCCAGTTTCTGAAGTGTATCTGCAAGATGTGTTTTGCTAACGGTTGCTGTATTGTTTGCAAATATGCCTACCCGTTTTCCTTGCAGCAGCGGTATATATTCCTTTGTTTGATAAGCGCCTGGTAATATTTGTTTATCATTGTTAATAACAGTCCGGTTTTTCTTAGCAATAGTTTTACTTGCTTTTTGTGCAAACAATACAGGTAGGGAAAGGAAGCAAATAACAACTAAAAGGAAGCTTTTTTTCATTTTTTATAATGGGTTTCAAAAGAATGAATATAAATTAATTTGCCATTCCTTCATTAATATTTTTATTTTGACGAAGTTTGTTTACACTTTTACGTGCAGTATAAAAAATACTCGTGGCAAGTGTTTTGTAAATTTTTATTCTTAAAGTTTTGTATCAGGATAGATACTGAAACATTTGGCGCTTTTTTAAAATTTTATCCAATTTATAATTAAACAAATAGATATGCAACAAGTAAAAAGTGGTGATACTGTAAAGGTTCACTACCATGGAAAATTAACTGATGGCACTACTTTCGATAGCAGCGAGGGTCGTGAGCCGCTCGAATTTGAAGTGGGAAGCGGCAGCGTAATCGCAGGCTTTGACAACGGTGTTACCGGTATGCAGGTCGGAGAAAGGAAGACAGTAAATATACCTGTTGATGAAGCGTACGGTCAGAAACAGGAAGATTTGTATATGGAGTTTCCCATTGACCGCTTCCCTGAGGATATGAAACCTGAGGTAGGTATGCAGTTGAATATGAGTAACGGTTCAGAACAAAACTTTCCGGTAGTTATAGCTGAAGTCCGCGATGACACAGTTATACTGGATGCCAATCATCCTCTCGCCGGTGAAGACCTTACTTTTGACCTTGAGCTGGTTGAAATTAAAGGAGGAAAAAGTTCGTTAATTATAATGCCGTAAGTTTTTTTATAAAGAATTAGGATAAGAGGCCGAGAATTAATTTCCGGCCTCTTCTGTTTTTATACCTGCTTTATAACTTTACAGACAATTACCTCTTTAAAATGTGATAGCTAAAAGTTCGGATATGAGGCAGTTTAATAAAACTTATGATACTTTTAAAACGCGATTCTCCTTATCCTTTTCTCAAAAAAAACAATTCTTCTTTTCGCCAGGTAATCAGATTTAGAATGTGGAAAGTAGATTTATTCCCACAGACAAGGTGAACAATTTTTGGAGGACAGCCGAAAAGCTGGCTGCTATCATCAAAATCATTGTCTTTCGTAAGAATGATAAAACCATTGTCTTTAGCATAGTTCCATATAACGATATCATCAGAAATAATGCTTAATGCATCTCTTATATGTGCCGAGAAAGGAAGACTGAAGGGCTTGAACCAGTTTATAGGAAAGATTATTATCAAGCAAAAACTTCATGCAGATTGTAATAAACGAGTATGTTTTTCCGAATCGGCTGCATAGCCCAGGCAGGCAAGTATATCCTCTTTAGTGAGCTCAGGAAAATCGTCGATAATTTGTTCAAATGTCATACCGGAAGCAAGGTAACAAAGTACATCATACACAGTAATCCGCATTCCCCGAATGCAGGGCTTTCCATTTCGCTTGCCCGCTTCAATGGTAATGATGTCCCGGTAATTTGTATTCATTTTTCAAATTTAGCATAAATTATTATTCATCTTCTTATTGTTCATCTTAGGGTTGCAATTATAGAGGCTGCCGGTACCTTTTTAAAAAAGCATTTGTAAGAATAATAATAGCAGCAATAAATAGTAAAGGGCAAAGCAGAGATCCTTCAAATCCAAAGGGTCCGCCTGTCCATGTTTCAGGGCCTGACATGGATTGTTGCAGCAGGCTTGTAAGTTTTAACCCGCTGACGTCGTATCCTAAAACAGGACCCTGAAAATAATTCCAGGCAAAATGAAAAAAAATGCTGAACCAAAGGCTTTTGGTAAAAATATAATTGATGCCTAATAACACACCTGCCAGGAAAATATTTATAACAGCAAAAAGAGTAACATCAGGATTGGAGCCGTGAAACAAAGAAAATAATGCGGCTGTGATGCTAAGCGCTCCCCATTTATTCATTGACTGCATCAGGTTATTCAGTAAATATCCTCTGAATAATAATTCTTCAACAATTGCAACAATAATCATAATGGCAATCTCCAGGAGCAACGATCCTCCATTGAAGGTGGCTGCAATAAAAGAAAGATAGCCGCTCGTTACTAATATCATCGAACCGATACCCAATAATGCCAGCGCTGCAAAAAATCCAAGCCCTGCTTCATTACTATAGCCTTTCCAGGTGAAGCCAAGACTTTCAAAACTTTTTCTGTCAACAAACTTTCGCATAAGCCAGGTAAAAAGAACAATACATATTCCCATAACAGAATAAAATATTCCAAAAGCTAATACACTGTTATCTCCGGTTTCTGTACCGGGTTTGAATTCATTCATTACAAAAGAACCGGCAATCTGAAAGACATAGACAATTAAAGAAACGGCCAGAAAATAAATGAGGGCTCTCAACCAACCCTGTGAAATAAGTGGTTTTTGTATTTTTTTCATTTTATTCTTTTATTTAATCAACTACGCAGTCTTACGTTTTTGCACCCTCAACGCTAATAACTAATTTGCCCTGAAAATTAGTACAGAATGTTTGATAAATACAATTACACCTGCGTTGAAAGATTTTTGCGATACGTACAGGCAGATACACAGAGTGATCCGCAAAGCACAGGTTCGCCTTCCACACAGAAACAAAAGAATTTTAGTCATATTTTGGTAAATGAATTATTGGCTATAGGTGTAACTGATGCACATCTGGATGAATTTGGATATGTTTATGCAACCATTCCTTCAAATACGGATAAAAAAGTGCCAGTCATTTGTTTTTGCAGTCATGTAGATACTGCGCCTGACTGCAGTGGAACTGATGTTAAACCAATTTTGCACGAAAAATATGATGGAAAAGATATTGTTTTGCCGGATGATACAACACAGGTAATAAGCGTAAAAGAATTTAAATACCTTAAAAAGCATATTGGAGACGATATAATAACTGCAGGCGGCAATACATTATTAGGTGCCGATGACAAAGCAGGCGTTGCTGAAATAATGGATCTGGCCAACTTTTTAATGACGCATCCTGAAGTAAAACATGGAACAATAAAACTATTGTTTACGCCTGATGAAGAAATAGGAAAAGGCACTGCAAACCTTGATATGAATAAACTCGCTGCCGATTTTGGATATACCTTAGATGGCGCTCAGTCAGGCATTCTGGAAGATGAAACTTTTAATGCAGATGCGATAATGATCACCATTAATGGAGTTATAGCCCATCCGGGATATGCGAAAGGACGTTTGGTAAATGCGTTAAAAATTGCTGGTGAAATTTTAGCTGCGCTTCCCAAAAAAGAATTTAGTCCTGAGACAACCAAAAAAAGAGAAGGCTTTGTTCACCCTGTGCGCGTGGATGGTTTGGCAGAAAAAGCAACGATTGAGTTTATAGTGCGTGATTTTACCCGAAAAGGTTTAAAGGCAAACACAGAGCGCCTGCAAAAAATAACAGAAAAAGTTTTACACAAACATCCCAAAGCAAAAATGGAGTTTAAGGTAGTCGAGCAGTATAGAAATATGAAAGAAGTGCTCGACAAACATCCGCAGGTGATTGAGTATGCCGAAGAAGCTTACAAAAGAAGTAAGCTGAAGGTGAAAAAGCAAAGCATCCGCGGCGGCACCGATGGCAGCAGGCTAAGTTTTATGGGATTGCCATGTCCTAATTTATTTACCGGCATGCAGGCCATTCACAGCAAAAAAGAATGGATAGGAGTGCGGGATATGAAAAAAGCTGTAGAGGTAATGGTAAACCTTGTACAGGTTTGGGAAAATCAGGACAACGATTTAGCGAGTCAGAACCACGATTTTTTGGATTAAAAGGATTATGGTGAAATGAGAGTCTGTAATTATCAGAATTTGTACCTTTATAATATTATGTCTCAACCAGCAATAAAATATGTAACTCCTGCCGAATATCTTGCCTTTGAAAGAGAAGCTGAAGACAGGCACGAATATTATAAAGGTGAGATTTATTTGATGAGCGGAGCTTCGTTCAAACATAATATTATTGAAGATAATGTTCGCGGGGCATTACATGTTTTTTTAAAAGGGAAAAAATGTCGCTCTTTTGGCAGTAATCTCAGAGTGCATGTTCCTAAAAATACGCTGTATACTTATCCTGATATTTTAATTGTTTGTGACGATCCAAAGTTTGTGGATGGAGAGTTCGATACATTGCTAAATCCTGCAGTGCTTATTGAAATTTTATCTCCTTCTACCGGTAACTACGACCGGGGAGCAAAGTTTGATTTATACCGGGAAATTGAAACATTGAAAGAATATATTTTAATAGATTCAGCGTCTGCACATATAGTCAGTTATATCAAAAATGAAGACTCAACCTGGACTTTGCGTGAATCCAAAAATCTGAATGATAATTTTTTTATCAGTTCTATCAATTTTCACTGCCTCGTATCAGATGTTTATGCAGGCATGTAAAAAGTCAATTTCTTATCTTCAATTATTACTTATTATTTTATGTCCTAATCCAAAAGTCAGTGTCAGGATATCCCACCATTATACCTTTCGCTTTAATCCTGAAAAAAATCCAATAAATCGGGGTTCTGAAACTTTAACAACTTACAAAGCAGCACTTTATAAGTAAAGCTGCTACATTCGTCAAACTGTTTTTTAAACCATTTACAATACTGGCCGGGCAACTCGAGATCGTTTAATTACTTTTACTTGCCTGCAATAATTATACAAGAATGATGGGGATATTACTTCAGATTGGTACGCAGACGGCAGATTCTGCTAACGCAGTGGCATTGGCACAGCCGGCAGCAGAGCAAATTTCGTTGTGGGGTTTATTGGCCAAAGGTGGTTTTATTATGTACCCGCTATACCTGTTGCTGGTAGCAGCCATTTTTGTGTTTTTTGAAAGACTGATAGCCATCAGAAAAGCCAGCAGTATCGAAGGAAATTTTATGAGCATGATCCGCGACAATATCATCACGGGAAATCTTTCTGCAGCGCGCACATTGGCCCGCAACACCAACAATCCTGTCGCACGAATTATTGACAAAGGCCTGCAACGCATAGGCAAGCCAATAGATGCTATCGAAAAAAGTATGGAAAATGTTGGTAAGCTTGAAATGTATAAAATGGAACGCAACCTAAGCATACTGTCCCTTATCGCTGGTATCGCACCTATGTTTGGTTTTCTTGGAACGATAGTGGGCATGATACAATTGTTTTACGGAATTGCAAGTTCCGGCAATTTTACTTTAAATGATATAGCAGGCGGTATTTATGTAAAAATGATTACATCAGGTACAGGTTTAATAGTCGGTCTGCTGGCTTATATCGGTCACAACGTTCTTACCACACAAATTGATAAAACAGCTAACAGAATGGAAGTGGCAAGCTCCGATTTTATAGATGTGCTGCAGGAGCCGACGAGGTAGGTTTCATTAAGTATTTGTTAAGAAATAAGTGATACAATTAGGGCGTAATTTTATAATTCCAGTCTCCTCTAAATTCCTTGTTTGTCAGATTAATTTTCTTCAACGCTTCATCATCTACTTTCAATCCCTTTTCA
>JAABUK010004615.1_pt1 | contig 22185 bp, 21 predicted proteins | sample 5559141 | NCBI WGS metagenome assembly JAABUK01 (sample SAMN10711869, study PRJNA513367) | rock metagenome | isolation source: Antarctica rocks | place: Antarctica: Victoria Land, Pudding Butte nord | collected 2016-01-03
AAGGTACGCAGCATCATGAGCACACCGCTACTCGCGGTCGTCGTCAACGACTCCAGCGTCACTTCCTCTTGATCCGGTAACAGGGCTTGTCTCATCGACTCACGTCGCGGAGGTCCCCAGAGCTACTCCTTCTCTATACCCAAAAGCGCCACCGGGAAAGAATCACCAAATGTGCGCATGAACCTGGAACGCGGATAAAGCTCGCGTCCCACAAAATCCACAGCCTCGACGACGGGTAATGAAATCACTTGAACGAGATGGCGACTTCGCAGACAAGTGGTACTCCTCCCGGAAGCTAAGATGATGAAGTGAAAAACAAGCTGAGGCTGGTAGGAATATTCCTGCTTCTAATAGCGGGCTTGCCTTACGCATACGTCCAGTACCGGCTGCGTTCACACCATTGGGAAGCTCTCAATGCTTCTGCAAAGCTTGAGGACGGTTCTAGCTTCGTTACGGCGTACTTCCCTACTGATTTGACCGGTTTTTACAAGGTCAGCATCACCTTCGCGCCGATTGACGTAAGCCTTGAGGATTGTCTGATTGGGTATCGGCTGTCGGGGACCTGCGCTGACAAGAATAGCGGCATGGACTTGAACTGGTCAGTTCTCCGTAGAGGCTCACATGGAGAAACGGTGGTCGTTGATCGTCGCCCTTATCGCCCCGCATTGTTCGGCGGAGCGGGCGTTGTCGAAACCGGATTGGGAGACTTCGACGCACATAAAGGTGACGAATACAGGATCGCTTTGAACGTTAAACGGTTAGCGCCTCAATTGCGATCAGCTTCCCCACATATCCGAGTGGAGGCTGGAACAATCTATTGGGAGAAGTGGATCATCTTTTCCCAGGTATTCCTCCTCTTCGGGGCAGTCGTGGGATTTCTGGGACTCGCTGCTCTCCTCATCAGCTTTCCTTGGCAAGGAAATCAAAGCCCAATGGCTGAGTAACGGGCTCTTGGACATTTAACTTAGACCAGGGATTCACCCCTGACAACCAGAGTTGTCGTAGGGAAAGCCGCAGGCTTCCTCATCACAAGCGCGTTCAGAGGACTGACCCGAAGCAACCAAGTTCCGGCCTTTGGAGCGTCAGCCCGGATGACAGAAGGTGTGCAGGTTCTTGTGATCCGCGAACTCGTTAGCTGCCGCTATTACGAAATTTTACTGTGTGAGGAGGTCTGGACTTCGCATCCACGCCGATTCTGCCAACAGCAGTTTGCTTACTCAGCTGAATCAGATTGGACGTTGAAATTCCGCCTACTCGAGTGGAACTCGACACGGTTACCCCAGAGTCAAAGCGCAAATCACGGCGCAACAACTGTGCACCAAATACCAGAGGACCGACGAAAGTCGATCGGATCACATACGAGATCTTAACGTGAGGGGGTACGGTCCTAAGTTGATCTCCTTCACAACCGAAGAAGGAGGCGATTGGAGGACCTGGCAGTGAATTTCGTCCATGCTCGTGTCGAGCCTGAAAAATCTCAAGGACGAGGCAGCTTGCTCGTTCTCTCGTTGCTCCGACTCGACCCAAGGCTCCGGACGGATCAGGTAGTTCGAGTTCGATAGGCAGAGCTACGCTCGTCGTTCCCGTGTTTTCGACAATTACGACCACTGCAACTCCGCCTTCACAAGTGGTCCGGGATTTCGCAACCAGGACGCGAACGCCCTCGTTTGACGTGCCTGGCGGCGGCAGCACGTTGGCTATGCCAGAATTAGCACCTATAACAGCCCCACACCCGTTTATCTCAGGCTCTCGGATGGAAGCTGGAGCAAAGCGTGACGTGAAGGAGATCACGATGAAGATTACGATCCCGAGCCAACGTTTCACGATTGCATCCTCTCGCCTCAAGACTCTCTCGATAAGAGTAGTCCTCGCCTAGCGGGGCGCAGAATCTCAGCTACTCTGCCAGGCTCCTTCGCTAGAATCCCACCATGCTGACCATGTCCTCCAAAGCGTTATCGGCCGGCCAGGCGCGGACGTATCACGCGCGGGAGTTCGCGTCGGAGCGGCAGAACTACTGGAGCCGCGACCAGCAGGGTCACAGCGAGTGGCAGGGCAGGCTTGCCGAGCAGTGGGGCTTGGAGGGCGCGGTCGGCAATGACCACTTTGCGCGACTGAGCGAAGGCCAGCACCCGTTTGTGGCCATGATGAACAGCTTCAGGCCCCAGTAGCAGCCCCGACGGCAAGGTTAGTCATAAGCTGCTGCGCCAGTTGCTTTTGACAGGATAGGCGGTGGCAATTTACAGTGCGGCTTCACGAGTCAGTGTCGCGGCAGACCTCAGGTCACTTTCTTCCGGGTCGACGCCACCGATCTGCCACTCTCAGGAGAAGCCCAAGTGCACACTCGAAGATACAGTACCAGCTGGTGGTCCATCCGCCTGCAGATCGTGTTCGTCTGCATTCTATTCGTCGGTCACGACGCAATTAGCCAAACAACAAGTGGAACGGTCTCTGGAACCGTCACCGATCAGAACGGCGCGCTCCTTCCTAATGCGGCCGTATCGATCACGCAAACGCAGCGTAACTTCACCCAGAGTACGGTCAGCAACGGCCAGGGTAGTTTCCGGTTTCTTCAACTCCCTCCCGGAACATACGACTTGTCGGTTAAAGCTTCCGGATTCAAAACCTATGAAAGACAAGGCATCGTTCTCGAGGGAAATGCAAATCTCGATTTGAAGAGCATGCCACTGGCGCTGGGATCGACCAACGAAGTGGTGGAGGTCCACGCAGAAGGACTTCAGCTAGAAACAGCCAACGCCGAGCGATCGGAGACCCTGAACAACGAGCAAATGGAAAACACTGCGGTCAACGGCCGAAGCTACCTCGGGCTGGTGGGACTCATTCCCGGCGTCTCCACAGTTCCCAATGTACAAACGGCCAGTCACAGCGGACTCGGCGCTATTTCGGTCAACGGCCAGCGAGGTTCGACTAACAATTTGACTATCGACGGCATCGGAAATGTCGACACAGGGAACAATGGAGACCAGCTTGTCACGATCAGTGTCGATAACGTTCAGGAGTTCCGCCTGGTCACCAACAACTTTCAACCGCAATACGGGCGGTCTTCCGGATCACAAATCATCGTCGTCACCCGAAGCGGCAGTGAGCAGTATCACGGCGAAGGCTACATCTTCCACCGCAACGACTCACTGAACGCTAATAACTGGTTCAACAATCGGCAAAATCAGGCACGCAGTAAGCAGCGCTACAACGACGCTGGATTCAACGTAGGTGGTCCGATCCAAATACCGCATCTCTTCACAGCGCTTCGCAACAAGGCCTTCTTTTTTGTTGGGCAGGAGTATCAAAACCAACTGAATCCTCAAGGTCTCAGAAACGTCCGGGTTCCAACCGCACTGGAGCGCTCCGGCGACTTTTCCAAAAGCACGGATAACAGCGGCAATCTTTTTCCCTACATTCGTGATTACACGCTTGGAAAAGCGTGCAGCGCAGCTGACACGTCAGGATGCTTCAAGGACGGGGGGGTACTCGGACGAATTCCTCAAAGCCGTTTGTATCGTACCGGATTAGCCGTTCTGAACGCTTACCCTTCGCCTAACATAAGCGCCGGAAACTACAACTTTGTCTCTGGGGTGTCCGATTCTTACCCCCGCCGTGAAGACGTGGTTCGTATTGATTTCAATCCAAGCGACAAGACGCGGCTGTTCTATCGCTGGTTGAATAATAAAGATTCCGTATCCAGCAACTACGGTTCCTTCGTACTTGGGTCAAACGTTCCGACCACGCCAATCCAAGATAGTCGTCCCGGCTCTGGAATGGCGTTCGGCGTCACGAATACTCTGAACTCTACGACAGTTAACGAAGTCCTGATCGGATACGCCAAGAATCATATCTCGATCAACCCAACAACCGACAAGTTGTCACGTACAACGCTTGGACTTACGAATCTGCCCGTGCTCTACCCAGGGACAGTCCAGCAAGACCTCATTCCGAATTTCGGCTTCAGCGGACGGCTTGCCAATACCAGCTCCCTCGTTGGGGGGAACCCACCCTTCAGGAACGGCAACACAAGCATTGAGGGCATCGAAAACCTGAGCAAGGCTTGGGGGCAACACTCGATTAAGTTGGGCTTCTATCTCCAGCGTAGCCGGAAGGATCAGACCAACTTCGGCCCTGTAGACGGAAGCTATAACTTCGGTGACGACGCCAGCAATCCATACGACAGCCAACAGGGATTCTCTAACGCGGCACTCGGTGTTTATAACAGCTTTTCTCAGGCGAGCAAGTATGTGAACGGACAGTTCCGCTACACAAATGTGGAGTGGTACGGCCAGGACTCGTGGAAGACGACGAAGCGACTGACCTTGAGCTATGGACTTCGCTTTTACTATGTTCAGCCGCAGTATGACAAGAACAACCTTGAGTCTGGATTCGACCCCTCGAAGTTTGATCCCGCGAAGACAGCGAGGCTTTATCAGAGAGGTCTTGATGCTGGAAAGAAGCAGGTTGCCGTAGATCCAGCGACGGGACAGACCCTGCCGGCCTACGCGATTGGCGCGATTGTGCCTAACTCGGGCGATCCGACCAATGGCATCGTTATCGCAGGCAAGAATATCAATCGCTACCTGCAACAGACTCGCGGCATCAACTACGGTCCAAGAGCAGGTTTCACTTATGCGCTCACACCCACCAGCGTGATTCGTGCGGGCGCGGGCATTTTCTATGATCGCACCCAAGGTAACAACGTCTTCGGATTTGTGACTAATCCTCCCACTCTCTATACGCCAACCCTGCGTTACGGTTTGATCTCCCAACTGAATCCCGCAACTGCCCTTCTGGGGCCAAGCAACATCAGTTCGCGACAGTATGCAGCGAAGCTGCCAACTACCTATGACTACGATTTCGATGTTCAGCAGGAGCTTCCCGGTCACATCCTGTCGGACATCGCATACGTTGGCACAACAGATAGCCAGCTTCTGCAGCAGATTAACCTAAATGCAATCCCCTATGGAGCAACTTTCCGGGCACAAAACCAAGACCCTGTTAAGGTCGCGCAGAACCCCTCGGCGTCCCTGGGATCGAATGCAAAAGACGAGAACTTCTTGCGTCCTTATTACGGCTATGGCGATATTCCGCAGATCCAGAACGGGGGCTCCTCGAACTATCATTCGTTGCAGGTCGCTCTGAACCGCAGATACGCCGGCGGTCTGTTCTTCAGCGTCGCCTATACCTGGTCAAAGGCTCTTGGTGTAACGTCCAGCGACGGCGCTTACATTCGGATCGATGGCCGCACAAGGCAAATCAACTACGGGCCACTCGCTTTCGATCGCAGGCACACCTTCGCAACCAACATCATCTACCCGATTCCAAGCATATTTCACCACAATTCCCTACTGCACACAGCAGTCGATGGCTGGCAACTCTCCAGCATCATCCGGCTTCAGAGCGGCGCGCCTTTTACGGTCACTGCCAACGTTGCTGGTTACAGCAATCAGCAGCTAACGGGTTCCTACACCGAGGGATCAAGGGCGAGAATCATCGGAAACCCGTATGCCGGGACTAGCCATGATCCCTATCATCGCCTTAATCCCGCTGCGTTTGCTGCTCCGGTTGTAGGCGACTTTGGAATCGGAGCGGAAGGGCAGAACTCCTTTACCGGCCCGGGAGTCAACGACACAGATCTCACGCTTGAAAAGCAATTCAAAGTCAAGGAACGATATAACTTTCAGTTGCGCGCCGATGCATTCAATGCGTTCAATCATACCCAATTCAACGGCATCAACAGCGGGATCAACTTCGACGGACCGGGGAGCACCCATTTCACGAATCCCGCGTCTGATAGTCCCGCACAGTACAACGGATTTGGATCAGTCTCTGGAGCTTATGCGCCGCGTACTCTGCAATTGATCGGCCGAATCACCTTCTGACACACCCAAGCAGGAGGACAGAGCAATGTTAGTAGCGGCTTTCCTGAAAGCGACGGATGGGGCCACCGTCCCTACGAAGACACTGTTGTTCACTCGCGGGCAATCGATCGCGTTGTGAGAGCCATTGCAGAATGGATGACCGCACTCGGTACCTTTGGCGGGGCGTCTCGAGGCCGAATCTGAGGCGTCCCGGTGGCCATCTCTTGCCACGTTCGAGGAGTTCCGCAAGCTGCCCCTCGGTGAGCGAGTGCAGCTCACTGAGCCTCCCCCTGAGCCGAGTTGGGCGAACCGTGGACTAGGAACGGTCGATAGCATCGGAGAAGGCATGTCGCTGAAGATGGACGACGGTCGCACGGTTTAGATTGGTCCGGGGATGGTCTGAGTGAACACGACCAGCAAGGTCTATCACTGCTCCGGAACGAGGTCCTACGGCACCACAAAGAATGGGAAATACCTCTCCGAGGTGGCCGCTTCAGCCGCAAGCAGCTGCTCACGTACATGGTGAACACGCCGGCATGCTTGGTCGGGATCGAAGCGTGTCCGGGGTCTCATTTCCTCGCCCGCGCACTTCTGGCGCAGGGTCACGACGTAAAGCTCATGGGGCCGAGTACGTGCGCCCGTTTGTTAAATCGAACAAGAACGACTATGTCGACGCGGAAGCCATTGCGGAAGCAGTGCAGAGGCCGACCATGCGGTTTGTTCCGATCAAAAACGAGGCGCAGCGAGATCTTCAAGCCCTGCATCGTGTGCGGGATCGTTGGATCGGCCGGCGAACCGCCGTGATCAATCAGCTCCGCGCGCGGCTTTCTGCTGGAGCATGGCATCACCGTGAACACAGGCCCCGCGCACCTGAAGCGACAGATCCCTCCATCCTCGAAGACGCCGATAACCTGCTGTCGGCACGGATGCGAACGCTTCTGACGGAACTGCGCGAAGAGTGGGAGAAGCTGGAGGAACAGATCGACGCGACCAACCAGGAGCTTGCTCAGTCGGCTAAGAAGGAAGACGGCTGCCGGCGTTTGCTCGCCATCCCCGGCATAGGACCGCTGACGGCGACCGCCCTGACTGCCGCGATCGGCAACGGTGCAGCGTTCCGTAAGAGCCGCGATCTGGCGTCCTGGCTCGGCTTAGTTCCGGGACAGCACTCAACGGGCGGCAAGACTCGGCTGCTGGGCATCAGCAAGCGAGGCGATCCCTATCTGCGCAAGCTTTTCATCCACTGAGGTCGTGCTGTTCTGTCCCGGGTGAAACGGGAAGAGCATCAGTTGGAGGTTGGCTCGATCGGCTCGAAGCCCGGTCCCCACGCAATGTGGCGATCGTCGCGATGGCGAATAAGAATGTTGGGTCCGCCCCATCAAGAGGGGATAATGGCGTGTAGCAGCAGCGAAGAATGGATTCGCGGCAAGTAATATCTCCAGCGGTGAATTTAAAGCAAGGGATATCGACTTCAGCGAGATGAGCGCTCAGCGCCCGATATTTCTCCATGTCAAAGCTTTGGGAGCCGCTCAATTTCCTTATTGCGGAGCCCACGTTTCCACTGCCAGTCGCGGATTGCCTCACCCACGATTTGACCTATAGAAACATATTCATAGGGGTCCATAACAGAATTTTGAGTTGCGACTTGTTCTTCCGCCACGGCAACACTCGCTTTCTGGATCTCTGGCATAAGAAACCTTGAGTGGCGGTTAGAAGTAGATCTTGCCCACCAGCTGAACCTGACGGCCAGGCGCTGCGGTGCTGATGACCCCAAAAGTGGTGCCAACATTCGAGTAATTGCTATTCGGGTTGTTGAATTGTGTGTGATTGAAGACGTTATAGCCCTCCATCCGGAGCTGGATGCTCCTTGCGGAGTCCCCAAGCTGGAAGTTTTTCGAGATAGCCGCGTCAGTATTGAGGATTCCCGGGCCGTGATACTTATTGCGGGAGATGTTGCCGAAGCTGCCGATGACCTCGTCGGTAAAGCCAACCGATCCGTTTGCCGAGCTGCCATCCTCAAAGTACTGACCTTTGTTGGCGAGGTTGCGGGGGTTCAGGTGCTGAAGGGGTGCCACCTGATTCGGAACATCGGGGCAGGTGTAGTAGAAATCATTCGCGCCGCAGTAGAGCGAATTGGAGACAATGCCGTTATAGGCAATATCGAAAGGGAAGCCGGTTGCGAAGGTGCTGATGGTCGAGACCTCCCAACCAGCGCCGAGAAGGTTAAGTAGAGAGTAGGGACTACCAGAGGTGCGGTAAGGGACCCTGTAGATGGGAGCGATGACGAGGCGATGTCTGGCGTCGAAGTCGGAGTTGCCGTAATTGAGGCTCTTCTGGAATTGATTGTAGCCACGTTCGCCGCCGAAGCCTGCACCTTCAAAGGAGGAGGAGTCATCGAGCGAGTGGCCATAGGTGTAGCTTATCTGGAAGCTAAGACCGTGGGTCTGCCCCTTCCTTGCACTCAGCTCGAGCGCGTTGAAGTTGGAGCTCCCTTCGGTGGTGATAACACCGTTACTGTGGAAATGGGTGGATTTGGTTACAGGGTTGAGTGGCTGCGGAAAGAGTGTGTGGGAGGGATAAAGCGTCGGCTGCGAGTCCATATTGGCAATGCAAGCAGGATCAGCCAGACAGGCATCGTGACCGGCCTGGGTGATGGGGTTGCCTTCCACGGTGAACTGATTATGCCGTCCCAGAGCTCCGACGTAGCTTGCCGTAGCTACAATTTTTCCGGGCAGCTCACGCTCGACGGTTAGGTTGAAGTTTTCGCTGTAGGGAGCGCGATACCGCGGAGCGTACTGGCTGATGTACAACGGAATCTGTGAAAAGACAGCAGCGGGATCGCCAGGCTTCGGGAAGGTTGCTGGGAAGGGATTTTTGTACGTTTTCCCGGTCTGGATGTCCTGGTAAGGATTCGGGAAGGAAGGACGTGCGCCAGGGACGGAGTCCGCCACGCCGGCGGAGCTGATACCAAAGGGAGCTTGGCTGAGGTTCTGAAGCGAGCCCTCCTCTTCTGTTCGGTTGTAGTAGATGCCGTAGCCTCCGCGGATAGAGAGCTTGTGCGACTGCCCGCCGGAGAGGAAGCCAAGCTCAGGCGAGTAAGCGAAGCCGATTCTCGGTCCGACATCATTCAGTGGAGCGGTCGCACCCTGGGCGTCGTTGCAGCCCGGGTCTCCCGGAAAGTTGAGGCTAAGCGGAGCCGAGGGGAAGACCTTGGACTGCTGCCCGGGGATGAAGCAGTTGATGCCCTTGCCACCAAACTGGCGGTTGTGGATCGCGGTATCGATCTGATAGCCAACACCATAGTTGATGGTGAGGCTGTTCATGGCCTTCCAGGTGTCCTGTCCGTAGAAGTAGTTCTCGAGCGCGACCGCGCTGATGCGACCTCCCGCCCCCTGGTTGTAGGTGCTTGGGTTGCCCAGAACGAAGTCCAGAAGTGCGTTGCCGGAGCTGTTCGGATTGGAGGTGGAGAAACCAAAGGTACCGTTGTTGTTGCCGGAGAAGTTGTTATCAACATTGAAGCGACGACCGTCGTACCCGAACTTGAGCGAGTGATGTCCGACAACCTTGGAGAAGTTGTCATCCAACTGATAGTTCTGATCGATACGCGGTTGAGGTCCGTTGCTACTGAAGCCGAGGCTGAAGGCTCCCGTAATGTTGATCCGGGGAAGACCAGCTCCTGCGGTGTTTTGCGGATTGATAGGGAAACCAGCCGTAGACGGAAGCACCACCTGCTGCGGGAGGACGGAACCGAAGTTGAAACGCGTGTAATGCAGAGCAAACTCGTTGAGTGCCGTCGACGTAATTTGGCGGGAGTAGCCAAAGCTGAACTGACGGATCTCGCTGGTGTTCTGATCTCCGAAGCCCGGGAGCGTAGAGCCGGTGAATGGTAAAGTCCGGACGGTCGGAAGGTGCTGGTAAATGCCTATGAAATAGATCTGGTCCCTGGTGGAGGGGTTGAAGTCGATGCGACCGATCCCTTGATCCTGAACGGTGGTGATCTGCGGACTGAAGATGTACCTCGTCCCCGAATTTGCCACGGGCACGTACTTGGCGATCAGGGCGGCGGCGATGGGATTGAACGCCTTTGTGGGAAGGATGGGATGTGCGGCGAAGCAGGCCGCAAAGGTATCCACGCCGGAGACGCAGCCCGGGATGTTAATGGTTCCGGGGATGATCTTCTTGGAGTACTTGGCGCCGGTGAAGTCGCCTCCGCGTTGGGCGTTCGTGAGCACCACGGTACTGCCCCCTGTCGTCTGGGGACTCTTAGCGCGGTTGCCTTGGTAGGCACCAAAGAAGAAGAGCTTGTCCTTGAGAATCGGGCCGCCCAGGGTTCCACCAAACAGGTTCTGGTGGTACTTGGGGGTAAGCTTCTTTTGGGTGGTGTTGCTGTACTGGAAGAAGTTGGGAGTGTTAAGGAAAGTATCGCGGTAGAACTCGAAGGCATCGCCGTGAAAGGCGTTGGTTCCGACCTTGATGGCGGTGCTGACGATCGCTCCGGAGTTACGCGAGTATTCCGCATTCAGTGAGCTGGTGATGAGATTGAACTCGCCTAGGGCGTCCGGATTCGGCTGGATGCCGATGGTATTGAGGGCGAAGTCATTGGTGTCGGCCCCGTTGATGAGGTAGCTCGACTGCTGGGTCTGAGAGCCGTTAACCGAGTAGTTGTTACCGAACCGATCGTTGGAGGCTTGGACGCCGGGGAGGATCTGCTCCAGTTGGGTGAAAGAACGCCCTATCAAGGGGTATTCAACTATCTGTGCAGCGCTGACCACGTTGCTGAGCTGCATGTCACTGGTGTTAACCTGAACGGCATCGGCAGTGACCTCAACCTTCTCCGAGGTATTCCCGAGTTCGAGCCTCACAGGCTCGACATATTGCTGATCGATCGACAGGGCAATGCCTGTCGCCTCGAAGGTCTTGAATCCCGCAGACGTCGCAGTGATGCTATAGGTTCCGATCGGAAGCTGGAGGAATTGGTAGTCTCCGTTAGACTGCGAGGTGGTCGTGAACTTGACTCCCGTCGCGGAGTTTGTGGCGGTCACCGAGACATTAGGCACCACCGCGCCTGAGGGATCAACGACCGTTCCCTTGATGCGTGCGGTTACGTCAGCTGCATAAGAGAAGCTCGCAAATGTAGCAAGCCCGATTGCCAAGACAGTTCGGCGTAAGCGCAAAGTCCAATTCATGTAAGGTTCCTTCCGGGTCTGGATTGAACGCTGGTAACAGCCGGCAATCACCACCCCGGCTCTGCAATTCAACTTCCAACTCCAAGCACCGTGAAATTTCTGAGAGTTACCGTCCGGGCACATTGAATCGTGACCAGAAAGGAGAGCCACAATCCATTTTTTTGTAAGAAGCTATGATTTATAGGCTTCATGGTCCAACTGAGGGCCCACGCGAAGGTCCTTCCGGGGTGCGGTCATTCCGGTGCTGTCGCTCCTCTTCCTGCTGGCGGCCACCCGCTGCACCCACTGCCAGGACTTGGTGTCTCGTGGTTATGGCCTGGTTTCCTAAACGTCCTTATAGGAAACCCTTCGTCGTTGCCAAAGCAGCCCTATACAGGTCGAGACCAATCCCCCCGCGCTTAGAAGGGTTCTTGTCATAAAGGGCATATCGCGTTGCGCTTGACTTAAGATTGTGCTCCAAACAGCAATGATCATCTCCGGAAAAAAGAATGCTATTGCCCCGAACACGACTAAGAACCCAGAGGGCCGCGAGATGCTTCTAATAGGAATCACGATAACCTCTAAGAGGTTACGCCAATTCACGAGCGCTCTGCCAGCTTTGGTCGAGCAGCACCGTCTAAATATTGCTTATCACATTATTTGGCGTACTCCTTATCACGCAATCTAGCGTAGGTCGAATGCGACAGAGATCCCCGCTGTCATAGCGCGGCAGCCGACGCAGTGTACTCAGGCGACTTGCAAGCTTCGCAGTGATCGCATGGAAGCTCCTGCCTCCCTGTCCAATGTTCACTGGAGCGCCACATACCGTGACAAACGTGCGCCACATGGCGCGACAAACAACATTCATAAAGCTCGGCATGGTAGAAGTTTACCTACGGCAATATCTTGTATATCTGGCTGTGGCCGACTATCGCAGGGGTGCCAGCGATCGTTATGACCACCGCGTTCTACAAACGAAAGTTAGCGCCTAAACGTGCACCAGCTGTGGCGTAGCGATTTAGCTTGAAGTTCACCTCCATCGCCTTCTGTTCTAATTGAATTGTGGTGGCGCGCTGGCTGCCCCAATCACAAGCAGAACTACGAATGCCGCTGCCCCAATGCCCAGCCCCAGTCCAATCTTTGCCCCCCGCGACATCCCCGGCCCCTGCACCGATCTCACTTCGGAGAAAGGGACCTCGGACGGCGGTCTGCCTTTCTCCTGAAAAACGAAGCTCTGCTCCCCGAGCGAGACAATCGTTCCGCGGTGCATAGCTCCGTCGCCCCGCCTTACCTTCGTAGCGGAACCGATCCCGCGAGCCTCAAGCGCCAGCTTCGCACGTGCAGCATCCATCGGCGGTCCCGCCGCATCGGCCACACTGCTTCCAAACACCATGGCAACCAGCAACATGGCAACGGTCGGCAACATTCGCCTCAGACTCAAACGCATGGGCAGCACCTCAGTTCGAAAGATCTGGCTCTGTAGCTGACCTGGGAAGGGGGTGTGAAGAAGCTACGCCGCCGCGCAAATCGCGTCAACGCCAGAAAAACGCAGTAACTTCTGCGCCTTCTTGTTGCGCGCCTTCGCCTGAATCAGCCCCAACCCCGGGCGCCCCTGAAGCTCCTTTGCGGAGATCAAACAGCTCTGCCACTTCGCGAGGCGTCATACCTGCATGGCTGCCACACACCTCCCCCAGGTTCGGGAACTGCGCCTTCGCGCCCCGCCACCTTCGGAGTCCCCATCAACGATCCCGGCAGTCCTTCGCAACACCCGCTTTGCGTGTCGTTTATCACATTATTTGGCGTACTCCTTATCACGTAATCTGGCGTACGGTCGAATGCGACAGAGATCATCGCTGTGATAGCGCTGGCAACCGACGCGGTGTACTCAGGCGACTTGCAAGCTTTGCAGTGATCGCATGAAAGCTTCTGGCTGCCTGTCCAATGACCACTGAAGCGCCATATACCGTGACAAGCGTGCGCCACATAGCGCGACAAACAACATCGGTGAGACAGCCATAAATCTAGGATTACCCCTGACAAGACACCTTGTCGTGGGTAATCCTGAGCTGCCCGGAATCCCATTAGTGCGTGATCGCGCACTAATCCCCTGCCCTACGCGAAGCAGGATTTTCTATGCTTTTCCCGCAGATTCTCGATTCTTTCGAGCAGCTCTTGCCTCTGGTGATCCCGGTTCCGCCTTCCCGCCTCGGTCAGGCCGAGCACGAGACGGGGAGGGTCCGGCTGCTGGGCCGCCTGGAGGGAGGCTTCGAGTTCCTGGCAGATGCGGCACCGCTTGAGGTCGGCTTCCATCCTGCCTAGATCGTGTCCAAGTGATTCTCAGCCTCCCGCCTCGTTACCTATCAAGAACATATGGAGGACATATCCTGCGGATATAGGATATGTTGAACCTATCCGGAGCGTATGGAAGTCATATGGGAGGCAAAGTATGATCGTTGTTATCGGGGGCATCAAGGGCGGGAGCGGCAAAAGTACGGTCGCAACTAATCTTGCGGTTTTGCGATCCGCGGCGGGAGGCGATGTCCTGCTTATTGACGCAGACGATCAGGAATCCAGCTATAGCTTTGCCCAGGTCCGCAGTGAGACGAGGCCGGCACTTCCCTTCTCCTGCATAAAACTGACCGGTACGCCCGTGGGACGCGAGACGCGGAAGTTGGCGGAGAAGTACGAGACCATCATCATTGATACCGGAGGCAGGGACACGGCGAGCCAGCGATCCGCTTTGAGCGTCGCCGACTTGGCGCTCGTTCCTTTCAAGCCGCGAAGTCTGGACGTTTGGACGCTTGGCAAAGCCGCTCAGATGATTGAGGAGGCAAAGGGGATAAACGAAAACCTCCGGGCCGTTACGTTCCTGAATATGGCGGACCCACGAGGGACGGACAATAATGAGGCAGCCGAAGTCCTCCGGGAAACGGGAGCGCTCACCTTCTCAGGTCTCGCCCTGGGGCAGCGCAAGGCATTCAGCAATGCCGCAGCTAACGGTCTGTCCGTGTGTGAACTATCCCCAGTTGACTCTAAAGCCGCACAGGAGATCCACGCACTTTATCGATATGTCTTCGATATGCCCAACGTATCCTTAGTGCAGTAGCGCTCCTATGCTGTTCATATGCTATACATATGCTTGTGAGGTTCCATGACGATCCGCAAAGTCCCAACCGCGACCAAAGCCGAGGCCGACCTTGCCACCCGCACAGATGCCTTCATCAACAAAGGCCTGCAGTCTCCCGGGGACACTGAGCCCATGAATACGGCTAAGCCAAGGAATGTCCTGCTCACAATTCCAGGAGATCTTTCCGGGAACATAGACAGCGCCCTTAAGAGCCGAAAGGTACGCACGCCGCGACATACGTGGATTCTTGAGGCCATCGTGGAGAAGCTCGAGAGGGAATCGGCGTAACTTCGCAGTGAACAGGCGGAATTATCCCGCTCTCGACTGCAGACAGCTTCTGTAGTCTTCGTGTAAAGGAAAAGCCCCCAGCGTTTGCGCGCCGAGGGCCTGTACTACCGGGCCGCATTGGAGGCGGCGCTGATGAAGAAGGTATCGAAGATACTCCAGGAAGACAAACAGCTTTTTGCGTTGGCGTGCCCCGCTTCTAACGGCCTCTCGACCCGCAACAGGCCCAAGCCAGCAGGCGCTCGGCGAGACTATGGCCGGGAAGAAACCGCGGCTCAAACCTCGCTTTTCTCTGCCATGGCCGATTTCCGTGTTGAGCGGCGCTCCGGAGTCTCGCATGAGCTCGTCCAGATTGCCCACGCGCTCATCCTTTGTGGCTTGCCCTATCGCTCAACAGACGCCACAGAACACGTCCGGCTGTCCAGGTCTGCCGATGGATCGCTGATCCGGGTGACCTTCTACGCGCTCGGGAAGGACAAGGAAGGGAAGCGGATTCCGATGGCCTACGGCTCCGATCGCACCCTCCTCCACTGGTGCGTGGATCGGGCCATCAAGCTAAAGAGCAACTTCGTTCCGCTCGTCAGTGCAAGTGACTTCATGCGCGACGTTGGGCAGACGCCTACAGGACCGAATTACGCTCGATTGCGGTCGGCATACCAGCGCGTGTCCTCTATGGCCATCGTGGTGGAACGTTTTGGCTCTACGGAGGACCGAAACATAACGCCGATCATGCAAAACTCACGCCTTCCCCTCAGCATCAAGCCACTAGAGGACTCTGTAGCGCCCATTGAGGGCCCGGTAGGCATCCAGTTCGATCCTCGATTCTTCGATGAGTTCATGCGCAGCCACGTCCCATTCCCCTGGGCCATGCTCAGAACGTTGAATCAAAAGCCTCAAATGCAGGACTACATCGTGTTTCTGCACTGGCGTAGCTTCGCCGCTAGGTCGCAAACGCTCATTCCGTGGAGCGTCATGCGGGAACAGCTATGGCAGGACGACAGCAACCCTAGGCGGATACGTTCACGCTTCGGAGAGGCGATCAAGATCCTCAAGGTGGCCTGGCCAGAGCTGAATGCTACAGCCGACGCGAAGGGCCTCCGCATCGGCCCACCCGCCAAAGGCGAGCACCTCATCCGCGCACATATGGGAGAAACAAAGCTCCTGAATCGTTGAAACAGGTACAGAACGCTAGATACAGGGCCCGCGATTGCGGGCTTTTTCTGCGATCAGTGGACTTTTCGTTGCTCCGGGTACAAAGTAGATGTAAGCGGTGCGCTCTCAGTGGTTTAGCTTACTGTGAGGGCGTTCGGCAGTACCTCCGTGGATAAGAGGGTTGTTGCTCCGGGTACAAACAGATCACAAGTCGCTTGGAACGCGAGACTTAGGGAGTTTTCCTAGCTGTGAACGAATTCCTTAGGGACCAATCGTTGCTCCGAGTACAGGATGTCGTTGCTCCGAGTACAAAGAATCGTTGCTCCGAGTACATTCCTTCGTTGCTCCGGGTACGCCTTTAAAAGGAAGCAAGTTGTTACAAGTAGCCACAGGTAAGTAGCAGGTAGTTATCCCTGTGGACAAAGCGCAAAACTTCGTTTTGCTCCCAGGCAGGTCAAGAACAAACAAAAGCAACAGCCAAAGCTTTTCTATGAGGGGGGCGAATTTGCTCAATAGACCCTACCGAGAGACGCTCGGGTTTACTTGAACTCCGAGAAGACTCCTACGAAACAAAAGAGCAGCAGAATAACGACAGCGGCTGTTCTCACCCACTCCTGAGCCAAGAGTCCCCGTCGACGTCGCCGCCAAGCAAAAACCTGAATCACCACACTCACAAACATGATCGGCATGAAAAACAACATCGGGTGGTGGATCTAGAAGCCTTTGGTCACGATTTGTATCTCCGGCTACGGTGCGGGTCAGTGTAGAACAACTCGGGTTTGTGGGCAGAGCTGCTGCATAGACGCCCCAGGAGACGCTGTAGGAGGCTCTAGGAGCGCTCCGAGATCCTAGAGAGGGACCGACCCCCATCAGACAGCGTTCTGGAAGCAGCAGGGGAGCCCAGAACGGCAAGAATCATGCTCTTGAAGGGGTCACCACACCAAACGTCGAGAATCGTAAGCGATAGCTTGGGATGCTAGGGACAGGGGTCCAGCCTCGGACAGCGCATGGATATGGCCCAAAAGGGGGTAGGGGTGAACTGGCAAAGGCCGCCATCTCTTCCATGGCTCGGCTACCACTAGTCCAGCTCTACGCTGGTGACGGCGACACGTTGATCAACCATTTCGCCAGCGCATCTAGAAGTAAGGGGCTGATTGTTCCGACCTGCATTGCTTCGCGACCATTCGGTTGACCAGCTATAGGCATGAAGGTATGCGATAAGCCAGGGAAGTCCGTAGCCTCGGAGCCAGATGCCGTCGCGGCCGCCTTTAGCAAAGCAAAATCCTGCTGAGCAGTGTTCAGGTCCTTTGTGCCACATGCCACAAAGCAGGGAAGAGTGAGAGCCTTGAGCTGTGCTGCCGGGTCCCGCCGCCGCCAGTCTCGTAGATAGCCGATGGTCACACCGCCACCGAGACCAGATGGGGTGCCATCGGTCACTTTGGGATCACGCACACGTGCCCAAATGGCGTCGTAATTGGCCTTGATCGCTGCAATCTGAGCGGGTGTACCACCTTGTGCGGTACCTAGAGCAGCCACCTGCTCGTGCATCACCTGATCGATTGGACAAGCGATACCAGCCAGCAAAGCGAGCCCCGCTACGGAACCGGGTGCTTGCCTAAGCCGAGCAGCCACAATATAGGGTCCAAGCTGCGCTCCCAAGGAGTGCCCTATCAGGAAGATGCGATGAGAGTCTGTCTCTGGAACTGTACCTGCCCAGGCCAGGGCGGCGATTGCATCTAGAACTACCTCGTGATCGAGATCGGGATGCACCGCAAAGGTTTGCCGCGCCACCTTGGCCCGACGATCGTACCGGAGCGTCGCAATGCCTCGCGCGGCCAAACCCCAGGCTAGCTGCTGCTGCATCTTATTTGGCCCGGCAGTACCGTCGCGGTCTTGAACACCAGAACCTTGCTCCAATACAGCGAGAGGTGGTTGGTTTGCGTGTTTCAGGTCAGCTGCTGGCAACGTGAGGGTTCCTGGCAGGGTTAAACCCTCAGCAGCGGCAAAGGTAATCTGCCGCTCAACAGCCCCGGAGGGCAATGCAAGTGCATCGGTGTCGGCGGATGAGGTAATTGGTGAGGCTGGGGCAGCAAAGCTTTCGTATGTAAGGAAGAACGCGAGCAACAGGCGACCAGGGAGAGTGATGGATATGACAAACCTCGACTCGGGGGGTGCTTCTAATCCTGTTCCAGGTATGCGTGTACGGAGTGTTATGGCTTTTCCCTACACAGATTACGATTGGCCCGGCCTAAGCACGGAAGAAGAAGCTGACGAAGACGAAGAAGGCGAGTGATCTGTATGAGGCCTTCTAGCGCGTCGACGTTTTGCTCGTCTGCGCACTTGAACACGCTAAGCTTGTCTGGGCTCAGTTCATTCCGGTCGCAGGCCGCGAAGTTGCCGAAAGGTGTGTAGTGCGCTCCCGGGGGAAGAGACAAATGAACAAGTTTTAGCGCGTGTCTTTGCCTTGGTTTTGTCCACTAGTTGTGCTGCATGGGGGCAGGGTAGGCCGACGTCCGTCGCGGATATGTCGCCGCATACGGTGCAGTTTGTAATGGTGGAGCCTGGGGTAAAGCTGGAAGTCCTGGATTGGGGCGGAACGGGGAGTCCGGTGGTTCTGCTTGCCGGGCTGGGGAGCAGTGCGCATGTTTTCGATAAGTTTGCGACGAAGCTTACCGGCAAGTACCACGTGTATGGGATTACGCGAAGAGGGGTGGAGACGTCCAACGCGCCTATGCCGGCGCTCGAGAATTACTCGGCCGATAGGCTGGGGGATGATGTGATCGCCGTGCTGAACCACCTTGACATTGTGCGGCCAGTACTGGTGGGGCACTCGATTGCAGGCGAGGAGTTGAGCTCAATTGGGAGTCGTTTCCCGGCTCGGGTGGCTGGCTTGGTTTATCTGGATGCGGGCTATTCTTACGCGCTCTATAACGGGGCGAAGGGGGACTTTAGCATTGACACGCACCAGCTAGAACTCGACTTAGCGGCGTTTCGTGCCGCCATCTTGCCTGATGACGCGAAGAAGGCGCTGCACGCGGTCCAGCAAGAGCTGCCGCGAATTCAAACCGAATTGGCGGCTCTTCTCAAGGACTGGGATCAGGTGCCAATGATGACGGCTGAGCAGAAGGCGAAATTGACGCCGGAGATGATGAAGCAGCGTGCGGTGGGCCAGGCAATCCTGAACAGCGGCCAGCGGTATACGACAATCGCGTGCCCGGTACTGGCGATCTTTGCGGAACCACACAGCCGTGGAGCCAAGCCTGCCACTCCAGACGAAGACGCTAAGAATATCGCCGAAGTCGAGCCGCAGGCAAAGCTGTTTGAAGAGCTGCCGAATGCCAAAGTGGTGCGAATTGCGCATGCGGACCACTTTGTATTCAGTTCAAATGAGGCTGATGTACTACGGGATATGGATACGTTTATCGGAGGCCTAAAATAGAACGCCTCCGCGGAAGAATCCGTCGAATTCTGAGCTACATCAGCGAGCAGGCGCATAGGCTAGAGCGCCGCAGACTGGACCGTGGCAGCCCCACAAGGTTTGCGTCTCAACTCCAGTGCCCGGCACTCCTCCAGATCGACAGCGCGCCCGTGCGGAACGGATGCTTGCCCGCGCCCAGAAACGGCACCGCCAAGCGGCCAAGCTGGTAGAGAAATGGAAGCTGCGACTCGCGGATTTGGATCGCGCCGGCGTCGCTGCCAGGCAAGCCAAGCTGTGGGCCGACGAGCATCCGGATTGGCAATCTGGGACTGATACCCTCTGACTGTGAACGCGAGATCGAGACCCGTTGCCGCTATTTCCTCCATGGTTGAGATCGAGGTGGCCGGCATTCTGTTTGACATGGACGGTGTCCTGGTAAGGTCCACTTCCGGCGACGAACGATGCTGGACCCGGTGGGCAGAACGGCACCAGCTCGCGGATGGTTTCGATCTTCGGAGAACTCACGGCCGCCGCGCCGCCGACACCATCCGGGAACATCTTCCGCACCTCACCGACGCCGAGCTCAGGCAGCACCTTTCCGATCTCGATTCGTTCGCCGAGGAAGAGCAGTCTGGGGTCACGGCTTTCCCCGGAGCAGGCGAGCTTCTAAGTTCCATCCCATCGCACCGCTGGACCATCGTCACATCGGCTTCCGAGAAGATGATGCGCAGCCGGCTGGCCTCGGTCGGCATCGTCTCGCCCAAGAGCATAGTCGGAGGCGACAGTGTGACGAGAGGGAAGCCGGACCCGGAAGGCTATCTCCGTGGAGCCGCGCTGCTGACTCGTTCGCCTCACGAATGCCTGGTGGTCGAGGATGCGCCGGCTGGTATCCGCGCAGGACGATCCGCAGGCAGCCAGGTGCTCGCCGTCGCATCGTCCCATGACATCGAGGAGCTATGGCAAGCGGATTGGATCGTAGCTTCACTCGATCAGATCCAGCTCTCGATCGGCGACTCCGCAGCACTCAAACTGCGTTTCCCGGCGCTCACTTCCGTGCCCTGATCGCGCACCAAAGATCATCGTCGCCATGCATGTTGGCCTGCCTCCCATGCCCAAGAACAAGAACAAGCAACAGCGCGCTGCTCTGCAGCGGAAGAAGGTCTGACACATCACCCCCAAATGGGAACTGCAGGTAAACGCGAAGGCCTTGGGCGTTTACAAAAGTAAACGCGCTTGGAATGAGCAACTTATCAAAATCACGTTTACATCTGTTTACGCGCGGTTCCCGGCGTAAACAGATTGGCTACTTTGGCGTAAACAGCGTGAATGCAAGCTACTTAGCCCATAACCGCGATCCAGGCGACTTGACGGTCTCTGGGACGCGGTCTAGGGTTTTCGCAGGACAATCTACCACTTGAGCACTCCCGGCACGAGCACTCCGGCGACCCGAAATGCCTTCGCTAGCGCGGAGGAGAAGCCCGGCTTCCGCACCAAAACCGTCGCCACGCGGATCACGCCCGAGGAGCTGCGGGAGGTCGAGATCGCTGCCGAGCGCGATGGAAAATCCCTTGCCGAGTGGCTGCGGGATCTGGCGCTGAAGGCGGCGCGGCAGCGTCCGGCGGACCCGATGGAGCTGCTCCTGAGTGAGCAGTCGGCGACCCGGTACATGCTCCTGAATCTCTTCCACGCGACCGCCCAGGCGAACGCGGAAGGGAAGCACTTGCTGGCTGAATCCGTGCTCAGAATCCGCGACCAGGCGGACGCCCGGAAGCTGGCCGACGCCCGCAAGATGATCGAAAGTTTTCACGTCCAGGATGCCCAGGAGGGGCAGAACGGGGGCCACCCGTGAGCCGCCCGATGCGGTTTCCGAGTCGCGGCGGGAGGGTGTTGCTGCTCCTGTTCGGGATCACCTTGGGACCATTCCTGCTGGTTCTCGCCGCCTCCGTTTGGCTGGCCTGGACGCTTACCCCGCTCCAAAAGTTCTATCTCGGCACCTACACAGCAAGCTCCGTCGGGGCTACTCAGCCGCGCAATATGACGAGCATTCGATGGGTGCAGAAGACGGCTCCGGGACGCAAATCCGTCCCCATGCTCCCCGAGGATGCGGTCGCCGGACCGAACCGAAAGCTGCCTGTCAGCCTCTCGGCACAGGCGGTGCGGAGGGCTGGCGGGGAGTGGTGTTGGGTTCCCCGGAGAGGGTTCCGTCCTCCCAACTGGCCCCGCTGCTCCGGGATTTGATGTACGACGGCGAGAGTATTCCGCGCATCCTTGGCTTGCCCCTGCTCTATGGATTGGTGGGGCTGATCTTCGTGTGTCTTGCTCTCCAAAAAACAAAGGACGCCTGGGGCTATGGACTGAGTTCCCGGATGAATCGGCGGTATGAAAAGCGCCACGGACGGAGGACCAAGGGGCCGGAGTTGACTCGCCCGGCATGGCTGAGATGGCGGGCGGACGCCGGCATTCGGCTTCGGTTACAGGGCGAGAGCATGGGGTCGAAGCTGCTCCCGTGGGGCCGGAGCTACGCGATTCCGAAGCGGCTGGAGTCGAGTCACATCCTGCTCATGGGCGACACCGGGGCGGGGAAGTCGTCCGCCATCCGGCAGATTCTGCGGCAGGTAAAGGAGCGCGGCGACACTGCCATCGTCTACGATCCGGCGATGGACTTCGTGGGCGAGTTCTATTCGCCCGAGCGCGGCGACCTGATCCTCAATCCGCTGGACGCCCGCTGCCCCTACTGGAACCTGCCGGATGAGATCTTCCGCCCCGAGATCGCAACCTCCATCGCCGCCGCGATGCTGCCCGAAAAGGAGTACGAGAAGCCTTACTTCACCGACGCGCCGCGCCGGGTTCTGGCCCATCTGCTGCGCCGCAAACCGCAGGTCCGCGACTTGTTGCGGTGGATGAGCGACCCCGAGGAGATCGCCGCGATGGTGAAGGGAACGCCCCTGGCCGCCTACCTCGATCCCGGCGCTCCGGCGCAGCGGGCGGGGATACTATCGAGCATGAACATGGTGGCCGACAGCCTGGAGCTGCTGCCCCAGTATGCCGACCCCAACGACCCGCGCTTCGCTACATCGTCGTGGATATCGAACCGGAAGCGATGGGTGTTCCTGACCTCCAGCTCCGGCTACCGGGAAAAGCTGTTGCCCCTTCATTCCGTGTGGCTGGACCTGTTCA
>JAABUK010004616.1_pt1 | contig 22183 bp, 10 predicted proteins | sample 5559141 | NCBI WGS metagenome assembly JAABUK01 (sample SAMN10711869, study PRJNA513367) | rock metagenome | isolation source: Antarctica rocks | place: Antarctica: Victoria Land, Pudding Butte nord | collected 2016-01-03
CTTTAGAATTAAAGGGTATATACTAAGAGTTATTTAGAACTTACTATCTTTATAGACTATAAGAACCTCTTAAACTTCACTATAATTAAGGAGTTAAACCGAAGACAGGTCCGTTAATTAGAATTACTAGGATAGTATAAATTCAAGATACTATATACCCTAGGAAAGGATAATAGTCGAGCGGACGCCTTAAGTAGGCGTACTAATTATATAGAATCCAGGGATATCATAGAGAAGCTAATTCTCAAACAAGAAAAGGACGGATTACTAGTACTAATATAGAGTTTAGCAATAACTATACGGATTACGGTCTAGGATATTACGCTAACCCTGAAGGAAGGTTATATTAATGATAAACTAGTATTATAGCTAAGGAATCAATAACTAGGATAAGGACTACTCTAGTATAAGGGAAAGACGTACCTGCCTAAGAGATACACTGAAGAAGTAATCTAGGATCACTACGATAATCCCTTATTAGGACATCTAGGAATCTCTAAGACGGTGGAGCTCCTTTAACGAGAATATACGACGCTACGATTACGGACGCACGTTAAGAAATATATTAAGGAATATATTTAATACTAGCAGAATAAGTCTATACGCTACGCCAAATATAGGTAAATATAATTTGCACTAGTTCTAGATATATTATAAAAGGATATAATAATAGACTTCGTCATTAAACTACTAAAATCAAAAGATCTAGTTACAGGGGATATCTTTAACTTAATAATAGTAATTATCGATAAGTTAATAAAGTATATAATCCTGATCCCCTATAAAGAAATATATAAGGTATATCAGCTAGGATTCATCCTATTAGATAAGCTGATAAGGGATCACGGTATACCTGAATCTATTACTTTAGATAGAGATAGACTCTTCACGTCTTATTATTAGAAGACTCTAGTCGCCGTAATTAGAATAAAGCTATGAATGTCAACCGCCTACTATCTAGAAATAGATAGTTAGATAGAACGTATAAACTAGATAATAGAAGTATACTTAAGGTACTACGTTAATTATAAGTAAAATAACTAGGTCTTATTACTTCCTATAATATAATTAGTACTTAATGATAAAAGATTAGATATAACTAGACTATCTCCGTTCTTTATAAATTATAGAAGATACGCCAACTTATTTCTAAAGCTAAGGGAAGGTTCTAGGGCAGAGAAGGTAACGGTATTAACATCTAATATAAAAAGATTATATAGCGATATATAGTAAATAATTAGTAGGGCTAATACTAAGACTTAGTAACGAATTAACAAGAAAAGAAAAATGTATCCTTAACTAAAGAAGGGGGATAAGGTTTACCTTTATATTAAAAACCTAAAGAGTAAGAGACTAAGTAAGAAATTAGATTATATAAAAGTTAAACCATTTTTAATTAAGTAACTAAAAGGGGCTATTAACTATAAATTATAATTACTACCTAACGCTAGGATATTCCTAGTATTCTATATCTCCTTACTAGAACCAGCCGACTCTAAAACATCACTTTAGGAAAGTTAGAAGTTCAAGGCTAAGATTAAAGAATATGAAGTTAAAAGGATCCTAGACTAGCGGGGTTAAGAATACTTAATTAAGTGGAAGGAATATAAGGATTTAGAAAATACCTAGGAACCTATTAGATACCTTTAGAATTATTAGGCGCTTCTATAATAATTCTATTAGGAGTAAAGCTAAGGGCGTCCTAATTAAAGTCATCCTCTAATACGAGCTACTTAAACTTAACGTCTAGGAGGAAGTCCTCCGTATTAAGACTACTAGCCGAAGTTACTTTATCCGCCTCTAGATCTATAATATTTCAGAGCTCGCCTTTAATTAGCTCCTATTCCTTCCTCTCTAATTAGTCTACCTCCGCTTAGAGCCGCGACTACTTTATAAGTACTTCACGAGCCTTTATTAATTTCTATTTTTATTAACGCTTGAGCCTAAGCCATTATTCTATAGAAAACGGAGCCAGATTATATTAATACCTAGTATAAATATACTCTATATATTTCATTAATTACGCTCTAACGCGATATTTCTCTAGATGGTTCCTATCCGTATAATACTTATAGATACGTATAATAACTATTAATAAACTGATCTTATCTACTAGAGCTTTCCGACGAGTAGTAGAGGATATTTTAGAATTCCGTTATACAGGTATCGAATGAGAAGAAAGACAGGTTTCTTAGGACGAGAAATCTTAGAGAGGGGACCTAATATTACGCATATCGAAAGTATAATATAATATACTTAGATAGTACGTATAGTAGGGAACGCCGTGCTTAGCGTACTAGTATACTAAGTAATATTACTTAGTCCGCTAGGGTACTAAGCTATAGGAATGATTAGTATACTCAGGGACTAAGTATACTAAGTATACCTCTTAGCATGAATCTCTTATATCTATATAGATAGCGATGTTTTCTAGTAGATAGGAGCTCCGTACTTAACTTATATTATAATTCTAGTAATCTTCTAAGTACTAAATATAATATATTATACTAGACCTATTTAGTATAAGCCTACTTGCCTTACTTCCTTAACACTCCTTTTCACGAGAACTAATCATAGGTTTACTCTATTCACGGACGGAGTGAACTGTAATAATAAATTATAAGCGTCTACGCTTTTATTCTAAACTTAGGAGAGGCTTATATTAGGATAGATATTACTTATATCTAGCTCTTATAATAGTAGAGTTAATATCTACTAGAGATATTATATATTTAATCTTATATATAATAATAAACTAGAGCTTATATTATTAGAACTAATTCTTAGTAGTATATCTAAATAATAATAATAATATATATATATTAATTATTAAAGATCTTCTAGGCCTAAGGCGTTATTAATATACTTATAATAAAAAGTAATTAATATTCTTTTTATTAGCTTCTCTAATATATTTTAATATATTTTAAATAGATTTCTTATTATAATCAAAGTAAGTAATTAGCTAATAATTAGATATATTAATAATATCCTTAATTATTATTAAGATATTATATTTAGTCTTTAAAAGATTAGGTATACCTTTAATATATCCTATTAAATATAAGGTATTTTAGAAGATTTAGTAGGGGAAACGTGAAAACGCGTTTTCTGGAGAACGACTAGTATACGGATAGATTAGATAAAAATTCTATTGTAAGGTGAACCCTTCTATAGGGCTGCGCCTCTTCCAGGTCTGCGCCCCTTCCAGGTGAAGCCTCATCCGAGTTTCCCAACTCTCCTCTATCGACAGCTTTGAGAGCTCTCTTCTATATAACTAGACATTATCTGATCCGCGCTCCGATGGCAGCCTTTTGCATGGCGAGCCGTTGATCCTCGCGATACAACGCGCAGCCTCCTTTCTCCACGATGGACCCGGCTTCGGCGGCAGTTGCCTTCGTCGGCGTCTCTGCAAGCATCGCGAGTCTGTCGGCGATAACTCTCAACAGTTGCAACAAGATCCATAATATAGCTCAATCATTGAAGAATGCGCCCCATCATATTCGCAGATTGTTTGGCAAGGTAGAGAGACTACATAGAGTGGTTTCTGAGATTGAGAAAATTGGTAATGAGATAGGGGACGAGCCTTTGGGTGTGGACGTCCAGAGGGACTGGACGAATATTGCTACCATCATGAAGACAGACCTCATGACTCTTGAAGGAAAGATTACGAAATTGCACAGGGGGCTTGATGGAAAGTCGTTATCAAGGCTACATATGTCAGTGCGGATCCGCATGTTCTTTTCTGCCGAAGAAGTGGAAAAATATGAGAATCTTTTGTCTGATCATCTGGAAACAATCAATCTCTTGCTCTGTATGCTTTCCAAGTAAGATCCTGAAACGTCGATTATCTACTTCATTGGAGTCTCATGCTAGGCAGTGCTCGATCAAGACTCATGTTGAGGGAACTCAAATCGCGATCATCCGATATCTCCCAGCTGGTGACGACCGCAAGTTCCTTAACTTCGTCGTTACGGAATCAACTGGGAGGGGCTCAACGGTCTCTAGGAGACCAACCAGCAGACCTTGCTTATGCGATCTCGCAGCACATTCAGACCCTCCAAATGGACGAGTGTAATATGCAGCAGGAATCAGCACTCAGGCTACTCCAGTCTCTGCCATTGAATCAAAGTTCCCTATCGTTGACACTTCAGCAAAAAGATCTTTCAGAGCCATTCAAAAACCCAAGGACGTCGTGTAAACCCTATCTGAAGCTGAGGTCAATGGAAAGCAGTCATGAATTGTCAACATATGGCTTCCGTCCAAATAACAGACAGACCTCACAGGATTCATTCCAGCCGTGGGCTAAGACAAGAGGTCCGAACAGGCCACAGAGAGCGGCAAGATCAGTCACAGAATATTGGAACCTGGCAATATACAACTTTACCGTCGGAATAATGACCGTCAGAAAGATTTCGCAGCGGATGGAACAGAAGGATTGCAGAAAGCAGGATCATCGAACGTCAAGTGCCGTAACCTTTACACTTTATCCCGCTCCCTGGATTGCCAATAAGATCATTGAGCTTGGTTTCCGTCTGAGAAACTCTCGACGTGAATCACCGTCAATCTCGTGGAGTCTGGGATCACGCTCATACAATCAGAATCCTATGCTCGTCGATTGTCTACACAACGGAGATATTTGTAGACTAAAAGGTTTATTCACGAGCGGCGAAGCAAGGCCTACTGATATCCTGGCACCCTGGGGGAACTCCTTCCTTCATGTAAGCCTACTGGCCTTCGCCTTCGAAGATCAGAAGCATTACTAACGCCCAGGCGTACGCAGGAGGCTGTCTACAATAGTCTGTCTACCGACACGAACTCGACGGAGCTTTGTAACTTTTTGATCGAGCAAGGGGCGGATACAGATGTTCGAAGTCTTAACGGAAGGTAATTTGTAGCCTAATATATCTACTCGTGGTAGCGACTGAAAAGTTGACAGTACCCCTCTGCATCTATGCTGTGAGCTCATGAGCTTGACGAACAACCTTGAGCATCAGCTTCAACCAATCGCGAGCCTCCTCATCAGAGCAGGTTCAGATCTCACCCTGTGTGATTCAAATGGCTACTCAGCCTGTTCTCTTATCTTCCAATCACACAACGGCCTGCCATTTCTTCAAAATTTTGTGTTATTGTACGTCGATATCTTCATGCTCCAGGAGATGGAGGGTGTCGATTTGTGGGTGCTAGCAGCGTTAGCTCGGGCCTTCCCAAGCTTTCAACAATGTCTTCACGCCCAGCTCTCGGAGTTCCGTACTCCTGTAGAATTATTAGCCTCACAAATAAGAGCCGTTGCGCCAGCGATTGAACTTGACATTCCTTCACAAGTGGCGGAGGTCAAAAATGCCGAGTCTAACATTCGCCACAGTTTCTTGAGACTCCTTTGCGCAAAGGGTACTTTGGAGATGATCAAACCCTTTCTGGATTGTGGCTTCAACCTTGACGAGGGCGGTCATTTTGATGACCAAACATATATTAGAGTCGCCGCCAAGAGTGGCAGTGTCGATATTGTTGCGGCCTTAGCGGAAGCGGGCGCATCGCTAGACACCTATAGCCCTTGGATGAGCGCGAGTGATACACTTCCAGCATCAAGTGCAGTTGACGATCTCTGGAAAAGTGGCACTCAATACGATTCGGAAGACCAGAGTACACTGGTGACCCAGAGGCCGAATATTGGATACTGAAGGACTTGTTGAGGAATCCCACATTTAACGCGTCTGACTCGATCTTCTTCGCAACAAGCCGTCACGAAGATCCGTTCATCTACCGGTGCCTGTTAGAAGCTGGATGTGGCCGAAGAGACGGGATGCCATCTGATACGAGGGCTCGGAAAGTTTTTGGCTCCGAAGTCATCTGGGCTATTAAATTAAACAGCCCGATTGCCGCCCTCTTGGTCGAAAATGGACTTGGTGTAGAATGTGAGGATCGCCTTGGATTTTCAGCGTTACTCCATGCTCTTGACAGAGGTAAAGGCCGTATTGACTTCACTGGAATGTTGATCAGAGCCGGGGCAGATCTGACGAGAAGAACGGCGAGTGGCTTTACACCGCTCGAACTTGCAAAGCAAAACCTGAACGCACAGCATCCGCGCTATCCCAGACGAGATGGAATTACCAAAGACTGGGAGTTACGCGGTGTCACATTGCAAGAGGATCGCGAGGCATACGACCGCTTGAATGAAGCGATCCGCGAGAGGCATCCCAGTACACAAGCTGGATGGTTCAATGGTAAGGTAACCCCTGCTGTTCACGTTATCGACATCCAAGACTAAAACAACGGGGTTTTGCAGTGATCCTCCGTGGTACGACAAGCCGGGCATTGGAATTTCACCGCAGGCTCGCTGCGGACTGGCGCCGCTCCAGGCAAACAGTGTTGACGATGGATGGTACATTAGCATGCTTAGGATTTGTCCTGACTTTCTTGGCATTCCTCTCCCTGACCGCTTGGGACTTTGCGTGGTGGGCTGTTAAGCTTCGAACGCCGAGGTTCTCCTATGAGTTTCACGTACTTGTACTCGCAGGTGCATTTGTCTGGATTGCCTTTGGTGTGGCAGCATAGATAAAATCCTCTCATTCCACTTCCTGCGATTTGTCAAGCACCAATCTTCGCCAAACGATGTTTGTCTGCCAGATACTGCTCCACTAAGTTGAAGCTCTCGTCGTGACATGGAACCATTCATGAGACCTTATAAGACTAAATCACGATTAGACATCTGCCTCAAAGATTTGATAAGCTTGAGGGCTTTGCTGCGCCAACATCCGGTAGCTTTTCGAACGTAGTCAATAAGTATACCGTGACTTCCAAGGCTTGTACAGTGGCGCTGATCAAGCATCATTGGACACTCGGCACCTGTGTTGCGGAAAGCTTTGTAAACAGTCCTCAATCTCGCGGATATATGGACCGCATTTAGTCTCACATCTTATCACGGGTGAGAATCCGATCAGTGCAGCGTCTAAGATCTGAGATCTTACATCAACCATCTACTCGTTAGACCAAAGTACGGAAGAAGGGCGCAGAGGAGCGCTACACGAGATTTGAAGCCTTATCAGATAGCCCGCAAGCGACATGAATAAAGAAAGTGAAGATGTTCGGTTCAGTATCCGCACTTATCTTAACCCAAGATGAAGTATTGGCATCTTCCAACATTCATATACTTACACAAGAGAATCCGACAGAGGAGACCATGAAGACTCTTGAGCAAATGAGGCAGCTCACAGATGAAGGGCTGCAGAAAAAAAAAACCTCACTCCAATCGGCGTGTCTCCTCTCAAAAAACAGGATCTATGCCGTACGACGCGAGGACGCGGCCGCCCAGTTGAGTCCGCTTCGTACATCCAAGCCCTTCCATATGTTTATGCATCTCACTTAGCTAAGTCTACAAGGTGTGTAGTAGGAGAATCGTTCCAACTAATGGGATCGACGGGCTCTGCTATGTGACAGCCAGGTAAACCTAAGTCCACTACGAAAAGAATATACGCTTGAGACACGGGGATGTACTGGACAGCGCTCGCTTTCCAGGGGCAACTTATTGGCTGAAATCTGCCGTACCTGGGGTTGGCCGATGGGAGGGCGTGTAGGGATGGCGTTCGTGAGGGGAATTTAAGGCGATGGAGATTGAGCGGTGATGAATGGAAGTGACTTGTTGAACAACGTGATTCGGTGCTTGCTGTCACTTGGACTCGTGGGGAGGCGGAGATCTTGGGATATTATCTATAGCGTCTGGACTAGATCTTACAATTTACTCTTCAATAGAGGCCTTCAGCATCCTGTTCACGGTTTCCTCGTCGTCTCAGATTTCGATTTTGGTAGAGCACGATGTGCTCGCTTGATCGCCTTCACTTCTTTCGTCGTCCGCTTGCCAATGTCCCAACCCCAACCCCTCAGTAACCTGACCACATTTGGTGTGACCGCAGCCGCAAGAGGCACCCGCACGAAGATGAAGGATTTGTGGATGGCGAATGCAAGCGCTAATTGTGTTGCAAGACCTATACTGTTGATCAAATTGCTAGATGTGGCGAAGTAGATGGGGAACATACTGGCATTCATTTTATACTTTTGCTCGGCTTCCTCCACGCTCCAGCCCGCCTTCTCGATAGGTTTACTGAGCTGCTCGTTGCTGATTCCCTCGGGCTTTGTTTCCTTCCCGGAGGTTCTCCAATCATGGTACTTTTGCTTGACGGATTCTGGAATGAATTGTTTTACCTTTGAGACTACAGTATGCTCCCACTTGCCTGCATGAGAATATTAGCAAGATGGTTTCGGAAGGAAGAGTGAATTAAAGGTTGATGCAGTGTCTAGTCTCTGTAGATAGATCTTAGCTCTGACTGAATATGAATAATAGCTGTTCACCCCCAATCCTCTTTCGAGTCAATCAAATTGTTAAAACCTCGCCTGGTCTTACTCAAAGTAGACCCTAAAAGCAAACTCTGGCACATTCAAGCACCGACCAGAATCTGTGCTTACGATCGAGCCAAGAGACTGTACAGTCCGGCCAAAAGCAGAGACAGAAACGTACTCACTAATTCTCTCTGTCCCCAAAGTCTTCACCAAGAGATAGCAGAGCGGGATATCTAACACACTAAGCGTGAAATACACTCCTGCCGCAGACCACCCATACTCCCTGGTCAGCTTTCGCATTTTTGCTCCCAGGGTCTGTGGTTCTGCCTCGACTGCCACGCTAGACGGAGAAACAGGATTAGGAGCCGTCGGCTTATTCTTTCTCGCGCGCGAGTTATGGAAGAAACGGAGTCGCTGCAAGATGCTGCCTCGCTTCGGGTAGGCGCGGAAATTGTGAGAGGGGAGTTTGCAAACAGGGGTGGGCCTTGTCTTGGCCGCTGTTTGGGATAGTAAGCGGATGAGTATATTTGTTCGCAACGGTGGTGTTGCAGCTAAAAGGAAGCCCAACGCTCCTCGGGCTGTGGTTGTTCGTAACATTTCCGCTGATGGTGCTGTGTCCCACTTATCGAAATCAGCAGGTATGGATTGATTGAGAAGCAATTCCAGGAGTGGACGGTGAGAGATTATGTATGTAGCATACATACAGTCTTATCACGGTCCGAACAAGGTCGGTCTTCGGACCCTCGGCCCGATTCTTATCCGTGGTGGAAATTGATGCATTCAGCCCTACGAGACTAGTGGCTTGGTAATCGTGATATTTGCCTGTGTTTTCTACCTCTAGTATTCTTACCTCCTTAGAGTACAACTTTATCTATTCCAATCGCACCACCAGCTTCTGCCCTGAAACCTGTTTATGTTTGAGCATATCCAACCCCTTCAATATCCCCTGATATCTGCCCGAGATAGTCTTCACCGGATGCGTCTTCAACCTCCCCGAATCCAACAACTCCTGCACTTCCCCGCACCAGCCTATGCCAAACGCGCGACTCTCGGCATCCGTAGCTCTTTCGTATCCATAGTCCAGTGCGACAGCCTTTCCGAATATCGACATGCCCATTATCAATTCAGGCGTGACGACTTTGCGCTTGCTGCATAGCTCTTCGTTGTAGGCTTCTAGGGCGCAATATGTCCCTCCCGCACGTCCCATGGCTGCGTAGCAGAGCTGTGTTGTGCGTGTTTCTGCTATTGGATCGATGATGTAGGAGAGGCTGTTTTTGGTGTATGCGCGGATGTCTTGGGCGCAGGTCGGGGATTGGTAGTCGAATGCTTTGACTGCGCCGCGGGAGTTGACGAGATCGAATCGTTTGGTGGAGCAGACGCCGATGGGTTTGTGTCCGAAACTGTGATTTAGAAGACAGGTTACCTTCAGGCCTTAAAACTAAATCTATCATAGCAGTGAGATGTCGGTTTGGGAAGAGTTTGACGTGTCAGCCATAAATTTCAGACTTTGATGGTGAGATTACTTGAACTGTAGGAATGATAAAGACTGACAGTTTTAGCAGTTGCGTTGCAAGTGTCCCCACAGCGGTGCTCGCCGCATACACCAAGACCTCCCTCGACTCATCCTCGCCCACGGGGCTCTTAGCGCTTCCAGGCAGATCCAAGCTCTTCCTCAACACCAATCCCAACGTGAGAAGCGCCACCCCACTCCCTGCAGCAGCCGCCTCCTCAAAGCTCATGTAAGGCGGCACAAACCAGGCGAACTGCGCATCGACCAAAACGTAATCCGCAAAAGAACCTATCGACTTGTCAATCGGGTTGGCCCCGTGCACGGCTCCGCACACTCTGTCTCCTATCTGGAAGCGGGACACATCACTTCCGACAGCGGCAACGGTTCCCGAAAAGTCGCAGCCGCCGACGCAACCGGGTGTCGGGAATCGCTCTGGCATCTTCCAGTCGCACGGGTTCAGACCGACGTAGGCGACTTTGACGAGGATGTGGTCGGGACGGAGCTCGGGGAGCTGGATATTGTGTTGTATCGAGAGCACGCCGTTTGGGCCTTGAACAATGGCTGTTTGGACAGATGGTAGGGCATCTGCGAGGCGGGCTGGAGACATGTCTGCAAGAGAATGCAAAAGTTGGGATTATTTACTCCTTGCTTTTGACCTCGATTATCAGCTTCACTTTCGTGACCAAATCCAGGACAGACGGCAGGCGGACAGTCGGCTCACGGTCTCTAGAAAAACTTTGGGACATACTAGTTTACTTTTCGTAATATTGACCTACCCCAGGAAAATCCAACCGGACCTCGGGATCTGAATTCGGAGTCGGACCGTCACAGTTAGTCACGGATTCGAATTCGCTATGACCGAACCGCGCTTCCGTGATGCAGGACCATTGCAGGCATGTCATGTCTCTCGGATATAGACCGTATGTGCGAAGTAGCAAAAGAAGCCAAAATAGGGGACCGATCAGTAAAGAGGGATATCTGCCATTTTAATGTCTTGAATGTTAAGCAACGGACGTAATACTCCCGTCTTATGAGATTTGTCTGGCCTTTATCATATAGCAATTCAGTTGATTCCGTCAGGGCTCGATTGCTACGGCGGATTAACTGTTACTCTTTGAAGAAGCTGTACACTTTCATATTAACCAAGCCAAAAGCACCAACTTTCGCTTGCAGGCCACCTTCCTCCGGCCTACTCGGAACCCAAAGCCTCCTTTTTGATTCTCCTAGATGTGCAAAATCGCCGAAAACTCTCATCGTGTGCTCTTCTGTATCAAAGTACAAGCTTTTGCCGGCTCCGGAAACAAAGACAGGGCACCGAACCTTCTTCAGGAATCCGTCCATCAGAGTATATCGCTTCATTTCCTTGAAGATCCTTGCGGGGCTTTCGATCCCCCAAAATGCTGATGTGAGACCCACTTCCCACCGTAATTGGAAACTCAGTCGCATTCCCATCCGAACGATTCTATCTATCGTTCCGTCGCCGAGCCACCCTCCTGTCCAAGCACCAATCAGCGTGCTTGAAACATGTTCAGTGCCAAAATCCCACATGTCGTAGAACGGATCTATCGCCACGCATGCCTTGATGCGAGAATCTGATGCCGCCCGTAGAGCATAATAACCTCCCATACTCGCTCCAGCCACGGCGATGTGGTCGAGATCCAGCTCAAACCCTTCCTCACGCTTCAAGGTCGCCGCATACTGCTCTAGCCAGTCAAGCACCTGTCCAGTCACTACTTCCCAATCTGGTCTCATGTGCAATCCCTTCTCGCGGAGAACGATCCCTTGGCCAGGCCCTTCGAACGTTAAAACGGCATAACCACGTGCGTGGCCGGCTTGCGGATGGATATAGTACAGCTCTTCCTGAACCGAATCCGCACCGCCCGTGTTGATCAGCACTGGTACCTTGCCGTCGAGCAAGCGGTGCTGCGGTGCCGGCAGATACAAGTACCCTGGGAGTGAAACTTTGTTCGGGGCTTGGCCTGCCACGGGTGCTTCTTCGACGTAGGGGATCTCAACCACTCTCACTTCGCATTCGAAGAAGGGTAGAGCGCAGCGGAACAAGCTCTGCACTTTTCTAGCGACCGGCAGCGCGCGTGGGTCGTGGCTCTCCAGCGTTGGCCCGTTGATGCGCAGGTAGCCGCTGGCCCTGGTGTATGAGCTCGCGCGAAGGAAAGCATCGCGTGCCGCTACCGTGTCTCCGCGGGCGAGCGCTTCCTCTGCCAAAGACTCGGCAAGAGAGGCAGCGTGCGCCCATGCTGTCGCCCATGTTGCTGGGTCGTTGGGTTTGATGGCCGCGATAGCGGTAAGGAATTCGGCCGGATCACAGCCACCGTAGGGAGCGGTAGAGAGGATTCGTAGACTTTCAAAGTTGAAGAATGTGTTGCCGGGAAAGAATGGGTGGATGACGGCAAAAGGAGGAACAGATGATGCGCCGAAGATAGTCATTTTTTGGCACAGTTGAGAGGGAGCCAAGGGATCGGTCTAGGGAAGGAGGAGCACTTAGACGAGGTAGTGATGAATGTATGCTGCGTTCACATTGGTCTTATTGCCAATTAGATATGGCAGAAATGGCGCGCATTTCGTCAGTGTTGCGCATTGTGCACGTCTACTTCGTACAATCCCCCGTACTTCGTCGTTCGTGATCAGTATTTCGGAAGGGCCGAGTGCTGACGGCGGCTCGTCACTAACGGAGACTTGTGATTCGGAATTCCGAATCACAGACGCACACAATACAATTGGATAACGTTGAGGTCGCCTTTATGCATTCTAAGCGACGAGATCGGGAGATTTGAGTAAACAATCTAAGTACAACATAGTGGTGCTGACCTGACGCCTCAAAATGAGGAAGGTCTGGGATAGGATTAAGGGGAAACAGGGGCCTAAGCAGCCTGTCATGGACTCAATGAATGCCGCCCTGAGATTGATTGGTGTGAGCGCGTTGTATGCTATGGAGAATGTTATTATGAAAGTACTTCTGTGCCACAGAAGATAAATACAGGTTTTCATTGCCAAGACGTTTACGCCACCATCAGCCACGTCCAGCCTGATTCTGTAAGCAGGGTCACGTGATGATCCTGAAAACGTTTCATGTTATATTAGGTGTTGCTATACCATCTGAAAAACCGTTACTTACCAAGATGGTAAAATACATACTGAAGCAAAAAATACATACCGAACAGAGAACGGAGGAAACCTGGAGTATAAAATAAAACCCAAATCAAGCGCGAAGTAACCATCTCCGTAAAGCATCCCCTAGCGATGATTTAGGAGGGTTTGCTCGTTTTGCGCCCTCATTCATCCTCATAGCTATCGTAGGCCTCCTGCAATTAGCTTTCAACAGCTTTGGAAAAACAAAAGGCATCTCCGCAGCACTATTCAGATACGCCGCAACGAGTTCATCCAAGCCTTCAGCAACAGCCGCCCTTGTCCACTCCCCAAGACTCATGCTTTCGAATTCCTGTCCCGTCTGCCGCTCCAGAGATACTCTCATGTCATCAATCGCGACCTCCAAGTCGCCACATTCGTGCACATACTTTACCATCCCGCCTGGGTGCGCGCTGTCGTTCTTGACTTCGTCGAGGATATCGGCAGCGACTCGCTCGACGGATACAAAGTCCACTGTGCCCTGCCAAGATGGCGAAACGGGCACTTTACGCATCTTTTTGGAGAAATCGAGGATGTTGGTCATAATGTCGAGTTCCGGTGCATCTTCGCCTGTGATATTGCTTGGGCGGTGGATCCAGACTGGGATGGAAAATTTCTCGCTGACGAGCTCGAGGATACGCTCGCTGGCCCACTTGGTTGCGGTGTAGCCGTCTGTGCCATCTTGGGGCGGCTGGAAGATGGCGACAGATTCTTCGCCGAACGAGGTCTTGCCTGAGAGATGGGCAACGCCGGCGGACGAGACGAAATGTATGGGGACATGAAAAGGAAGACACAATTTCACCAGTTCGCGCGTGCTACCAACGTTTGTCTTGGACAAGGATGTGTATGTCTTCATGAACGAGACATCGGCACCATTGTGAATGACAGCGTCTGTTTCAGCAAACATTTTCCGCGCTTTTGCTTCAGAGAGGCCAAGACGAGGCGCTTTGAGATCGCCTTGGTGCAAGTCGACCTTTGGATTGGAGAAGATGGCCGGCAGGTCTGATTTCCGCCAGCGAACAGCTATCGCGTGGATCTTATCGATGTGAGTGTCGTCGATCATTTGGCGGATCAATTCTTTGCCCAGGAATCCAGTAGCGCCCGTAATGACAACAGTCTTAAAGGGCAAACCTTGATCCTTAGGTTCAGGGTCGATCTCAAGCTCGTATAGATCGTCTGTCATTGCTGTCTCTTGCGCCCAATCGATCCTTCCAGCAGGGGTAAAAGACGGTGGGGTGACCTCGACCATCTCGGGTGCGGTCATGGATGAGATAGATTCATCATTGATTGCTTCGCTAGTTGCATCAATCTGTCGGATCAACGCCCCAAGCGTAGGATTCTCAAAGAGTTGAACCAATGTCAGCTCGACATTGAGCTCACGTTTGATGAGGCCCTGAACGTTTACAAGAGTAAGGGAATTTCCGCCGATGTGAAAGAAGTCTGAGACTGCGTCAATCTGATGAAGCGACGTGAGCTCATCGCCTAGGACGCGCTGCCATATCTCCTTAACCTTGGTCCCTACAGTTTGTCTCTGCGTAGTTGTTGAGGTAACTTCTTTCGTTGTCGGTTTAATCAAAAGGGCTGCGATGGCCTGACGATCGACTTTGCCTGAGTGATTAAGAGGTAAATGCGTCAGCGGTACGACTATTGCTGGCCGCATGTATTGAGGAAGTGGCAACAATATCGGTAATCTCCGTAGCATATTATTGTAGTCTCCCTTGAAGTCCGTCGACACGACGACGTGAGCCACAAGGTATTCGCTCTCTCCGGACGCCCGGACAGAAACGACCGCCTCCCTCAAAACACCTTTCGCTTCTTGGAGAAGCGTTGACTCGATGTCTTGTAAATCGATTCGGATGCCCCTAAGCTTGATTTGGGTATCCCCCTTAATCCTACCCTCGAGTAATAATCCACCTTCATCGGTGAGCCGGCCACAATCGCCGCTCTTGTGCATCTTCAGCCACTTGCTCGTTATATATTCAGGTGGGGCAAACTCGTCAAGTAGAAAGCATTCTTCAGTTAATGCGTTGTTATTCAAGTAGCCCTTGGCAACGCCAGCGCCGCCGATGAATACTTCTCCGGGGATACCGGGAGGCACTGGCTGCATTTTGCTGTCGAGAATGTAGACTGAGTAGTTCGGAAAGAGCTTGAAAGGCTTGTTTAAGTCGTCTGCCGTCTCATATCTGACTTCTGCGCTGCCTATAGCTAAGGTGATCTCTGCCGGCCCATAGGCATTGACGAGCCTGAGGTCACTCTTAGCAAGCTTTCTGAACTCCTGAATCAGATTCAGCGTGATTTTCTCTCCGCCGCTCATTGCAAACTGCCAATTCGACCTCCTCAGAGCACTGATATCTGCATGACGAAGCCAGCTAACCAATTCTGTTGGAGTAGCCTGAACATAATTGATACCCTCTGAGACAATAATTCTCGACATTGCAAGTGAGTCCCCTCGCTGACTCTTTGGGACAATGAATAGAGATGCTCCATTCGCCAGTGCAACGAAAGTCTGAGAAATGGAAATATCAAAGCTCCATGCACTGTGTTGAAGATGGGTGCCGAAGCCAATGTCAACCTGCCATGCCTGTGATGAGGATTGTATTTGGTTCAGCCATGATGAATGGCTCAATAAGATTCCTTTTGGTGTACCAGTTGATCCGCTGGTGTACAAAATCACCGCAGGCGAATCAGCTTCAGCGTCGTTTGGTACAACGGCAGAGTTTTTCAACAAAATGAGGGACACATTGATCTTCTTGAAGTTAGAACCCAGTGCTATCAAGTCCTTTTGGTTTGACTTGTCGTAGAGAAATGTATCTAGCTTGCTATCTTTGACCATAGACGCTAACCTGGACAGACCTAGTCGAAGTTCCAAGGGAATAAGGATTGCTCCAACGCGGAGGATTGCAAGTAAGGAACAAAAGAAGTCTGACGTAGGATCTTGGAAGACGCCGACTCGGGATCCCTTGGAGAGACCGTTGGACTTCAGAACCGATGCTATGGCAATGACACGCTCAGTCATTTGATTATAAGTGAGTCGATTGTGAGGTGTTTTCAAGGCGATCATGGAGCCATAGCTTTTAATCATCTCATCGATGCGATGCACAAGCGTCTCTGGCCAGGCAGTAGTCAGAGAGGGCCCTTTTCCAACATTAAGGGCCTTTTGGATGGCTTCAACATCATAAAGAGAAGGCCGGCCGAGTCGCAAAGCTGGGTTTTTTGCGAATGCTTTCAAGAAGTTATGGTAACATTGTGAAAGAACTTCTACATTGGCTTTGGAGTATAGTTCGCGTTGCCCGGAAAGATAAATGGTGCTGGTAGCTCCTGGATTCTCGAGAATATCAATGCTGATATCGTAGGCGGTTTGACTGGTATCGACCTGCGTAGCTTCGATATCACAGCCACAATACTGCCTCTTATCTTGGACACCTGGTCTGTAATTGATGAAAGCTTGGAATAAGGGGTTATGCGTCGGAGCTCTCGGTGCTCGCACTTCATTCAAGAGAACATCGATCGGAACTCTACTGTTCGCAAGAGCTTTGACCACCTTTGAGCGAGCCTCTTTCACTGCCTCATGGAACGTCTGTGATGAATCTGTCTTGAATCGTAGAGGAAGAAGATTGAGAAAGAATCCAACGCTGTCTAAGACTGATTCGGTATGACGGCCACCGTCTGCCATGCCGATACATATGTCAGTCTTGTCGCTTTCGACGTATCGGTGGAGCAGTGCCTTGAAAGTGGCGAGAAAGAAATTGAAGGGGCTAGTTTTGGTCTTCTTGCAAACACTTTGGATCTGCTTGGAAACAATTGAGTCTAGATTGAATTTAGAAGTGTTGCAGGCATATTTCGTCAGTGGAGAGCGAACGATCTTTGTTGATAACGGTAGAATTGGCAGTGGTGCAGGAAGATCGGCAAATTCGGATTTCCAGAAGGTAAGCTCACGATCCCACTGCCCGGAAGAGTGCTCCTTTCTCTGTAGCTGAGAGAAGTCCGGATACTGCATGGCTACTGGGGCTAGACGTTGCTTGTAATAGAGCTTTTGCATATCGCTGAGGATGACTTCTAAGCTGATACCATCCATGTTGATGTGATGGTAGCCAATTATTAATTGATGTACGTCCTCTCCCAGAGTCAGGAGCACCATTTGCATAGCCTCGCCACGATCAAGAGCGTAATGATGATTCTTGATTCTTGTATATTCGGCGGCTATTTCGTCATCTGCGTGGATGTAGGTGTGCTGCAGCTGAATTTCTGACTCTTTCAAAACCCCCTGCATTAATTGATTGTTTTTGTCCGTGAAAAACGTTGTCCTCAAAGCCTCATGCCGTCTCCCCAAAGCCCTTACGGCTCTTTTGAAGTTCTCAATATTCAGGTAGCCATCCACACGGATTGAGGTGGTGATATTGAAGGTAGCTTGGTCTTCCAGATAGATCCTAAGAAACCAGAACCGCGCCTGTCCAAATGACATTGGAACTACTCTCTCCAGTCCATTATCGCTCTTTTTTGGGAAATAGTCATCGATATTTGATTCCGAGGTTGGAGGGGTTGACCTCCTCGATCTGCCCATTGATTCATTCTCAGGATCCGAGTCTAAGGACCTGTCAGAGCTACTCCCTCCTGACTTGATAATCGATGCTGGTGGGCTGATGGAAGTGTCCCTGGTTGTCCCAAATTCCATTTCGTCGGGGTTCGACGAGACCTTGGTGCTTTTGGGAAGCTGTCCGGAGTGGAGAGACTGATGTTGTTCCTGAGCGACCTCGTTGGACTGATCTAGCACTTCAAGGTCTCGTGAAGCTGTGTACACTGGGAGTACTTCGTCTTCATCAAAGGCGGTAAAAGCGCCCTTATCAGTCGCTGTAGTAGGCTTCATCTCTGGCTCTGGAACCTTCTGTTCAACCTGCCCTCCTAGGGTAGTCTTAAGAGATGGATCAATTTCCTTGCCAAGATTCGGAATGAGAGACTCATCAAGAGCTTCCTGGGCTGCAGTGACAAGTTCCGAGACAGTGAACCCTCCCAAGATCTTAAGTACCGGCATCTCAACCATAAGCTCCTTAATGAACCAGCTTCGTAGTTCAACCGCTACTAAAGAGTCCATTCCCAAATTATCAACATTCATGTTGATTATAGAGACAGCAGCATCAATCTGTAGCGACGACTTCAATTTGGCGACGAAGCTCTCTTCGATGGCTTGTCCAACTTCCTCCGTTGTAGTTGCGAGGAATAATCGCGATTTGACAGAAACATTCTGCTTCTCCATGACGGCATTTGCGCTGTGAGACTCGGGGATGAGAACGTAGTGAGAGAATTTGGGATTATAATACCACGACAACACATTCTCATCTCCTGTACCCGCTATAGCCGGGCGTAATCCTGTCATGAGTTCTGGATTGTCGTTTGAAATCCCGTTGCCAGCGACGACGGCTTCAGCAAATATTTGGTGGAAGTCCTGTTCTGACATCGGCATGTAACCTGATCGATCGAGAAACTCCTGTTGTCCTTGTGTCAGATGTTCTGTCACGTAACCATTACCATAAATGGATCCTAGGTGCATCACAGAACATGCCAAACCACGCTTCCGTCGCTGAGCCACAAGGGCGGCCATGAACGAATTAGCAGCGGAGTAGATCGATTGCCCCGCGTTGCCCGATACGCTCGCCATGGACGAGAAGAAAACAAAGAATTCAAGTGGGGTGCCTGAAAATATCTCTTCTAAGTTCATAGATCCTTTGACTTTGGGACCCATGACTCTCTGCACACGTTCAAGATCCAGGTCGATAAACATCGCATCTGCGAGAACCATTGCACCCTGCGCAACCCCACCAATGGGTGGGAGCTCATCACAGATTCTCTTATACAGTGATTGAACAGAGTCTCGGTCCGTGATATCGTTGGGGTACACCTTGACCATTGCCCCTTGCGCTCGGATGTGTTTTTCCCATCGAGAATTCACCTTCGGATTGCGACTTGTGAGAGCGAAATATTTTGCCCCGCTTTGCACCATCCATTCACAAAGGGACAGACCGAGGCCGCCGGTGAGGCCCACCAGCCAGTACGTTTTGTCTGCCGAAAAGAGAGGTCGTGTGTAGACAGGTGTAATCCGTACAGGGATCGTATCTGTTGAGATCCAACTGAATATTGCGGTTTCCTCTGTTGGGTGATTTCCAAGTGTCAGATCAGAGACAGGAATAACGGTTGATTTCTTGTCTACGCTGCTCACATCGTGATGTGCACGAACAAAGGCTAAGCGTAGATTCGATGGTATAAATGCCATAGATGAGAAAGAACCTATTTTCGAAGATTTGAGAGTAAAGAATTCTTTGCCATGGACTTCGCAACTGGATGGCAAACAGGCCACCACAATCTCCGCGAATCTATCTTCGTTCGAGCATACAATCAGGCATGAGGCGTTCATGGGCAGCTTAGAGCTAACAACACGCTGAGGCAAATTTGGGTGTATGGAGATCCAATTGCTGCTTTTGGCCTCGTCTTTAGTCGTCATCACTATCTTGATGTCTTTGTCGGCCGCGAGGCGTGATAGAATACCACCAAGCTCCTCACCAGGCTCGAGGAGGATCAAGGTCTGACCACTTGAGAATTCAGAAATTGTGGCCAAAGCGATCAAGTGATTTTGTATCATCGGCATAAGGCGGAGCGCGGCATCTCTGGAGATGCTGCAAGGGACAGTCCACGAATCAAAGACTCGGACAAGAGAGTGCCTTTCTGGAGAAAGTGCAAATACTTGTTCTTTGGTCCGCAGATTTGTGCCTAACACAAGGTACGCAAAATCGGTCCCGGTGACGCGAATCGCTTCTAATGTAGAGTCGGTGACTTGAATCTCGACCCTCCCATCGATGACATGTTCAGTGCTCGCTGGCATTTCTTCATGGAGCTCATAGTCTTTTCCTGACCAGCGAAGGCCTATATTACATCCTGCGGGGCTCAGATCTTTTGTGATGAGTCGCCTCGCAGAGTTGTATCGATCGTTGCGAACTTTATTCCTAATCAGACGCGGAACAAAGCAATGTCCTTTCTCGTAAGAGATTTCGACTTCCGTCGACCAAAGCATATTTCTAGCTAAGCCCTTCTGATCCCATATCTCAGTGGCTTCCAATTGGAGCAGCTTTTCGGTAATCAGGCTAGCCGTGAATTCGGATATTCCGTCCAAATCCAGAGATTGGTAGCGGAGGTGGCTCATTTCTAATCTTACCACTCTTGCCATCCCAACAGACATATTCTGGTATGGACTTTCCTTGTAACACCCCTGCGTGATCCATAGACATGATCTAGATTGCTCGAAAAGCACTTGGATGCCTTTCAGGGTGTCTGCTTCCATATCTTGGAAGATGGGCTTATCCAAATCTGTCAGGCAGAGCACAGTGCCCATCAGATGAAAATCGACCATGTTGACTCCTGATAGCAACTTGACTGTCGTGACTCCACTGTAAAAAGGTTCAAGTAAAGTTGCGGCATTATGAGCAAGCTCTGCCACCCTACTTGTGCTGCCACCAACGATAGTCAAATGCGAGCCGAGAACCTCCAAAGAACTCGGTACAAGCGGTTCGCGAAGAAAATTGACGTATTCATCAACAGCTTGACCAACGATCACAACCATAGACACAGGAAGGTCTGGTGGAATAGGGGTTATAGCGTCCACACCGGAGAACCCAACCTTCTTCATACATGTGTCCCATGCTTCTTCCGACATCATTGGAGAAAGCTTGCGATTGTCATCATAGCCCATCCACCAGCCAGGTAGGGACCCAAAGATGAGACCCGTCCGATTCTCTATATACTCACCCAGTTCAAGAATGACGACGTGGCCACCGGGCTTGAGCAGTCTTCTGACATTTTTCATGGTGACTTCCATTTCATGCGTTGCATGCAACACAAGAGATGCGACGACAAGGTCGTAGGAATGCTCTGCAAAGCCTTGCTCGGTCGGGTCTTTCTCAATGTTGAGAGGTTTGAACGTCATCTTCGATTCAAATTCTTGGAAAACCTCCTTTGCCTCCTCAAAGAAGCCGGTAGAGATGTCCGTATATGTATATGATCGAAAGCTCTTGCCTAGCTTCTTGAAAATGCGTTTCGTGGCGCCGCCGGTGCCAGCACCTATTTCTAAGATATTCATGTGCGGATACCTGTGACTGAAATGGCGAACTTGCTCTGCCATGTTCTCAGTATACTCTTCGAACCCTATACCATGTACGTATAGGTCGTTGAGCATGTCATCCTCCCGCATATATTCAAGCATGGTCGTTGTCCCGCGTACGACCGGCACCAGATGCTCCCCTACAGCGTGCATTAACCTCATGTCGATGCTTCGTGGGTATTTGTTGACAATGTCTTGCACTTGCGAGTGGGTATCATCTATCCATTCGCGCTTGTTATATTTTGCTGTGCCCGTTTTCACGCTAGCCACGGTATAGTCGACGTATTCGAAGAAGATTTTGTGATGCATTTCCGCCTTTTCGCGATCTACCTGGGTTGCAACATCGCTCAAATGGCGAAGATAGTAAAATGCTACCCGTTCGATATCGAAAGACAGTTGTACTTCGTTATGAAAGGATGGTATGTTCCTAGCTGACATTCCTCGGCTAGGCTCAGCAATATCCCAAACCGCCTGCGCAAAAATTGGAGTGTCGTTATCAGCAGTATCATTTCCAAGTGGCTTCGTTTGCAAGCATTCGACGTGCATGAGCGCACCCTCCCCTCTTTCGTCATATACTTCAACATCTCCCTGAATGGCAAGCGATCTTTCGCTCGTAAGGGTGGATTTGAAGCGGAGAGAGACTTCTTTCCCAGCAGTTCGCTCGCAGAGAAGAGGGTTTATTTTGATCTTCTTTATGCCGATGGGTAAATGGACAGACCGAAGCCTTCCATCACCCGGATAGCAATAAGTGAGAAAGATGCTTTGGAAGGAGCCGTCCAGGGCTGCTGGATGTAGCAACAAGTTGTATGCCGGATCTGTACTTCTGGGGGTCTTGATGATGCCGGTCGCTTCGCCCATCTTTCGATGCAGAGAGCTTAGACATTTAAAAGACCCAGTTAAGTCAAACCTGACCTTGCGAAATGGTTCGTAGAAGCGTTCAGAATCAATTTCGAGCATGTTAAACTCTTCGCCCATCCTTCGCGGAAGCACATTTTCTTCAGGCTCTCCTAGAACAACTGAGATCTTTCCGAAAGCATTACGATCCATGACCA
>JAABUK010004620.1_pt1 | contig 22174 bp, 25 predicted proteins | sample 5559141 | NCBI WGS metagenome assembly JAABUK01 (sample SAMN10711869, study PRJNA513367) | rock metagenome | isolation source: Antarctica rocks | place: Antarctica: Victoria Land, Pudding Butte nord | collected 2016-01-03
ACCGTAGAGAGTTTGGAAAGCTTCTTTCTGCTCAGGTAGGCTAACAGGGCAGCAGTCTCGCTTTCTGGTCTTGTACACCTTCCAGAAATGCCTCGAGTCCTTGTTGGATTTCTCTACAAGCTCATCAGTTTGCCCAGGGTTCCTTCGGCCGCAGCACACGTGCCGGCGGGACAGGGCACGGCAGTCCGATACCGTGACTAAAAGACCGCGCGGGAACAGGGGGCCACGGGGAGTTTTGCGCATGGAGGGTCGTCCAATTAACATAGATGCTAGGATTCTGCAGCGCCATTTTCGCCAGGCGCTGGCCAACAATTGCTTTCCTGCTGAGATCATTCTATTCTATTGTGTTGCCCTCGATTTGAATCGATTTGCGCCTGTCAAGCACAGCCCTGGTACTCAACCATCTAGTTGACTGCAACCATGTGCAATACCGATGTAAAGTCCGGCACGGAAATGTACGCCAAGCTTTACCCAGAAACTTCTTCAGATGGGGTGAGCTTTGGGAGCCCGTCAACGTCTAAGTTCCGCACGTAAAGTCCGTGCGCCTGTCACCTTACGTATTGCTCTATCATAGGTGTTGCGTTTGGGAAACGTCGTACCAGACTTCTCTGCCGAAACCACTCAAGGTCGTATGGAATGGCACAAATGGATCGAAGGTTCCTGGGCAATCCTATTCTCACACCCTGCTGACTTCACCGTGAGCCGATCGAGTGCTTAAGTTGGAGGCACCTGGCTCCTCAGGCTCCTCAGCAAAAACAGGTCCCCTCCTAGGGCCTGGTTTGAGGCTGTTTTGCACACACTCACAGACCCTTGCTCAAACAGGAACCCTTACATAAACCCTTATCCACTGGAATCTGGCTAATGGTCAGTGGTCAGTTAGGCAAATATAGTAATATATACAAACAAAATATTTACAAGGATGGCAATCCACCAATGCAACATAAAGCTTTTGAGTGAGTGATTTTGTGGGACAGTAACTATTGCTGCGCATGCATATGGCATTAAAGAATGGATATTGACAAGTAAATTTTACATTGTCCCTAGCTAGCCACAGTGAATTGCAATGAAGTTGAAAGTGGCTGATCACTTTGCGTCTTTTCCTACGCTTTGGCATGCTGGCATGGTGTGATGCGCTGGCATGCTATTGGAACTGTTTTTAAATATACCCTGCTGCTTCTGTGAAGCAACGTCAAGCTTGAACTGTGCTCTTGTCCTGACCATTACACGTAAATTTAATCGTCAAAAGAGTAGTTCTCAACTTCAGCAACGTCACTTCCTGCCTCTATGAGTTGAATGCGCTCAATCTTAACGGATAATTTACACTTGGTTTCAGCAGAGAAATACAAAGAACTCAGACAAGTATTGAGACTGTCTCTGACACCTCAGATGCTTTGCTAACAACCTATCAGCAGAAGGAACTGCTGAATAGATGCATGGCTGTCCAGGTCCGTACCCATATACGGGTATTGCTAAGTTGAGGCGCAAAAGATGTCATGGGCTGCATGTAGACTGGCCAACTATATCCAGCAGCACCCCACTGGCAAGGAGCCTCTACCACAACACTTGGTAAGCACTGACATACGTGACACTCCTCGCCAGCCTGCTTTTGCTCGTGACGCGCCCCGGTAGCAATCAAAGCGTGTTTGCCTAAATGTTGCGCATACAGCTGATGCAAGGGCTTACTTTGACACTACCGCAAAAGTCTTGCATCAACATCGTGCTGCAACACAACATACTGGGTACTCTAAATTGGCTGAAGTGTGCAATAGCCTCCATGTCACTCCTGAACACCCTTGTACGCGTCGCAAGCGCAGGAAAATGCTTCGCCCTAAGCCCCCTACTCCTGACTGGCTTTGGACTGAGGATAGGCAAATTAGAAAGACTGCTTTTGCTGACATCGAAGCTCTCTCAGGGCGTGCTTTTACTCTTGACGCCGCTGCCAATGACATTGGTGATAATGCTGTATGTGCAGCCTACTGCACTCCCAGTAACTCTTTCTTGGATGCAGAGCATACAGGTCATATTTGGATTAATGCACCATTTACTAAACTACCGAGCTTCATGCAGCACTATTTGCATTGCAAGCAAATGGCACCTGATGCAACATCTGCTTGTGTGCTTGTGCCGGGCTACTTACTTGACGTGCTGAAACCTTTGTTGGCTGACATGAGACTGCTCAAACGCTTCAACAACGGTACTCAGCTGTTCAATGCACCAACCAAATCAGGCAAAGCACTTGCAATGTCTGGTGTGCACTGGCCTGTCTATGTGTACACTGACTTGCCGGCTGACACGGTTGAAATCACTGTTCACGGTACACCACTGCACCGCTTACACAATGCTACAGTACATAATGACTCACCACCTGAGTTGATGGACTCCACTGATCAACACCTTTCTATGCTGTTTGAAGGGACTGTCAGCTAGCTAGATCTGCAGCTGAAGGCAGGTGTCCTCATTGATACCAGGGCCACTGCCAATTTTGCGAGTCCACGGCTTTTGGCGTCACTCAACATCACTGCCAAACTGCGCTTGGCGGACAGCACTGAAGCTAGCATAAGTGGCGAAGTGACGCTGAAATGGAAGATTGTAAATTTTGCTGCTGCACTGCAATTTTACGTGACTGATTTGTGCAATGAGTTTGATGCGATACTTGGCAACAGATGTCTTGTTGCACATAAGACTCAGCTGAACTTTGAGCGCAATACTGTACATTTAGTGAGACATGGCAAAAGTTTTACTTTGAAAGCAAGGATTGAAAATGCTGAACATGCTAATGCATTGAACAAAGTGCTGAATTTTGCTCAGGCCAAGAGATGTGTCAGGCAGGGTTGTGAATCTTTCTTTGTACTACTGAAGGAGGGTGTTGACTCCAGCCCAATCGCTTCTATTGTAAATAATGATGATGGTGATGAAATTGGTCCGCCTGATTCTGCATTGCCTGTGCCTGAGTTGGCTGCGAGCATTGATACTATCAGGCAAGCATATGCTGATGTCTTTGCTGAGCCATCAGGTTTGCCGCCTGACAGGGGAGTGGAGCACGTGATTCCACTGGTTCCTGAGGCAACTCCTGAATTTAAGCGCATGTATAGACTGTCTCCAGATGAGCATGAAGGCAGCTGATTGAGCCGTCTACGTCTCCATGGGGGAGCCCAATCCTGTTTGTAAAGAAGAAGGACAGGACCCTGCGCATGGTGATAGACTACAGGGCGCTCAATAAGCTGACAGTTAAGAATCGCTACCCCTTGCCTAACATTGATGACTTGTTTGACAAGCTGCATGGAGCTAAGTATTTCTCCAGTCTGGATGCTGCCTCTGGCTTCCACCAAATTCTGCTGAAAAATGAGGACCGACCCAAAACTGCTTTTCGCACGCCATTTGGTCACTACCAATTCAGGGTACTGCCGTTTGGTCTCACCAATGCTCCTGCAACTTTCCAAGCAGTCATGAACAGCTTGTTCAACCAAACCAAATACAACGCTGACAGTACTGAAAACCCTATGCACAGACTGTCAGAGTTTGTACTGGTCTTCATTGACGACATACTGATCTTCAGCAAGACTGCAGAAGAGCATTGCAAGCACATTGAGATTGTACTGCAGCTGTTGAGACAGCACAAGGTACTGATCAAGCCCTCAAAGTGTGTGTGGGGTCAGACTGAGCTGCCATACCTGGGCCACATTGTTGGTCAAGATGGAATCAAGCCTGACCCACAGAAAGTGCAAGATGTTGTAGATTGGCCACGATTGACTAGTGTCAAGGAAGTGCAACAATTTCGTGGACTAACAAACTTCTTTCGGCGCTATGTTCAGGGCTATTCACAACTGACTGCACCTCTCACTGACTTGACCCGCAAGCATGTGCCATTCGTATGGGACAGGTTGTGCGCTGGAGCATTTGATGGACTGAAGACAGCATTGTCTACTGCAGCTGTCTTGGCTTTGCCCGATCCTAAACTGCCTTATGAGCTTGTTACTGATTCCTGTGGCTACGGTGTCGGTGCAGTGCTTATGCAGGAAGAGAAGCCTGTTGCCTACTACTCCCAGAAGATGAATCAAGCTGAGAGGAACTATGTCAACCATGAGCAAGAGCTTTTGGCTGTCATTGCAGCCTTGAAGGTCTTCCGCTGCTACTTACAAAGTGCACACTTCACTCTAGTGACTGATAACATGTCTAACACTCACCTGGCAACCCAGCCTACGCTGTTCAGACGGCAGGCACGCTGGAGTGAGTACCTGCAACGCTATAAGTCACAGGCCTGGCAAACACACTGTGGCTGACCCTTTGAGTCGTAACCCTAGCTTCAGACAGCTGCATACAATACTTGCAGCAGTCACGCGACGCCGGAAGGCGGCCTCTGATAACACAACTGTGCATAGCACAACCGATTTGACTTCGCAGCCTGATGCGAACATCTCTCGTGGAACCGGCGCTAACGCGACCGACTTAGCTCCTACTGATCTCGTCAGCAAGATCGTTCAAGCTTACTCTGATGATCCACATTTTGCCGATGAGAAGAACACCAGACAACTAATCGCTTATTGAAGGTGTGTGATGGTCTGAAGACACTATTGTTGTCCCTGACAATGCTGATATCAAAAGGCTCATCCTGCAGGAGTTTCATGACTCCATCTATGCTGGACATATGGGCATCACTAAGACTAGATACAGCATTCAGAGGTACTTCACCTGGAAACACTTGCATGCTGATGTTGCTGAGTACATCAAGTACTGCCCAAGCTGCCAGGTGCAGAAAGGCTCTACCTCGAGACCTGTTGGACTGCTGCAGCCCTTAGAGGTACCTCCATACCCCTGGCACACTGTCAATACTGACTACATGACTGGACTGCCAAAGACTGCTGCTGGCAATGATGCTATAGTTGTGTTTGTTGACAAGCTGACCAAGTATGTCTTGCTGGTAGCATGCAGCAAAGAGAGCTCCGCATTTGATTGGGTCTCTATGTTCTTGCACCATGTGCATGGTCACTTTGGCTTGCCAGACAAGATTGTCTCTGACAGAGGACCTCAATTTACTTCTGCCTTCAACCACTCGCTTGCTGACAGGCTTGGTAGTACTTGGGCTCTTTCCACTGCCCGTAGGCCTGAGACAGACAGCCAAACTGAAAGGACAAATCACACTCTACAGACTGTGCTACGTCACTTTGTCTCTCCTACCATGCATGACTGGGACCAACATTTGAGCTTGATGCAGTTTGCTATCAACAACTCTTGGCAAGAGACTGTGCAAGAGACTCCCCACTTCTTGAACTTTGGCAGGCACCCCAAGACAGCACTCAATGTGGACTTGCCTTCACGGCAGCTGCCAGTCGTCAATCCTGCTTCTGGTGAGCTTGCTCTCAAAATGCAACACTTGACTGCCAGAGTTAAAAAGTGCATGTTTGCTGCTCAGCAACGGCAGAAGTTCTACTATGATTCTGGTCGTTCTGACTATGTTTACAAAGTTGGCGACCACTTGTTGCTCTCCACTGCGGGCATCACCAACAGCGTGAAGGTAAAAAGCGTTGGTACTGAAAAGCTGCTGCCTAAATGGCTTGGCCCTTTCACATGCATTGCGCGTGAGGGCAACTTGGCTTATAAACTTGAACTGCCTGAGACCTTGAGAATCCATGATGTCTTTCATGTTTCTTTACTGAAGCCTTACTATGATGATGGTCGCATACCACCTCCACCTCCATCCAAGATGATTGATGATGAGCCTGAGTGGGAAGTCGACCGCATCCTGGATCACAGAGTGATCAAGCATAACAAGCGGACAAAGGTACGGTACCTGCTGCGCTTTTTGGGCTATGGGCCTGAGCATGATTTTTGGCAAGATGATGTCAGTAATTGCCCTAAAAGCGTGAAGAAATACTGGGACAGCAAGCCTGCTGCTGCTCGTTTGACTGTGGCGGTTTGCCTTACACGCATCTGAGCTTGCAGTACAATGCTTTGCAAGCAATGCACTAAGCTGTGCTTGGACTGGGCGCTACAGCATGCATACACTACATATATATAAAGTCACACTTAAAATTGCGCAATTCCAAGCCTCAAGCAGTCTTCGGATGCTGGGAGTGCTCATGTGGTGGGTGTGTTCTATCAGTGCATGTGACAGCAATGCAAGGGCTGTCATACCCTCATTACCATCTGTTACAGTTAGCATTTGGGAGGTAGACACTGCAGTCCGGATTTGAAGTCTGGTCTGATCAGCCAGGTGACAGGTCCACATTTGTCTAAGGCCATAATACTGGTCAAAGCTTGCAATGTTGCTAAGCTGGTGCACAGCTTGCGACAGTTGAAACAATGTGACATGCATGCCTGAAATCAAGCTACTGGCTTGATTCCCTCTTGAAGGGGAAGACTGTAACGTAGCAGCTGTTACAATCAAGCGTTACACTGACTAAGCAATCTCACTGCATATCATAATTGATAGAATCCAAATCTCTGATCATACTTCTTCACTGCTCTGATGTACCACCGACCTACTGAAGGTGTGCATTCCACGCCTACCGGTTAAGGAAAAACTGCTGTCATATCCTTACAGTGGTTTCGGAGCCGCGGGCTGTAGGGCTGGGTGCGATCCTTGCCCGGTCCAGACGTCGATTTCGAGTTACTATCTTGGGGATCCGAGGATCACTCCCATTCGCATTCCGGGACGGAATGCCCCGTGGAGGGGATGACTGTAACGTAGTGACGTCACACAGTAATAAGATTCAGCGAATTGAGCTAGTTGACACACTGGCCCGGGGTTGGCCTCAACACTTGGCCGTATACTTTTCTGTCCTAGCTCGGTTCGTCACAATCTATGTGCATCTTCTCCAGCTCCGCGTTTGCCGTGCGCGGCAGGGCGCCATCGGAAACGCCTTCCAAGAAAGGAGCGCTGACCAAGGGTCTCCTCTGAACTTTGCTAAAGTATGCTACATGTGAGGCGTTTGTGCGAGGCCTTCTAAAAGGCCTGTCGTGTGCACAAGGCAACAGCTCGGTGACGTCCATTTCGTTGCCTGTTAGGTAGGTGAGCAGGTAGTTGTGAAAGGGCAAGGGATGGGCAGGGGGGGTGATGAAGGTGGGCTTGAAGAAGGTGAGGGAGCCCTTCCTGGATGCTCCTATCACTCTCCACAGTCAACTAAGACTGGCCTGGCCAAGTGATGACCCATGGGTCATATCGCCAGCAAAGATGGTCGTGAGCCTGATCCCAAAAAGGTGCAACCTATTGTTGGCCACAGCTTGTTTGCTTGCATGATGTCCTGCAGTTTTGGGACTCACCAACATCTTTATCAAGTAGATTCAGGGCTACGCAAATCTGACAAAGCCAGTGACTGCCTGAAGCAAAAGCATGTCTCCTTTGACTGGAAGGCTTCCTGCGCCAAAGCATTCAGTGACCTGAAGCATGCACTCACAACAGCTCCAGTTTTGGCACTGTCTGACCCAAGCAAGCCTTTTGAGCTTGTTTGTGGTGCCTCTAGATGCGGCATTCGTGCTGTGCTGCTGCAGAATGAAAGACCTGTTGCTGATTGTTTTAGGAAGATGACTGCGGCTCAGCGCAACTACGTGGTCACTGAGCAGGAGCTCATGGCTACTGTTGGGGCGCTTTGTGTCTTCCATTGCTATCTACTATCAGGTCAGCCGTTCACTTGGTCACTGACAATATATCACACACCTTTTTGCAAACTCAGCTCACTCTGACACAGCGTCAAGCCCGCTAGAGTGAGTATTTGCAGCGTTTGGGTACATAGGGCAGGGCGCTGCAGGGTTGCAGATCCATTGAGCTACCACACTGATTTCGTTGGTTTGAATGCCTTGCTTGCAGTCATGAGCAGGTCAGTTGCAAACAAGTCTCTATCTTCTGTTGCTGCCCCTCTGGGTCAGATGCCCAGCCGTGATGTGCCTGCGAGTGGCGCAAACACTGTGCCTGCTGGCAAGCGCAGAAAACTGGATTGTGATGTGGCGCAGACTGCTGCTGACACTCCACCTCTTGCCTCTTCTTCTTCTTATGATCCAGCTGAGCCAGCGGTTGTGTCAGTAGCTGAGCCTACGACTGATCAGCTGATCAGTCAAGACACTGCACCTTCATCTAACAGTGCAGTTGATACTGACTTGGCTGATGAGATGCATGATGCTACTGTTATTGATGACATCATTGAGGCATATGCTGCAGAGCCGTTCTTTGTGGATGAGAACACACTGCAGGCATGTCGCTCATTGAGGGTCTTCGGTCGAAGGAAGGCCGCATGATCATGCCCATTCAGCACACACCAAGCGGCTGGTCTTGCAAGCTATGCATGATCACCCTCTGGCTGGCCATTTGGGGGTCACCAAGACGACCAAGGCTATCAACAGCCGTTTCTTCTGGAGAAATGCACACCAGGAGGTATGCGACTACATTTGTCACTGCCCAAGCTGTCAGCTGCAGACTTCTCACCTTTCCAAGCCCACTGGCTTGTTGCAGCCATTGGATGTTCCACCTTTTGCGTGGCACACTGTCATCATCGATTACATCACTGGCCAGTGGCAGCCATGGCTTACCTGTCACGGCTGCTGGATTACTGTGTTTTTTGACAAGTTGACCAAGTATGTGTATGCAGTGCCATGCACTGACACTTCTGATGCTGTTGACTGGGCAAATTTGTATGATCAGCATGCCTGCAGCACGAAGGTCATTCGTGAAGTATATCCCATATAATATCGAGATTATATTGACCGGCAGCTGCCTGCAGGCACTGAAGGCGAAATTTCAAACTTCAGGCATGTTCACGCTGCGCAAGGTCACAGCTTGCGGTCTACTGCATGCAAAATGGCCTTGCATGAGGCCTGGGCATGCCCGGCCCTGTTGCAGGCGACTCTAACAGTGTTGTTTCAGCTGGTTGTCTTAAAGATATGTTGCTTCGAAGAAGAATTCAATGATGTACTTGCACTGTAATGAAGGTCGTGTATGCAATGCAGGCTGAGAAGTTGATCTTCGTGTCTAGTCAGGCAGCTGAGCTGCCTCACAACAATGAGACTGACTTGTTTGAGCAGGACATAGCAGCAATGTGTGAGGCCCAACAAGAAGAAAAGGATGAGCAGTGTGAGGTCGAAGAGGTGTCAGATCAAGATTATGATGAGATATACAGCAATTACTGTACCACTGATGTGCTCTGACAAGACTTAGCCATGTTGTTGATGCAGTGCAGACAGTCTTGTGCATGTGGTTTACCTTGCATGTGACTTGCGGCCGGAACAATTCAGCACTACCTTCGGGTGATATGACAGCCAGAAAATGTCAATTTTGTGCACATCAATTGTGATACTATTTTGGCCCTCAATGTAAACTCCCAAAATAAATGAACATACACGTTGTCATAATATGACATAAACATCTACGGTGGATATTTGCCAAAAATACGCCAACGACCCATCCCTAGCTGTTCTGAAGCTGGAAGTCCGAAAAGCTGAAAAGCAAACATTGACTTATCTCAAAACTGACAGATTAATGTAGGGCTGTACCTAGCGTAACACGCCTCACACCCCAGTTCATTTGCAAATGACTGCACATGCATTGTCACCTATCGCTGCATTACTGCTTAGCTGGCCGCCTGCTGCAGGCTCCACGTTGCTTCAAGACCTAAGCGATATAAGCTTAGAAGCAGCTACTGACTGACTGTGTGACCTCATCATGACTCACCTGGACGCCGCTTCAGAATTACAGGAATGGACATTACAAATGAATCCATTGCATTTGCTGTACTGAGCCAGATAACAGTCACGCTCTATGCGCCCTGAGCTACTACAGTGCAAGTTGAGAGCACACTGCATCTTGTTTGCAAATGCAACCCCCAAATTCTCCTGACTTGCATCAAATGAAGTGAGTAGTTTACACGCAGCTATGGCCTTTCATACTGGCCCTGGTATGGGCAGAGGAACCTTGGAAGAATTTTTCAAACGTTTTGCAGCTGTCTGATATGCCGTGATGAGTCTGTCACAAATTTGGATCTGCTGGCTGATCTTGCTGTTTGGATCAAACCTTCTGCAAATTCCCATGAGGGTATGGCGTATTTTGAATAACTCCTTGAGGCTCTCTGTCAAAAATTGAAAGTCGCCGGTGGCATGATCACGACGAGCAGACTGAATGAAGTTGACCAGTAGCAGGAGGATGCCACCAAAAGTTGCTGCATCTTTCACCCGGTCCAGAGGGTGCTGCCCTGTCCAACAAAGCGCAACACAACCTAGAACAGCTATCAAGAATGTGAATGGTATAGTCCAGTTGGCCCTTTTGCAGGACATCGGGTGATATGCATCCCATGCTGCAGGAAAGATCCTCTTTCTGTGAAATTTCCAGGAAATCTGCAAGCAACAACTTATGAGTTACAACACAGGAACTGTAAGCGTGGCAAATATCAACCCATGTTGGAGCTCTCATACCGAGTGATCATCTAGGTTGGATGTCTTAGCGTCTGGATCCCCCATTGCGTCAACATACGATTGCAGCATCGGCATTTTGCCGATGATTGTGGTCATCTGTAAAGCAAGCGCTCATTTATGTTTGCTGCCAAGCTGTCGTATAATGGTGCAAACATCTGAACAGGCCAGACTAGCACTACAGTAGGCCATAGTCAGCAATAGCCTCAGTCGACATGAGTGCTGTCCATGCTATCACAACTACAAACCGAGGCCTGATACCAGTTTGACAGTCAGAAGCCTGCACTTGGTACAGTGGCAAAGCCTACCAAAATCTTGTAGTGAAGGCTGGTTGAAGGCGTGCAACAGCTCTACTATCAATACATATGGGAGGGTGGGACGCTCCACCAGCGCTTTCCAAGTAGCAGTCGGGAGCAAGTCCTGAGTGTTCAAGCGCTTGTCCGACAGAATTTCGAGGTGTTCGCTGGTGAATAGACTCTCTCAGCCGTGTAGCTTCTCTTTTAGGTACTGACGCAGTGTTTGCGGCTCCGGTGTTGCCTGGGCCAATAACGCAGGGCAGTATCATCAGACAAAAGCGGCCACGCAACGTACCTAGAGGCCGGCTCGCTTGCAACTTCTCAGGCTTACCATATGCCCCTCCCTCAGTCAGAAGACTGGGCCGTGCTTTGCGCATTCAGCACGATCGCTGTCATAGTCACAACGGAGAGTGTTGTGCAGGGCCCTGGCCTGTGCGCGGAGTGAGCAGTCATGACGCACGTCAAGCGTCAATAAACGCTTGAACGCTTACGCATGAGACAGCAAGTAAACGACGCAACAAAGACGCTGCTGCCGGCAAAGAGCTTTTGCTCACCCCTCCTGTGATGACCCGACGCCTGGCTTAATCCCCACGGCAGCCATGTGACGCAGAACAAGACAAAAGCAGAAGGGAGGTTTGAGCTTCGTTTTCACTGTGCCGGGTCCCTGACAAACGGAACCGTGCCGACCGTGCCGAGGCCTGGCACACGTTCAAAAGCACGGTGAGCCAGTCGTTTGACTGCGATGTCGCCGCTGTCAAGTGCGGTTGACAGCTGTCATGTTATACAGCTCTTGCAGAGACTCGCTGTCGCTTGCAGATGAGCTTTTCTTCTCAGGACAGAGCAGACTTACGGGAGCTGTTGCGAACCAAACTCAACGGTAAAGTGGACGGTTTCCAAGACACAGACCTCAACGCTATGCTGAAGAAAGGGTTGAGCACTGAAAACAAGCTTGCAGCAACAAGCTGGCAAGAGCTCTCTGAGGTGGCACTGCTACCGCGTGTGCTTGTCCAAGCTCTACTTGAAGCCTACAACACAAGTGCTTTGGACGAGCCAGGTCTGCAGCCTGCTGGGCTCTTCTGAAGACTGTCTTACCTTCTGTTGCACTGGTCTCAGCACGTGCTGCACATCAATGTATATTGTGTCTGCATCAGCTATTTCTGATCCAATTCTGTTTCATCTGCAGGCAGTACAGCGCAGCAGCTGGCTATGGGCAACTAGAGCTCAGATGGTTTGTTGCTGTCATGTTTGGCACATTGTGTGTGAACTTGTGACCAGTATGCACATGGTGTGTGAGCTTGTGACAAGTATGTTGTGCTTTCAGGCACATCAAACTGCTTCAACATGGGTGACTTGATAATAGCAGCAAACCAGATTGCTGATGGTCAAGAGGTATGTTGATGCTTACCTGTGCTCCCAAGTCTTTTCTGCTGCTCATTGCCGCCCTGATTGGCAACCACAAATAGAGATCCTATGCAGGGTAGCAGCAGGTTCCGTGGTGTCAGCAAAGGCTGGCGCCCAACCAGAAAGAGGTGGCGCGCGCGTATACATTGGCTTGGGAAGGTGATCTGACGGGATTCTATGTCTTACAAGCGCAGCAAAGTGGTCTCTGGGATTTGACTGCTCAAGAGAGAAGATGTGCAGATGAGATTCATCACGGTGCAATCTGCTGTAGGCTGTGCACCTGGGGTGGTTTGCCACGCAAGAAGAGGCAGCAAGAATGTATGACAGAGCAGCGATTTGTGTACGTGGATCTGAAGCTATCCTCAACAACCGCAGAAGCCAGTATGACAATGATGGCTTGCCCAAATGGTCATTGAGCAACATAGATGAGTTGGTTGCTGTCCTGGCCAGGTTCAAGGATGACGACAATCCTCACAGGTGATGCGTCCAACGAGTCCACTGGGAAAATGATATGCATCCACTGTATAGTTTGTACAGCATCTTGTATGCAGCAGCTTATCTGTTGACTGACATTCGTTCAGCAATTCACTCGCAAACATTGCCTTGTACAGGTCTGGGGGAGAAGGATATATGCCTCTAGGCAATGAAGCATCAGCAGCAGTATGATGTCTGCCCTTATGCATGCCTATATTGCAGGTTTTGATAGCATTGGCCACCAAGGATTTGACACGATTTTCCAGCTCAATAGCCACCTTTCAATCTAGATGTTTGCAGACTGCAAGATGGTTGCTCAGCAGGGACCACTATAGCCACCTCTCCAAGAATTGCCTTGTCAGATCGCCCATTTCACCTCTCAGCACATCAGTTTCAGGCCATGTCTGGTGACAGTGTTTGCAGTTGGCCAGTCACAGCTCAGATGAAGCAGTCACAGCTCCAACTACATTGTGACAGATCATATGTCTTGTATGCTCTGAATGTGATTCTTGCATGACTGTAACATGGGCTGTTGCATGTTGTATACTGCAACATAAGTGTAGCGGCTGCGTGTGCTATGGCATCAGACCAAGCACCAGAGCGATGGACTTGCTGCATTGCCACTTGCCAATGCTCTGAGTGGAAATAAGCTGAAAATAGTGCTTAGTGCTTATGTGTGGCAAGAATAGCAACCATGTGGTGCAACCTGGCAAGTGAAGCAACAGTAAGCACCTAATGTACTAGTCAACTCAGGTGCTTCACATTGTCATGCAGCAGAGAAAGCATGGCTTGCAAGTCCTTGTCAGTTGAGCTTTTGCAAATGTTAGCAGAGGTAAATGTGCTGAATTCTGTACAACGGACGTGACAACACAGTCTTGATCAAGAGGCAGTGTTTGTGCTTTCGTGTACAAGCTGGATGGTGGCTTACTACAATTTCGGACGGAAGTGGTGCTTTGTCATACAAACATTGGGTTGAGCCAGAAGTGTTTGACTGTTGGTCACTAGTATTCGACTACATATAGATCAGCATATAGGCTCCTGTGTGACACAGGCAACTATGTAAATTGTCTCATTGGCAGTTCGATCTCATTCAAGGACGGCTTGCGTGGGAATAACTGCTTGGTGTTGTTCATGGTCAAGTCGTGCAGTGCATTCAATGCGCCTGCAAATGAGCATGATGACAAAGATGCTGCTTCAGTGCTGCCAGAAATGTATGATTTGCGGCATAAAATAAGGATGGGTTTCCTGACGAGTTGTCCTATGAGCAGACGCCAGAATGCACAATAGACCGTACCACGCAGGGAAGGTGCTGTTTGCAAGGGTCAAAGGTATTCAGCAGTGTTGACTTGCAAAGCGCGTTACATCAAGTCAGGCTGAAGCCTGAGGATGTGCCCAAGCCAGCATTCACTACACCAATGGGGCTGGCTGGAGTCACTGATGTTCACATCTGGTCTTACCAATGCACCTGGGACCTTTAAAGTCAAGACTGATTTCAAGGGGCTGGGTGATATCATTGGCAGCCTAAACCCTGGATGACTAGCTAGGTAGCTGGGTGGCGAGCAGTGGTACTTGAGATTCCAGTGGGCGCTGAAACTCAATCAGAAGTGGTGAGGGGTGGTAATACCAGAAACGACGGGTGTTACTGAGGGCCTTTCTGTTAGGGTGAGATACGCACACAAACTGCATGCTCAGGCCTTTTGCTGACATAATGCTGACATCAGCAGGAATCTAGCGTACGTTCAGTGTTCAGTCAGGTAAATGTATATATGCATTTGAGGATGAGCATCGATTTCTTGCCCTTTACAATTCTATCAGGTCAAAGCAAGCACATTGACGGTTCTTCACACGTTTACGGTTTGTCACTTATTGATCAGCTGCAGCTTCGAAGCAGACGCATCTGGTAGACTACCAATGACTTAGCCAACAGTGAGGTGTGACTGCTAGCTAGGAACCGAAGCTAACTGTGTGCAGTCAAACAGGCAGGTACAGGCCCACCAGACATAGAAGCTACGGGCCAACTCCGTGATGCCGTGACATGCATAGTTGCATGAGGAATCACCTGGCACCGCCAAGTAGCTCTCACTACAAGCTCAGCCACTGTAGGTCGCTCCACTGGTCCTGCCAGAGTGACACACACTTCCGGATGCTCAGTAGCTGTTGATGGGTCATTTGCCAGTGTCCCTCAGCCTATAGAGGCTTTGGCAGGTTTGCATATGCATACTTCAGAGCTTTGATCATCTTTTGCATGCGCCGTTGACTTGATGAGCAAAGGGGTTTTGCTTAGTTTCATTGAGGCACATACCGAGTCTTGTTTAGCAATGCATATCACATGCCTGCTGATCTGCGTGCTGATATGCACGCCGGCCATCAGATCTGGAGGGGTGCTGGTGTTTGCGGCTGCATGGGCATCTGCAGGACCCTCACAGCAGGATGGACTGCTTGTTCATTATAAGATTATAAGACAATGAGGGTAAATAACACTCGCCACATTGTCAGGGCTGAAATTCAGGCTGTGACATACTGATCAGCTCTTGCGGCACGAGCAAGGTGTGAAGTACAGGTGAGCTAGAGGGGTAAATGCATGTTGCTGATTGTGGTCAGCAGGACAGGGAGCATGGGCAAAGCACAAATGCCGCAAAGGATACAATATATAAGCTCTGTGAGCCTACATGGCTTGCTCCCTTGCTTGCTGCTTAGCTGTTGTGTCAGTAGCTTGGAAAGCCTTGTGCTGCTCTTCAGTGCGAACAGCTCGCCATGTTGCAACAGGCAGTTCAGTTTTCAATGATTGCCTGTTCTGTGGGTTGCCAAGCCCTCTTGCCAGGTTTGGGATTCTCTGAACGGCCACAGTCTCCAGTCATCCTGCACAACTCGCAACAGATGTCCCCACCTGCAGAGTGAGTTTGCGGCTCTCCAGCAAGTTGAAGCAGCCATGCAATGACTAATATCACATGCAAGCTCGTGCGTAATTGTCACATGCTCGACATTATCCAGCATATTCAGCAGAGCACTCAGTCCGCATACCGGTCACACACCATGTTTGCTGGCAGACCTGGTCACGTCGACATGGTGGGCATGATGCAAAAAAGCTCGGATGGTCTTCTTCAAAGGTGTTGTCAGATGGCAAGTCTATGCTGAAATTACCAATGGTTCCAGAGCCTGCATTTGCAGACTGTAGGAACACAGTCTTCTTCTTCAGCAGCCTCATGATGCCTAACCATACAAGATAAATACAGAGAAGCTACACATCATTTATGATTCTGCGGTTCACTGTCTTTCTTCTGCGATGCATCACTTGCTCTGTAGGCTGCTGCAACTTCACAGGCCACTCTTCCCTCACAGTCCTAGCCTGTGGCTTGTCAGCAGCCGCACACAAGCATCTTCCAAAGTATCTCATCATCAGGCACATGCCAGATTTGCTCATACGTAGGTGTCGTACATAGCAACGTAGGTGCTATTCAATAGTAGCGGATCAAATTCTGTCGGAATCTAAAGCATGGGGGCAGGCCTGCCGTTGATGCCGTTTTTTGCATTACCTCGCGTACGTGACCTGTACAGCGTATCTGTGACATCATACGTTGTAAGAGATCCATTATACTCCAGATACTGAGAAACCACTCCTGACACAATAGGACAAGCCATACTGGTTCCAGATATCTTTTGGTACCCACTGGCAAGGTTAGCACAGTAGATGGCAGACCCTGGTGCATACAAGTTGTTGCACTTGCCGGTGTTGCTGCATGGAGCAACAGAATCATCGATCTGTGTAGCTCCAACTGACCCAACAAATGCAGACCTACCAGATGTGGCATCACACGCATCAGAAGCATCGTTGCCAGCAGCTGCTACGACGCTGATGTTGTAAAGAGCAACGGTATTGTTCACAGCAAGCTGTAAGGGCAAGCTGATCTGAGGAGTCCCAACACTCGTGGAGATAACAGCTGGCCTTATGACATTTGTAGCGACATAGTTCAAGGCTGATATGATATCAGCAACTTGCGCGGTGCCGTCACAGGAGCATGCCCTGATTGCATGTAGAGTGGCATTGAGCCCGGAGCCAACGGTCCTTCCGCCGGCCAGACTTGCGGTTGCAGTGCCGTGGCCGTTACAGTCTTCTTTGTTGTTACTCCCGTCGTAAGCCCAACCGCCGGCCAGACTTGCGGTTGCAGTGCCGTGGCCGTTACAGTCTTCTTTGTTGTTACTCCCGTCGTAAGCCCAACCGCCGGCGACAACACGGCTGTCAGTAGAGTCTGCATTCAGGAACTCGCTATGATTTGCCTGAATGCCTGTGTCTATCATATAAATGTGCACTCCGACACCAGTGAACAAGGATGAGTAATAACCATCTAGGGGCAATGCTCCTTGATTGATACGATCAAGGTGCCATGGAGGGCTCTGCTCAATGCTAGAGTTTGCAGCAATGATGACATCTCTTTCCACGTAATCAAGGCTCACCTGCGAGTTTTGGTTAGCAGCGTTCAGTGCAGGGTCGATCGACAAGGCACTGACACCTTCGGGGTCTTGCATGACCACTAGCTGCTTGACTACACCACAGATGACCGTGGTGCAATTCAGATCCTTGCATTTGGTATCCAAGGCTTCACATGACAAGTCTTGGCTGTAAGTGAGGATGTAGGAAACCAAGCCATTGACGTACTCAGCTGAAGTTGTCTTTGGCTCAGCCTCTGGTGTAAATTGTGCATTGCTTCATGCGCACAGCGAGAGCAGGAGCAACGCTTTGACTTGCATGTGCGCCGTCTTGTGTGCTTTTTGATACCCCTGCGTCTGGCCATGACACATCGTGCAGTCACTGGTAATAGCGCGCATTTATTATCATAGCTACGTACATTCTGGGCAGGCGGGAAACCCTGGCGGAGTTCCCCGACTGCAAGGACAAGGCAGGGGGTGGGTGTGTGTGTGTGTGTGGGTGGGTATCCCACCAGAGAGCATCGACATACTAGTTCTCTAGTTCTCAAGTTCTGACACTACTCTTATATTATCATATATCTCAATATATAATAGAGATACTATATTACATAACTTGAGTACCAGAACTTGATGCACCAGGTACCTATATTTTTCTATACTTTATTAGAAAAATAGGGGGTATGTAGTATCAAGTTCTCAAGTTCTCAAGTTCTCTGACAAAGGTATATGCAGCTGCCAGCAAATATAGGGCCAATTAAAGGGTTAGGCAAGAACTAGTGAACTAGAGAACTTGTTAGGGTTTGCATAGGGTTTCTCCCCCTCCCCAACCCACCCCATGTTCCCCAGGGTGAGCAGGGTGGGTTAGAACTTGATGTGAGGGGTTGCAAGAGGAGGAGGCCTACTCAACATAGTCAGCATAGTCAGCATAGTCAGCATAGTCCGATTCTGCCAGGGCGATCTCATCATCTGTAAGGTAGCCTGCCTTCCTGATCATGTAACGCAGGCCTTGAGCAGTGGGGAGCTGGACCGTGGTGCCCACCTTCACACCAGCCACCCTGGCAGGACTGCCCACTGCCAGGCCAAGGCGCTGCAAGTCCCTTTTGAAGCCTTGCTCGTTGATGGTGGTGTAACGCTGTCCTTGCACGCTGCGTGCTATGCAGCCGTACAGGTGTGCTTTGGGAACCCTTATGTAGTTGGTAGGTGCGCGATCAGTGCCTGTGTTGCGCCTGTCGTGGTTCACGACGAGGTCCTGCTTCAGCAGCGCCTCCTCCAGCTGATCCCCAAACATGTTAGTCATAGCTGCTGGGACAACTGAGCTGCGCTGCTTGATGACAAGGCACTGTGGGTTGTTGGAAACTGCAGCTGCCAGGCTGTTGCTGCAGTTGCCTAACAGACCCTGCCCATCCCTAGGCTGCATGTCGTCTGGGGATGACAGGCACAGAGTCTTCATGTAGGCGATCGCTTCTGTTGCTGACAAGGCAACAGCCGCCTGCATGTAGTCGTTGTCTGGCGCATCGCCAGGCTGGATGTGGTGGACATCTCTGGCACGCAGCATGTACCAGAACAGCTCTCTGATGCTGTCACCATTCACCGCAGCATGCAGCTGTTCCCACTGCTCCTTGCTGTAGTTGAGCTTCCTGGTCTTGCAGAAGAAGAAGCGACGCATGTGCGCGCTGAGGGACATGATCATCTCTGGAGGGTGGTTAGAGAGGCCCACAAAGTTGTGTGAAGACCTAGAGTAGTGGGCGTCTCTGAACTTGAGCTCAAAGCGCACTGATTGCTCTGTGATCAGGATCTGCAGGCATTACTAAGAGTTAGTAAAGGAGCAACGCCTGACACTAAATGGTCGTCGCTCTTTGCAGGCAGCACATAAGGGGTTGATGCACTGGGCATTGCACAAAGCAATGGCAGACATCACTGGCCCAGATAACTACAGGAAGTTTGACTTGCTTGTAGACGCTCTTGCTGCTGCTGCTCAGTTTGTCAAGGCTTTGCACGAATCCGGGTACGAGCCAGCTGAGTCACAGTTCAGGAGCGTGCTCTACTTGTGCGAGGACATCAGCGAGCACATCTACGGTGGCATACAACAGACAAGTGACAGACGGCAACTGATAGAAGAGTAACAGGTGAGTCATACCTTCATCCTGCTCTGATCTGCCTTGCGACTCACATGGATCTGCACAAACACAAAGACTAGTCACGTGCTGCAGGTCATGTACATTCACAGGATTACTAATGCAGCTGGCATGTTCGATCTCATCCTGGACCAGTTTGAAGATATAGCAGACTGCATCAGTGTTAAAGTCAAGCTGCATACATATCATCAGGTGCAAGTCAGACTGCGACATGATACACAATGGCACCCCTTGTCGCATGTGGTTGTTGGGGGTGTGCCAGATGGACATGCATATTGATGGAAATCCATGCAACATCACTAGATGCAACCTCAGAATAGTCACACACCAGCAAGATCTCACAGACAGATACAGACACGACAAGACAAGCTATGCAGGCGTCAGTGAAAATAATGGGCAATTCAGGGCATTAGCAACCATAGAAGGCAAGTCCAGGTGTATTGGGACTTTTGCATCTGTAAAAGAGGCAGCCATGGTCCGGGACGAGGTTTATGAAGTGATAGGCAAAGGGTTCAATAGACTGAATTTTGCAAAAAGGGAGCGTTGCTTGCATGATGGACATATGAGGCAGGTGGCAGCTTTTTTCAATAAACACAACATCAAGGTGTAAGGAAGCCTACCCCTTCGTCCACCACCACCAAGCTCTTGTACTCCATGGCACTGTTGAACTTCTCTGTCACACTATCGAAATTGGTTGCATGAAGTCCACACTTGCCAAAGAGTGGTAGCAGCAGCTTGACAATGATGACTCCCTTGCCAGTGCCCTCGGCTCCCACAAAGAATGGCATGTAGCCTATCTTCCTGTCGGGCTGCTGGCAGATCCATGCAGCCCAGTCCAGGAAGTGGTCATAATCCTGTTGGTTGCCTGAGATCAATGACTCCTTGATGTGAGTCAAGATGACCTTGAGGGAGTCCAGCTCAGCAGGTGACAGCTGCTTGTCTGGCAGGTCCAGGTATGGCATGGCACCAGCTAGTAAGTTGAACTCATCACTGGCAACCCTGTTCTTGTAAGGGTTGCCAGTCAGCCGCTGCTTGATTGCCTTGCCTGTGTCCTCCTTCCAGGTTTTGATGGCCCAGTTGATTGCCACAAAGGCGCCCTGAATCTTGTTTGGGCTGAAAACTGTGAAGCTGTCTATGTCGATGCTGCCATGCTGCAGCTTCTGTACCACATACAGGTCCTCTTCCCGTATGTGGCAGATGAACCTATTCAGGTATCTAGTCACCTTAAGCTCAACTTGCCTGAAGAGTGGGCTGTTGAGCCTAAACCACTCCTGCCTGGCTGCGCCTGACTTGCCCTCGCTGACTGACTCAACCAGCTGCTGGAGGTGCTTGAGGAGTCCCTTATTTATGGTCGTCCCCTCTTGCCAGACAGAAGAGTTAAGTAGCTCCTGGAGGTTCAGTCACCAATCTCCAGTGCATGCTCGTCACAGCAAGGCCTGCCATAGCAGCAATACTCCATGCGGCCTGACTGCAGGAACCGCACAATGAAGCGGTTGCTGCTGTGATGTCTGCCGTCAACACAACGCCTGCCTCCACTGTGAGTGGTTGCATGCATTGTGTTGCCTGTGACCTTGAGCAGGGTGTAGCCATCTGTGAGGCCAATTGCCTCAAGGGCTGCTGCTGCCTTGGTGCGCAGTTGGCTGTCGTTGTATGGCTCCAGATAGTTGGCTCTGGGCCTGGCTGCGTTGACAACCCGCTCATTGATCGTGGCACGCTCGTTGTCAGTGGCCAGCATGCTGAGAGCCTTGCGCTTGTTGGCAGCTGTGACTACATATGTCTCTGGTGCATCTGAATCCAACTCCATGGCCCTGACAAAGTGGGCTGACAGGTCAAACTCGTCACCTTCCAGCACTGTCATAATGTGCTGGTGGAAGTAGTGCTTGCGCTGATATTGAGTGTGGACCGGCATCATGCAGCTGCTAGGAGAGTTGGCCTTGCGCGCCCCTACGATGCGCCACATCCTCCAGCCACCTGCAGTTGCCATTCTTATGAGCATCGTGCAAGGCATGATGAGGACAGAGGACATCTGCTCAGTCACATGCAGTTGGCATCTGTAGATATATGTGTCTTTGTCAGATGTAACCCAAGAGCACTGACCTGGCCTCATGGTCCAGACCTGCCTGTCGTGCGCTGCGTCCACACCAGCTGCATGCAGCAGCCACTTCATGTGCTTGACCTTGATTTTTGAACGCTGGAAAGTAGAGGTGGAAGCTGCACTTGAAGCGAGTCCTGCCGTTGTCAGTGACAGTCCTGCTGTCAGTTTCCTTGACAACATCTTCCCACAGCTGCCTGATGCCAGTTTGCTGAAACAGAAAGGTCAACAAAGGCTGTGACTTATCATGCAGCTTGGTCAGCTGAGCCTGCACGCTGAGCTGCCTGGGCTCATACCACTCAACATCGTCTGCCAGCCTGATGCAGTCCTCATAGGTGTAGTCGATGAGAAAGTTGTTGTGAATGCTAGTGGCATGCTGCCTGGTGTACAACCCAAGCTCTCTGCAGGTCTTAAGCAGGGCTGGCTTATGATCATCACCCACTTTCTGGGCGTGCTGCCAATTTGGGCGATATTTGATCACTTTTCAACCAAGAACTTTGCTGATTCAGAAGCTTCTCTGAAGGAGGCAACATAGAGTCCCATCCTGCATAACACTGACAGATAGTGTATGTAAATAAAGGAAGTCGACGCCGGTTCCAGCAGCGACGACTAGTGCACACCTGACAGGATCTGCAGTTTCACCTCTGCAGCAGATCGTCTGTATTGCAGCCAAGGTGCTGCAAGCAAGCTTTATGAGTTGCTAGAGCACAAGAGCAACGACGAAATGTAAAGGCAGCAGTTCGGCGCTGTCCGACGGAGCTTCGACGCAGTTTACCACCAACGTTGCTGCTCGGACCGGCGTCGACTCTGCACATCTCTGCATCTAATGACTAAGTACAGCTTGAGTCAGAAGTTTAGGTCGGAGCAAGCACACCTGCACGCTTTGACAGTGATATCAAGCAAGTCGCTCAATTAGCTCTGCTGCGCGATCAAGCACAGCAAGTCAACCGGCACACCTT
>JAABUK010004621.1_pt1 | contig 22174 bp, 21 predicted proteins | sample 5559141 | NCBI WGS metagenome assembly JAABUK01 (sample SAMN10711869, study PRJNA513367) | rock metagenome | isolation source: Antarctica rocks | place: Antarctica: Victoria Land, Pudding Butte nord | collected 2016-01-03
GCTGAAGGCCACCTTCACATCTTCATACATCCACACCGTCATCATCTACGTCACCCTCATCCTCTTCTGTGTGACAGTCTATGGCACCAGTCCAAAGCTAGGCAGCCCCTCAGTGGTGTGGGAGCACCTGACAGCAATGCAGCATGCCAATCCTGCCTCTGGAAACCGTGATGGAAGCTACATGACCATCCTAAGTGCCAACGGTCTCATGTTTGGCCTCATTCAGGCATGAAGTCCCTCTCAGCATGCAGTGCATGTGTCTGTTGCACGGACTCATGTACTGCATGAATGCTGCAGCCACATTTAAGCACTCCTGTTTCGCATGTGCATGTGTATGTGCACATGGAAAGTGCCTGGAAGCGAGCCTGACAGCAACACAAGCTTGCAGGTGTCTGCACCTAGATTCCGGAGGACTCCAAAGGACTCCTGGTACCTGTTTGCTTGCAGCTTTTGGTCCTGAGGCCTTTTGTATATGCATAATGCTGCCATGGTAGCTGTTGCAGGATGGCAACACGACAAATTGATGACCCAACATATGTGCAGGTAATAGGGGGGTTCGGTACTGTCTTTGTAGACCAATCTTACTGGCAGTCAGCAATTGCTGCCAAGCCCTCAGCATCATGGAAGGGGTATCTCCTAGGCGGCCTCATGTGGTTCAGTATCCCTTTTGCCCTGGCCACCTCATTGGGGCTGTCTGTGGTAGCCCTGGACCTGCCCCTCACTATTGATGAAGGCAATCTGGGGCTTGTGCCCCCTGCTGCTGCCCTGGCCATATTAGGCAATGGGGGAGCCATTCTTGTGGTAATGGCTTGTTTTTCTGATGGCTGCCTGTAGCTCTAGATTTGCCTATGGCTGTGTATGGCAGCCCTGTCCACTTGAGCATGGCTTTGCAATAACCCCTGGGCCTGTGTTTGGAGGGGCAATGCCTGTGAGATGCAGATCTCAAGCTACAAACGTCCAAGTTGACAAAAATGCTGCATGCCCACTCTCTCAAGGTTTTGCTTGACTTTTAAGCTGTCTGGCTATGTCCCTCACGTGGTTGTGTATGTTTGTACACAGGTGGTCATCTTGTTTATGGCAGTGACCTCCTCGGGATCAGCAGAGCTCATAGCTGTCAGCTCCTTGATTTCGTATGACATCTACCGGGAGTACATCAACCCCAGAGCCACCGGCAAGCAGATGCTGCTGTGCTCCAGAATCTCTGTTTGCATCTTTGCTGTCTGCATGGGAGGTGAGTGTGCATTCCCATCCCCTGCCCCAGCCCCTGCCCCAGCCCCTGCCCCAGCCCCTGTCCCAGCCCCTGCCCCCGGCCTGTCATGACACGCACCTGAATACCACTGATCACTGCCTGCTAAGTCTGGCCTTGTAGTGTCGTTGCACAAGAGGTGACAGTGGCTAACTACAGCCAACTTGCCTTGCATTGGCAAGAACTGCACTGGAGCAAACAGTGCAACCTGTGCTGCAGTCATTGCCATCATCTTCAGTGTGGCCAACGTGTCCTTGAACTTTATTTTCCTGGTGGGGTCCACCCTGATCGTGTCTGCCGTACCTCCCATCTCTTTCGCCATCCTGTGGGACAAATGCAGCAAGGCAGCTGCCATCACAGGTGCGCCAATGACTCACCCATCTTCCGACAACACCACTTGATGCTTCTCTCCATGCTGTTTCAAGGCATGAGAATGGCGTTGCATATGTGAGTCCTGTGTACGGAGCAAATAGCTTGAGGCTTGGCAGATGTCCTTATCAAGCATACACCGCCCATCCTCCCATACATGTACACAGCTTTGACTTTGGGCAGCCTGTCAATCTCTGGCCTTGCAGAAAAGGACGGTGCTCACAATCTGTATAGCCTGCACATGCCTACCTCCAACTGGCCATGCTGGAAAGTACTGCACTGACAGTGTGTACAGTTTGTACATGCATGACACATTCATACATGCCGTTTACACAAGGTATGCTGTGTAAAACATCATGTTTTACAAGACTGGCACGTCTGCGGGCCACCATTATCGGAGTTGTGTCTCTCTAGATGCAGTTTGAGCTTTCTGTTGCAAAACTGCAGGGTCTATCGTTGGCCTTGGGTGTGGGATCACAGCCTGGCTTGCTTGCACCAAGATCCAGTATGGGAACCTGAACCTGGATAATCTTCAGGAGTACGCACCGACCTTGGCTGGAGCAGCAGTAGCCATGCTTGTGTCACTCTTCATCTGTGTTTTGATGAGCCTCATCGCGCCTCAGAACTACGACTGGGCTGGAATGAAGGTTATCTCGGTGAGATCAGCTGCAACTGTACTCAGATTTTGCACTGAGATGTTGCTGTCTTTGACACAGAATGTGCTGCTCAGGTTCAAAACCCGCTCTATGACATGCTCTACGCTAGCATAGCTGGGCAAAACTCAAGCAGCAAGCGTCTAATGAGAGTAGTGTGCACTGTTGCCCTTGGTTGTGAACAGCAGTTCAATCCTTGTTGAGCTTTGAAAATGAGGATCTTTCATCTTCAGGCTCATGACTGCAGGTGTTAGATGATGTGGATGCTATGAACCACTCCTTCACCTTTGAGAGCACAGACAAGATGAAGAAGGCACAAAAGAACATTCTCCTGTATGGCGGCTTGATCACACTGGTGCTGGTGGTGCTATGGCCTATTTTGACAACCCCAGCAAAGGTGTTCTCCAAGGGCTACTTCACCATGTGGGTCATTATCTCCATCATTTGGGGCTGTTTGGCAGCAGTTGTCTGCACTGTTCTGCCCTTGTGGGAGGCCAGAGGGCTTTTGGCAAATGTCATTGGCCATGTTCTTCTTTGTCGCCGTGCTGACAAGCCAATCCCTGGGATTCCCAACACGACTGCAAATGATCTGGGGCCTAAGCCAGATGATTCAGAAGAGCTGCCAGAGCTTCAGAAGCAAGTGATGGAGCATGGCAAGAAGCCTCAGCCTGATGACAGCGCTCATGGGAATGTCAGCTTTCCAGCAGCCATTGGGCTGGCAGCCTAAATTGTCTTCCAGCTGGCTCGCCAATCACCTTTCCAGCATCCTAATCAGTACGGACTTGTCAAACAGGCCAGATTGGGGCACCTCTGGCTTGCAATAACAAGGTCATCACAAACCTGTCGGTAGCGATATATCTGCTGTACAATGTACCAAATTGCAAGCAAGCAGCTGGTGTACAAGCATGTCAATTATGTGCTGCAACTTAACTTCATGTTAACAGCGTATTTGGGCAAATAATGTGAAGGCATATGCAATTTCCACTTACTGATTTAGTCGTGGGTAAATCAAGAGGCACTCTGTGTTTTGTGTAGCTGTGAGCATTCATAGTCATGCATGTGCATGTGATTATCAACATGCATGAGCATATGGCTCTGTTGACAGAAGGCAATCGCAGCAACAGTCAGCAGCTCAGCTGTTCAATTGCAAGTATGTTTGTGTTGTCGCTGCTGCATGTATCCAAACGGTTGCCATTTGCAATCATTCTGTATCTGTACACATACATGTAGGTTTCCTTTTGTAAAAAGTTAGTGTAGTGGTAAGAAGTTTGCTTGCATCATTCGTGGAAAGACTGGCTAAACGGTCATTGCAAGAACTTTCTGTTAGTTCCCACTTGCACTTGCTGCTTCCCGTTGCCTTTGGGTTTTCCTGATCAGGTCTCATAAGTCAGACCAGCCTTACATTTCAATTTGACACTGCAAGCACTCTTCGACTCTATCATCAGCTCACACCACCACATTGAATCAACAGCCTCGAAAACGCACTATCTCTATGATCCAGGCAATTCACCAAGTTCTGCAAATCATGGTATCCTTGGGAAAGCATATCTGAGATCCAATGTATCAAGGTAACAGCTCGAAAAACCGTGCATCCTCTATTGGGCGCATTTGTGGATGGCCATATCTTGCAACTCAGGTGACTGCTGGAAATCTGAACTTCGAAAAGTTTAGTGGCTTGATCCGCACAACCAGCTGACATCTTTATGCTAATAGCAGAAGACCCTAGTGCTGCACAGTTGGGTTGCATCATGATATGCTTACTGTGCACAATCACCATTCCAAGATGCCTGCAGCTTAACGAGACTCTGGCAAAACTCAGCTTTCATGCTCTATAGTGCTGAGTACAGACAAAGAAAAGAAAAAAATGAAAAACTTACGCCGTTGGGCGTGATATCGGGAACGCGCACTACTTCTTAAACCCGTAAGATTTCGAGCATCATGTGCTTTGCCACCACCCGGCGAGGTCGACCGGAGTTCCGAAGTATATCACCGGTTCGACTAGAGGGAAATAGGCAGAAGTCAAAGTCTGCAGACCCGAGACCTTTCACTCACTAGCCAGTAGTCATTTAACGTCCGACCACCGGGACCATGCTGAGGACAGTTGCAGCATGGGCACACTCCTATCCTGCATGCCATTGATTGACCAGAGTGTCTGACGAAACATGTTGCGTACAAGCTGCGTGATTATTACTTACATGTAGGAAGTCAGACAACCACTGCTCACCGCATGTTGGGACAGGTAGGGCTGGTGCTGTTCTGCTACAGTAGAGGCCTCCTGTGGTCAAGCTTCAATGTGTGATGACGACTACCTTCTTCTGCAGGCATGGATTAGCCAAGCCAAGTTTCTTGCTGACGGTCTTGTTGGCATTCAGCAGCTATCTGATGGAGATTATTCTGCAGCTGCCAAGGCAGCCAATCTTGCAAGCCACGTCTCATAGGATTTCAGCAGCACCTCCAAGTGTGACTCTGCCTAATGTGCGCAATGGGCGTGACAGCTGAGTCAAGGAGTGAGCTTCGTTCAATTGTCTGTGCAGAAAAGAAGCGGTCAGTACAATCTATGGAGGCTACGAACACTGACAGCTCCCTTTTTGGGTTTTTTTAATAATTACAGGGGAGTTGGCTACCCTCCGTCAGATGATGAAGGTACCGAACGAACCCGGTTTGAGCCCAAACAACCGCCTAGAAAACGTGTTCCTAAGCGATCAGTTCACGGCAAGGAATCCCCGTGAGGGGCAAGCAAGATGTTCTGGCGCCAAGACGACCAGCCATGATGGCAATGTCGGTCATGTCATATCACATGTGTGTCACCGTCACATGTGTGTCACCAAGGCTAGAGGAACTGCAAGTGTGACCATGTAAGTGCCATTGCGGGGAATATGCATCTCGGCAACTGGCATGGCGCCAGCAAGGTAAGACGACCAGCCCTGATGGCAAGGTCGGTCATGTCATGACACATGTATGTCACAGTGTAAGAAGAAGAATGGCAAGTGTGACCCTGTAAGTGCCCATGCAGGAATCTGCACCTCGGCAAATGGCACAGCGCCTTGGCCGGCTAAATTGCCGGGCCAAGCAATATCAAGTAAGCACGTCGTCCTAGAGCACGGTGGCCTGTGAAGACATGTGAGAAGAGAAACAAGCAAGTCAAGCTGGATGCACTTCGTGAAAGTGGGCACATCACTATGCCTAGCATCCACCGAAGCATGCAGCACATCACCGGGATCAGGATCAATGCGGGTGCCATTCTCTGACATCACAATACTCCCGAACTGAAAGTGCTTCAGCAAGCAGTTCATCAGCCCATGGACATTGATGCCCCCAGGCACATTGTGCATGCGCACCACGGTGACAACAGGCAGCTGTTTGGATGCGACTGTGCTGACAGGCAAGGTGACAGGCGCTGCTGCCTCATGCATGGTTAGCTGGATGGTGCCAGCGGCTGCTAATTGCTGTCTTTGCTGTGCAGAGGTGTCCTTGAAAGACAGGTGCACCTCGCATTGTGCTCTCCACTGCGCACTGGTGCCCAGCCTGCAACATGGTCATGCAGAGCAGGATGCTCATACATTGCAGCTATGGCCTGGTTGACCACGGTGAGGTTGCTGTGTTTAGTTGCTGCTTAAGTTGCTGGCTGCAGAAGGCCCTGCAGCTTGAGTCTCAGCTGAGGCTTCTTGAAGATGAGCAGCTGATCTGGCTTACAGCCCAGCAATGGCTGGTCAAACAAGCCTGTCTGGATTGGAGACAGATCCTGCAGTTTCCCCATAAGTTTCTGCTGTGCTGTTTTCTATGTTACGGAATCAGGTAGTCACTGCCAACACTGCTACGCAGCACAGTACGCTGCAAGGTCAGTCTGGAAGCTGGCTGTCACTGTGCCGGGGTTGATTGGGCTAGAGCAAGAAGCCGGTGCTGCCGGAAACTGTGTTCGAGGTGATCACTAAGAAGCTCTGCTGCTGAAGGCGACATCGTGCCTCATGACGATCGACCACTTGCAGCAGGTTCTGTGAAGCTCGCTAGACTAGACCGAGCCGGTCGCTCGAAGTTTCGACGTCCGAGACTGCGCTGCCACCAGTAGATCCTTCGCGAAAGTGACTTTCGCCATGCGCAACAACAACGCACATGAAGAGATGCATGGTGAAGCCGCCCGCGGCGTGATCACATCGCTGTAAAGTACAGCCCGAGTCACACCTTGACGCAAGAGTTAGCGACCATAACGCTCATAACGCTGAGACCGACTCAGCGACTCTGCTTTCAATGGCTGGCAGTCATCCAGCTTTCCTGAGCGATCAGGGATACAACAAGGCAGCCCAACCTTTGGCCAGTCACCTCAGGCACCAAGCCCAGCAAGGTGTGATCAGGTTAATCGCCACGCCAGATGGTCAGCCAGCGCCTGTCAGCCACCAACATGCTGATGACACCAGCTTGCATGTGCTTCAGCCCTCAGATGCTCAGGCAGCCCTTGACAGTAGCATAGCCCTGTTTTGTGCGACCACCTGCAGCCAGCAGGTCTCGGGCTTTTCTGGTCCAAACACGGCCCCTTGCCTTAACCTCACAAGCTGCCCTCCCCAACATCAGCTTCATCACAGGCCAACAGACCATCTTGGGGTTTTCTTTGGCTACGACGCGCAGGCAGCCTCTCATCAGCAGACCACAAGCACCATGCCATCAGCGCCAAAGTCAGGCACGGGTTCAAACCAGGTTTGTTCGATACCTTCATCATCTGACGGAGGGTGGGCAATTCCCCTGTAACCCAAAAAAAAAGAAGAAAAAGGGTCGCACTGGGCAGCTCGGGGCCTGTGAATTCTTCGAAGGGTGCATGTGGCCAAGCAGCTCCTAGCTGCCTTGCTGTAGTTTCGTGCCAGCTTTCAATGGCCATCAGAGCAGTTGCTCAAACAGCTCAGCCAACAGCTATGCAAGTTTGAGGCATCAGCTCAGTAGGCCAGCCACAGCGATGATGCTGTGGCTTTAGCACAAGACTGCTCCCATGGCAGTGCCCATCTGCCCTCTGCTGCCCCTGGAGCTGCCCTGTTCCCGTGGGAGCTTGCCAGCTCCCTGCCGTTGTCCAAGGAGGGTGTGGGGCTTGTGCATGTACCGACGCAGATCCAAGCCCTGCAGGCAAAGGTGATGTCCCGATTGCTAGAGCCTGAAAGGCTGGCTTATTAGGTGTTCCAGTTGTACCACCTCAGCCAAGCCTCTCAGATTCAGCCCTTGGGCTATAGGGCCAGCATCCTGTGCAGCACGCTCGATACAGACCAGTTGCAAATGCCAGCCCTGCTGTCAGCCTACGTGTTAGCCTTCAGAGCTCTTCATCCTCACCGCCTTTTATCAGTCAGTGGTATGCTGCCAGCAGACCTCTTGAACGATCCGCTCTTTTTAAACAAGCAGATTTCTCAGCCATCCCTCCCGCCAAAAAAATATAAAAAAATCTCCGCCTGCTGCCAGCTCAGCTACACAAACAGTGCTTGCCTATCTGCTGCATTTCTGACTCCTCAGAAAAAGCCCCCTATGCTTTCAGCAGGCATCACTTGGGTGGCTCAGCTGCGGCTTTGAGTACAGCTTCAGCAACCCCAGCTGCTGGCACGCGAGTTGAGTTCAGCTTTGCTGGCACTCCCTCCAACATGGCGCGACGTCGTCAGCTCAGCCCCGACATCCACTTGGTTTCAAGTGCTCTCGGCCTCCGGCACGCAACTCATTCAAGATGCTCAGACAGGCCAGCTCCACACCATTAGCCCCTCGACTTCAGCAGACCCCACCAGAGCCTGTCTCTAGTCCCAGCCCAACTCACGTCATCTCTTGGGACCCCTCTAGGTCCTGGAGGGGCCCAACGCACCAGCCAGCTCAGCAAGACAGTCCTCTACTTGCAAGGTCAGCTATGGGGCCCGCATCATCTGTCACTGGGGTGTGGGGTTGGGGCAGTCAGCCAGCCCACCAGTTGTTGGTCAGACAAGCGGGCCTACGCCTAAGGCTCATCAGGTCTGTTGCCACCAAGCAACCATTGGCCTACAGCGGTTTGACCTGCCGCCCACGCTTTCTGCCGATGCCAACATCGGGGCAATCAGTAGCTGAGACCTTGTAGACCTTGAAGGTCAGGTGGGTGGCTTCCATGCAACCCAGCTCCAGAGGCACAGCTCGCCTCAGCTCACAAATGTCTGCCTCGCGTTGAAAACTATCAAGGCCATGATTCGCAATGACAACATCAAGCTGATTTCTGGAGTGTGCCCAAGCTGGTTAAGGAGAAGGGATCCCAGCGTGATTTTTGTTGTTTTTTTGGGAGGGATGGATGTTCATTACACAAGTGAAACGATAGCAACCTCAAGACTATGTGAAGTCCGCTAGAAGCCATAGAAGCCGCAGCTAGCAACATATCTTGAATTTGTTCAGGCATGAATCCTGAGCGTCGTGACAGTGATAGCAAAACAAGTAAACCGCCCCGCCAAAGCGAGTGACCCAGATAGAAGGACATGCTTGTTCCTGTCCACCAACGATGCTTGACACAAAGGTGGATCAGCCAATCAAAGTTAGAGTGGAAGTAAAAGCAAGCATTGCCAAGGCAAAGGCTGTGCCAGCCACAAAGCAAACACGTTCCCCAGCCTCAAGACTGGCCTAGCAACCATAAAGCAACCAGGTTTTTCTAGGCCGTTGTTCGGGCTCAAACCAGGTCTCGTTCGGTACCTTCATCATCTGACGGAGGGTAGACAATCCCCCTGTACCCCAAAAAAAACAAAACTAACAAATATGCTCATGAAACCACCTTGCATGAGCATATTTGTTTGTTTTGGGAAGGAGGGTCAATTTGAAGGAAAGTGTGTGTCATCACCAGCCCTGCTTCAGCCCTTGGATGCTCAGGCGGCTCTTGACAGCAAGTCTCGGGGTTTTTGTTTTGTCTTGTTGTTTTGGGAAGGAGGTTCGATTTGAAGGAAAGTGTGTGTCATCAGCTAGAAACAATGCATCTCCCTCATGCATCTACCTAGAGGAAAGTCTGAAACGTAGGGTCAGAGTGTCTCCAATATTCTGCCATTTGGAGCTCACCCAGCTGACTTAACAGTAGGAGTCCTCCAGTACATATCCAGCTACAATGTTGGTGGCTGACAGGCGCTGACTGACCATCTAGCACTGTAATTGGCCTATTGAAAATTTTACTGGATAAACTGTGGGCTGCCAAGACTACAGGAGGGGTGACAGAGGGCTACCTTGCTGTACCTTTGCTCGCTCTGCAAACTTTTGAAGGCAGCTTTAGCTGAGGTAGATGAGAGCATTAGGCTAACCCATTTGCAAGCGGGCTCGCCAAAGCCTATGCTGGACATGCTATCTAGCACCCAGGTGGGAGGCGGCTCAGGTGGGTCTTAAGCTTTGCTGAAGTCCAAAGGAACCATGCAGCCAGGCTGACCTGACTTGATTGCTGCAGGTACTCCATCTCCTCCAAATGGCACAACACAATGTGGCCAGTTTAGTTTGGCTCGGCACAAAAACCGTCTGAATGGGGTCCCTCACATGCCGGAGAGCAGCCCCAAAGCGAGTAGCCTAGCCTTGGCTAGCAGCGTGTACTCGCTGCTGAGGACGGTAATGGAGCTGTATTTTGCCCAGCTTGCAGGACTGCAAACATTGTCGTTCGTTTCTGCTTCTCTTGGATTTCATTGACAATGAGAGACAGAAGCTGAAGAGATGGAGAATGGACAAATCCTCTGTGACCCCCCCATAAAGAAACACCTGTGAAGGAGGGGTGTGGGTTGGCGCATTGATTCTCCCAAGGGGCTGCCAACACTCTGCGGCTGGTTTGTGCTGTCTGTCTAACCCCCTGGGAATGCAATACTTGCTGTTGCTGATGTGGTTGGCATAGAAGCTTTCCAAGTGAAGGGCTGTCCGCCACAGAGGTGTCTGTGGGCTGGAGCTACTCTTGAGCTGTCTGACTCTGCGTATGACTCATACAAAGAATGCAGCGATGCTTTACCAGTGACTGCTCTGACCGCTGTGACCAAGAGCTCCTGCAGCGGCTGTGACAAGCAAGTGCAACCTGCTGAGAGCTGCCGGCTTAGTTCTGATGCAAAGTTGGCATGCACACAGAACATTGCTTGCCTTGCAATGTCAACAGGTATGTATGTCAACATCCTCTGCTCATAAGCACGTGGCGGAGGACACTGCCGTGTCAACAAAGTCTGGGGGCACCAGCAAAAGCACTACTGGCAGCATGAGGTTGTCGCGAGCCGGAGGTCCAGCAGCAAGGGCGGGGTTTGCTGCCGCTGCAGATACAGCTGAGGTTGATGACCCTTGTTTTTTTTTTTTTTGGGGTTACAGGGGACTTGTCCACCCTCCGTCTGATGATGAAGGTACCAAACGAACCTGGTTTGCGCCCGAAAAACGGCCTACAAAACGTGTAACTAAGCGATCAGTCCATGGCAAGCAAAATTTCCATGGACCATCTGTAGCTTGAGTAGAGGCTGCTGGGGTTAGCAGAGAGCCTCTGTATTGTTTAAGTTGGGCTTCTTTGCTGCCCAGTCCATGGAAGCACGCCGCTTGCGGAGTCGAGTCATAGCACCACGCTGCATCGCATCTTTTTGGGCTGCAGCAGTTGCTATTTTAGCTGCTTGCTGTTGTCTGGAGGCTATAAAAACCCTTAACCCTAAACCTGCACAAGACGTTACGCGGTAAATACCCTCAAAGTTGCCATGGTCTGATCGCTTAAGAAATTGTTTTGTAGGCCGTTGTGCGGGCTCAAACCAGGTTCGTTCAGTACCTTCATCATCCGACAGAGGTTTGACAATTTCCATGACGTCCAAACAACAAACCCTCAAAGCAAAGGGCTGGTGCGCAGGCCGAGGTAGGTGATCACCACAGTTTTGAAAGGTGAGGGAGGGTCTTGTCTATCATCCTCCACACTAGAGTACAACTCATGAAGCAACTGATCAGCTTTGGCAACGCCTAGCTGCTTTTTTTTTTGTTTTTTTTTTGTTTGGGTTACAGGGCAATTGTCCACCCTCCGTCAAATGATGGAGGTACCGAACGAACCTGGTTTGTGCCCGAACACCGGCCTAGAAAACAATCCCTAAGCGATCAGGCCAAGGCAAGTAAAATGTCCACTCTATGCCAGCTGGTGCTAACAAAGATAGCAGACAAATGTAAAATGTGTGAAACACCGGCCTTCTCAAGATGACAAGGCGATCAGTCCACAGGAAGGGTACTCCGGAAAAGATGCGTCATGAAAGTGCTAAAACACATCATGGAAGAAAACAAAGACATCAAAACAAAAAAACATGTCTACTCATGAGTGCATTTGGACCATCCCCATGAGAGGGCAAAATCCAAACCTGCAATCACCCCTAGGAAAAACGTCAAAAGGCAGCCCACAAATCAAAAGTCTATAAAGGCGCCATGACAAAAGCAAGCAAAAGGTGTCCAACAAGAAAAGACGCATCTGCCTAATGCATCAATATGAAGGAAAGTGTGTGCCATCACCAGTCACATTGGCCATCAAGGTGAAACGACGCTAGCAAGTAAAAGATGTCCAACCAGAAAAGATGCATCTCCCTCATGCACCAACAAGGATAGAAGTGTGTGCATACTACCAATCACAAAAACTGCATGGTGAATGTGCGGCAAGTAAGCAAAGGATGTCCAACTAGAAACGGTGCATCTCCCTCATGCATCTACCTAGCGGAAAGTCTGAAATGTAGGGTCAGAGTGTCTCCAATATCTTGCCATCTAGAGCAACCCAGCTGACAGAACAATAGAAGTCCTCAAGTACGTTGTCTAGCCAGAAAAGGTGCATGCATGTGTCTAATGCACCAATCTCGAGAAAAGTCTGAAATGTAGGGTCAGAGTGTCTCCAATATCTTGCCATCTGGAGCTCACCCAGCTAACTTAACAATAGGAGTCCTCAAGTACGTCGTCTAGCCAGAAAAGGTGCATCTGTCTAATGCATCAATCTGGAAGAAAGTCTGAAATGTAGGGTCAGAGTGTCTCCAATATCTTGCCATCTGGACCTCACCCAGCTGACTTAACAACAGGAGTCCTCAAGTAAGTTGCTAGTGCACTTGACCATCCAGTGCCCAAGACTGAAGTTGTGTCGATTTTACTGCCACCAGGAGGCCTGCTGTGATAGTGTATGGTCCTCACAAGAATACTGCAACAGGTGCCTTGCCGCAGGTTCCGTGTGCGCTGCTCTGTTGTGCTACTGGCGATGTCCCCAAGGCAGGTTTGCAGCTTTGCGTCTCAGAACTACACCCGTTCGCTGGAACCCGCTGACACAAGTAGACTCTGACTGTCCGGAACTCCTACCAAAAGCTGCCGTGACAATATCTGAAGCCGTTGCTGCTGTTGACGTGTGAAGAGCCCACTACCTGGCAGATCTACAGCTCTGTTGGGGCCAATACTGCGGAAGCTGCTGAGCTGCTGTGCTCCATCGGATCATAAGGACCTTGTGAATACGTTTGTACTGGAACAAGACTGTCTGAAGGTGACGCTGACGACGTTGTTGTGCAAGATCTACCAAACTGCTCCAAAATTTTCCGGCAAAGAACAAGACGCTGCTCGGCAGACGCACGCGTTGCCGAGCCACTCAACGCAGGAAACGGCGTGCCAAAAGATGCAGATTAGCAAAAGAACGGCCAAAATTTGGCACGCCCAGAAAAGCTCAGGTCACAGCAGTCAGAGCCTAGCTGCTGGCTCTCAATGAGGTGCAGATGATGCTGCATCAAGGATATTGGCATGCTTGACGTCACTGTATGGCACAGCTTTATCTGATGACAAGGTTTGGGCGGCAACTTTACAAGACAACCGCCACCTGAAGGTGCAAAGAGCAGCAACAACAATCTTTACGTCCTGTCTTTGTGGCGTGCGTGCTTTGGGTCTTGCAGCTAATCGCGTTTCTGGTTCCCAAAGGACCAGAAGTCGTTATGCCTCTTTTGGGTTTGACCGTTGCTCAGTGACAATCAATCAGTCAAATTTACATTTCTTGTCTTTAGGACTCATCAGGGGAGTCAATAGACATTAACTGGGAAAATATTATACACTAAGCACTAAGTGTTCAAGGCGTTCGACAATAGAGCACTAATGAAATTGCTGGTGTGATGCTGTAATAAAAGAGAGCGCTACACCCGCAACACCACACGCTCTGAACTTCTACAAAATTCAGAAGCTGAAAGTGGACTGGCCAAGATAGATTGCCTGTGAGCAACACAAGTCTTGAGATAACTGTCTACCACATTGGGTTGGTCAGTAGCCAGAAACGCTGCTACTGAAGGTGAAGCTGAATGGAAAGGTGGCTGTACTGCTGACGTACGTGATTTTTTTTTGGGGGGTTACAGGGAAAACGTATGTGAGGTATGCTGACGTTAGTGAATGTATGCGGGGCAGTCAAAGAGAAAAGTGTTCGTCCTCTACTAAGCCAGACATGCACACAAGACAGACCCTGCTGATAGTTTTTTTTTTTTTTTTTTTTTTTTTGAGTTACAGGGGAATTGTCCACCCTCCGTCAGATGATGGAGGTACGGAACGAACCTGGTTTGGGCCCGGAAAACGGCCTGGAAAACGCGTTCCTAAGCGATCAGACCATGGCAAGCAATCCCCGCAAGGGGCAAGCAAAATGTTTTGGCGCCAAGACGACCAGCCATGATGGCAAGGCTGGTCATGTCATGACACATGCGTGCCACCGTGCAAGGCAAGAAGAACGGCAAGTGTGACCATGTAAGCGCCGATGCAGGAAGCGTGCACCCCTGCATCTAGGACAGCGCCTTGACCGGCTAAATTGCCGAGCCAAGCAATGTCAAGTAAGCACGTCATCCTAGAGCATGGTGGCCTGTGAAAACGTTTGAGAAGAGAAGCAAACAAGCCAACCTGGATGCACTTCGTAAAAGTGGGCGTATCACTCTGTCTAGCCCAACTCGACCTCCAAGAAGCATCCACCGAAGCATGCAGCACATCACCGGGATCAGGATCAATGCGGGTCTGTCCCTACCGTCTCTTACGGCCTGTGTAGCTCCCTTGGGGTGCGCGCCCCCCAGCTACTGAGGGGGGTTTGACTCGTCCCCCCTCGGTGAGTGCGTTCCACATGCTCCAGCATCAGACCCCTCATCAGAAGAGCTAAGACCAGACAACAGGTCAAAACCCCCTTAAACTAGGCACCCCCAGCAAAGCAAGTTGCACTCTTGAAAAGTCCAATCCAACTTGGCAAGCCACCATATCCTATCCACTGTGATGAAGAGGAAAAAGCCGCCAAAGTCAAAACGAAAAACACTGATGAAAACAAAGTTATGTATAAGCTCAGAGGGAAACCCCGTTCTGAAAAGAGTAAATGCTAGCATAACAGCACAGGGCATGTAGCTGACAGATGCAACTGCAAATCTAACCGGTCCTCAACGTCTCCTGACGGCGATGTGACAGATGCCAAAGTATTGCTATGGCACCACAGGCTCTGAAATGCAGCCAGAGTCATGCTGGGATCCTTCGACCACCAACTGATGAGCTGGCTGGCTGCCCCAACCCCACACCCCAAGTGACAGATGATGCGGGCCACACAGCTGACCTTGCAAGTACAAGGACTGCCTAGCTGAGCTGGCTGGTGCGTTGGGCCCCTCCAAGGCCTGGAGGGATCCCAAGAGATGACCTGGACAGGGCTGGGATTAGAGACAGGCTCTGGTGGGGTTTGTTGAAGTTGCAAATGGGGGGTAGTGATGTGGAGCTTCCTTGTCTGAGCATCATGAATGAGTTGTTTGCCGGAGGCCGAGAGGACCTGAAACCAAGTGCATGCTGGGGCTGAGCTGACAATGGTGCCGTGTTCTGCTGCGTGCCGCGAAAGTTGGTCGTAAACATGTCTTTCGGGCAAATTCCGTCTCAGCGTCAGCGCAGCTTCAAGCTTCGTCAGCGCAGAGACCGTACCTTCTTCGAGGCCATGGAAGGCTGTGCGGAGAACGAGCGGCTTACAGTCCGCCCGGTGTTCACCTGCAGTCCATCAGTACTGGCAGTCACCTCTACAAGGGCGACGAGGACAAGCGTGTCGTCGAGGGTCTCGTCTGGAAGTCCATCCTCACCCAGCTACCCCATCAGCTCATTGCTATGGACCCGCAGAGGCTCGGCACCCCGACAGCTGCCTACGAACTGCACTTCCAGGAGCAGTCTATGCAGAGAAAGCATGACTTGATGAACCGGGGCTTCCTGACAGGGGAGTATTCGGGCAGGCGAGAGCAACTTCCAGCTAGCAGCAAGGGCAGTCACATCTCCCCTCGCTTCGCTGAGGTCGTTGTGAAGCAGCTTGCAAAGGCGTCACAGCAGCTCTTCTCAAGGCAGCTGGCCACAGCGCAGATGTAGCAGTCAAGACAGAGTTCTTGGGGATCTTCCAGCACATCTGTCTTGCTGGTCCGATCATCTTGGCAGATCTCTTTTTTTTCTTCTTTTTTTTGGGAGGGAGACATATTCATTACAGGAAGCAACGATAACAACCTCAAAGACATGTGATGTCCACTGCATATCATATGGCTGAAGCTAACAACATGTCTTGATATAAATGGATGATCACCTTCCATAAAGCATCGTTCGTATTGCCCGCTCACCCAGGCGGAATGCTCCAAGGCTGCAGCTGACCCCTCACATGGCCAGGCAACCCGAATTGATGCCAACTCTGGAATGGCCCGCCATTGTGCCTGCTGGGGGCGGCTGCCACATGCCTCTAGCACATCAATGATGTCGTCTGCAGCTGCCCTCTCCAAAGGCAGCTGAGATGATGGCTGCTGCTGCGTGGGTTGTTGATGCTGTTCCTGACGCTGCTGCTGCCGGTCTGACCAGTATATTCTAGGGGTCTGCGAGGGCGTCTTCCACGCTGGCAAAGAGGCAAACAATTACCTGATGTATCTCTCGCCGTATGAGCGTTATGGCCGATAACTTGTGCGTCAGGCTGTGATTCGGGCTGTACTTTACATCGATGTGATCACGCCGCGAGCGGCTTCACTATGCATCTCTTCACGTGCGCTGTCGTTGCGCATGGCGAAACTCACTTTCGCGAGGGATCTACTTGTGGCAGCGCAGTTTCGGACGTCGCCAAACTTCGAGCGGCGCGCTTGGTGGCAAAAGACCTAATGAGCCTTAAGCGTTGGCCCGCTTGTCTGACCACCAGCTGGTTAGCTGGCTGACGGCCCCAACCCCACACCCCAAGTGACAGACGATGCGGGCCCCACAGCTGACCTTGCAAGAAATGGGACTGTCCAGCTGAGCTGACTGGTGCGCTGGGCCCCTCCAAGGCCTAGAGGGACCCCAAGAGATGACATGGAAAGGGCTGGGATTAGAGACAGACTCTGGTGGGGTCTGTTGCAGTTGCAGACGGGGGTTAATGGTGTGGAGCTAGCCTGTCTGAGCATCTTGAATGAGTTGTCTGCCGGAGGTCGAAAGAACTTGAAACCAAGTGGCTGCTGGCACTGTTTGACAGCTACCGCCCCATTACCCTCCTCACCAGCGACTACAAGCGGCTGGTCAAGACTTTGGCTACCCGCTTTGGGCCTGCCCTCTAGCGTTTGGCGTTGATACCACCGGAGATTGCTTGCCATGGACTGATCGCTCAGGAAAACATCTTATAGGCCGTTAATCGGGCTCAAACCAGGTTCGTTCGGTACCTTCATCATCTGACGGAGGGTGAACAATTCCCCTGTAACCCAAAAACAAAAGTGGCTGCTGGGGCTAAGCTAACGACGGCGCGCCATGCTGGAGGAAGTCCCGGCAAAACTGAAGGCAACTCGAGTGCCAGCAACTGCGGTTGCTGAAGCTGGAGTGAAAGCCGTAGGTGAGCCACCTTAGTGATGCCCGCTGAAAGCATAAGGGGCTTTTGCTGAGGAGTCAGAAATGCAGCAGCTGCAGCTGGGCAGGCACTGTTGGTGAAAGCTGAGTTGGCAGCAGGCTGAGAGGTTTTTTTTCCCTTTTTTTCTTTTGGGTTACAGGGAAATTGTCCACCCAGGCTGAGAGATCTGCCTGTTGAAGAAGAGCGGCTCGATTACGACGTCCAATGGCAGCATGGCAGTGACTGATTGATTATGGCCTTCTGCCAGGTACATCACCACCAGATGACCTGATGCGAAGACTCTCAACACCCAATGCTGCAGCACAAAACTGAAACTCAGCCTTTACTCAATTTGGGGTCAATTGGCATCAATTTGGGATCAGGTGGGGTCGATCACAGTACAGCAGGCAGGCAAGGCAAGCGGCAAACAGTACCTGTCCTGTTTAGGTTTGGGTTTCGTTCCTATACCTTGTAGGATGTGACCTTGAATACCCCACAAATACACTTTTCACCCAGAAATTTGCAATAGAACCGTTGCAGCGCTCTCAGCAAGCAGTGGCATACAATGTATGCTGGATCCATGTGAGCCTATCAAAATGCGCTTGCTCCTCGCAGAGCTGCACTGCTCAAAACCTGCTGAACCATGGAAACTGCTGACAGCTGAGAGCCATAGCACAGCAGCATTCCAGCTGAACAGCTCCACCAGCAGCAGGCACTTCTGACATGGGGCTCATTCACATCTAACACACTACATTAGCACTCAACACACTACATGCTGTAATGTTGGCTTGTGTGCTCTTCTGCAACTGTGAGATTTGAACACATGCCCAGCGGAAGGCTAGCACAGCATGACAGCCATACTTTTCCAGGGGGGGGGAGAAAGGGGGGGGGGGCTGGACTGAGCCCCAAGGGATTCACACATCTTTTTGTGCCAGCCTCACCTTGTACGATGTTGGTCATTCCCTCCTATGAGCAGTAGTCACAATGCATGTTGACAACCCACATGCATTGTGACTGGACCTAGGAGGCAGTAAACAACACCGTACCAGGTGAGGCTGGCGCCAAAAGACATAGGACAGGTAAGCTACAGCATACCACGTCCCCATGCAAGTAGCGTGACTCTGCTGTAGCTCACACTTGATGTAAACAAGGCGTCTCAAGCTGTGAATTGTCTTTTGACCTTCTGTTGCCCTAAGAAACTTGGCTTTTCAAAATTGGGTGTGAATGATGGCATGATGAAGTGAAGAAGTTTGCAGAGGGACAGTCGTGACAAATGCGCCAGACAGAGGGCTTCACAATTTGTGTCCAAATTGTCACATTGTGCCGTGTTACACACGCATGCAGCATTCACAACATGATCTATCCTGGGGTCCTGGAAATTGTAACTTCAAGGGTCCACAACAGTCTGTTGGTCTGCGTCGAAGACTCCAGACAGACATTGGCAAAGGGGTTTGCCATTGCAAATGCCTGTGGGGAGTCTTCAACGCAGACCAACAGACTGTTCTGAGCCCTTGAACTCACAATGTCCAGGACCCCTTTGCCCCCCACACAACACCCCACCCCCCAAAAAAGGTAAACATACAGCCTGAGATCAAATGAAGCACATCTAATGTTGCACAGCACAGCACAGCACAGCACAGCACAGCACAGCACAGCCACTTGCCTGGTCACTGCCAAGGGCACCTGCCTTGACATGAGGCTCCAGTGACAGACTGTGGGCCAGGAACCAAACCACCAGCAGCACCAAATAGGCAGCATGCAGCAGATTTCGGCTGCTCAGCCCCACCCAAAACAGAATGGCTGGTAGGGCTAGGAACCCTAGGTAGTAAAGGGCCCTGCCTAGGGCTAGTTGGAGGGCCGGCCAGGGCTGGGTGAGATGAGGCCAGGGCTGGGCTGGGGGGTGCCCTGCCCTGCCTGGCTGATGTCATCCTGCAGCAACAGAACATCGAGATTTTGATATATTAAGGCGCTTGATGGCGCCATGTGAGCAGACTTGCTGCATCACAGTATGCCCATGCAGGTCAATGCAACAGGTTGTCAGGCAATGAAGTCGGCCTGACAAAGGGCGATGCATGCAGTAAAGTGGAGACGATACAGTTGCAAAAGCCTGTCCAAGGAAGATGCGTACACCACATTGTTGTGGCTACCCCAGCACCTGGCAGCAAGTCTCTATCTTCAGTCAAAAGCTTTGCATTGCACCATTTCACGCATGAGCTCCTGAACACGAGCTCCTGAACATAACAGTGGGTGTAGTAGCGGTGGGTGAGTCAGCTTGCAACTCACCAGGCTAGCAGGGCGTTGTCCTGAAGGGGCAGCCTGACCCACCCGGGTCCTAATTGGGCTCAGCCCCCCCTCACCTCCTTGGGCTGAACGCACCTCAGCTGCTGAGTCAGCTCCCCCTGAGCTTCCATTTGGACCGCCAGTATCTGCTTGATGCTTGCTGTGATCATGAGACAGACTGTGTCTGCGCCCATGATGCCAGTAGTTAGCGATAGAGTCATGAAGGGTTGGCAGTGGCCCGAGAGGTTCCACAGCTGTGGGAAGGGTGGGGTCGTAGCTGGGTGCATGCTCAGGGTCATTCATGTATAGGTCTGCCCTAGAAAGCGCAGCTAGCATCATGGCAACAGCTAGCTGAGCCAACAAGTAAGCGACAGCTGAGCTGCCTTGTTTGAATGTGAGCAGTCCCAGGGACTGTGCAAGGCTGGGAATGGCCACATGGGCAGTGGCCACAGCTGTGGCAATGTAGCAGGTGACATGCCAGAGGAGGGCTAGGCAGAGCCAATGGCTGCTTGCCATCAGGGGATGACGCCTGGTTTTGCTGGGGATTAGCAAAGCCCCAGTCCCAATCATCAGCCCAGCTGCCGGCAGAAACAAAAGTTGTTGGTGAGGAGCAGCAAAGCAGATTGTGCAAACAGACAGCCAATTGGCAGGAGTTCAACAGCTATTAATCACGCTGCTTGCACTTGCAACCATTCAACATTGCAAGTGACAGCATCAATAAGCATGTCCACAATGTCTGAATTTGCTCTTGGACTATATTAGCTATTAGTTGCAAGGGCAACAGTGACATTTGCTGACTGGTCCGCAGCCAAGTAAGCATTGAGTCACCTACCAAAGCTTACTGCTGAGGGCTGCAGAAGTGCAAAGCCCACCAGGGCCAGGGCAGATAGGTGGGGCTGCCTGCAGAGGCCCTCCAGAGCATGCAGCAATGCTCCAGCTGTGAAGGGCAGGACCAAGGAAATAGGCGAGAGACACTGGTCACTCCTCTTCCTGCAACCACCACATTTGTTTCACATTCACAGTGCAGCAAAGATACCAAACAGCTTGGCTCGTCAAAACATCTGCGAGACCAACTGAAACGGCCAAACAATGTATCAAGTCAGAACCTGCCGGCTGCAATGCTATGCACAAACTTTTGGCTTTGTTGAGCCAGTGGCTGATGAGAAACAGGCATATATGGCACCTTCAAAGTTGCAGAGCCTGCAAACATTGCATTGATGCAGAAAGTACAAACAGAGCTTCTTAACATCGGCTGTAGCCGTGACAACAGCAGCAAACAGGATAGGCAGAGCTTCAAAACTTTAGCCATACCTGCAGTGATGGCAGCAGGGGTAGGGGCATGAGAGGCACTGGTGGGGTCTGCCTCCAAGCCATAGGGGTCCCCATGCCCCAGCAGGGGGTCGTGAACACTGCTGTCCCTTGCTGCATGCCTCTGTGCCACACACACAAGGTGAGTGTACGATTCCACACCATAACAAGTGATCATTTGCGCCCCTCCCAAAAGCCATACTCACATAGCCACTGTAAAGCAGAACACATGCGGCAAGGCAAAGCAGGGTCCAACATACTGCTGTTACAACAAACGCACCATTGTTTCTCTGAAACCAGTCTTACGAAAATGCAATGCATGATGTGCTGTGCATAGTGGAGAGCAATGGCCAAGAGCTACCTGGTTGTAATGCCAGAGGGCGCTGAATGCTTCCAACGGGCCAGTACTGTGGTGACCAGCCTGAGATGAGCGCAGGTGCGGTCTATCACTCTCTCTTGCAGCGGCCAAAAATGCCAATGAGGCAAACAAGACGTGGAGGGACGCCATGTGTATCACCTACATGCAACACCCAGGTTGACCCAGCCTGGATTTTTTCAACCGAACATGCAAGGCGATATGATGTGTGCTTATCTACCACTGGCGGAAAACAAGCTGTGTGACAGGGCAACATGATGTAGGCGTTACCTGAGCGGCAAGGATGTCAGCAGGGTGGGAGTGATGCAGATGGTAGATGCCCTGCCATGCTGAGGCAGCATGCCACATGGACCTTCGGATGAGGTCAATCTGCCACAGGTACAATACCAGGATATGTATGCCTGCACCACAAGCATGAGTGCATCAACTGGCGGGCAAGGCAGGGCAGGGCAGGGCAGGGCAGGGCAGGGCAGGGCAGGGCAGGGCAGGGCAGGGCAGGGCAGGGCACGGCAGGGCAGGGCAGGGCACGGCAGGGCAGGCTATAATGCAAGCTCACATACACATGCAAGGCAAACAGTATAACAAGAGGCTCAAGGCTGCAAACATGACGGGTGAAACAGGCAAACATACCTGCATAGACCTGCAGGATGCGCATGCTTCTGCTTCCTGCAGGGCTGGGGGCTGATGCAGACCAGGCCAGCACTGCCCCAGCAAGAAGAAGAAGGTAAGGCAGGCACAGCAAGGAGGGCCAGACCACACCTGCCAGCCCTAGGGAAACAGCAGCCAAGATTCCAGCATTGCTGTAACCTACAAATCAGACACAGAGCTGTCACACAGCACTCCACATACTTGTCACCCAGGACAAATCACGAGTCATCAGAACAATCATCAGAAGTAGTGATTCAGGGTTCAAGCGTACAACTGCATGGTGCATGTGTGCATGAATCAAGCTTCCAAAGCTGAATGCCTGGCTTGTGTGGGTGCTTGACCCTAACATGCTGCTCTTTTCCCCCCTGCATCATACAACAGGGGGCTGTACAGACGCTGTATAGCAGAACATGCTTTGACCAGACCAGAAGCTCACTTGCTGCCCTGACAATGGTGGGAGCAACAGAGAATGTACTGCTGGTGCGCTCTAGGGTGGGGGGACTCAGGAGGGCCTCCTGAGGGGGTGGGGGCCCATGCTGGGGGGCCTG
>JAABUK010004622.1_pt1 | contig 22173 bp, 23 predicted proteins | sample 5559141 | NCBI WGS metagenome assembly JAABUK01 (sample SAMN10711869, study PRJNA513367) | rock metagenome | isolation source: Antarctica rocks | place: Antarctica: Victoria Land, Pudding Butte nord | collected 2016-01-03
GGAGTGTTTGTGGTCGTGGTGGTGGGGGCGGTGCGTTGGTTGTTGGCGGGATGGAGGATTGGGAGGGCTTAGGTGGTGGTAGAGGAGCGTGGTGGGGGTGGTGGGAGGGAGAGGTGATTTCGGAGAGGGCGGTAAGATCTGAGGTCGCCATTGGACAAGTATTGCTTGGAGAATGATATGGCAGGGTGTGGAGGTGGAAATTGTGTTGGAGGTTGAGTGAGGCCGATAGATTACGATATCGGGATTTATTACACTAGCGTCTTACGTTACCTACCGAATCCACGGATTTTGTTGAGCTTAAGTAGGCTATGTCCTCTACGAGTGGTTTAGATCGTCCAGTGAACTGCATAAGATCTTGCTCTCGGAGTCTATAACCTCATCCTGGTTGCTTCTGTCGACGATTACTATTGATCACGAGCATGGTTGCCCGGTGTCATAAACGCTCGAATGACCCGATTACATTGTCATTCTTCCATATATCTACTCAGATGCCGTCCATATTAATGGATGTCACCTAGTAGCTAGATCATTCATGCTTTCATATCATCACTGCTGTACACCTCGCTGAGAGCTTCATTCTTTACTTGTCAGTCGTACCGTAAGCACTGCTGACATTCTATTCAGCCAATCTCACCTAGGAATACCCGGCAATGGTATGGTTGGCTATTTCCTTGGAGGTCAGATCGATGATTTGCACATGGAGATGAAGGACGTGGGACTTCATATCAAGAATTTATACAGTAGTAATAGGGAGATGGCGAGGGAGGCGGAAGGCGATAGCGACAGGTTGAGAGGAGGATTCATGGCTCGTCGGCACGGGTTCATGAATGTAAAGATATCTGATCATGAAAGCGAGATAATGAGGTACAGGATACCGTTGTTAATAGCCAACAGACGGCGGATGAGGCGAGGCATGCAGTGGACTACGATGCGTACAGCTACGGCGCAAGCAGAGAGACTCACGCAACAGCTCGACCACCAACAGCCTACGACTCCCTATCTCGAAGTGTGACTTGCTTTGATTCACTTTGTTCGCAAAATCAGCATGTTTCTCCGCCTTCAAAGGGCGAGACAGGGTACACGTTGCCGCTGATGTTCCTGCAATTGCCCTCTCCGTGTGTCGAGGGCAATGTGACGTTGGGTTACTTCCGTTCGCCGTGTGTCAAGTCTGATCCTACACGGGTTGTTGTCCTCACGATCCACTAATTGTTTCTACACTGTCCGAGCTTATGATGGATCCCGTCCTTGGTGTTTCAAGCCCTTGTTTTGTACGCTTTGACTGTCCGTGATTCCTCTTCGTTCGAGTTTTGCGAGATACGGCTGCAGCACTTCGGTCACTTACCCCAGGTGACATCGACCGTATCAGGCCATGCAGTGCTGCGGCTCAAATTTCCCCATCGTGCATGTTGACGCACCAACGAACGGAGAGCCGCAAGCTTTAGAGTCCCGGGTTCCGTAGGATCACCGTTGAGAGCACTGTTGTCACATTCCAACCCGACCAGAAGACATTCGATAAAGCTGCGTTATCAATGTAACAAAGCCAGCTCTTCTGACGGACAACGCTGCGCAACTATGTATGTATTCTCATTCCATGGAGGGCGGAATCTGCCACGCCGCAGTGAGCAGCCTCATGGACCAACATCAGCAGCTGAACATTGATGGGCTCCGCTTGTACTAGGCTGCATTATGTCAGCCCATCAGGATTCCGGCCATGCGAACAACGGTGAAGGAAGCATACCCCAGATCTTCGGATGTTAATGCGCTTGGGCGATGCTCTCCAGACTCTGATATTCTGTCAGCGTAATTCCGTACAAGCGCGGCAATCGGGCTGACGTAAAGGCAGCATCACGATCCCGCCTGTTCCTGCATGCTCGAGACCCTGCCGCACTTCAAAATTTGTCAGCCTGTTCTCGATCAAGAGCAGTCTAGGCATGCAGGTGCCACGCCTTTGGCAAGGATCACCCCCTGTTGGAGACGGCCACACCCGAAGCGCTCAAATGGGGACGAATCTTCCTTCTCCCGACATGATGGGGTTCGCTTCAAGTACCCGATGGAAGGATCACTCGCCCTTCTAGAAGTTTCAAACGGCTTGCAAACTGACCGACGTTGTTTCAGTCATGAGCCATTGAAGCCAGCTTGGAGTCGCCCAAATGAGGGGAAGCGCTTGAAGCTGCGACAGGACTGGGACAGCGTTTCCACGCGCTTGTATGATGCCATCTGCTCAGGAGTCAGGAAGAAAGATACTTTGAAGATCGTTAAAGTATCGCATGTTGTGGAGGCAATATCCTACCTATTCCAGTCCGGGAGAACACCATCATGGCAAGCACACTTTGACAAGACAATCCACAAAGGCTCACGTCCAGAGAAAGACTGACAAGTGTACTGATAGTCATGTACTCATCTAGTGTAGCCACAATGAGCCGAAAAGGGAGAGGTACCAGACAAGAAGGGAAACGGGGCCATGCCGCTTGCAACAGCTTGAAATCGTTTCGGTGACAGATGCATTTAGTATCGTATGGACTTCAGCAGCGGTACCATTACGATGGCCTCCTCTCCTTTGGCTGTGAAGCCATACTGTAAAGCAGCGTAGATTGGCGACGTGGACGATGAGCGACACCTCGTGGATGATGATCCTTTCCGCTCTCGAAATACCAACCGCTTTCCATGTTGCAAAGAAGGGGAAATGCCACGCCTTTTTAAGTGCCGATGTAGCTTCGTAGCGTGATTGAGCTAGATACAAGCCGCAGGGCGGCCAACTCCTTCATCGTTCCTATTTTGATCGACGGCACCGGTCCGCAGCCATATTGCTGATTTCCTCTGGACACCTTCTTTCCTCCTAATCCCCAGAGGAACGAATCCATTGCAACTGATCCAATAAACATCAATCACTGTTTGACTGAGCCCCACGCTGTGCGAAAGATTCGCAAACATCTCTGCTCTCGCGTCGACTTCCACATTTGGCCGCTAGGGGAGCGATCCCGTTTCATCTCTTCGTCTGCCTTCTGCGCATCTCACACCATCATCCTTCTCCTCAGCCAACCATGCGACAGTAATCATAATCAGACGTCAGCATCTACACACCACTACGCTGGGCCTTCCAGTTGGGGGTGTAATGCGCCGCTGGAGGGAGGATTGCGTAGGATCAACAACCAGGCGGTGCAAGAAAGGAAGGCAACAGGGGGCCGTGTGGGGAGGATCCAAGCCCGCAATACGACAGCAGGCATCGCCCCTCATACAATGACTGCATGCTCTTGAGATTCTAAGATCTCGTCACCAAGGAGAGGCAGCTCGTTTCAGACATCGACACAGTTCTCCTCAGCGCCTGCGATACACCTCACTACACAATGGTCCTCCCAACGCCACCAGTGCCTCTGAAGGACCATTGCTCACTAATATATAACAACGTGCTCTACACTTACCAACCGGATGCGTTCCAGTCGCTGGAATTGAAAATTGGCGGGACATGGACGCAATTGCCGATGGGCGTTTCAACCAATGGTTCGGCTTGTGTCCAAGGTACCGTCAACAACGACAGCGCATTCATCGTGGTAGGAGGAACTACAAATACAACGACTCAGAATTATAATGGCCTACAACACTATTCGTTCACAAACAAAACATGGCAGACCGACAATCCTCTGGACAGCGTAGCGACGGATCGAGCGTGCCATGGCGCCGCATATCTTTCACAATCATCATCTATCCTAGTATACGGTGGCTCCCAGAACTCTAACGACGAACCTTCGTCGCAAACTTTTCTGATGCAAACGATCCCACCATATAACGTCCAAGCGTTTAATTCAGATGCACCTCCAGTCACTGATCCACTAATGATACCTTGGAACGCGTCGCATGCCTTAATGTTGGGAGGAGACCCGACGAACACGAAGATATTCACCTTTGGGCCCGAGGACGGATGGCACCAACTGAACGTACCGCTTCAGACTGGCCTGAAAGATTCGAGCAAGGTTCAAGCTACGATCGTGGAGGGAAGCGATGGCAGCAAGGTGCTGGAGATATTTGACATGAGCACTTCGCCGAACCAAGTATCTTCATTGCTTATCCAAAATGCGACTACATCACAGCCAACGAAGAGGTCCCGGTCACTATCAGCACATCATCCGTCAAAGAGGAGAAAGAGAGACACTACGCTAGCTGACAGGCCCGCCTACAACAATACACTCGCACCTCAGAACAGTCGTGCTGGCTTTTCTCTTGCTTCTGATCCAAAAACCGGCTTGGTCGTCGCTACGGGCGGGAACGACCAAGTACCGCTGGCGATGTTTAATGAAACAGGTAATCAATGGATTGATCCTAATGTATTTTTCAGCAAGGACCCAATACCGACCCCGAGCTCTACCGCCGCGCCAACTGCGTCTCCTCCAAGCACTTCAGCTCCCGCAGCGGCCTCATCATCGGCAGCCAGTGGTCATGGCCAAAACAAATCGCTTACTATCCTAGGTGGTGTGCTTGGCGGAGTGTTTGGATTCGCGATACTTTTGGTTCTTGCTCTGCTTCTACTCCGGTACTGTCGGAAGCGAAGAGAGAAGAGACAGCGAGAACAACACGAGAGCAGCTACTCACTTGACAACAAGGCTGAGATGGACTTTGCAGATGTGGGCGCCGACTTTATGAAGGAAGCTGGAGGAACCTTTGAAAGCAATCATAGGCGGACCAGATCTGGCAACCATCCACATGCGGCTGCCAACGCGAAGGGTGCTGATCGAGGAGGGGCGGCTTCCTCGCAATCAAAGCGCGCCCTTTTGCATGCTAAAGCTGACAGTACGGGAAGTGGAAAGTCAATGTGGAGTCGAGGAACCAAGTCACCAGATAAGGACAGGATAGCACCATATATCTCGGCACCGATCATAGAGCCTTTCGATGGACATGCTGGTAAAACGCACGCAGATTCGCACGCTATGAACTCTCGAACTTCGCCGGACCCAAGGATTGATCCAAGGACCGATCCGAGGAACGACAACGGATGGAGCAGATACTTTACGAACAACAACTCCAAAGACTTTGGCACGCTAGCGGCAGAGCATGAGCAAGAGACCAGGCCTGCGACATACATATCCAACAGCCAAAGTCAATCGGATTATACCAACTCGAGAACGACATCATCTCACCCCCACGCCTCCGCTGAGGTCGAGCCGCTCAGCATCCGCGCCTCTCACAATCCATTCATATATCCTCCCAATAGCCGCGTCATGTCGCCTACTGGATTCCCTCGCCCTTCGATGGGTGTCGCTCTGACGCACGGACATTCGCAAGATCGGAATGACGAACCGCCTACACCTACCTCTTTCGTCTCCGACATTGACGAAGAGGATGAATACGCTAGACATTCCCACAGTGATGGCCAGGACTCGTGGACCCCGGTCGCTGCCAGTGGAGAAAGGGGCAGTACAAACTCAGATCCGCGCGATCCACCAGGTCCACAAGAGACACGCGGTATTCACACCAGTGGTATCTTTAGAGATAGCACTAGGTTCCCTCATCCTGGCGAGCGCGTAAAGATACCAAACTTCCCAGCCGTGCCTGACAGCCAGCGGGCTTCACGGAGGAACAGTCAAACGACTACACCTACATCACCCATCAACGACAGCAGAGGCCTCCGCAACGTGGCCTCGAAAGACTTTGCTCGTACTGATGACGTTGAAGATTTGTCGATTCCTCATGCAGGCACCGGCCGATTACCTGACAACGTCGCCTACGGGGGGACTCAGGTGCGGACGTTTCCAAGGAGAAAGGAGGATCTTGGTGCGAGGGGTCGAGGAGGCCCTCAGACAGAGGACATGAGCTGGCTGAATCTGGGCACGAACACCCAGCAGGGCAATGACCAGCTTCATTACGCGTCGTCGTGATAGGAACATGGAGAACTGGCGTTGTCGGTGCATCATTAGCGAATACCAGGGGAAGGCTGGAAGGATTCACTTCTGACGATCATTATCCATACAGCTGTACCAACACAGGTCGACCGTAACGCTTAATCAGCATTCTGGTGTACGATGAGCGTTGTGAGATATTGCCAGAGCCAGGGAATTGTCCGGACTGAATGGATTTGCAATAATGCATTTCTATAAGGGTTGAGATGAGATGAATGAGACGAGAGTGTATATTAGCCGTATGCATATTCAAAAAGAGGAATGAAAGCTTTGATATCCCACGCATTGCACTGAACCAACGAGCTAAATCAACTAACAAGGCCCTCAACAACACCTTCAACATATAACAAATCCCATTAATGGCAATTCCCAACTCATCAATCAAAATCACAATACCTTATAGACATTCCCCGTCATCTCAGTAAAAATGGCACTTGACATGAAGACAGCATCTGCGTATTCCCCATCACAAAGAAGTTTATATAGGCACTAAGCTAACCCCCAAGCCGAAAAAAAGGTCGTTTGTAGATCTTACAGCCAACTCCTTCTCTCTCTTCCTTGCTTGCTTGTTTGCTTGGTTTGTTGTTGTCTCACGCAGAGCGGTCTTCCATCAAGCTCTTCCACCCCATTCCTTTCATATACCATATACCCCATCCACGCGCAGCGTTGATCATACAAAAAAGTCTCACGCTTCTCTACCTTTATCACAAGTAACCTCTCTATGCTTACTCCCCCCTTCAAGCATTTTTTTATAGCAGAACAAAGCCAGGAATCAAGGCAAACCCATCACCAGCCCTCCACAAATACCCCTAACGCAGCACCTATACCTTGCCCTACACAGCATCAGCATCAGCATCCCCCTCCACTCCATCTCCCACTCCATCTTCCACTCGCTAGCTTCATTGACATCGAGAGCCGGTTGTGGTAGAAGATGGAGATGGGGATGGGCTGGGTTTTTCTTGATGGTTTCTGTTTTAGAAGATAAGGCATGTTGGAATAAAGCGCTTGACGCCTACCTTTTGCTATTGTTGGGACGAGTGGATGGGAGTATAGTGGAGGGATTGAGGGAGTTGTGGAGGGAGTAGAAGGCGTAGGGAGGAGTTTGGGGTTGTGGTGGGTTGGATGGGAGTTAGGAGGTGGTGGGAGGTGGAAGGTGGAAGGTGAGGAAGGTGAGGAAGGTGGAAGGTGGAAGGTAGTGGAAGGTGAGGAAGGTAGTGGAGGAAGGTAGTAGAGGAAGGTAGTGGAGGAAGGTAGTAGAGGAAGGTGAGGAAGGTGGTGGGCGGTGAGGAAGGTGGAAGGTAAGGAAGGTGGTAGAGGAAGGTAAGGAAGGTGAGGAAGGTGAGTAAGCAGGCGAGACAAGAGACAAGAGACACCAGGGCTCTAGCATGAGAGCTGCAATTTGCCGGAAAATGGGAGAACGATTGTTCTGATTTGATTCTTCCGAGGCCACAGAGCAAAAGGGACCTGCCTTGACTCCACGCTACGCACGACCATGCAACTTCGGATCCCCAGACCAACACCTTTGACTACGAGACAATCGCAGACGTCCCTAAATCTCAGTCTTCACCTTTTTGGCCGGCACTTTAAACCCTCCGTTCTCCCCTCCAGCACTCCCATTCGCAATCGAGCTCGCACCGCCCATCTGCGTAAATGTCCCACTCTTGAACCAGCGGTCATCGTCCTCGGCCGCCTTTCTCTTTCGCTCGGCCTGTATCTTCGGATCTACAAGCTCCAGTCCCTGCACAGGCGTGAAAGCAATACTACTGGCTGTCCCACTCATGCCCGCTCCCACGCCTGACGATCGTAATCCAAAATTCCCACCTGATTGCCCGAATCCACGTAAAGACGATACGGTACCCGAGCCCATGGGGGTGGCCGTGCCCCAGCCCTTGTTGTTCTTGCTGAGCTTGGCTTTGGTACGCTGATCGACTTGCTGGGATCGGATGCGGCCTTCGTTCGCTTGGCCGATCATCCCTAGACCCTTGGTAGTATCAGAGTATTGTACTTCCTTCTCCTCCTTACCAAATGCCATCCTGTTCTGCGCTTTACGAAGATCGGTCATGGCGACTTGTTCCTTGGCTTTGCGAGCTCGTCGACCACCGCGCTTACGTGACGGCTTATCATCTGGTGCCGGCAGTGCCCGTGGTCCTTTGTTCCGAGGTGGTTCTGTGAGCTTCTCGAGACGATCTAGGCAATCATTTCTAAGTTTCTCGCCGTCAGAGCCGTCAGGGGAGTTATGAACGCGGTCGACGCGAGCTGCAAGGACCACCTTGGCCGCGACAATACGCATGGCTTGGCGTTTCAAATCGCCGGGAATTCCTCGTATTATAGGCGAGTGGTAGAGGAAACCTTGTTGCCGTATGCCAACGTTGGTAGCAAAGCCAGTTTGTGATTGCTTTTTGGAACCGAGAGGAGGAAGGTTGCATGATGGTGTTTTTGCAAGACCCGTCAATCCCCCAGCAAAGTTGAGCAGCTGAGCAGCGGTGAGAGAGCCAATCAGAGCCGTCAGATTAGGAGCGAAAAGGTTCATTCGTGACTGGACGTATTCGGTCAAGACTCTTTTCGCTCGATCCAGCGACAAAGTCATCTCGCAAGCTCTCAGAACCCTCTGTAATTCTGCTTCGGTCATTTCTTCCCCCCTCGATGTTGTAGCTTCCACAGTAACCACCATCAGAGACGGCCCATCCAATATGGATTTCAGCGATTGCCCTACGATATTGTCTGTCTTCTGTGCCAGCTCCTTGATATTATCCAAAGGTCCATTTCCGATGATTGCCACTGATTTTGCGTAATCTAATGGATTTGTAACGAGGGTCTCGAGTTCTGGGAAGCGGGTGGAGTAGTGATCACGGATGAATTTGTGGACAAGTATGATCTCGTTGTCGATGGATGTGGAAAGGGTATTCGATTGAGTAAGGAGAGTGTACTCGGGATTGTCTTCGATCGAGCCGACGAATGTGGTTTGTTGTGGTGGTAGAATCTGGTAATGTGCGATTTCCTGGAGGTGACGGAAAGCGTCAGGGCTATGTCCAAGGAGATGTAAATTTTGCCATGCTTGTAGAAGGGGGCGAAGATTTGCATACCTGTAGGACTGGTTCCAACATCTTCATGAGACCGGCAACATTTCGCACATCGCTCACGCTACCTAATTGCATCTTCTCCACTTTGGCTTTGGCCTCCTCTTCATCCTCTACGTCCACCACTGCAGTATTTACCGCGACACCGTCCATTTCCTCATCTTCGTCTACCTCTTCCTCATCTCCATCCAGGATCATAGAGCCTCCCAGCGTGTGGGCCTCGCCCTTGGTTGCAGGCGGCGACGCGCCATCTTGTAGAAGACCGTTCTCCTGACCATCTTCTTCTCCAGAACCGGAATCCTCAAAATCGTTGAGCAGCTCGTCAGCTAGTGTAGACATCCTGCCAGTCGTGAAAGTTGGGAGGTTCTTGAGGAACTCAGGAATCTAGTCGTGCTGGTCACCAAAAGGGATCGTCATATTCGAATGCTTGGCACACTCAGCCCTATGGCCTCCCTCGATCAGCAGTCAAGGGAGCTTTAGAGGATGAACTATGTAGAATAGATCAAGCCAACGGCGTCTGCTTCATGGGATTGACGGATGCTTCTCCTAGAATTGACCTTCTATGTATGCTGCTATGATGGATACTCTGAGAATGTTGCAATCGCTAAGTGATACCATTCACGCTGAGGATATGTTGAGGCTCATTACCTCAATGCTGTTCGGTCCACGCGAGGAAATGCAAGGTAGAGTATAAGTCCAAACGCCACATCACCCTGCCCCTTGTCTACTACATAGTCATGAAATGAGTTTTTCCCTGCGCTTCATGGGTTAGAAATCTCTTGCTGCCCACGCTCCCTTCCTGCGGTCACTTGATATTAGACTATGCGGAGCTCCAGCGCATTCCCTCGATGGAAAGCCTTCTCGTTGATGGAAATGTAAGAGCAGGCGGCTTGTGCGCTATAAGAGTTTTTGCGTTGTAGTTTCAGATCTCATTTATTGCTTACTCTTACGGTGTTTGCATAAGTTAAAGTAGTCGGCAAACTTGAAGCCGCAAGTCTTGCATGTGAAGGGTTTCTCGCTGGTGTGAGTCCGCAAATGGGTTTCTGAGTGACCGAATCAGTCTCGACACATTCCAACTCACATACTCAAGGCCTCCCTCGTGGGAAAGGCAGACGGACATTCGCTGCACTGGAAAGGCTTCTCCTTTATGTGAGCGCGAAGGTGTTTTTGAAATGGCGCTCTGGAACTGAATTGCAGGAACTGAAGCTACAATCGAAGGAGTAGCCTGTCTAGTTATTGGGAACTTGTTGGTAGGAGACATGAAATGTGTTGAAGGCGTATAGCGGGAATGAGTCCAAGTGTGCCTCCTCAGTGTGTCTTTGCCGTTGCGAGGTTCTTTTCCGGCTTTGCAGCCTTGCCAATTGCAAACGTATCCAGAATTTTCAAGGGAGTGGCCGCGAGATTAAAGACGGTCAATGTGTTTCTCCTGGATGGGAGCTTGTAGATGATTTTCAGAGCAAAGGTTGTACCGCATAATGGAATTGCACCGATTCAAAGTCAGGTATGCCTGGAGGCCCTCGACAGGATCTCTCGTTTGCTGAGAAGTTCCTTTCTCAGCCTCATACAGAGATGTTGTAGGGCTAAGAGTAGAGTTTCCGTGTGTTTGTGTCTCTTAGGGTTCAGGCTCCGACGAAGATGGTGTAGATAGGCCTTTGCTGTAGCTTTGATGATGAAGAGTCTCGCTTGGATCCATGTTAACATGGTCGTCATTGACATTGACAAGGCTTTGGAGTTCGACAGGATGCACGGGGATCAATTCGCATCTTCCACAATTGGCAGTCAAATTCCGTGGTGTACTGATTGGGGTGATGCTGTTGCAACGCATGTTCAATGAGCTCTTGTGATTCGACGGTCTCAGCATATTGGCCCAATCCAAACGGAAGCAAGGTATGTTGTCCGGTATGAATAACATGTTAGACGGGACGTTGATGATCCGTCTCTCGCCACTAATCGTACATCAAATCACTGGAATCAGTGTAGATGTTGATGGAGGCATCTGATCCATCCTAGTAGTAAAATTTTGCGGTACCCGTCAAGCACGGTCGTTGAAGAGCGATACCAGAGGGGTGTATGCATGCGTCCTCCCTGGAGCGTTCCACATTATCGCACCCATTCAGGTACAGGTATGCGTCCACTGAATGGGCTTGGGCATTTTGGGTTGATTGCCTGGTGCAACGGTTACACCCAAGGGCTAGGCAGCTATTGCCCCGGCAGAAATCTGTACTGCACTGTTGATGAACATGTCGAGGTGTCTAAAGAGTCACCTTGTGGATTATCCATTTGAGAAGTCTGCAATTTTGGAGGTTACGCCTGGGAAAGGAGCGAGGCGACCAGATGGAGTCCATCTTCAGAGATGGAAGAAAGGAAGAAAGTAAGGACCAAATCTCGTGCTGATTTCTAAATCAGATCTCGTGGGTATCGTCTTGTTTCTTTAATATGCTCCCCAATGTCAATCAAGCTCGTGATGTGACAAGGCAACATTGACAACCTCCACGTTCCTGATACTTCCAATGTAACGACTCGTTGAGGAGCTTTGCTCGTTTTGTCATTCACTGATGTGCTGCATCCCATATCGAGATCCGGTCCGGGTACTTGGCAGCTTGGATGTCATTTCCATTTGACCAATTGCAAAACGCTATCTGTACGCTTTCAATCAATGGTTACGGACATGCATTCGGCAATTTCCCCGTACATGCGGGCGGTCGCAGCGACATTCCAGACACATCGCGAAAGTAAATGTTTGTTTTTGTTAATCGAGCATCAACATCATGAAAATACTGCTTTCTAAGCAAGGCAGATACTCGAATGGATATTGCGCAAGCCCAGAATCGTTTGAAATTCAAAGGACATAGATCGATCAGACCTTCATTACTTAGTCATATGTAGATTGCGTGCATAACGCGCAAGCATGTGGACGTGGTAATTTTGATAATTTCCCGCGGAAGTGCGTACGGGGTCGATCGAGAATCGTACTTGGACCCTCATGCGCGCGGAATCATCCCTGACGAGTGTTCCATGATTTGGGAACCAGCGTTATGGAGCGCGCATGTCTCGCCGCCAGCCCTTGCAGCTTGCAGCAGCGCAAACCCCAAATGAGGCTCTCGTAATTGTGTCCATTTTCATGCCCTCCCACGATCTCGGCCGACAGAGATGGATGTGCCATCGTCCATGTACCACTCGAGTAATTGTGATGTTCGACATCGTCGAGATGTCAAAGAGTCTCTACGATGAGGTTGTGAACCATATGTCAGAACAGGAACGAGGTATGTTACTTACAGATAGGAAGGATAATGGTCTCGAGCTGAGGATTATCTACGATTGCTGACTAAGCTAAACTAAGCCTGTTATAGACAACACCTCCATTGCGGAACATGTCTCGTGAGGATAAGGTAGGTAACGGCTCGAATGCAGGGGCCAGGCACACAGGGCAGTCGCGTTTTAGTCCAACGCCACAGTGGCTAGCCGACCAGGAGGAACTGGTCAGAGGATGATATGGCGTACCGCTCACCCTTGCGTAGTCCGACGCAAAGGAGATGTAAGAGATGATATGGCAAAATCAACAATGGTAGTCGTGAATGGTAGGCAAGACGCAGTGCACGGACATGCTGCTTCCCTTCTGGCGTCATCGTATGTCTCTCTTTCGGAACGGGGATGACAGATTTGATTGGCCAGGCTTGGACAGCCGGCCATGCAGAGAACGGCTTTCCCACTAAGTTTGGCTCAACGGCCCCTGCTCGCCTCCAGTCTTCAGATAAGAAGGCCCGAATTGTATGTCAGGGTCCAAGTGATCGACAAACCATAAATGCATGATGCATTTGTTGCCCCACACGTACGGAGTAAGGGCGATGACCCTTGACCTGTACTTAAAATGCACGCAACCCTTTCGAGTTTCCACCCTTCGACCCTGTCGATGATCGAAGTGATGCAAGGGGAATAAGAGTCCCGTGCGGGCATGGACGCCATCAACTGGCTTAGCCGGGCCCTGCTATCTAACCGTCGATCTTGTCGGCCGTGAGAGACATGCACCCTTAGCGGCGTAGATTGCCGTTTCCCCTCCTTCGCCATTTCTTCAGACGCGAGCAGAATGCGATCTCGGATTGCCAGAATTGCATGCGGAATGCTTGGATGACAGCCCGGAGCAAATGGTCGAACAATCCGGACAGTCGTCCGTTGCCTTGCCCTGCCCAGAGAAGCATCTCAGCATAGGCATCCACGGCATCCACACCAGCCGGTGAATGGGAAGGGAAGACAAAGACCGTGCCCATCTCTTTCATGCCCAGCCTTCTGGACTTGCTCACCCTAGGCCCTTTTCCCTTCTATTCGTCCATTGGCGGGAGAAAAAGCAGTAGACCCTTCTTTAAGACAGGACCCTTTCCCCATGTCCCCACTGTCAGTAATCAAGCCCCCAAGCTGTGAAAAGGCGCAGAGTCCCGCGTCTGCGGATGCTCCCATTTAGATACCTCATCCTTTTCCCGTTGCATATATGGACCATCGCTGTCGCCGTTGGAGCTCATTGCCCGTTGACCTCTCGACCTGTTCTGGACACGCCACCATCTCACACATGCTAACTCGGGCGAACCACGCTCCTCAGTATCAGAATCCGAAGTTCCAGCTGGAGTAGAATGATATTGAGCTGCCCTTTAAAGCTCATATGATATATATGTCGACGTCGTCGCGAGTAGAGATCCTGACACTCGCCAACCCAGTGCTGAAACCCGCCGCTAGAAGTATGTACGGGAGCGACTTCTGCGGGCGGAAGGTCAATCTTCTTTCAACCACCACCAACGCCGGCGCTTTCACACGTCCCAAGCTTTTCGCGCCATCACGACCCTCGACATCGTCAATATCAAGCTGCGCCTCAAGAGAGGGATACAATTCATCACGGTCCAGCTTATCCGGCTCGCCGCGACATTCCCACCCGCCACCGACGCCACCTCTCCTCCACCTCGACTCGCAATCATCGATATCACAATCAACACCATCGCCAATGTCGCCCCAATATGGCTTCGAGCCGTTAGACCAGCACCTGAAGCGCGAGCAGAATGCGCTTCCCTACTACAACCATAATCAATATCGTATAAATGGATATCCGTCGATGCAAGACTCAACCCCGCAACCTTACTACAACCTATCGAACCAACACGGCTTACCACCCACAAACGACTTCGACCTCGACCCCACCATCTACGAATCGCAAGGCAGGACCCTCCAGCCACTTCAGATCCAACTACAGCAAGCAGCCGCCCACCAGGACTCCCCACTCACCCAGCTCTCGCCACAAGCGTTTCAAAGCCCATCCACAGCAACAACAGCACCACCATCCACAACCCTCCCCCCACTCTCATCCACAACCGCAACGGCACCCATCAAACCCGAACTCCCAAACCCAATCACAACCTCCAACACCACCTCCTCATCCACCCCAAGCAAACCACCTGCCCCAAAAAAGAAATACCGCTGCCCGCACGCCTCGCGCTACGCCTGCACAGACACCTTCACCACATCCGGCCACGCCGCCCGTCACGGTAAAAAACACACGGGCGAGAAAAACATCTTCTGCCCTACCTGCAACAAAGCCTTTACGCGAAAAGACAACATGAAACAGCACGAGCGGACGCACAAGAATGGATCGCGCACCGCCTCAGCCGCCGCGAGTCCGGTTATCAGCAACAAAGGTGGCAGTAGGAAGGGTAGCGATGCGGATGTGGATGAAGTGGGCTTGGGCATCGGAGGGGCGGTGCAGCGGCGACCGAAGATGGCGAGGAGCGAGTTGAGCGAGATCATGGAGGGGATCAGCAAGGGGAATGCGATCGAGGAGACGGAGGCGGATATGGACGCTGATGGGGAGAGTCCAGGCCTGGACGCTTTGGCGACGGCTGCGTCTGAGATGGTTGGATGAATGAAAGGATATCAATCACCTCCCGAACCGCTCGTCGGCATCGGTAGGCAACGCTCACTTTAGCGGGAAGATTCGGGAAGGGAGGCGCACAAGCGAGGAAATTTGCGATACCCATGCCTGCGTACACAGTTCAAGGGCCTAAAACGGTTGATCTTTGTGGCATCTATCTTGCGTGGGTCTGCATGTTTGATGTGATATGGGTTCACGAACGGACAATGCATTGGGAGGCACCTGGAGGATAAATACATGCTTTTTTCTTGATGGAAATCTGGAGGAAGTAAAGCATAGGTCCTAGGGTTTGCTTATTATGCATGTTAGATGTATTGCATTCCATCATTTGCATGCAACACGCTACGGAGTATAGATGCCACTGCCGCTGCTTTGCTTCGTCGAGGGCCTCTTGAGCTGTCTATGTTCTGGCCGTGAATCCTGGCCGAATTATCGATTACTGACTGTAACTTCTGATGGTGGCATTCGCTGATGGCTTATCATGACGCCTGTTGGGATGGAGGTAGGATTCAGAATGTAGCGAGGGGAGAGCGGCTGGAGAGCTTACAGAGACGACAGATGATCTAGTGTCCAGGCAATACACGAAGACTCGGCTGTAAGAGTCTGATTGGGATTGAGGAGATGGAAAACGTGTGGCTGTTGATCTTTTGGAACATAGCAGAGTATTCAAGCACTTCGCTCGAGGGTATGCGTCTCTCTGCTCTTCCTGTCAATAATATCATGTCGTTCGTCTAGTGATACGTCTCGAAATGTTTCTCATAGTCGCCGATTCCCTCATTTATCTCCCACCGTTGCGCTTCGTCGTAGTTGTTGTAAAAGTCTTTGATTGCCTGTTCAGTGAAGGGGTTCTCCCCTTCGCGCAAGAAGAAGTCTTCAATAAGGCGATGATCGCTGTTGAACACATACTGGGGCTCCACATTTGGAGAGGAAAGAAGATCGTCTGAAAAATCAGTGATTTCCACGTTTTTAAGATGTAGGATCGATTTCATCCTGGCCGCCGCTGATGCCCAGAAACCGGCATAGAGAGCGAAGCTACAGAGGAAGAGGTTCTCCAAGCGCGGGCTAGCGCCAAGAAGGTTCAAGAGCTTCTCTTCCTCTGTGTCAATATTCACTAGGATAAGTGATCGAAGCTCAGGAAAGCGACAGCCTTCGAGAATGACGGAGCCAAACGACCATGTGTCATCTGTGCTACGTATGTCACCATCGTTCTGGATGAAAAGGTTTTTGAGATTGACAGCAGCAGATAAAGCCCGAGCAACACTGTTGTCGTCGACATAACGCAAAGCTCCCTCATTCTGATTGGTGTCTTCATTACTCAAGCTCAGACGCAGCTTAGTCAAGGTTCTGAAGCGCATGGTCACATCCTGCATTTGCCTTGGTGTCATGACAAAGCTGCCCATGGGTATGAGACAACTGTACTGTGTAGACTTTGACACGATCTCTGTGATTGGTGGGTCTGCAATGGACAGGGCTCGCATAATGAGATGCCATAGGTTAGGATGGTCGTTTTTGTAAGCCGATTCTGGTGCAATATGATACCTTGCATGATGAACGGGGGGCCTAGTGCAAGGTCCACGTGGGCAGAAGTCGCGGCTTTTCCAGAGGTGATGAGAGTAGAACTGATTGGATTTGTACATGAAACCGCAGCCTCTGTCTGTGAGAGCAAGTTTACGTACGGCCGGCAATCTCATGAGAAGTTTGCGAAGCTGCGCAAGAAGTTCGCCGCTTTTAATGATTTTGTCATGCTCGACGCGCATTTTGCAATAAGCAGCGAAGGCATCATGCTCATGATCCTCGATGAAGTCACGACTCCAACCGCTTGGCTCAAACTGTAGGAGCTTAGTGAGCTGAGTCTCAGTATAGTTGGGAAAGTGGCGAGAAACAAATGTGATGGTCTTGATGTGCTGGGCGAAGTGGGTGGTGACATGATTTGCAACTTCGAAATCGAAGTAAGTTGACGATAGGAAGACCTCATCGGACAAGAAGGGAATGGCTGCTTGCTCTAGAGCTTTGCAGGCCATGCGTACACACTTCAGCGTCTTCTTACTCATAGGACCACAGATCAGTGAGAGTATCTCGGGAGGTAGCTTCATGATGGCCGAAGGATGCAGCGTTCAGAGGTTCCACAGGGAGCAGGGTCCAAGCTATGGAATATTGTTGTATAGCGCGATAGAAGTTCTATCAAGAAGAGTACAGAGGTCCAATCTTCGGAGCTCTCGAGTGACTTCAAGAGTGAGTCAGTCGTAAACTCAAATTGACTCCGGTGTTCCGTGCGATGAACGAGTCTGTAACCTAGCAGGAGCGATGTGAGGCAGCTTCAGACATTGCAGCAATGTTATCTGTTCTTGTTGTGTCCCCGAGTGGATGGACAGATCGGTGATGAGAAGGTGGTATTAGGATGAGTGTTGTTGACCTGTCCCGCGTCAACGGCGCTAGCGCTTGGCATTCTGAATAAACTCCGAACATTGAGCATAACTTCGCTTTATTTTGACAAGAAGCAGAGCTTGAATATGCTCAAGAAACGAGTTGTGATGGATATGGTTGACTTCTTTCCTGAAGATCGAGTCTACGGTATCTGAGACGGTACCTACGCATGGAAAGTAGATCTGTTCTGCTATATCTTGGTAGCTATTACAACTCTGTAGCTGGCCAAGTATCCACCCATCAATAATTCTTGCAACATATAGAAGACTTCGGATATTCCCTAGTTAAGAATCTCTGCAAAGATCGCTTATGGGCCATTTAATATGTCTCCAGTTAGCTGGGGCAATACAACATACGTCCTCTCCCTTCCTGTTCCACATCCTCCAGATGCTGCTGAATGGTCTTCTTGATAAACAAAGTTCTCCCGTCTTCCAAGTAGAAGCCTGCAACTCTCCTTTTCGGGCGACGGAAAGCCGCCGTTAAGGTGGTTCAACTGCACGCTTTCCATTGTCAGAGCTCTTCAAACTACCCCCGCAAATAAAGCACATCACCCTAAATTGATGTTATGGCAGTGAAAGAGTCAGCTGCTCAAGTCGTGTAGAACGTTTCAAGGCGTGGTAGCTCAGCATTTGTAGAGTGAAAGCATGACAAGAATATCAATCTCAGCTTTGGGAATTGGCAGACCCCCAGCACAGCCTTGAGTGTTGTCGTTTGGACGATGGAAGTGACGCTGCGATTGTATGCTTCAAGCACCAGGCACTAAAAGCTAAACGCCGAACGTAGGTATTTGGAAATAATTCAATGTACGTAATGTACCTCGTCGTTCAAGACGAACCTGTCAGGAGTGACGTCGAGGTTCAACCAAAGGTTGACCAGAGCCTGCATACAGATCTTAGCAGCTTCGAGCTCTGATGGTAATAGCTTGAAGGCGGTTGTACGCAAGAATGGAGCATGTAGATGAGCATCTTGGTTTTGGCTACTCAAAGCGAAATAGTTTGTATAAGGAATAAAGAGAGGACATTGAATATGGCGTGTTCATGGCGTACCTCTGTTCTGCGCTGCAGAGGTCTCCGAGTCTTCAGACGCTCGTCCTCAGGGATGTTGGGTCATGTTTCATGAAGCTGCAGGGCCATAGATTCTGGAACAGTATCGGAGCCTGCTTCGTTCAACCTGCTCCGTTCAAGGTTGCATCTTTTTAGACAGCCAACATCTTCAGAATCTGCTTCTACCTCCGTCAGGTTTCGCGAGCATAATCGCGGATCTATGAGTGGCCTGTAGGAGGGTGGACCGGACCAGATGACGATGAGTGTGACGATTGTGCCGGACATGTTGAGGATCTCTTCCAAAGATGGCAAAGTTCTCTTTAGTAAGACTACTTTCAACAAGGATAACGACGAGGTAGAGAGCGGCAGCGATAAAGGCTACAGATTTCCAAACAACCTTTTCTTATTGAAAAAAGGGAAGTTGTCAGCGGTCTGAATACCACTTGGGCTTCACTACGCTGTGAGCTTGAGTCCAAACAGATCATTTTAACCGACAGGCCTTATGCTACAGCCTTCAGAAGTTCCTGTTGCGGTCTCTTCTTGCTTTCTCGCCCTGGCAGTCTTTGCTGCTTTCTCCAAAGATGGCCTTACGCAGGTGAAAAGGCTGTTTCCATGATTGACAAAATTGCAAAGGCTGCGGAAGGTATTGAACGGCTAACAAGCGCTACGTGTAGGACGTAACTTCTGAAATGGCCATAGTCTAATACGAAAGTGCAGTAATATAAGATGTAGACCGCGACATGCACCAGGGTCTCCGTTTGAGGCCTCCGATCTGCAAGATAGACATAAATATGTCTATGCGGGATCGCCAGCAAGCTAGAAGAAGAATTATGGATAGTCTGGCTACGAAATCCAAATCCATTAGGCGTTTTTCGGGCTGGTGGAGCTTGCATAACAGGGTAAGATTGGCTGTATGCGAATTGAATGGACGGCCAAAACGGCAGAGTAAGTAAGGCACACTATTCGATGTACTGCAACTATGGTGTTCACCTTCATAGGAGCGATCGCCCTGTGGTTGTACCCGCTTCTGATGGGAAGGCGACGGTCATTAGCTACCATTGTCCGTGATCAACAACGGACTGTTGATCAGAAGATGGAACACGCTTGGATTTTCAAGCCAAGAAGCAACTGTGTTATCTAATCTGCTTGGCGGCTGACTCAGGCCTGACATTTGACACCATTTGCTGATGATCTGCGCTAGGAAACCTTAAGGATGCCTTTCCAAATGTTCAACATTGAAAAGTCGGCACATCGAAAGTATTCTCCTCATTGACAACGCTGCAAGCAAAGATGGAGGTTTCACGGGGCCCGCCCAGGGTCAAGAACAAGGCTCCAGGTATGTCTTACGTGCAGTAATGCAATCATCTACTGACGCCTCGCAGCTCCACAACAGATCTCCGCAGAACAGCTCCTCCGCGAAGCCGTCGACCGACAAGAACCAGGGCTGCAAGCACCTACACAGAGGTTCGCCGACCTCGAGGAGCTTCATGAATTCCAAGGGAGAAAGAGGAAGGAGTTCGAGGACTATGTGCGACGGAATAGGATAAATATGAACAACTGGATGAGGTATGCACAGTGGGAGCTGGAGCAAAAGGAGTATCGACGAGCCCGATCAATCTTTGAGAGAGCTCTGGACGTGGACTCGACGTGCGTCATACTATGGATACGGTATTGCGAATCGGAGATGCGAAATCGCAACATCAACCACGCGCGCAACCTTCTCGACAGAGCGGTCACGATCTTGCCAAGAGTGGACAAGCTTTGGTACAAATACGTCTACTTCGAGGAAACTCTTCAAAACATCGCAGGTACACGGCAGGTCTTCGAACGGTGGATGTCATGGGAGCCGGATGAAGCAGCTTGGAGTGCCTACATCAAGCTTGAAAAGAGATACAACGAGTTCACCAGAGCAAGAGCGATATTCGAAAGGTTTACAATTGTCCACCCTGAGCCTCGGAATTGGATAAAGTGGGCACGGTTTGGTTTGTTTGCTTTGACCCCTTTCCTGATGAATTAGCTGACTAACAATATTGAAGAAGAGGAGAATGGTACGAGTGATCTGGTGCGCGAGGTGTTTGCTCTTGCTATCGATATGCTTGGAGACACCTTCATGGACGAGCGGCTATTTATTGCGTATGCTCGCTACGAAGCCAAGCTGAAAGAGTACGAACGTGCTCGAGCAATATACAAGTACGCCCTGGATCGATTACCTAGGTCAAAGGCTATGACATTACACAAAGCATACTCCACCTTTGAGAAACAATTTGGGGACCGGGAAGGCGTGGAAGATGTCATCTTGTCTAAGCGACGAGTGCAGTACGAGGAGCAGATCAAAGAGAACCCGAAGAATTACGACGTTTGGTTCGATTTTGCCAGATTGGAAGAATTGTCTCAGGACCCAGACAGAGTGCGCGATGTTTACGAGCGAGCTATAGCGCAAATCCCGCCAACGCAGGAGAAGCGTCATTGGAGAAGGTAAGTGTTTTTAAAATTTGCGCTTGGTTTCAGTCATTATCAATCGACAAAAAGCTGACGTTCATCCTTTTAGATACATTTACCTATGGGTTTTCTATGCTTTGTGGGAAGAGATGGAAAATAAAGATATAGAGCGTACTCGGCAAATATACCAAGAGGCTCTCAAGCTGATACCTCACAAGAAATTCACATTTGCTAAGATCTGGATTATGAAGGCTCAATTTGAGATCCGGCAGCAACAATTACTAGGTAAGATTGCCAGAGAAAACCCAACAATCTCCGTTCTCGACCAATGGCTAACTCATAATAGCTGCGAGAAAGACGATGGGCCAAGCCATTGGCATGTGCCCAAAGGACAAGCTGTTCAAGGGGTACATCGAGCTCGAATTGAAGCTTTTCGAATTTATAAGATGCCGAACGCTCTATGAGAAGCACATTGAATGGAATCCAGCAAATTGCCAAGCCTGGACCAAGTTTGCCGAGCTGGAGCGCGGTCTTGATGATTTAGAGCGAACAAGAGCGATATTCGAGTTGGCTGTCGACCAGCCGGTGCTGGACATGCCAGAGCTTCTCTGGAAAGCGTACATTGACTTTGAGGAAGAAGAGGGCGAGTATGATCGCACGAGGGAGCTCTATGAGCGATTGCTCGACAAGACCGACCACGTCAAGGTATGGATTAGCTACGCACATTTCGAGATCAATGTTCCCGAGGATGGAGAGGAGCAAGACGATGGGCAGGAAGACCAGCCTATCAGCGAGGAAGCCAAGGGCCGTGCTCGTAAAGTCTTCGAGAGGGCTTACAAGAGCATGCGGGAGAAGGGGCTGAAAGAGGAGAGAGTCGCTCTGCTCAATGCTTGGAAGTCATTCGAGAATACGCACGGCTCGCCCGAAGATATCGAAAAGGTCGAGAAGCAGATGCCGAGGAAAGTCAAGAAGAGGAGAAAGTTGGACGACGACAGCTTCGAGGAGTACATGGACTATGTTTTCCCAGCAGACGACGAGTCAGCTGCAAAGATGTCGAAGCTGCTCCAGATGGCACATCAATGGAAGCAGACGCAAGAGGGCAATGCGAGCGCGTGATCCTCTGCTTGTTGTTGCCAACTACATATACCACGATACCCAAATATGTAGGGAATCTACCCTTTGGGTGTTGTGACATCAAGACTGTGGAATGCGTGTAGCTCGAGACCATAGTGTAACCCTAAATAAGCGAGCTTCTATTGGTAAACATCACCCTTCATATTCCAAATCTCAGCCCTTCCTCACACTACAATGGAAGCATACGCCTACAGCACAGCCGGCTGGCTATCACTCCAAGCACTCCCCCTCTTCATCTCCCCCAAATTAATGGTCACAAT
>JAABUK010004623.1_pt1 | contig 22171 bp, 28 predicted proteins | sample 5559141 | NCBI WGS metagenome assembly JAABUK01 (sample SAMN10711869, study PRJNA513367) | rock metagenome | isolation source: Antarctica rocks | place: Antarctica: Victoria Land, Pudding Butte nord | collected 2016-01-03
CCACCACGCGGGCCGGTGGACGGTGGGCCTCGCCGAGGCTCGACACCACACCTGGACGCGGTGACGCAGGAGTGGACCTGAGTCCTGAGTCCTGAGTCCTGAGTCCTGAGTCCTGAGAGAGGGCGAGGTGAAATGATGGATCCCCGACGGATCGAGCCGGGACCCGGCCAGGAATCGGTGTGGGACTACCCGCGGCCCCCCCGGCTGGAGCCCTCGACGCGGCTGGTCCGCGTCACCTTCAACGGCGAGGTGGTCGCCGAGACCCGGCGATCGATCCGGGTCCTGGAGACGAGCCACCCGCCGGTCTACTACATCCCGCCCGAGGACGTCCGGACGAAGTCCCTCGAGCGATCGTCGCGGTCGACGTTCTGCGAGTTCAAGGGCCGGGCCCGATACCATGCGATCAAGGTCGACGACCGCCGGTCGCCCGACGTGGCCTGGTCCTACCCCGACCCGTCCCCCGCCTTCGGGGCGATCCGAGATTACCTGGCCTTCTATCCCAGCCGGGTCGACGAATGCACCGTCGACGGCGAGGTCGTCCGATCCCAGCCCGGCGACTTCTACGGCGGATGGATCACCGCCGAGGTCGTCGGCCCCTTCAAGGGCGACGCGGGGACGATGGGCTGGTGATCGGGAACGGGTTGATGAATCGGACACCGTCGATCACGCGGCCGTGCTGGAAATCCTCGGTGGAGAGGACCGGGACGCCGTTTTCCGCGGCGACCGCCCAGATCAAAGCATCCCAGAACGAAAGGCCATGGCGAGGCATGGCGTCGAGGGCGCGAAAGGTCATCGAGGGTGTAATCGGCACGACCTCGCCGGCCTTTTCGAGCTCCCGGAGCAGGATCGAGAGCCGATCGGGGGCCAGCCTGATGGCACGTTTCGGCCGCATCATGACCGAGCAGAACTCGTTGAATACCTGGGCGCTGAACACGAGCCCGCCCCGATCCGAGAGCCGCTCCAGCAACTCCAGGGCGACGGCATGCTTGGCGGGATCGTCCCGGTCATAAGCGTAGATGACGATGTTGGTGTCGACCAAACCCCGGACATCTTCAACCGAAGCGGTCATGGATTTCCTCTCGCGTCGGGTAAGGAGGGCCACCCAGCGAGATCCCTTCCTTCATCCGCTCGAATGCCCGCCGGCGCAGCGTCTCCCGGTCCTCGCCCGACTCGGGAAGCGGGCCCGATGGGGGGATCTCCGCGGGCAAGAACGTCACCAGGACCCGGGACGGAGACCCGACCGATCCCGGTCGTTCCGAGAGTTCGACCTTACCGTCCTTGTAGACCCCTTCCACCGTCAACAATGCCATCATCCGCCCCCTTTCGCCCCGACCATCCCCGGCCCATCTTACGATCGGGCCCCACTCCCGGCAATCAACGTCGATGGCGAGCCCGCCCCCCCATCCCGGCGGAGCGTCAACCGGGCAACGTCAGGACCGCCCGCCGCAATCGTCCCCGGGGCGTGAGCCGGAACCAGCAGACCAGGGCCGGGCTCGGCCCCGGCGCGGGGCCGCCCGAGGCCGCGGCGCGGGCCAGGTCGGCCGGGCGGTGGCGGAGCCGGAGGGCGGTCCATCGCCGGGCCGCGCCGTGGGAGAGCAGGGCGGCGGATTCGAGGCGGGCGAGGTCGACGATCCAGGGAGGATCGACCGATCCCGCGGCCAGGGAGGCGGCGAAGGCGACGGCGTCGTCGCGATGCTTCTTGATCCCGGCCGGGACGGTCCCCAGGGCGTGGCGGCGGAAGAGGGCGGCGAATCGGCCCAGGCCGAGGGCCCGGACGGTCATCGGCAGGAGCGACCCGACCTCGCCCCGACGCTTGTTGATCAGCGAGCCGGCGAAGTCGTCGAGCGGGCCGATCGGGAGCGCGGCCAGGGTCGCCGATCCGGCGGGATCCATGCCCGACTCGGCGGCGACGGTGGCGGGGTCGGCGGCAAACCGGGCGCGGAGGGCGGCGTCGGTGGCCAGCCGGGCCAGGAGCCGCTGCGACTCGGCTAGGCCCATCGCCCGTGCGCCCTCATGATCGACCGGGCCCGGTCCAGCTCGTCGAGCAGCTCGCCGAGCGGCGGGAGGTCGTCGTCGCGTTCGAGGATGATCCCCCTGACCGGCGCCCGGGCGACGACCTCCTCCAGGAGGGCCCAGACCTCCGGCGGCGCCGGCCGGGCGTGGCTGTCGACCAGCCGGCCGCCGTGCCACTCGCCCCCGGCGAAGTGGAGCTGCACCACCCGGCCGATCGGCAGGCGGTCGAGGAGTTCGAGCGGGTCGAAGCCGTGGTTGACCGCGTTGGTGTGCAGGTTCGTGACGTCCAGCAGGAGCCCGCAGCCGGCCCGCTCGGTCAGCTCGGACAGGAAGTCGGCCTCGCCCATCTCGGCCCCGGGGAGGGCGAACGGGTAGGTGATGTTCTCCACGATCAGGGGGGCCTCGATCTGCCGGCCGGCCTCGGCGATGTTCGCGGCCAGGACGTCCAGCGCCTCGCCCGAGAAGGGGAGCGGGGCGAGGTGGCCGATGTCGACGCCCCCGGCCCGGGTGAACGCGACGTGCTCGCTCCACCAGGGCGGGGCGAGCCGCCGGACCAGGGCCGCGAGCTTGGCGAGATACGCCGGGTCCAGCCCCTCCGCGCCGCCGAGCGAGAGGTTCAGGCCGTGCGGGATCAGCGGGAAATGGTCGGCCAGGAGGGCCAGCTCCCGGTCCTTCTCGGGCGAGGCGTCGAGGTAGTGGTCGGCGGTCACTTCGAGGAAGTCGACCCGGTCGCGGGCCAGGAACAGCTCGCCCCGGAACGGCTCGCGGAACCCCAGGCCGACGCCGAGCGTCGGCAGGTCGGCGATCGGGACGCGGGCGGCCGTCGGGGATGAGGTCGGAGGCATGGGGCGTGTCCTCTCCATCGGGCACCTTCGCGGCCGGGTCGATGGATGATGCGTCGCGATTGATGGTCGATGGGGATCCCGGCCCGGGATCGGAAATCCGGAACTCCTCAACGCGACCGCCCCCGCGTCGCTCAGCCTCCGCAGCCGCCGCCGCCGCACCCGCCGCCGCCACCGCACCCGCCGCCGCCACCGCACCCGCCTCCGCCGCCTCCGTCGCCTCCGTCGCCTCCGCCGCAACCACCTCCGCCGGCCGATCCGCCGCACCCGCCCCCGCAACTCCCGGATGTGGCCGCGGACTTGCGGAACATGGTGCGGACGTGGTCATAAGGCGTGCCGGACAGGGCCGCGATGCCGAAGACGGCGGGGACCAGGGCCAGGGACGGGTCGTACCCGACCGTCGCCGGGTCGAGGTTGAGGCGCGTCCCCAACCCCTCGAACGCCTCGCGGAGCCGGACGAGGTATGCCTTGCCCCGGCCGGTCAGCCGAGGGACCACGCAGAGGCAGCCGAGGACGATCTGGCCGAGCACGGCGAGGCCGAGGAGGAAGCCCAGGTTATGACGCCCCCGGGACAGGGCGAGGGCGAGCCTGTAACCGCCGATGGCGAGGATCATGGTCGCGCCGGCGGACCAGTTCCGCCAGGCCGCCCCGTAACGTTCGCCGGGCGTGAGCAATTGTTGCTCGCGGAGCGACTCGTCCAGCGGCGCGGCCAGGGCCTTGATCCGCGAGCCCAGGCCGCCGGACTGGAACAGGGCTTCGGGCTTCCGGGCGACCCGGAAATATTCGTAGGCGTCCGCCTCGATCGGCGAGAGTTGGTCCAGGTCGGGGGGCGTCGCCACCTGCATGATCCGCGACACGGTCCCCTTGCTCAATCTCTTCGGCTCCTCGTCGACGCGGAGGTAGCCTCGGCCGATCAGGTCGAAGACGACCAGCCGGGCCAGCTCGTTCTCCCCGCCCCGGAGATAGGCGATCTCCTCGGGGTCGGGCTTGGTCGGGATCGGGGCCGGCCCCAGGTCCTCGCTCCGGTCGGCCCGGCGCGACCTCCATTTCGCCTCCACGCAGACCAGGACGATGACGATCGCGTACAGGCCGAGGAACTGGGGTCCGGACATCTCGGCGATCGGGTTGTTCAGCAGCCAGTCCATGGGAGGCTCCCGTCGGGTCGCAGTCGTCGCGCCCGTGATTCCGGATCTCTCCGCGTTTATCGTAACTTCGCCCCGGCCCCGCGAATATTCCCGACCGGCCCCGGATGGCCTGGAAGGTCGACCGGGGGGCGATGTAACATGCGGGGATGGCCACCACACTCGACGCACCGAAGACGATCCCCGGGCCCCGGGGGCACTGGTTCCGGGGGAACCTCCGCCAGTTCACCTCGGACCGGCTCGGCTTCCTGGCCGACTGCGCCCGGACCTATGGCGACGTCGTCGCGCTGCGGTTCGCGCACCGGAAGCTGATCCTGGTCAACCACCCGGACCTGGTCGAGGAGGTCCTGGTCACCCGGAACCGCCAGTTCATCAAGCACTTCGCCTTGCGGATGGCGAAGAACACGTTGGGCGAGGGACTGCTGACCAGCGAGGGCGACTTCTGGCGCCGCCAGCGGCGGCTCTCGCAGCCGGCGTTCCACCGCGAGAAGGTGGCCGGGCACGCCCGGGTGATGGTCGAGTACGCCGGGCGGATGCTGGCGACCTGGGCCGACGGCCGCCGCCTCGACGTCCAGGACGCCATGATGCGGCTGACGCTGGAGATCGTCGCCAAGTGCCTCTTCGACGCCGACGTCGCCGGCGACTCGGCCGACGCCAGCGCCGCGATGGAGACGGTCCTCCGGTGTTTCACCGCCCGGGTGGGCCGGCTGATCCCCCTGCCCGACTTCGTCCCGACGCCGGAGAACCTCCGGCTCCGGCGGGCCAAGAAGCGGCTCGACCGGATTATCTACGACATCATCGCCGTCCGGAGGGCCTCGGGCGAGGACCGGGGCGACCTGCTCTCGATGCTCCTCCAGGCCCAGGACCCGGTCGAGGAGGGGGGCTCGGGGATGACCGACCTCCAGCTCCGCGACGAGGCCATGACCCTGTTCATGGCCGGCCACGAGACCACCGCCAACACCCTGGCCTGGATCTGGTTCCTGCTCTCGACCCACCCCGACGCCGAGGCCAGGCTCCACGCCGAGCTCGATGAGGTCCTCGGAGGCCGCCCGCCGACGTTCGACGACCTCCCCCGACTGGCCTACACCGAGCATGTCGTGACCGAGGCGTTGCGGCTCTACCCGACCGTCTGGCTGCTCGGCCGCGAGGCGATCGAGCCGACCGAGGTCGGCGGATACCCGGTCGCCCCCGGGACCACCGTCTACATGAGCCAGTGGGTCGTCCACCGCGACCCCCGGTTCTTCGACGACCCGCTCGCCTACCGCCCCGAGCGCTGGGAGGATGGCCTGGCCAAGAAGCTCCCGCGATACGCCTACTTCCCGTTCGGAGGGGGGCCGAGGATCTGCATCGGCAACGCCTTCGCGATGATGGAGGCCACGCTCCTGCTGGCCGCCATCGCCCGGAAGTTCCGCCCCCGGGTCGTCCACCCCGATCGGGTCGTCCCCCTGCCCACGATGACCCTCCGGCCCGTCGGCGGGATGGATGTCGTCCTGGAGGCCCGCCGCTGATCGGGAATCGAGGATCGGGGTCCCGGCGAGGTCGTCGCGCCCTCCGACTCGGCGACCGGGCTTCCCGATTTCCCCCGAGACCGGTACGATCCGACGGATCCGGGCGGGGGACGGGATGCCCCGCAACCTCACCGACTCGACGGGCCGACTCGAATGGAAAACGCCGACCTGACGTGGGACGAGGCCCACCGCGCGGTGGTCCGGCTGATGCGGGTCGACAACCGGACGAACCTCCGGTTCATCGCCCGCGAATACCTCGGCCTGGCCGCGACCCTGGCCGGTTGCGCCTGGGCGTACCGGTCGTGGGAGACCGGCTCGATCCCGACGGCCGGGTTCGCCCCGATGGCGATCCTCGGGGTGTTCGCCGTCGCCGCGTTCCAGCATCGGCTCTCGGGGCTGGCCCACGACGCCGGCCACTACACCCTGTTCAAGGACCGGCTGGCCAACGAGCTGGCGTCGGACCTGCTCCTGATGTTCCCTCTGGTCGCGATCACCCGGAATTATCGCGAGGCGCACCTGGGACACCATCGGTACGTCAACGACCCGGCCCGCGACCCCGACCTCGTCCGGCTCAACCACCCCGAGCCGCACCGGTTCCCGATCTCCAGGCCCCGGTTCTGGCTCCGATACGTGGTCCGGGGGCTCTGGCCCCCCTCGATCCTCCGATACCTCCTCGGCCGGGCCCGGGCCGCGAACGGGGAAACCCCCGGCGCGGGGCGGGCGGCCCGGGGCGTCTACCGCGATCGGGTCGCCCGGACGATGCGCGGGGCCTACTGGCTCGCGGCGATGGCCCTGGTGCAGGTCTCCGGGTCCTGGCCGGTGTTCTGGCTGTTCTGGGTCGTCCCCCTGCTGACGGCGTATCCCTTCTACATGCAATTGCGCGAGATCGCGCATCACAGCAACGCCCCCGACGACGGCGACCTGACCAACTCCCGGGTCTTCCGGGTCCACCCGGCCCTCTCGGTGGCGGTGTTCCCCTACGGGCAGGCGTTCCACCTGACGCACCACCTGTTCGCGATGGTCCCGCACCATCGGATCGCCGAGGCCCACGCGATCCTCTCGCGATACCGGCCCTACCGCGAGGGGGTCGTCGTCTGCCGGGGTTACTTCTTCCGCCGCCCCGGGTCGGGCGGTCCCTCGGTGCTCGACCTGCTCGCGAGCGACCCCACCCCGGCCGGGAAGGCCGATCCCTCGGGCGCCGGCCTCGTGTCCGCCCGGTGAGCCATCGGCCCGACCCGGATCGCGGCGCCGCCGCCCGCCGGGCCGCCGGCGCCATCGCTTTCGGACCGCCCCGATCGGGCCCGTCTGGCGACATCGGGCCACCCGGGGTATCCTGGGGTCCATCACGGAGGGGCCGGGGGTCGACCGCGGAACGGGGTGGGCGATGGGCGAAGCCGTGACGGCCTCGATCGTTCTGGCCGACGATGACGAGGACCTCCGGGCGGTCTACGCCCCCTGCCTCCGAACGGCGGGCCACATCGTCTGGGAGGCGCCCGGCGGCTCCGAGGCGCTCGACCTGGTCCGCCGCCACCGGCCGGCCCTGCTGATCCTGGACGTCTGGATGCCCCGGGTCAACGGGTTCGAGGTCCTGGAGGCGTTGCGGCACGACCCGGCCTCGACGGGCCTGAAGGTCCTGATGCTGTCCAACCTGGGCGACGCCGACACGCGGCTGGAGTGCTTCGAGATGGGCGCCGGCGACTACCTGGTCAAGGGGGCGACGCTCGCCGAGTTCCTGGCCCGGGTGGGCCGACTGCTCGGCGACGGGCCCGCGTGAGCCCGCCGCCGGCCCGATCGATCTCGTGCCCCAGGTCCCCGGCCCACCGGAGGTCCGGCTCGCCGACGCCATGCCCGACGCCTACCAGGAAAGCCTCGATTACCTCTACGGCCGGCTCAATTACGAGCGGCTGGGGATGCCCCGGGGGTCGGCCGAGCTCCGGCTCGGCCGGATGCGCCGGCTCCTCCGCCGGCTGGGCGACCCGCACGAGGGGCTGCGGATCGTCCACATCGCGGGGACCAAGGGGAAGGGGTCGACGGCGGCCATGCTCGCCGCCGCGCTGTCGGCCTCGGGGGTGTCGACCGGCCTGTTCTGCTCGCCGCACCTGCACCGGCTGGAGGAGCGGTTCCGGGTCGACGGCGCCGAGGCGTCGGCCGACGAGCTGGTCGGGCTGGTCGAGGCGGTCCGCCCGGCGGTCGCCTCGCTCGACGCGGTCGACCCCCACTACCGGCACCGGGGGGCGACCTTCTTCGAGGTCACCGCGGCGATGGGCCTGCTCCACTTCGCCCGCCGGGGGGCGGGCGCCGTGGTCCTGGAGGTCGGGATGGGCGGCCGGCTCGACTCGACCAACGTGGTCCGCCCCCTCCTGGCGATCCTGACGACGATCTCGTTCGACCACACCCGACAGCTCGGGACCACGCTCGGGGCGATCGCCGGCGAGAAGGCGGGGATCCTCAAGCGGGGCCGGCCCGCCGTCAGCGGGGTCCGGGGCGACGAGGCCCGCGACGCGATCCGCCGGGCGGCCCGGGCCCGGGCCGCCCCGATCCGCGAGGTCGACGTCGACTTCGATTACACCTATCACCCCCCCGGGCCGATCCTGGCCCGCCCCACCCCCGGCCGGGTCGCGGTCCGGACCTGGCGGCGCGACTGGCCCGGGGTCGAGCTGCCGATGCTCGGCGCGCACCAGGGGCACAACGCCGCCGTGGCGATGGCGGCGCTCGACGCGCTGGGAGAACTCGGCCTCGACGTCGGGCCCGACGCGGTCGCCCGGGGGTTCGCCGGCCTGAGCTGGCCGGCCCGCGTCGAGGTGATCGCCGAACGCCCCTGGGTGGTCGTCGACGGCGCCCACAACGTCGCCTCGGCCCGGGCGCTGGCCGAGGCGCTCCGGGCCTGCTTCCCGCCCTCGGCCCGGACGCTGGTCTTCGGCACGACCCGCGAGAAGGACCTCCCCGGCCAGCTCGCGGTGCTCCTGCCGATGGCCGGCGCCGTGATCGCGACCCGATACGTCGAGAATCCCCGCTCGGTCCCGCCCGAGGAGGTCGCCGAGGCCGTCCGGGCCCTCGACGGTCGGGCGGTCCTCACGGCGCCCGGCCCGGCCGAGGCCCTGGCCCTGGCCCGCCGGATCACCCCCCCCGACGGCCTGATCTGCGTGACCGGCTCGCTGTTCCTGGCCGCCGAGACGCGCGCCCTGGTCCTCCTCCGCGACGCCCCCCCGGCGATCCGGCCCGCCCTCACCTGAAACCCTTCCGGGAGCCCGACCCCATGAGCGGAACCACCTGGCTGAGGATCGGAGCGATCCTCGGCGGCCTGGGAGTCACGGCCGGCGCCTTCGGGGCCCACGGCCTGAAGGAATATATGGATGCCCGGTCGCTGGAGGTCTACGAGACCGCCGCCCGCTACCAGATGTACCACGCTCTGGCCCTCCTGGCCGTCAGCCTGCTGGGGATCTCGCGCGGCCCCGGGCCCTCGCTGGACCTCGCTGGATGGTCGTTCCTGGCCGGGACCCTGGTCTTCTCCGGGACCCTGTACGCCCTGGCCCTCACCGGGCTCCGATGGCTGGGCGCCATCACCCCGATCGGCGGCGTCGCCCTGATCGTGGGATGGTTGGCGCTGGCGGTCGCGGCGGGATCGCGGGCGAAGCTCCCGGGGGTCGACCTTTGACGGGCCCGGTGGGGTTGCCGACCCCGGGCCCGGCTCGTAAATCATCCGTTTGTCCCGGACCCGAGACGCCCCGGCCATGACGACCGCCGACCCCTCCCCGCTCCGGCTCGGATTCCCCGTCAAGGTGTTGGGGAATCCCGACCTCAAGAGCAACGACGCCCGGCGATGGCAGTCCGGGCCGCACCTCCGGGTGTCGCTGGGCTACCTCCGGGAAATCTTCGACCATCTGGAAAAGCACGGCCTCCGGATGTACCGGATGTCGTCGGACCTGGCCCCCTACGCGACCCACCCCGACCTCCCCCAGTTCCACGGCCAGATCCGCGAGTGCGACGCCGACCTGCAAGACCTGGGGCGGATCGCCCGCGAGCGGGACATCCGGCTCTCGTTCCACCCGTCGCAATACGTGATCCTCAACAGCCCCGACCCGAAGCTGACGGCCAAGAGCGTCGCCGACCTGGTGGCGCAGGCCGAGATCCTCGACCGGATGGGGATGGGCCCCGAGGCGGTCCTGGTGATCCACGTCGGCGGGACCTACGGCGACCCCGCCTCCGGCCGCCGCCGATGGGCCGAGACCTTCCCGACGCTCCCCGAGCCGGTCCGCCGCCGGCTGGTCCTGGAGAACGACGACATCCGCTACGGCGCGGCCGACGTCCTGGCGATCCACGAGGCGACCGGCGTCCGGCTGATCTTCGACCATCAGCACCACTGGTGCCTCAACCCCGGGGGGCTCGACCTCCGCGAGACCCTGGCGAAATTCCTGGCGACCTGGCCCGAGGGCGTCCGGCCCAAGGTCCATTACTCGTCGCCCCGGACCGAGTTCCGCGAGATCAAGCGGAAGGACCGCAAGACCGGCAAGATGGCCACGGTCCTCCTGCCCCCGATCTGGACCGGGCACGCCGACTTCGTCAACCCGTTCGAGTTCGTCACCTTCCTCCGCCTGGCCGGCGACCTGGCGTTCGACGTGATGTTCGAGGCCAAGGCCAAGGACCTCGCCCTGCTCCGGGCCCGCCGCGACCTGCTCAGATTCGCACCCGAGATCGCCCCGAGGTTCGGCCTGGTCGGGATCCCCGACGATGCGCCCGACGAGGAGATCGTCGAGGGAGCGGCGGCCGAGGACTGACCCTTCCGGCCCGACCGATCCCAGCCGCCGGGTCGGGTGACGACATTCAAGACGACGGCATGCGGCTTGCCGGCATATTTAGGATGGGGCTCCGGGCTATCGTCCGCCGTCCTACCCTTCTCTCCGGGAGCGTTGCCATGTGGAAGCTGAGCAGTCTTGCCTGCGGCCTGGTCCTGGCCGGCGGCGGCCTCGCCCATGCCCAGTTCACGACCACGACCACGACGACCACGGCGCCGGCCGGGACGGAAGTCCGGCGGGTCAGCCAGCTCCTCGGGTCGACCGTCCACCTTCAGGGCACCGACAACTACGGCAAGGTCGAGGATATCATCCTCGGCGACAACGGTGCCCCCGCCTACATGGTCGTCTCGAACGGGGGCCGGTACGGGATGTTCCCCTGGTCCGGGGCGAACATCAACTACGGACGGCGAGCGGTGACCTACGCCGTGACGCCCCAGGCGGTCCAGCCCCTCCTCTTCGAGCAGAACGCCTGGCCGAACGTCGCGGATCAGCAGTTCACGACCCGGACGACGCAGGTCTTCCCGGCCGGTGGGGTCGTCACCTCCCCCGTCCCGGTCGAGACCGAGAAGATCAAGATCAAGGTTAAGCCTAACGGCACGATCAAGGAGAAGATCAGGGAGCGTTGAGGGATGTCCCCGCCACGAGCAAGACCCCGGCCGGCGCGCGAACCGAAGTTCACGCGCCGGCCGGGGTCGTTTGCGGGCCCGCCGTCGCGGCCGGATCGGTTGGGATTGTCAGGCCGGGGCGGGCCGATACAATCCGCGACGCCCGGGACGGGCGAGAGGAGCGTGATCGGTGGATCGTCGGGCCTGGATGGGGATCGCGGTGGGTTCGATTGCGGCGCCGGCCGCGATGATCGGGGCGTGGCAGTGGCGGGATGAGTGGGTCGAGAAGAGGGTCGCCGTCGTGGTCCCCGGGCGGATCATCCGGGGGGCCTGGCAGCGCCCAGGGCCGCTCTCCCGGATCCTCCGGCGGGAGAAGATCCGGACGATCGTGACCCTGTCGGCGATCAACGACGACGACCCCAAGTACGTCGACCAGGCCCGGGTGGTCCGCGAATCGGGGATCGGCTGGAAGTTCGTGCCGATCCGGGGCTCTTATGCGACCGTCGACCAGTTGAGCAAGGCGGTCAACCTTCTCGCCGACCCCCGGCTCCAGCCGATCTTCTATCACTGCGTGGCCGGCCATCACCGTTCGAGCCAGGTTCAGGCGGCCTACCGGATCCGGCAAGAGGGCTGGTCGGCCGATCGGGCCTGGTCCGAGGTCGCCGCGCTCCCGTGGGCCCGGCCCGATTCCGACACCGAGGACCGTCGCCGGATCGACGCGTTCGCCTCGGCCCAGCTCCAGCGGAAGGTTGCGATCGATGCGAGCTCGAAGGTTCCGGGCCAGGGTCCTCCGCCCGCTCCTGGTCGGGCTGATGGTCGTGGGGGCGCCGATCGCGTGGATCCTGCTGGTCTGGGACAACTTCGGGACCGTCCGGCCGGGTGAGGTCTACCGATCGGGCCAGATGCGGCCGGATTCGCTGGCCGGGGCGATCCGCGAGCACGGGGTCCGGACGGTGCTGAACCTCCGGGGATCGCACCCCGAGTCGGCCTGGTATCGCGACGAGCGCGCCGCGACCCTGGGTGCGGGGGCGACCCAGGTCGACATCGCGCTCTCGTCCTGCGAATGGATGTCCAGGGCCCAGGCCCGGGCGCTGGTCGAGGTCCTGGAGACGGCCGGGCGCCCCATCCTGATCCATTGCTTCCACGGGTCCGAGCGGACCGGCCTGGCCTCCGCCTTCGCCGAGCTGCTTCGGCCCGGCTCGACGCTGGATGATGCCCGGGAGCAATTCTCGGCCCGCCACCTGTACGTCGGTTTCGGAGACGGGGCGGTCACTTCCCGCCACATCGGCCTCTACGAGACCTGGCTCCGCGACCGGGCCCTCCGGCACTCGCCCGACCAGTTCCGGCGCTGGATCGCCGACGGCTACGAGCCCGGCGAACCCTGTCGCGAGCGGTGGGAGTTCGACCCTTACCCGCTCGTCGTCGTCACCGGGGGCGTCGAGAAGGTGGCCCTCCGCGCGGGCGGCCGGCGGTAACGCCGCCCCGATTCCCTGGCCAGAGGAGCGGAGGACATGGCCGAGGCCGACGTCGACGAGATCACCGTCCGGGTCCGCTACTTCGAGGCCGACCGGATGGGGCTGCTGCACCACGCCAACTACTTCGTCTATTTCGAGATGGGGCGGACGGAGCTGCTCCGCAAGCGGGGGCTGACCTACCGCGACATGGAAGACGGCGGCCACCTCCTGGTGGTCATCGACCTCGGGTGCAAGTTCAAGCGGCCGGCCTATTATGACGACCTGCTCACCCTCCGGACGACCGTGGAGCGGGTGACGCACGTCAAGATCGTGCACAAGTTCGAGGTCTTCCGCGACGGCGTGCTGCTGGCCGAGGGCCATTCGACGCTCGCCTGCGTCGACCGCGAGGGGCGGCCCCAGGCGCTCCCGGGGACGCTGGCCTGATCGGGGCGGCAGGGCAGATATTCTGGAAAATCGGTGGGTCGTGGAGAGAGGCGGATATGTCGCGAAAATCCGCCAGACGGACGACCTGGTGATCGCTGGTCGAGGATGAGGCCCCCTTGCTCCTGCCCGCCGCCCATGGCGCCAGGCGAGATCCCGACCTGTTCCTCATCGCCCGGACCGACGCCATCGCCTCGGACGGGCTCGACGAGGCGCTCCGCCGGGCCGAGCTCTACATCGAGTCGAGAGCCGACGGGGTCTTCATCGAGGGCCCCAAGAGCGTCGAGCTGCCGGAGCAGATCGGCCGCCACTTCAAAGGGGTGCCGAAGATCGCCAACATGCTGGAGGGGGGCGGGGTCACCCCGATCCTGGCCCCGGCGGACCTGCTCGCGATGGGGTTCGCGATGGTCCTCTGCCCCACCTCGATGATCTTCCGCCTCACCAGGACGATCGAGAAGGTCCTGGCCGACATGCTGGCCGGCCGGCTCAAGATCCAGGGGCAGGGCGTCACCTTCGAGGAGTTCGAGGAGATCGTCGGTCTGCCCGACTGGAAGGCGATCGGGGACGAGTACGGCAAGGGGTGAGCGACGGCCGGGGGAGGGCGGATGACCGATCGGTGATGGTCAGAAAGGCGATGCGTCGTCCGATCATCTCCCAGGAGACATCGCCCATCGGCCCTCGATCCGGGGCCGCTCAGGCCCCCTCGACGGCCCCGCCGAAGAACGACTCGGCCTCGGCGACGACGGCATGGAGGATCGCCTCGGCCTCGACGTCGGGCAGGCCGATCAGGTCGCGGGCCAGGTCGAGCTTGCGATGCTCGGCCTCGGTGACCACGCGGTCGGCGACGGCCCGGCGGACCAGCAGCGCGAACTCGTCTCGCTGGCATTGCGCGACCCAGGCGGGTTCGAACCCCATGGCCCTGGCCTCGGCGGCGACGTCATCCCAGTCGGGCCGCGAGCCGGGCAGTTCGCCCAGGACCCGCTTCAGCTTCTTGGCCCATTGCGCCCGGTCGTACGCGCCGGACTCGAATGGCGCCTCCTCGGCGATCGGCATCGAGTCCGGGTCGACGCCCAGGAACCGGGCCTCGACCTCGCGCGGGGTGGGTTTGGGGTCCGGATCGCCGCCCAGCGCCCGCCGCAACGCATCGAAGAATCCCATCACATCCCCTCGCGGATCGCGTTCGTGGTACTCGGAGGACGGCAAATCAGGGTTTGGCAGGGCCGTCCGACGACTTCGGCTCGCCCTTGGCCTGGAAATGGTCGTAGGCCCGACGGACGACCTCGGCGCAGAGGCGGGTCCCGGCATTATCGGCCACCCACCGCTTATCCTCGTTGTCGTCGGTCAGGACGCAGACGGCGACCGGGCCCCCGGGCGTGTAGACGATCCCGGCCGCGGTCTTGGCGGCGTCGAGGCTCCCGGTCTTGAAGGCGACCCGGGTCCCCGGCGGGAGGAACCGCGAGAACTTGTCCTTGTCGTCGCACGCCTCCAGGTGCTTGAGCATCGCCGCGCCCGCTTCGGGGTTGACGACCTCCTTCTTGTTCAGCGCGTCCAGGAGCCGGACCATCTCGGCGGCGGTGGTGCTGCCGATGCCGAACCGTTTGCTCCGCTCGGGGAAGGCCGAGGTGTCGCGGCGGAAGATCTTGGAATGGGCCTTGGTGTTGGGGCAGCCCATCTTCTCCATCGTCTCGGCGGTCGACGCGATCCCGATCTCTTCGAGGACGAGGTTGGTCGCCGTGTTGTCCGAGAAGACGATCATCAGGTGGATCGCGTCGCGGAGCGGGAACGATGCCCCGTCGGAGAAGTGCGCGGTCAGGATCCCCGATCCGGGGACCTTGTCGCCCTTCTTGAGCGTGACCGGCCTGTCGAGGTCGACCTTCTTATCGGCCGCCTGGCGATACGCCTCGATCATGATCGGGAACTTGATCAGGCTGGCCGTGACCATCGGCTCGTCGGCCTGATAGGCGAACGCCTCGCCGGTCTCCAGGTTCTTGACCGCCACCGCCACCTTGCCCTTGTGCTCCCGGATCAGCGGCGCCAGGCGCGACTCCAGCGAATCGTCTGCCGGCGCGGAGGGCGTGAACGCGGCGAGGCCGGCCATCGTGACCAGGAGGCCGACCCGCATCTTCATCGTCGTCATGTCATTCCATCCGGCGGGCCATCGACCTCGGAGAGGTCCCCCGATTGTCTCAGGTCGGAGGCGCGCCGCCAAACGGTTTCCCCTCGCGATTTGCCCGTGATGTTGGGGGTTGACCGGCCGCGCGACCTCGACGGATCATGGCCCCGGAGGAGATCGCCCCGATGGACCTGATCCTGGCCAGCACGTCGCCGTATCGCCGGGCGCTCATCGAGCGGCTCGGCGTGCCGTTCCGCTGCCTCGCGCCGCCGGCGGACGAGGAGGCATTGAAGGCGGAATTCGCGATGGCCAGCCCCCGCGAGCTGGCCGAACGCCTGGCGATGGCCAAGGCCGCCAGCATCGCGGGGCGGGAACCGCATGCCGTGGTGATCGGTGGCGATCAGGTGGTGGCCTTCGAGGGATCAATCCTGGGCAAGCCGGGGACGGTCGAGAACGCGATTGCCCAGTTGCGGGCGATGGCCGGCCGGTCACACGAGCTGATCACCGCAATCGCCGTGATCCACGAAGGCGATGTTTTCGCCCATGTGGACGTCGCCACGCTCCGCTTACGTTCACTGACGCCCGGAGAGATTCGTCGCTACGTCGAGGCCGATCTCCCGCTCGATTGCGCGGGGAGCTACAAGCTGGAGGCGCGGGGGATCACGCTCTTCGAGCGGATCGACTCCGACGACCACTCGGCGATCGTCGGAGTCCCGCTCATCGCACTGACGACCCTACTCCGGCGAATCGGGCTGGCGATCCCATGACCTCCTCGAGTTCTCGATCACGAGCACGGACCGGGTTCGGACCAGAACGGCGAGGGATCGCCGAGTGAGGCCCATTGCCTGAGGGAGGTCGGACACGTCGGGGCCTTTTGGCGTGGATCGGTTGGATCCGGATGTAAGACCGACCGCGATGCTCAACGCCCTTCGGTACGGCGTCCGCCCCCGATGGGCCTCCCCCGGGTCAGGTCGGAGGGCACGCCGCCGGGATAGGTCCTCTGGATCTCCTGCTTGATGGCCTCCAGCCGGGTCTCGGGGAGCGGGTGGGTGGCGAGGAACTCGGGCTGGCGATTCCCCTCGCTGGCTTCCTTGAGGATCTGCATCACCGCGAGCATCTGGCGCGGGTCGTAACCGGCCTGGGCCATGTATTTCAGGCCGATGCCGTCGGCCTGCGACTCGTCGCCCCGGCTGTATCTGAGGGAGAGCATCTGGTTGGCCATGGCGGCGGCCATCGTCGCCTTCTGGCCCCGGTCGTCCCCGCCGCTGGCCCCGACGCCGACGGCGGTCGTCAGGAGCTGGCCGAGTTGCCCGGACGCCATCTGCTGGGCGGAGTGCCGCTCGATGACGTGGCCGATCTCGTGGCCGAGCACGCCGGCGAGCTGCGCCTCGTCCTGGAGCCGATCGAACAAGGCCCGGGTGATGAAGACCTGGCCGCCGGGCAGGGCGAAGGCGTTGATCGTCTTGGGGTCGTTGAGCAGGTGGAAGTGGAAGTTGTCGACGTAAGGGCTCCGATTCGCGTCGCTCCGGCGGACGATCCGGCGGCCGACCTCCGAGACCAGGGCCGCCCGGTCGTCGTCCCGCGGGTCGATCTCGCCGCCCATCTTCTCGGCCATCTCCGGGGCCGCCTGGAGGCCGAGGGCCTTCTCCTGGTCGACGTTCATGGCGATGTGTTGCCGCTCGCCCGTGACCGGGTTCGTCTCCGTGCGGAACATGTACATTGCCAGCCCGAACAGCGCAATGATCAGGGCGCCGACCCATCGGATCATGTCGCCGCCGAATGGACTTCGCGGGCGATCGTCGCCGTAACCGCCGTAAGACATGAGATGTCCCTCCCCCTGATTCGTCTCGCCTCCAGCTCTTGAAGACCGAGGAATTTCGAGGAGCAAATCGGAAGCCGGATCGAACCGGCGAACTTCGGAGTCGACCTACCTTGCCCACTTCCCACTTGACGCCGGCCACTTTGCTCGACAAAGTTGAGGCCGGCCCGAGACGGCCGCGGGACCGCGACGACCAGCGATCGGAGGGGACGATGGGGCGATGGTGGAAGGATCTCGACCGGATCTTGCGGGGCGAGGCGACCCGGCTCCCGGCGCTGGGGCGAGGGACGGTCGACGTGCCGATCGGCGGGCTGTCGCTGATCCTGGTCCTGCTGGGGATGTTTTACGGGATGTGCATGGGGAGCTTCGCGCTCTTCAAGTCGGGCGGCCCGTCGTACTGGCAGTTGGTGGCGTCGACGTTGAAAGTGCCCGCCCTGTTCGTGCTGACGCTGGCGATCACGCTCCCCTCGCTGTACGTCTTCAATACGCTGGTGGGATCCCGACTCGTCCTGGGCGCGGTGTTGCGTCTCCTGGTGGCGGCGCTGGCGGTGATGGTGACGGTGCTCGCATCGCTCGGCCCGATCGTCTCGTTCTTCTCGCTGAGCACGACCTCGTACCATTTCATGATCCTGGTGAACGTGGTCGTCTTCGGCGTGTCGGGCGCGCTGGGACTGTCGTTCCTGCTCCAGACCCTGCATCGGCTGAGCGTCGCCCCCCGAGAGCCGGACGCGGAGCCGGCCGGGGCGGAGGGAACCGACGGGACGAAGCCCGACCACCCGGGCCCGCTGGATCCGCTCGAAGGCCAGGTGCTCGGGCGCCACGTGAAGACGGTCTTCCGGTGCTGGGTCGTCCTGTTCGGCCTGGTCGGGGCCCAGATGGGCTGGGTGCTCCGCCCGTTCATCGGCGCGCCGGGGAGCCCGTTCGTCTGGATCCGGGGCCGGGAATCGAACTTCTTCCAGGCGGTGCTCCATCACCTGGCGAGCCTGTTCGCATGAACGGCCCCTGGAGGCGAGTCGAGGCCATCCTCCGGGGTCATCCGGCGGCCGGGGCGTGGCGGATCGTCCTCGGCTGCGGCCTGGCCTACGGCGCCGTGATGGGGTCTTTTGGGTGGCGGGCCGGGCAGATGGCCAACTCGGCGATCAAGGTGCCGATGCTCCTGATGGCGACTTTGGCGCTCAGCCTGCCCAGCTACTTCGTCCTGAACACCCTCCTGGGCGTCCGCTCCGATTTCGCCGCGGCCTGGCGGGCTGTGGTGGCGTCGCAGGCCGGGCTGACGATCATCCTAGTCTCGCTGGCCCCGATCACGGCGTTCTGGTACGCGTCCTCGTCGGATTACCGGTCGGCGATCCTGTTCAACGCCCTGATGTTCGCCGTCGCCAGCGTCGGTGCCCAGGTCCTGCTCCGGCAAGCCTACCGGCCCCTGATCGCGAGAAATCCCAAGCATCGATGGCTGTTGCGGATCTGGATCGTCCTCTACGCCTTCGTCGGGATCCAGATGGGCTGGAACCTCCGGCCTTTCATCGGCAGCCCGGACGAGCCCGTCCGCTTCTTCCGCGGCGGCGAGTGGGATAATGCCTACGTCATCGTCGCCCGGATGATCCGGGAGGCGCTCGTCCGGTGACCCGCGCGATCAGCGACGGCCCGCGCCCGCCGCCCGGCCGCCCTCGACCTTGGGTGCCTCGCGCTCGCCGAAGCGGGTGACGACGTAGGTCCCGCTCTTGGGGTTGCGCTCGATGTCGACGATCGCGTGGTTGTCGGCCTCTTCGAGGAGGTGGGTGAAGCTCCGATAGCCGTAATAACTCTCGTCGAACGACGGCTTCTTCCGCTTCATCGTGTCCTTGATCATCGAGGCATAGAGGATCTCGTGGTTCTCACGCCGGAGGGCGTTGCAGGCCTCGACCAGGAGGGTGTAGACCTCGCGTTTGCGATCGGGCATGTCCGCGTAGAGGTTGGTGGCGAGCTGCTGCTCGTCCTGCTCCTGGCGCTCGAGGTCCTCGTAGTAGATGAACTCGTCGCAATTGTCGCGGAGCAGCTCGGAGGTCGAGCCCTTCATCCCCAGCCCGATCACGTGCTTGCCGTTCTCCTTGAGCTTGGAGACGAGCGGCGAGAAGTCGGAATCGCCCGAGACGATGACGAATGTGTCGACGTGCGGCTTGCTCCAGGCGAGGTCCATCGCGTCGACAACCAGGCGGATGTCGGCGGAATTCTTGCCGGTCTGGCTCCGCCGGGGGATCTCGATCAGCTCGATGGCGGCCTCGTGGAACGGCGCCGTGTAGGCCTGGTAGCGGCTCCAGTCGGCATAGGCCTTCTTGACGATCAGCTTGCCCTTCTCGACCAGCCGCTCCAGCACCTTCTGGATGTCGAACTTCGTCTTGCGTTGATTCTGGAAGCCCATCGCGAGGTTTTCGAGGTCGACGAAAACCGCCAGGCTGCGTTCACGATCGATCTTGGTCATAACGGACTCGGGGCGCGCATCGGGGCAAGGGAGGGTCGATCTCGGGACGCGCGGCGAATCGCCTCGCTCGGGACGGTCCCCCGCGTCGGACCTTCCGATCTTAGAAAAATCGGCGGGCCCGGGGAAGCCATCCGATGACCGACCGGCGAATTTCCCGGACGGAGATGCCGGATTGCGGCGTAGGAACAGATCATCCCCGTCGGGCCGTCGATTGAATCGGGGCCGGACGGGGAGATGGGAGAACGTGCTGGAAGCGGTCGGGTCGATGATGAGGAGGCTGTCGGATGGGACGGGCCCGACGATCAGCCGCCGTGCCCACCGCCGAACCAACCGCCGCCGGCGTAAAGGTCGCGAACTGTCCTGCGGGGCCGCGACTCGTTGACGGTCAGGGCCCGATTCTTGAAATCGTTGCCATTCAGCGCGGCGATCGCCGCATCGGCCTCGGCCTGCCGGGGCATGTCTACCAGGCCGAACCCGCGCGACTGGCCCGTCCGCGCCTTGACCTGGACTTCGGCCATGGCTACCGCCCCATACGGTTCGAACAACGCCCGCAGCTCCTCCGACGTGGCCGCGTAATCCAGGTTGCCGACATAGATCATCATAACGGGAATCCACTCCTCTTCGAAACGATCGGCATGGGACGCTCCTCGTCTCGGTCGCTTGCCAATCCTGATCATCGGTCGAATCCGACCGCAACGGTCCGAACAACTCGGGGAAATTGGCACGACGCCCCCGCCGGCCGGACCTCCCGAACGATGGCGGACGGGCGGTCCGCGATGGGTTCCCGACCGCCCATTCCGCGCTCACCAGGAAATCGCCCCGAGTCCGCCAGGCGGTCCGCCCGGAGCTCCTTCCATTCGATCGGACAGTGTATCGCAACAGGGCCCGACCCGCCAGGGAAGTCTCTCCCAACCCGCGAGGTTCCAGATCGCCAATCGGGGACGTTCGCCCGGCCGACAAATGTTGCAACCAGACCTTGATTCGCAGCCAAAGCAAGGATTGTCCCGGATCGATGGGCGATCCCTCCGGGGGCTGGGAGACGTTCACCGGATTCTATCCACGAAAAAACCCCGGCCGCGGATGCGGCCGGGGTCATACTCACGATCGATCGACTGGCGGGTCAGCGCTGGCCCGCAGGCATCGTCTTGGAGGGCATCTGGGGCGCGCCGCCCATCGGCATGGACTTGCCGGGGGCTCCGGCCTGGCCCATCGGCATGGACTTGCCGGGCGCCGAGCCCTGGCCCATCGACATGGGAGCGGACGGGCCCTGGCCCATCGGCATGGACTTGCCGGGGGCTCCGGCCTGGCCCATCGGCATGGACTTGCCGGGCGCCGAGCCCTGGCCCATCGACATGGGAGCGGACGGGCCCTGGCCCATCGGCATGGACTTGCCGGGGGCTCCGGCCTGGCCCATCGGCATGGACTTGCCGGGCGCCGAGCCCTGGCCCATCGACATGGGAGCGGACGGGCCCTGGCCCATCGGCAGCTGCTTCGATTGGGCCTGGGCCTGGCCCGCGATCCCCAGGCTCAGGAAAGAGGCGGCAACCCAGCCGAACACTTTACAGTCACTCATTGATGCGATCTCCCATGATTCGTCTCGCCCGGATCGTCGGGGCCGAAGTGACCGGGTTCACGTCGGCAATGACCGGGTCGATCCATTATACGGACTCGTCGATTGCGTGCTCTGGGAATTCTGCGAATTTTTCATCGATTACATCGACTTTTTTGCCCGGCGACCTTTTTTGGCCTGATCAAGACTACCGGTCCTGAAATCCGGAGGCCGGTCCGGGAGATGTCGCCGGACCCTGGGCCCGGTACGATGAGCCGACATGCGGACCCTCGATGCGGGCGATCTCGGGACGATCGCCGCCGGGGATTCGGACCCGCGATCGGGCGGAGGTCCCTTTGTCCGGACCCTGGAAGCCGACCAAAGTACAGGTCGCGGCGGCCGACAACAAGACGGTCGACGACCTGATCGGACCCGGGTTGAAGGTCCTCTTTTGCGGGATCAACCCGAGCCTCTATTCGGCGGCGGTGGGACATCACTTCGCCCGGCCCGGGAACCGATTCTGGCCGACGCTGCACTCCGCCGGCCTCACGCCGCGATTGCTGTCGCCATTCGAAGACCGGTCATTGCTCGACCTGGGGTACGGGATCACCAATCTCGTCGCGCGGGCGACCGTCGCCGCCGATGAGCTCTCGGCGGGCGAGCTCGTCGCGGGGGGTCGGATCCTGGAGGAGAAGGTCCGCGGCCATCGCCCTGCTTTCGTCGCCTTCCTGGGGATCACCGCCTACCGCGCGGCCTTCGGTCGGCCCCGGGCCGCGATGGGACCTCAGCCCGAGGCGATCTCGGGTGCATGCCTCTGGGTCCTCCCCAATCCCAGCGGCCTCAACGCCCACTATCAGATGCCGGCCCTCACCGGCCTCTTCGCGGCCTTGAAGGAGGCTGGCAATCTCGGACGGTCTTGAAGGGCGCCGAAAGATCGGACCCGGGACGCCCCGGTCAGTCGAGCTCAACCTTGACCCGACCCGACTTCACGCATTCGAGGTCGGCGAGGGACGCGCAATCGGGCGGGAGTTCCGCCTCCTCGACGATCATGTTCGGGATGTCATCCTTGATGGCGAATCGGATCCCGCATTGGGTGCAGATCAGGAGGTCGCCCTCGTGCTTCAGCGGGACTTTACCCATCGGGCAGACCAGCAGCGAGAGGAATTGGTCGCTTACCATCGGCGGTCGGATCCTCGATTCGTTCGATGCGGAGACCAACCTTCGGGTCGTCGAGCCGCCGGGCGGCGGTCGACGGCCCTTCGTGTTGTTATTATGAGAGTCGCGAACCGCCGGGGGAAGCCGAATCCTCGGGGGCCCGGCGGCCTGGCGGCCTGGGTGCGGTAATGGATTCTGGTAATCAGGCCGCGGCCTTCTTCCAATAGGCATCCCACTGGTTCCCGTAGGCCAGGCAGCAGAGCGACGCCATCCGCTCGACTC
>JAABUK010004624.1_pt1 | contig 22169 bp, 20 predicted proteins | sample 5559141 | NCBI WGS metagenome assembly JAABUK01 (sample SAMN10711869, study PRJNA513367) | rock metagenome | isolation source: Antarctica rocks | place: Antarctica: Victoria Land, Pudding Butte nord | collected 2016-01-03
GCTTCTACAAATGAATTTGATTCGTGAGATGCATGATCAATCATCAGTTGATCATTCTGATATTCTTAGAACTGTGAAAGTCATAAAGCGAAACTACTATTGATCATTCATGCGAAAAACGATAGATCAATATATTCAAAACTGCTATATTTATCAACGTTCAAAGACATCTAGAAATAAATCAAATGACTTGCTTCAATCTCTATCAATATCTGAACAGCAATGATAAAACATAACAATGAACTTCATTATTGATCTATTTGATTCAAGCGAGTACAACGCTATTCTGACAATTATCTGCAGATTATCAAAGAAAAGACATTATATTTCTTGCATCATTGATGATGAAAATATCACTGTTGAAAAGACAACTGAAATGCTGATTCAATGAGTATATTGAACTCATGATTTATCAAGCTTCATAGTATCTGATCGAGATTCGCAATTCATCTCTATACTATGAAAGTTTCTTTGCAAACGACTGAGCATTTCTCTTCGATTGTTCATCATCTATCATTCTCAGATTGATGATCAAAGCGAACAAGTCAATTAGAACATCAAGCGATATCTTTGATTCTTCTGTTCATATATGCAGAATGACTGATTCAGATGACTATTCATGATTAAGTTTATCAACAATAACATCTTGTTCTCAATTATCTTCTTGACTCTCTTCTTCATAAACAAGAACTTTTATTCTCATATGAGCTTCGACTCTGACATCATCGAGTATGAAAGCACTCGCGAACGTTTGCAGATCACTCAAGTTGAAGATATATTTGATCACATGAATAAGACACTGATCTTCGCTCGTGAAGCTTTGATCAAAACATGAGAACAAATGATGAATCAAGCTAACAAGCATAGAAAGAAGATCAATTACAAGATTGAATCAAAGATATTTTTGAACGAACAAAACATTGTTACAGTGAGATTCTTCAAAAAATTGAATGACAAGATGCTTGATTCTTTTCAGATTATTAATCTCATTGACTCATTCTATAAATTGAAACTACTTGAAACTATGCGTATACATGATGTATTTCATTCAAAGCTTCTTCATCTCATCATCAATGATTCTTTGTCTGATCAGAAGAATGAATCATCGAGATCAATAGTGATAAACGATGAAGACAAATGAGAAATCGACGATATATTGAACTTTCGATGATATCGAAGATGACTTCAATATCGAGTCAAATGAAATGACTATGACAACAATCTCAACTGATATAACGCTGATGACAACGAGTTTATGAACACTCAAGAGATGATTGATGAATTTCATATTAAATATTCAAGAAAAGCGCGCTAGGAAAAACATTTATGTAAACATGAATAGTCAAGAGAGAGAATAATGTTACAATTCTAGTCTTCATTTATTCTTTCTAGTTCTAATCTGAGTTTCATTCTAATTGAGTCTAGTGAGCATTTAAGCTAGTAGTGATGTCATTGAAACTCTGCATCATATGTGTAAGACGTCAACTCTTTTGAGTTTAGCACAGAGCTGAGAAGAACACATATAAGAACTCAAGTTCTTATCTGTACATACTTTTCTTTCTTAGCATTTATTTATTAGTTAAATGACATCTCTATGACTTGCTCTAGATCGATTTCTAACAGATTCATTGATGTTCTTCTCTAGATCAGCAATTTTCATTCGATTTGAAGTCAAAATAGTGATTCATTGATAGTGAATGCACTCATCTTCTGAATCTCTGAGCACGACGTCAGCTTGATGAGTTAATGCATCGATCTTGATGTTCTGTTTATCAAATCAATACATTATTCTGAAGTTGAAATCAGTGAGTTTCTGAACTCAATGCATCTGATGTCTGCTCAGCTCTTTATCTTTCATCAACGAAGTGAGCGCTTGATGATTGATGAACATCTTGATAGAAATGTCAGTTAGCTTCAGTTCGAGTTGTTAATGTTTAAATGCTCAAATGATGATCAGAAGTTCTTTATCATATATTTTGTAGTTGCATTTAGCAGAAGACATGTTCTTGCTATAGAAAACAATCAAATGTAGTACTTCTTCGTCATTATATTAAGAGAGAACTTCATCATTGACGTAGTTAAATGAGTTAATTTCGAGAATAGTCTCACGAGTTTGATCAAAGTGACGTAGTATAGAAGTCTTGATCATATGTTTCTTCATATGATTGTAGATAATCTGACAGACTTCATTTCATTCAAATATGATCTTCTTTTGAGTGAGTTGAATCATTGAATGAACAATCTTCAAAAAGTTCTTGATGAAGTGTTGATAGAAATTGCAAAAGTCAATAAAAAACTGCATTTGAGTGAGATTATTGAATGTAGATCAATCAACGACTGCTTGTATCTTTCAAGAATTCATTTTCAGTTCTTTGATTGACATCAAAAGTTCTAGAAACGTGATTTTCTGCATATGAAACTCGTACTTGTTGATGTCTATCTGTAAATCAGCTTCTCGTAGTCTATTTAAGATTAATCATACATGTCGCTTGTGTTTCTTCAAGATCTTGCTGTAAATAATAATGTCATCTAGATAAATCTGACAAAACTGATGTAAATATTCAAACAATACATCGTTCATATAATGTTGATAGAACGTTGATTTGTTGATTAATTTAAAGAGCATTACATGATATTTGTATGAGTCAAAGAAGATAATAAAGATAGTCAAATCTTTGCTATCTGAATGCATGTGTAGTTTGTTGAATGTGACAATGATGTTCAATCGAGTCAGATATTTGCTTTCTTGTATACAAGCGAAAGTCTCGTCTATCAATGACAAAAAATAGTGATTTCGTTTGATCAAAGCATTAAGCTTTCTGTAATCAACGCAGAAACGCAGACTATCGTCTTTCTTTTCAATGAACAAGATGAGTAAGATGTATGATGCAAAGCTGAAGAAAATGAACTTTTTGTTTAAATGATTGATCAGATACTTCTTTATCTTTTGAAGCTTGTGATCAAACATTTAATATAGTTTGCTTCAAGAAGATGTTTCTTCATCAATCAACTCAATTTTGTGATCATAGAAACGATGCAATGATAGCTGATTGATCATTGCTCGATCGAAGACATTTAAATAGTTATGATATTCAGAAAGAAGTTTAATCTTGACTTGCTTGAGAACTTCAGCGTGAGAAAGCTCATGCAGATTCACTTCTTCAGACTTGTTTTCAGCTGTAGTTATGAATCGATTGATTTTCAAGATGATAACAGCAAAGATCTTGATGTTTGATCATTTGACTAACATTTTATATATCGCTGTCTCTATCATTGCTATGTTCATTGAACTGAAAGAGAATAATTTTAGACTGAACGTCAATTTAGAATTGACGTTAGTTAAAGTCACGTCACGCAGTTTTAACTATTCAATTAGTTTAACTGACTTCTCATTGAACTGATTGAAAGAAAGTGATTTCAGACTGAGTTGAAATGTAGTGAAAGATCTCTGCAGTATATGAATAGAAGTCAAACTCTTCTACTTCGTGATTATCTTGTTGCTTGAGAGTAGAACAATCAATTTCTGACTAGAAGTGAAATTTGAAAATCAAAGAAAATCGATTTGCATATCAATTACTAGATCAATTTTGTTCATTCATGTTTTTTCAAGAATCATTTGATGTTGATCTAATCAAGTGATCAACATAAAAGCTGTGTCAATCGTATGATTTTGAACAGTCAGATTCAAATAAATGACATGAGTAATGAGTTTCTTAGCATAATGATTGTCAAATTCTCGAATTGACTTCGCTTTGATCAAAGTCAAAGACTCGATTTGCAACTAGTCACAAACAATCTGCGCGATCACTTCATCAATGAATGAATAGTCAGCAGCTTTGATGTCAATCAATGACTTTAATGAGTAACTAATTTCATTGCTAGAAAGTACACATTCAATAGTCAAAGATTCAGAAGCAAAAGAATCATCTGACATGCTTATCATTGAAGAAATTAACACATTTTTCATCATGTCTTTGATGAAAGTCTCTAGTTTTTTGCCTCGTTATCTTCGAAAGAAGACATTTTCTCATTCTCTTTATTCTTTGAAATGATGATTTCATGTAGACGAAGAGTGAAAGCTCAAGAAGCAGAAGTATTAATCTTATTCTGAGAACAGTTCTTTGACAAGTGATTAAAGATCTTGCAGATGTAGCAAATGATAAACGATCTTGCTGACTCAGAGATAAAAGAGATGATAAACTTAACATAATCAATTATCAAAGTCATTACTGACAATGAAGTAGCAGCATGTTTATCAGATACGACAGTGACTTTGACGATGATAGTGCAAAGCTGACTGCGTAGCTGATAGTTGACTCGCTGTTTATTATTCACATCTTGAAGAAAGATTCTTAAGCGAGTGAGCGAAGTAAAATTCTCTGAACAGACTGATAAAGCATTCTGCAATCGATTATTGATTTTATTCTGAAGATCATTCATCAGAATGTGATCATCGTATTTGAGATAGCTGAATAGCTTCATAAAGTCGAAGTAAAAGACATTGAAAGACTTGTCTGCTTATCTCAAAGCGTTGTACTCGTGACGAGACTTTCAATTCTTATTCAGTTCATTGTATATTTCTTTCAAATGATTGAATAGCTTGTAGATCAAAGTGAATGAATTCAAAGAATTAAAACAACGTCAAGCGAAGATATGTTTTGCAGCATCATCTTCTAGTCTAAACATCATGTAAATAATACAGATAGTCTCGTCATTGAATTGATCAACATTGACAATCAGCTTGTCATTCATCTTGTTTCTTTAGCTCTTTCAAGTCAATTCATCTTCATCAGTGAATATAAATGAGTTCAAAAATTTGTAGAATCAATGATGTTCATTTTTGAATGAGATGAACTTAGTAAACGTCTCTCGTCGAGTATGATTCTTGATAGAAGCATGCAACTCGATATCTTGTTAAGATAGATGATTCATAGTAGGTTGAGACTCAGTAGACTGTCGAGATCGAGACTGATCAGCTGAACGCTGTTTCTTTTTAAGACTCAATACTTTCTCTCATAGTTCAATGATAGTCTCTTCTTGAGTGTCTATTGTCATTTGATTTGTCTCTAACTCATTTAGTCTCTTGATGTGATTGACTTGTAGATTGATTCATTGCTCATTGAGTTTCAAAGTTATGTCTCGTTGATCTCTTAGCTTGATCAGCATCTTGATGATCTCGTCTGACTGATCAATAACTCATTGACGAAGTTGTTGACTTATGTTGATGTTTCATGAAGTAGCGACGTTCTGAGATCTCGCTGAAACATTGAAAGAAATAAGAGAAACTCATTTACTAGCAATGCTTCTAAGCAGATGAGCTGTTCGTGACTCGACTGATTCAGAGTCGTGTGTCATTGTAAGAAAGATAAAAATAGATAAATGCTAAGAAAGAAAAGTATCTACAGAAAAGAACTCGATTCTTATATGTGTGTTTCTCAGTTCTGTGCTAGACTCAATTAGAATGACGTCTTACACATATGATGCAGAGTCTCAATGACATCATCTTTAGGTCAGGTTTTCGCTAGACTCAATTAGAATGAAATCAGACGAAGAATAGACGAAGAATAGACGAAGAATAAACGAAGAATAGAATTGTAACAATTTCAGTCGTTCTTTCTTTAGTGCATCAGTTGACGAGAGAATTTTAAAACATACAGAGAAGTGCATATGTTCAGCATATGCTATCAATATGCTAACAATACGTTAGCTGATATCAAGCTTATACATTTCATTTTCAGAAGCATGATAATCGTTGTTTTCATTCACGTCTTAACACTCATGTTTGCAAGAAGCGAAGATTTATCATGTTTCAAAGAAATACAGTAAGTATAAGATTCATATGTGCTAAACATATGCTAAGTAGCAGCGACTATATATTGACTGTTCTCTTTCAAGCGAGATTGAATCTTGACATACGACACATGCAATTTCATCACATAATGCTCGAATAAATCTGAAATATCTTCATTTTCTTATTAAACATGACATGCAAGAAGTCAAATGCAAATGTACATACATAAATCATTCAACTGTCAAACATCATTACTGTGATAAGTGCTGACAGATTATATGCTGTGCATATGCTTAGTATATATAGAGTTTGATCATTCTCAAGATTCAGAAAAAACTCATTTTCATCAATGTAATATACAATTTGATCTATACATTTTGAAAAATCAGAAAAGATTTTCGTATCTTATGCTCATTGTACGCGAAATACATACTCATCATTTGTCATATTTTACAAAACTGCTCATAGACATTGCAAATGATGTGCTTGAAATCATCAAGAAGCATGAAATATTAAATCTGACTGCGCGTATGTTGCACATATGCGAAGCATATGATACTTGCAAAGCACTAATAAGACATTAAAGCAATTCATACTTTCTTTGTGATTTTCTATCTTAAATCGAAAATATGAAGAGCATATGCTTCGCGCGTTACATGCAAGTCTTAATAACGAAGATTAAATTGAAGCATTAATTCAAAAGAAAAGATTTCTTCAATATTCTTTAGACAGTCATTTAACTGATGCGTTGACTTAGCATATGCAACGCATATCATCAACTTACTCTTAGCAGATGTTCAACGTGAATTTCAATTCAATCGTTTAAGAGACAATGAGAAGTAATGAATATGTAATATTTATTTTTTTGATGATGAGTATTTCATGATTATATGCTGTACATATGCTCAAACTAAGACATTTGCAGATGTTGAGTGTCTTGAGATGAATTTGTTCTTCAAAATGATACAGAGAAAAGTTAATGTATTCTTCATCATCAAATGAAATCATGATACAAAGTGTGAGTCTTGCATATATCTTGCATATATCTTGCATATGCAAGAGATATGCTGATCTTCAAGTAAACATTAATGTATACTGTTATGCATTTCTGAATCTTGAAACTCGAAAAACATACATCTCAATGTTTACTCAAATGTTTCAAATTTTAGAAGACATTGATGAATTTTCAACGCGTTTTTCTCATATTTCTGAAAGAGAGAAAGAAATTCGAACTATCATTGTAAACATATGCAAGAAACAAGCATCTGATAAGTTGAAATCAACATGTGTTATAGCATATGCTGAATATGTGTAAAGTTTGATGACTTTTTACATTCTTTGAATGAATTCAAGAAATGAGATGAACATTTGAAGCATATGCTGATCTTCTGTCAGATACATGTTAAACGAAATTTTGCAAAAAAAATTTCGAAACATTCAGCTCATTACATTGCTCAAGAGATTTGAGATTCTTTAACTATTGATGTATTGCTACAACATATTGAGAGCATATGTTAAGCACATTCTGAGCTGAAATCTTGAATCATTAGTAAACGTTCATCTTGAATTCTTGCAAATTTATCAAAAGAATGATTCAAGATTTCACATCAATGATGAACTTACACTTGAAAACATAGTAAAATTAGCGAAAGTAGTCACTTTCAAGATAACAATTTCACAAGATGCAATATTTCTTTACTGAATATCATGTTAAGATAGAGCATATTCTTTATATAAGCTACGCATATGCTAACTTACTTAGACTGCGTCATCATACTGAAGAAATGTTTGTTTGAAAGAAATTCATGAAAATTCAAGACATAGATATCACATGACAAAATTGAAGTGATTCAACTCGTTTAAAACATTAATTTTGAAGAAAAAATATAAATTCTCTTTCAGTTGATGTTTTGCATATGCTTTGCTTATACAACTTGAATCAATCATTTTATTGAGTTACATCAAGAAGAAGTAGACATTCTGATCTGTCATGAAATTCGAAAAATTCTTATGACACAGAGTCAGCTCATACTGAGCATATATCAAGCAGAGATTCTTCATCTTCATCAAACTTTGATTCAATCTTTGAATCAACTTCAATCGCTTCTATTAATTTGTTACATGAAAGTGATCTTCATCAAAGCATACATCAAGCATCAGCTGAGCATATGTCACTCTCATCAAGTCGAGCAAGTACTTCTCAAGACATAAGACGACAGAGAAATCAACTGTCTATAAAGATGATCAAGACTCAAGCACATGCTGAGCATATGACAAGCATGCATTAAAGAATAGAACAAGAGAAGCGAAAAAGAGAGAAGCTTCAAATGAAGAAGAAGTTGACAGAATTACAGATCAAAAATACAGAGCTTGAATTTGAACTTTAGCAAATAAATGACAAATGCTCAACATATGCTTCATGTAATTTTGTATCTGTAGAACTTTATCTAGTGCTCAACATATGCTCAGTATCAGTCAAATCATTCATGATGTGATGTTAAGCTACAATTTTTCTGATTTAGTGCTTTTGCTAGCGTCACGCTAAACATATGTTGAAGTAACGCGTTATTTATTTTGTAAACAATCAACTTTTCTTTCTCTTTTTACAATCTTTCTACAAACTGTATTCACACTAAATACTTTCTCAGCATATATCACACTTCATATTTGCATGTGTTCTGTTTAAACATGACACAAATAGCAAATTAAAACAATGTAATGATAATCAATGTCATCAATTTCTTGATTCATGAATATCATCATGATAAATACAAGCTTCGCGTGAAATTAGCATATGTTCACAATAAGCAGATTCTATTTTCAATCATAACGTTGCTTGTACTTCTGCTGATTAGTGTAATCAGTACTCATACTCTGCATATGCTGATGTTCTTTCTAGCTGTTCAAACTGTCATCGTTGCAAGCACTCATCATATATTTCTTCTGATCAATACTCTTGCAACTTATACTAAGCATATGCAACTTTCTCAGTTATCATCGCAATGAATGCTAGTCAATACATTCTTTTTCAAGATCTGAAATCATGCTAAGCATATGCAGACTTCTTAAACTCTTTCATGATGCTCAGCACTATCAATAGCGAAGTGTAAATCTTCAGAAGCTCTCTTATATCTTGCATATGCTGAATATATGTAGATGTTGAGTAAATGTAAATGCAAAAGAAATGTGCAATCAAATCTTTAATTAACAATCATTTGTAAGTTTTGCATATGCTTTGCACTTATTGAATATCTGCTTACTTCTTGTCAGCTACGTTGTCATATGTGCAATGAACATTTTGATGTCAATGAGACATCTATATCGCATGTGTTCAACTTATGCTGAGTTCATACAGTTGCAAATTCATCTCGATGCAATTTCAGTCAGACAAAGAATATTGCAAGAAATAAGTATGTCTCTTTACATGCTACGCATATGCAAAGCTAATTCTGTGTCAGTGCTCTCAAACTTTTTGTTAGATTCAATGATTGACGTAGAGTTCAATTTTTGAACGAGTCTGAGTAATATTAACATATTCTGCGCATATGCACAATTAATGACATTAGAACTAAGTTTTCTTCTGATTTAATTAATCAATATGCAAATTATTGTGAGAAGTTGACGTAAGTTATATTTATATCTTGCATATGCAAAGCTAATACTCAATAGTCATCGCAATGTAATCTTTGCTACAAACTATGAAACATGATTTCATTGAGATGTAAGTAGAGCATATGCTGTGTTTCAATTTGTCATATATTATCATTTATTTATAATATATATATACTTATATTATAATATTCAGCATGACTTATTCAAGCATACACGAAAAAGAAAGCTCAGCAAAGACATGACATATGCTAAATCTGCGCTCGTCGTTCTCTTTGCATTCAAGATCAACGTTCAGTCTAGCAGCTTACTGTCTTTGAAATTCTCTGAGTCAAGAAGTGCATTTTTCAAGCATATGCTAATCAAAAGTCAATCTTCTGCGACAATCATCTCTTCTGATCGCAAGCGCAAGATAAAACCTTGCTCAGAATTTGCTTGAAATATGCTTATCTTATGACAAATTAAGTCTCAATCTTTCTCTCATTCTCTCTCGTTCTTGTCGTCTCTCATCTTTTGTATGTACATCATGTGTCTTGCATATGCTTCGCTAACGCGATTCTCAGGCCTCTCATTCAAGAAGCGCGTCTCAAAGACTTCTCATGATGACGTGAAAGACAAAGTCAAAGATAAGCATAGCACAAACTTTGCATATGCTCTGCTAACACATAGTCTAGACGTCATCAATGATGACATGTGTAATTTCGCTCGTTTGACTAAGAAATAAATCAATGATGATAATCTGTGATTGTTGTTTTCTGATCTTCTACATACATCATGCATATGTACAATGTTTTTTAGCTTCTCTAGTTAAAGAAATGTCACTACTTCTTCAGCTCATGATTTGCATATGCAGAAAGCTGAGTCGAAGTTGAAATAATTTTGAACTCATGATTAGCATAAAAGAGTTCATCTAGCACTCGACTAAATCTAGCAGTCGTCAGACTCTATAGAGCTGAAAATTCACATTTCATATTTTATTGCTGCAATTCTTCAACATATCAGCAAAACAATGACAGTCACTTCTCTCACTTTCTTCACTCTCTTTATGTTCTTTATATTTTCGAAAGATATAGAACTTTCACAGAAAGAGTGTATAATGCTTACTTTCACTCATTGAAACGAGACTTCAGCAGTCAATGAAAATTCTTTCAAAGTAAAACTCGCTCGTCAATATGAAATATTTAAAAGCACTTTTATGAATTGAATTAATAATCAAAAGACTGCTTCTGTATGCAATTTGCACTTTCAAAGACTTAGCTTTAAAGAAGAAAAAGCTATATATGTTTGAATTCTACGTTTTCAGACTTGAGACTGATTTTCTTGTGTAAAGCAAGTACATTTAATAGTCATAAAACTACTAATTAAAAAGAGAAATAATAAGTCAGTTGAAATCAATTGACTTCAGAAGTTTCTAAAACATCATTTATAAATCAAAACAGCACATGTTTCTTTGCTTAATAAAGAGCGTGCTATGACTCAGAATCATGAAATTTTAGCTGATTGATTCAATCTTTTTCAAAGTTTGAAAGAAGAGCATGAAATAAAGATAGAAGATATTTACAACATGAATGAAAAAAGATTCATGCAAAGAGTCATTGCTAAGCTTCAAGTCATGATTTTCAAGTATGAAAAAAAGACTCATATGATTCAATGTGACAATCAAGAATGAGTTTCATTGATTGAGTATATATTTATGAATGAAAAAGTCTTGAAGTCGTGAATTATTTTCAAAGAAAAAGTACAGCAGAAGATCTGATACAAAGTACTTAAAGAAAATCATATTACTGTGAGTAAGAATGACTGAATCAACAACGAATTGAATCTAGTTTGAATTTGAAAATGCTTTGATTCAGAAATTAAAATTCATCAGAAAGATGAATATTAAATGCTATTAATTGATGATCATGCTTCTCATATCATTATTCAGATGATTGATTATTGCGTCAGTCAGAAGATTATTCTACTGTGTTTTTCAACTTACATCATTCATCTGCTTCAATCACTAGATGTTGAGATCTTTGCTTTATTGATTACTGCATACAAGTCTCATGTTCAGCAAATTACTCAACTTGAGATCAGTTATTCAATCAATAAAACGAACTTTCTAAAAATATATCAACAGACTCGATATAAAGCAATTACATCACTGAATATCAGAAAAACATGAACAGAAACAAATTTTCTTTCATTCAATTCAGCATTAGTATTTCAGCACTTTTCTTTTAAGAAATTGAAGCAATCACAGCAGTATAATATAATCATTCATTCAACTACGTTTTTTGAGACTACAGTCATATACATCAATTTCAAAGATGATTTAGAAGTCGTTTTAACATCTGTAAATACTTCTCAAGTACAGCAGCTTGTTAAATAAGCAATAAAGAGAACAATTTCTGATCAGATTCTTGAAAAGATGAGTAAAGCAACAATATGAGCAATGACAAAATTTACGATTCAGAATATCATTAATCAGAAACTTCTTGAACTCAATAAAAGAAAGAAGAAAAAAATCAATCAAATTGAGAGTAATTACAATACTGCAAGAGTCATGAATCAAGAGATTGTTGATGAAAGAAAAGAGAATCAACAAACAAAGATATGACAAAAGAAGATCAATTCTTTACTACGTTTAAATTCTAAGTTCTTTACTTCAAAATCTTCTTTTACTTGAAAATGAACTGTTGTGATCTCAGCTTAACAAACAAAGATGTGAAATAGAAAGATCAATGATTTATTACATTTAAACTTTGAGCTTTTTACTTCAACATTAATGACAGCAAGCTTTAAACAAAAGAAGAAGAAGCAGCTGATAGTTAAGTTACAAGTCAGACAGCTGAAGCAGAAGCAGAAGCAGAAGCAGAAGCAGAAGCAGAAGCAGAAGCAGAAGCAGAAGCAGAAACAGAAACAGCTGATAGTTAAGTTACAAATCAGACAGCTGAAGCAGAAGCAGAAGCAAAAGCAGAAGCAGAAGCAAAGAAATAACATGATATCTACAACTGATTAATCAGAGTGAAACATATGTATCAGAAAAGTTTCAAAGAGATTTTATTAACTACGTTGTTCATCTAAAATGAATCATTTGAAGCAATAAAAATTGAATTTTGAATTTTCAGCTTTATAGAGTCTGACGACTGCTAAATTTAGTTGAGTGCTAGATGAATTCTTCTACAAGATTCTTTGCTTAAACATGTGAGATGACTTCTTTTGATTGCATTCATCACAACAGATAAATATTCAAGATGTCAAATCACTTTTAAGTTGAATTTGCATCAAAACATTCTTCATCTCTGTCGTTTTTTCAAGAAACTCATCTTAAATTCTGATACTTTCACAGCTATATAGAATCAAATTCTTAATAACTCTTCTTCTTGATAAAAGAATTCATCTAACACTCAACTAAATTTAGCAGTCATCAGACTTTATAAAGCTGAAAATTCAAGATTCAATTTTTATTGCTTCAAATGATTCATTTTAAATGAATAATGTAATTAATAGAATTTTTTTGAAACTTTTCTGATACATATGTCTTACTTTGATTAATCAGTTGTAAATATCATGTTATTTCTTTGCTTTTGCTTCTGCTTCTACTTTTGCTTCTGCTTCAACTGTCTGACTTGTAACTTAACTATCAATTGCTTCTGCTTCTGCTTCTGCTTCTGCTTCTGCTTCAGCTGTCTGACTTGTAGCTTAACTATCAGTTGCTTCTTCTTCTTTTGTTTAAAGCTTGCTGTCATTGATGTCAAAGTGAAAAACTTAAAGTTTAAATGTATTAAAAGAGAATGAGTCTTGACAGACATCAGTAACAGCAATGATGATAATGTAGAGTGTATTGTTCTATCTACTAGAATGTCGTGACTATATAGAAGCGCAGAGTCTTCTGAGCTAGACTCATCTTGATAAAGCTAGCTACATACAACTTGCTCAGAGACAACTCGCTTACACACTTTGAAGGTTGAAGACTACATTTTAACACTTTTTCTGCTGACAATTCTTCAAATATGTAGTCAGAACATTTGATCTGCTCATAGATGAATCTTCTTGACTTTCTCATGAGTGAATTTCTTTGACTCTTTCACAGGTGAATTCTCTTGACTCTTTCACAGATGAGTTTTCTTGATTTTCTCACAGATGAGTCACTCTGACTTCTTCATAGATGTCTTTGCTGTAAGTCAAGACATGCTATTGACAACGTAATCGCTAGCAAACAGCAATCAGTAGTAGTAAACAGTTGCAGTCATGAGACTGATTAACAACTAGCACTTCAATCAAGAAATGAAATTCTCAAACGCAGCAAAATGCTGATGTTGCAAACAAAGAATGAATCATCTAGACAGACATGTTCATCTTGAATCATAGATTGATTCTGAAGTTGTTTTGTTGCAAGCGCATTAAGAAACAGTATTGCATCATGAGACAAATCTCTGAGCTAGATCTAGACTAAACTCTCACATTGTGACAGAATGCAGAGATTCTATCATGTTATCATATTGTTCTCATAGCGTGCTTGCCTTGATGATGTCAATCACTTTCTCAAGACAAAGTTTTCTATATCGATGATTTCATTCAGATGATCTTCAGTATCTCTGCTGTTGTTTTTACTGTTCATCAGAGATAGACTCAGACTTCTTCTCTTATTTTTACTTTATTAAGTTCAGCTTTAGACTTATTCAAATCATTCTAGACTTTCTTTCTTTCTCTCTTTCTTACGATCATCATGAAGTAAGCAAAGATGATATCGTAGACACTGATTGCAGATGAGACGATGCAATTGCAAGTCTTCATATGAACAAAAAACAAGATTGCAACTAGTCAATGAAGATAAGATGTAAACATGAAATGATGATTGAAACAATCAAAATCAGATCATAAAGTAAGTGAGTGACTTAAAGCATTGCATTCAAATAGACAGTGTTGTTTGTAGTTTAACAAAAGAATCAAAAACATTCTCAAATAACGCGTCTTTTAATCATGTTTTCAAGAATCTTTCAGCTTCTTCTAGTAAGTAGCTGAGAGACTCTGTTGCTTCTTCAAGTATGTGACAAGACTTCAGATAAGACTGATCAAAAACGTTAAAATAGAAAGAAAAATCAATTCAATAGTCAAAAGAAAATGTATGACTAGATTGATATTGATGAATTAAATGAAAGTTGAATTGATGATTGTTGATTTTTAATACAATGAATTCAGATTGCTGCTGTATGAAAGTTATAATTTCAATTGAACATGCTTGTATGACAATTGTCAAAGTCAAGTAATAGCTTTCTGCAAGTGTTGAATGCATGTTCGCTGAACGTGTCATAACGAAGTTGACTGCAGTAAACTTGCAGAGCTGACATGATATTATCGATGCTATATGATAGTCTTTGTAAGATTATCACTGCATAATAACAAGACGTGACTGTTAGACTGATATAGCGTAGTTGAAGAAAGATTTCAAGATAGTTGAATTGCTTGAACAGCGTTGAGTTGTAGCATGACTGCTGTGATAGAAAGTTCAATCATGTAAAACTGAAAGATCGTTAACAAGATGATGAAGTTGAATACTGATCATCTCATCAATCTTTCTGTCTCAGCGCAGAGTATCATGATACTAGTTTTATACGACTCAGCTGTCGTGCTCTTGATTTGCTGCAATGAGAACTTAATCTCAAATCTGTTTATACTGATCTGAAAACGCAGCTCATCAAACTATCTCTTCAGCGTGACTTGAGATTGAATTATACTGATCTCTGTGTCAGTAAGTACATATTTAATCTGATCTTCGTCAGAAATTCTTGACTTTCTCACACTGATCACAATCAAAAGTTAACAAAGACACAATTAAATCTATGAACATTTACTACATGAATACGCAAGTGAGATGATAAACGTGCATCATTCATACTAACTCAAGCTCATAATTTGTTAAGAGAGAATAAGTCTCGACAGACATCAGTGACAGCAATGATGATAATGTAGAGTGTATTGTTCTATCTACTAGAATGTCGTGATTATATAGAAGCGCAGAGTCTTCTGAGCTAGACTCATCTTGATAAAGCTAGCTACATACAGCTTGCTCAGAGACAACTCGCTTACATACTCTGAAGGTTGAAGACTACATTTTAACAAAATGTAATAAATCATTGATCTTTCTATTTCACATCTTTGTCTGTTGAGCTGAGATCACAATAGCTCATTTTCAAATAAAAGAAGATTTTGAAGTAAAGAGTTCAAAATCTAAATATAATAAAGAATTGATTTTCTTTTATCATATTTTTGTTCATTGATTTTCTTTTCTTTCATCAACAATCTTTTGATTCATGACTCTTGCAGTATCATAATTACTTTCAATTCAATTGATTTTTTTCTTCTTTCTTTATTAAGTTTAAAAAGTTTCTGATTAATGATGTTTTAAATAGTAGATTTCATCATTGCTTGTATTGCTGCTTTATTCATCTTTTCAAGAATCTGATTAGAAATTGTTTTCTTTATTGCTTGTTTAACAAGCTGCTGTACTTGAGAAGTATTTGCAGATGTTAAAATAACTTTTAAATTATCTTTGAGATCAATGTATGTAACTGTAGTCTTGAAAGATGTATTTGAATGAATGATTATATTGTACTGCTGTGATTGCTTTGATTTCTTAGAAGAAAAGTGCTGAAGTACTAATGCTGAATTGAATGAAAGAAAATCTGTTTCTGTTCATGTTTTTCTGATATTCAGTGATGTAATTGCTTTATGTCGAGTCTGTTGATATATTTCTAGAAAGTTCGTTTTATCGATTGAATAGCTGATCTCAAGCTGAGTAATTCGCTGAACATGAGACTTGTATGCAGTAATCAATGAAGCAAAGATCTCAACATCTAGTGATTGAAGCTGTCAGAATCGTGTCTAGATGAGTCAATCAGCGAAAGTCAGAGTTGAATAGTGCTTGATCTTTAGAGATAACTATAACTGAATATTAAGAATACAGAAGAAGATGAGTACAAAAGCTTCTATTTAAGTAATATTCAAAGACTGTGTTAAGCTTGAAGAGAATGTGTTTGTGACATGAGTAGAATGTGATGTAGAAAGAAAGATGATGTTGAACAAAGAGATGTTGAGAAAAGAAAATAGAGACTGAGTCAGATCTGAGTCAAATCTGAGCTAAAGACATTGACTAGTTCTATTCAATCTTGATATGCTTATAACATTACTTCTTTCTTCGAAAATTCATGTTCACATGAATGTTGCTCATTTGCTTGCTTTCTTATTGAGTTATTTCGGTACTAGCGCGACTTTCTTGAGTATAACGTATGAAATTCGTTCAAAACTTTCTTAAAGTCATTGAATTCATCTTTATTGACATAGTATCATTCATCGTCTCTATCTAAACCTTTTCATTTGACCTTGTACTGTATTTGACCTCGATAGCATCTGAAGTTCAGAATGTCATTTACCTCTTAATGTTCATTATCATCATCATCAATAATGATGAGTTTGAAAGATTCTGCATGCTGTTCTGATAAAAGATCTTCTGAATATGATTGCAGTAGCTTCAAGCTGAACATCGAATGCAGATGCTTCATGCTGACTGATAGATGAAGATGATAAAAGACTTTCGCTTTGACAGTGATCTGATACAATTCTAGTTGTTTGTCTTTCAAATCTTTGCATAATCTCGTGATTTTGACGTTTCTGAAGAATAGTCAAACTCAGTCATTTATCTCATAAATGACGTCTCATCTATGTTTATTGATTTGTGCTTCGATGATCAGCTTCGTCTTTTTCAATTGTTGACGATCGAAGCTCAGTAGCTCTTTCATTCAAATGATAATATCATCTGCTTTTCTAGCTTTCAGTCGTTCACAAGTGATTTTGTAGTCAGTTGTATTTGAATCGAAACTCATTCGAGAGTGAAAATCTTTATTGAAGTAGAAAGAGATCATTGAGATGATCGAGAAGATATTGAAATTGTCGCTGAATTTCATCATAGATATTCATTTGACTCAGTTGTTCTGCATGTAATTGCAGTAGATTCTAAGTTCGCGTTCAACGTCTTGATTGACTCGTTTCGTCTGATCGTTGATCTTCAAATGATAGACTGTGAATAGATTAGCTGTGATTCTCAGTCGCTTGCAAAGACTCTTTCACATAGTCGATATGAATTGAGAGTCTCTGTTCAAAACAATAGAACTGAGTAGATCATGCAGTCGATAAACGTTTCATAGCATGATTCAAACCGTTTCTTCAACTGAGATGTCATCGTCTTTTCAATGACAGAAAACATAGTGATGTTCTTTGATGAGATGACATATGATTGTGCAAATGATGTTATAGCCTTCTGACAGAGATAGTTCAGTGATGAAGTTCATAGCTATATCTTTTCAGCGTTTCTGTGAAATCGAAAGAGAATGATGAAGTTCATTGATGCTATCTTTAAAGACTTTGCTTCGCTGACAAGCATGACAGTTTTGAATGTATTGTCGAATAGTAGCTTGATGATCTGATCAATAGTAGAAACGCTGAACTAGATCAATGATTCATTTATTGTCGAGATGAAAGATTGAAGATTGATCATGCACTTCTTGTAGTAATTTCGTGTGCATGTTCTCAGAAACTCACAGTAGATCTTTTCTAAATAGAACGTCATCAATGATTTCACAGTTCTTCAGTTTAATGATATGAAATTTGAGTTTATTCTCATTCATAGTTTATTTATATTCACTGCAAAGCTCATCTGTTTGATTAATCATATATACTCATTGATAGAGATTTGCTTTTGATTCAACAGATAGAACATTGACTTTATCAAGAGTCAAAATAGTTTGAAAATGATCTTCAAGATGCTGAGCTGATTCAGAGATGTTCGCTAAAGACATTCTGATTAAAGCATCAACTTTAATGTTTATTTTGCCTGATCTAAAGATGATCTGAAAGTTGAACTTCAATAGAATGTTCAGATAGTTGACTTGTCATCGACTCAACTGTTTGTTTTTCATGAAGATCTTCAAAGTTTGATGATCAATGAACATTTGAATGAGTAGTTCAATGCATTTCAGCTTGAGTCGTCAGTGTTCGAAGCATCGAATAATGACTAGCAGTTTCTTATCATAAATGTGATAATTGATTTCAGCGAGAATCATGCTTTTGCTGTAGAAAGTCATCGAATGAAGAACTTTCTCGTCATCATACTGAGATAATATTTCATCTTTTACATAGTTCAAAGCATCGATCTTCAGAATAGCTTGTCATTTGAGATCAAAGTGACAAAGTACTGAAGTTGAGCTGACTTGTTTCTTTAGATTGTCAAAAGCTTGAATACAGATCTCATTTCAAATAAAAGACGTGTTCTTTCTAGTCAGCTGAGTGAATGATTTGACTAGCTTCAAGAAGTTCTTAATGAAATGACGATAGAAGTTAACAAATCTCACGAAGCTTTGAATTTCTTTTAGATTGATTGAAGTGATTCAGCTGACTATGACTGTCATCTTGCTGAGATTCATACAAAGATCTAGTTCAGATACAATAACTTCTAGAAAAACAGTCTCTTCTACATTGAATTTGCACTTTCGAATATTCATTCATAGTTCAGCTTCACGTAGTCGTTTCAATACTAGTTTGACGTGATTTCTATGTTTTTTTCTCATTTTGCTATAGATGAGAATGTCATCTAGATAGACTTGACAAAAGTCGTTCAGAAAGTTTCATAAAACATCATTCATATATTGCTGAAAGAAGATAGATTCATTAATCAGTTTAAATGATAGCATCTTATATTTATATGCTTCTAAAACAATGATAAAAGTGATGTAATTCTTGCTATTGAAGTGCATTTGAAGTTTGTTGAATGTTAATATGATGTTCAATCTAGTTAAATGCTTGCAACTTACTATTTTATCAATGATCTCATTTATCAACGATAGAAAATATCTATTTCTTTTGAAAATGACATTTAACTTTCAATAGTTTACACAGAATTGAAAATCTTTATTTGCTTTGAAAGCAAATAGAATTGAAGAGAAATAAAGAGTCTGACTGAGAGTGATGAATCTCTTTGACAGATTCTCATTCAAATACTTCTTTACTTTCAGAAGTTTGACAGAAGACATTCAATATGCTCAATAGCAAGAGAGCATTGAATCACTAGTGAGCTCAATTTTATGATTGTAGAAGCAATGAGAGAGTAGTTTATTTAATTGAGCTCGATCAAAAACATCTAGAAACTCGTGATATTTCAAAAGCAGCTTCGCTTTAATGTCTTTTAAATTCTGAGTCATTTCATTGATTGAAGAAACGTTTAAAGCGTTCAAATTGCACTGAGTATTGTACGCGATTTCTTTATTGATGTTCATCATGAATAGAGCAAAGACTTTGATCTTGTTCTTCTTTGAATGATTCAACAGTGTTTTAAATGAAGCAATGTTTATGCTTTGAATCGAGAATGACTCTTTCTGAGCAGTGATTGAAACAAGTCATTTGAGCATTGTAGAGATCTTAGTCTGAGTGATTGAAAAGAACGAAGTTGATTGCAATCAACTTGAATGCTTTGAATTGAGTGAAATCGAAAAAATCGAAATAAAAGTATTCAATTGATTCAAAAAAACAATGACGTCGTTTCACATATTCAATAATATTTCGTTTTTATTCATTCAAAACTTACTCAATATGACTTCATGATGATCAATATCAGCTATCAACATTGATACAGTTAATTTCTTATGACTTTCAATGATGAGATTGAGTAGAATTTTATGAGTGATTGTTTTTTTAAATATTTTCTCATCATAATCTTTTATTAACTTCTCTTTTGTCAGAAATATAGATTGAATTCTCAGTTTCTTGCATACTTTATTGACTAGGTTGAAATGTATGATCATGTAGATGACTGAATCACTGTTTATTAAAAAACGAAGACTGAAAGATCATTTCTGAAAGATGAGATGAGTGTTAATTAAAAACGACTTTTCAAAGTAATTTTCTTTCAATAGAATTTCATCTAGTTTGCACAAAGATATAATCTTTATCTCTTCAATGACTTTTGAAGAGATGACTAGTTTTTTGAATCGAAATTCGAATTGAAATCAAAGCGATCATATTCTTGATTCACTGCACTGATTTTAGTAAGTCAATCAAAGCACTTCTTAGAGCTATGATCTGATTTATGACATACAAAACAGCTTTCGACTAGAATGTCTGCTTCTTTGACGCTAGTTAAAATCGCGTCGCGTAACTTTAGATGATCAAACTTCGAGTGATCAACTGATTGAGTGATAACAGTCGCTTTATGAAAGATAGTCTTTGAAACATCATCAACGCGTTTGAGCTTGTTCTTGATCTCTCGAATGACTCGCTGATCATTATTCAAATAAATCAGATAGAAACAAATTTCTTTTAGAAAATCAGATTGAACTAGTTGATCTACTCAAATGAATCAAAGATGAGAATGTATTTTATCTTTCAAATCAATGATCAGTTGCTTTTCGTGATAGTCTAGATAGAAAGATAGTCGTTGAAACTGAGTATAGAACTCACTGAATTTCTTTGATTCTTGAATCAAGTTGTAGTATTTTCTACAAAAGTTAACTTTCTTATTCAAGTCATTGAACAACTGAGCTAGCTCTTTCAAAAAATCTTTGACGATTCTATAAAGATTGACACAATCATGTTCACATCTAGCTTGAGTGATCTCTGCTGCATCATTGAATAATCTAGAATGTACATAGCTCAATTTGACTCGTTCATTAGAAAAAAGATCAACGTTGATCTCTAGTTTATTCTGAATTTTTCCGTATCAATTCTTTCAAGTAGAATTCTTTTCATCAGTAAACAACGAAGAATCAGGTATTTTTTGAGATCTAGAACGCTCAGAGTAAATGAAATCAGAAGAAGTGTTTTCTTTAGTTTGAAGTCTTGTTTTCAACTCTTTAATTTCGTCTTCTTGTTGTTTATTTAACTCGTAGAGTTGATCTGTTTCTTTATCAAGAGCTAGACTTCGAGCCTTTCAGATTTCGTAGAACACGAGAAGTATTATCATTTCAGCAACTGATTCGTCATCTTCATGAATGAATGACGCAGCACTTAATGATTTCGTTCGTGATTTCAATGAATCAGCATCAGAGATTTGAGAGAAACGAGTTCAAAATTTCTCAGAACACTCTTTAATAAATGAATGACTAAACATGATGAGATTTGTTTGAAAGAGAATCGAACGAATGACGATGCTTGATGATTGAAGAAGAAAAACGTATAAGATGAGATTCAATCTTCAACAAAGAAGATGAGATTTGTTTGTTAAGTGATTTGATTGATTCTTTAGCAAACAACGAAGATTTTTTATTGTTGAATCTATCGATCGATTTGATTCTTGAGCAATTCACGAAGATTTTTTATCGTGATTCTCATAATCGAGTGAACTTTGCGTACTTAATGAGCGATAAGTAGTTTAGCAATTCAAACAGTCTTGTTGTTGATTTTATTCAATCTTCTAATGTTGTTCTGTCTTTCGATTATCATCAATCATCAGGTAAATGAATTTCTTTAGACTCATTCTGTCTAGACGAGTATGTTGAATGAGTAATGAGATCAGTATCGTGTGATTAACGAATTCTTAATATAATGTCAGAATCATGTCTAGATGATACAATCAATGAAGATCAGAATTGATAGTGCTTGATCTTTAGAAATAGTTATAACTGAATATTAAGAATACAGAAGAAGATTGATACAAAAGCTTTTATTTATGTAATGTTCAGAGACTGCGCTAGACTTGAAAGAAATGTGTTTATGACATGAAAAGAAGATGATGTAA
>JAABUK010004626.1_pt1 | contig 22164 bp, 22 predicted proteins | sample 5559141 | NCBI WGS metagenome assembly JAABUK01 (sample SAMN10711869, study PRJNA513367) | rock metagenome | isolation source: Antarctica rocks | place: Antarctica: Victoria Land, Pudding Butte nord | collected 2016-01-03
TGGGCATCATCGTCACGCTGAATGTACCCTTGCAACAACCCTGCGATGCCCAACACACTGCATGCCGGCCTTGGACACCTGCGGCCTATAGGGCTGTGCTCGGTAAACTCAGAAACGGGTATTTGTAAACACTCTGGGTGAAATAGCTTATCGCATTTTGAGCATCTGAGCATAAACCTGTCTGGGTTGTACGGACGTCCGCAGCCCACTTTCATCTCCTTCTCCCGGATGCAAACCTTGATCACATCTGTTGGAATGACCTTTGCTGACACGCTCCCATCAGCACGCTCGGAGAAGCTACAGCGATATCGTGTGTACCAGGTGTCGTCCTCCGCAGCTGTACCCCGCAACACATCATTATAGTCAGCAACATCGTACTTGACATCGCACTTGCCATTCAGACTTCTGTCCGGCACAATGTCGTGATGCTTGGATTGAAACAATTCTTTTTCACCATAGTAGTCTTGCATCGGAATTTCATTGCCTGGGCTGTACAACCATTGCACTTTGACTGCCTGATGCTCATTTTGCAAACCGAACTGCTTCACACAACCAACACTTGTGGTCTGAGGGCCGTTCTCACCTTTGCAACTTACGTAAACATGGTCTCCTATCCTGTAAGCTGTTCTTACATGTGTGATGGGATGCATGACTTTGATTGACTGCTGAGACCCTGGCACAAAGTCCATGCTTGTTGCCGGAGGAGGCTTAGTGCTACGGTTTCGCTGTGATAGGAAGTCACCCACACGGCCGCCCATCTGCTCTAACAGCTTCAATGCCCTGCTGGCCCTGGCCTCATTACATCCTTGCTTGCCAACAACAGGGTTCAAACAATGTTTGCAACCTCTGTTTGTCCTCTGATTTCCTGCACTACTTGCCTGTGGAGGGCTTGTGCCTACTTCACTTTGCGAGGTAAGACTTTGCACAGCCCTGACTAGCTGTCTCATCTTCTTGACCTCCACCATCATGCACTTTGGCTTGCGGGCAAGCTTACAGACACGGCCGCTTTGTGATTTGCGTAATGACATAACAACGTGCCAGAAAGATGTGCTTTGTGGCTGCAATACCCAGCTGATTTTGCAGCTGTCACACTCGAGCCACTTCAAAGTCACTTCTGTCTTGCAAGTTTCAGCGTGTCAATTTTGCACACAGACTGCATGACAGCGCCCCTGCACTATCTGTAAACGTCAGCAAACATGGTGCTGGTGGAATCCCACTGTTCAGGATAGGCATAAATAGACATCTGTCTTTTTTCTCAGCTGTCAGGCATTGCAGCGGCAACATGGATTGCTGCTTATATATTGATGCCTGAAATGCTTTTGTATATTGAAGCTCATTCATATCTTGAGAACAGGCTTGAACCTGCTGAGACAGCCAACAATGATGTGGCATCTGGTTGAAACATCTCACTGCCGCTGTTACCAGCCTGTCAGACCATTGCGTAATCAAAATGACTTGCAGCTGAGCTGACTGCTAACCACAACTGAGCTGACAATTTGATGATGGCCATGAAATAATGGGTTCAGCACCTCGTGCACATTGTGTGATTCTTGCACTTTGCCAATTCAAGTGGGGTAGGTAGCAATCTAGTCAACCGCCGAGCTGACATTTTTCAACTGAGCTGACTGTTTGTTGCAACTGAGCTGACTGTTTGTTGCAACTGAGCTGACTGTTTGTTGCAATTGAGCTGACTGTTTGTTGCAACTGAGCTGACTGTAGCCTGTAGTGCAAGTCCTCAGGGCATGACCACACTGCAATACAGCCCAACTCAGCCAAGACTGCAGTCACCAAGATAAAGCCTTTAATGTATGTCCCAATTCATGAGCACATCTTTGCCCTAGAATAAGAGTGCGGAAAGCTACAAATAGCCTCAAATGCACGTCCCAAGCCATGAAAACCCTGTGACATGTCTTATCATCAGGCTGTACAACCCATCAGCTCAAACTGTGTTCATGCCTTTGACACGTGCATGCGAGGCTATGTGTTTGGGTGACCACATACCCACATTATAGGGTAATGCAGCTCAGAACAGCCAGAAGTGTCGATGTGATCAAAAGGCTTGGCAACATACTGTGTATGACTACGTGACGTTGATTGCATGTCATCTGTACATGTCTTCACATGTGGTGATGACACTGGCAATCAGCCAACAGTTTGGTCATGGATCAAAACACATAGCCTCTTATGCATTTCTTTAGGCGTGACGACGCTGTTAGGTGTTTAATCACAGGCCAATGCGCCCCAAGGCAGCTCAAAGTACCTCTTTACACACAATTGCATCGTCCTTCCTGGAATATGAGCAAACGGGTTGCAGCTGATATGACAAATTATATCAAAACTACAGCTGAGCAGACAAATTGCAGCTGAGATGACGAATTCGAGCTGAGATGACAGATTACATCTGAGCAACAGGGTGCAGCTGAGCTGACAGTCAGGCTGACAGCTTGAACTGAGCTGACAGCAAAGTGGACAAGTGGCAGCTGAGCTGACTGATTGCACCTGAGCTAAGATATGACAGCTGAGCTGACATACCACGGCCAAGCTGACAGATCGCAGCTGAACGAATCACAGCCAAAAGACAGTTGAATTGACAGACTGCAAGCCGAGCATACAGAGTACAATCGAGGAGACACGATCACAGCTCAGCTAACAACTGACAACTGAGCTGACAGCTGCTTTGACAAGTGCCAGCTGAGCTGACACATTGCAGCTGAGCCGACAGATTGCAGCTACATTGAGCTGACATATTGCAGCTGAGCTGACAGACTGCAAGCCAAGCTGACAGATCATGACTGAGCAGATACTTGAATGAACTGATGATGTGATATGAACATAGTGTCTCAATTAACAGCCACCCTCTCACAGTGCATGTTTGCGGGGAAACGTCACCTGGCAATCCCAAAACTGTATAGCCGTTCACTAGGCGATAAGCTCACAACTGAGCTCAGGGCGTCGCTCAAGGACCATCCTCGAGAACATTTATTTGTAGAGAGCAGAAGTGGCAGACCTTATACCCACAGTGGATTCGCCATGTTGGCCCGCCGCGCCTTGCAGAGCTTATTTGGCAAGCCTTGCACCTTGACCTTGTTACGACACGGTTACATTAGTCATATGCTAGCCTTTGGTCAGCTGTCTATCAGAGATAGAGAACAGCTAGCAAAAGAGATGTGTCACAGTCCGACTACTCAAATGCAATATCAGTGGATTGCTAAAGAGCCTGATGCAAAGAATGTAGACATCTAAGACAGGTCAGATAAAGCCTATATGCATCTTGAAGGAATGACCAGACAAGGGTGTGGTCATGTGAATACACAGCCTTGATGCATGCCCCATGCCATTACCACATAGCCACACCCCAAAGGCTTGGACCACACTTGGGATGTAGCACAGTTGCCAGACGCCAATCTATAGGATTTCAATGTCAAGACTTAGATTACCATTCCTGATATATTAACATTTGTAGGCATTCAGCACCTTTGGTTCATATACAAGGGCTTGAACGAAAGTCAACCTGTATCAAGGGCCTACATATCAAATGATGTATACATTTTGCAACAAAAAGGAGAACCGCATTCACACAGGGTGTAGTCGAGTCGCTAGACTTGCTCAGCCCTGACACAGCATTTAGTTTTTGTACTACAAAAGCTCAATGTGAGATGTGTACTGCACAGGTGCAACATTGCAGACAGCCGTCTTGATGCTTGGATGAGCCCAGCACAGCTCACCCTCTACATCATGAGTAGCCATCTGCGGTGGAGCTGTCTGCATGAATATTGTCGTGAATGTCGTGGAGAAAATAAATGCATTGTGAGCCGACAGCTGATTTGACAAGTGGCTGCTGAGCTGACAAAGTGCACTCTGACATTTTGCAATTGAGAAATTGCTGCAGACCCGAGTCTGACCTGGACCAGATCGAAACCTTCCATAACAGCTAGCTTGAACGAAGATCTGAAGAAGCAACTACCATGACTTGACACAGGGTCGAGAAGACAAAGAGGTCATGAGAAACGAGTTTGTCAAAGAGGCAGAAGGTGCCATTAGGAGCTTTTGTGCTACACAGGCAGGTGCATGTCTATTCACTACTCAGATCAATTACATACAAAGGGGATATGGGATACGTTGCAAGAGAAACAAGCCCATGCTGGCCCTTGATCAGCAGCAGAATTTCATTAAAGAATTGAATATCCAATACATTTTCTTTTCACAAACAAGGTTGGATGAAAACCCTCACTATGCAACAACAGAATCGTCTCAACTAGAAACATGACAACTTGCTGAATATTGAATGATTTAATATCTGGCAAAATGTGATACACATACAATGCTGGCAAGTGCATGATCATGCACTGCTCAGATCAAGGGGAACAAATGTGGATATTGGATATTCTGCTGGAGAAACGAAGCCAGACTGGTCCTTGTTGAGGCACGACATCTTACATGTCATAATTGAATATGTAATTAATTTTCTTCCATAAAAAAAGGTTGGTGAAAATCCTCAACTTGCAACAGCTAAATGGTCAAATCAGAAATATGGCAAAAAGAGATACCACTGACAGCCATAGCCAGACATGGTAGAGTTTCTCCAAGAGGTAGGAGCCGCCATCAGGAGCTTTCATGCCATACAAGTAGGTGCATGTTGGTTCACTGCTCAGATACATTACATACAAAGGGGATATGGGATATGTTGCAAGAGAAACAAGCCCATACTGGCCCTGACTCAGCAGTAAAATATTCATATCCAAAAGGAATATCCGATGTATTTTCTTTCAACAAAAAAGGTGGGTTGAAAATCCTCAACATGCAATGACAGAATGCAACTAGAAACGTGTAAGTTGCTGGATACTGAGTAATTGAACTTCTAGGAAATGTGACTCACGCACAATGCCGGCAGGTGCATGATGATTCACCGCTCAAATCAAGGGGAATCACTATGGATATTGGATATGCCGCAAGCGACACGAAGCCAGACCCTTGGTCCTTGGCCCTTGATCAAGCACAAAATTGTACATGTGATAATTGAATACTTTTCTAGTTTTTTTTACCAGAAGAACTTGGTTGAAAACCCTCAACTTGCAACAGGTAAATGGTTCAATTAGCAATATGGCAAACCTTTGAATAGTTAATAATTGAATATAAAGGTGTCCCACATGCAATGCTGGCAGGTGCAGGCTCAGAACGGTGACATCAACAGTTGATTATGGATAAGCAACAAAGCAAACAAATCCATGATAGCCTTTGAACAACAAGAAATGGATATCCAGAAACTTGAAAGATTTTATTTCAGCTGGCTGAAAGATCCTGAACACGCAACAATCAATGTCAGTGCTCTCAGAAATTGAAGATTGCATATTTGACACATGACATGCACATTCGAGCACACACAGCATTAAAGATGACAAGCTCTACGTGCACACTACTCTACCCATGCATGCAATCCAGTTCGTTGCATCACCATGGATATTCTGCTGGATAAACGAAGCCAAACTGGCCCTTGATGAGGCACAACATCTTACATGTCGTAATTGAACATCCAGTTAATGTTTTCCCCACAAAAGGTAGATTTGAAAATCCTCAACTTGCAACAGCTAAATGGTCAAATCAGAGATATGGCAAACAAACCCAGGTCAGACCCAGATTAGACCCGGGTCACACCTGGACCAGATTCAAACCTATGACAACTAGCTTGAACGAAGGTCTGCCAAGCTACCCTTATCAAGCCCTTCCTGCGCCATCAATGGCAACTGACTACTGTGGGAAACACCGCTGCTCAATTATCGACTGGAATTCAAGTTTGAAGAGATGCACACAGGCAGCCGCAGCAACACATGGTAGACTTTCTCAAAGAGGCAGAAGATGCCATCAGGAGCTTTCATGCCACACAGGCAAGTGCATGTTGATTCACTGCGCACAACAATGGCAGACATAGTGGATATTGGATACGTTGCAGAATAAACAAGGCCATATTGGCCCTTGATCAGCCGCAAAATAGTTCATATCACAAATGAATATCCAACCTATTTTCTTTTCAAAAAAAAGGTAGGTCGAAAACCCTCACATGCAACCTGCTGAATATTGAATGATTTAATATTTGGCAAAATGTGATTCACATACAATGCTGGCAAGTGCATGATGATGCACTGCTCAGATCAAGGGGAACCACTGTGGATATTGGATATGCTGCCAGAGAAACGGAGCCAGACTGGCCCTTGATCAGGCACAACATCTTACATGTCATAATTGAATATGCAATTAATTTTTTTCCTTCAAAAAAGGTTGGTTGAAAACCCTCAACTTGCAACAGCTAAATGGTTTAATCAGAAACATGGCAAACCTTTGAATGGTGAATAATTAAATATCTAGCGAAAGGTGTCTACATGCAATGCTGGCAGGTGCATGAATAATTAAATATCTAGCGAAAGGTGTCTACATGCAATGCTGGCAGGTGCATGATGATTTGCTAGTCAGAACGGTGACACCAACAGTGGAGTTTGGATATGCAATAAAGCAAATAAGCCCATGATAGCCTTTCAACAGGCTCCACATCACTAACAAGAAATGGATATCCAAAATTAAAGTTTCTGGATACTTTTTATCTTTATATTTGAGCTGGTTGACAGATCCTGAACACACAGCAATCAATCTCAGTGCTCTCTAGGAGAGCCTTGGCAAGGAAATTCAAGATTGAATATTTGACACATGACACATACACAGACCACTCAAGATAACAGGCTCTACATGCACTCTACTCTACCCATGCATGCAAACCAGTTTGTTGCATCACCTGAACTCGAGTGCAGTGACAGCAGCACACACAGCATCCCTGTTCTCTACCAGATTTGGGCGTTGCCTTCTGTACATCTCCTCATACCATTCTGGATGATTGCTCTTCCAGCATGGCCGCAAGACATGGTTCACATAGCCTTTTAGGTGTCCTGCCTGTCGTTTTGGGAGCTTTGATGGCACAGCTTCTGCAAGTCCCTCAACGATGTCAGCAGCTTCATCGAGCAAGACAGGTAAGATATCATCCTTAGGCCAAGGAACCCACAGAAGAACACCGCAGCAGCGCTGCACAATGTCAAATTTGCTGGCACTGTGTTGGCAAGGGGTGATGTTCTGACTCTGTGTAAGTGCAGGATTGAGGTGCACATATCGTATTGCGGCAACAGCCACATTCAAGGGGTCTGAGTCAGCAAATCCAAGCTGCTTGAGGTGGTACTTACTCAACTTATGTAGCTGCTGCAAAGCCGCATCCACAGATCTTGTGCAATCAGCTGAAAGACGCGTATTGAATGGCAACAGATCACTGGCTAAGCAAGCATGTTTTCTCAGCCCAGAGCCATTCACTGCAAAAGTCTTTTTACAATGAGCACAATTCTCCATCTCCTTGCGCTTGCATCCCCCTGGTTTCTTGACATGCCTGTTGTAGTGTCCAATTTGCTTTGTGCAGTAGCCACATTTGGGACATGTGAGCTTTTGAACCATGTCATACTACTAAGACGTGAACTTTATGTTCCTTTTGAGACCAACAGGGATGTCATTGTGACTGCCCAGAAACGCAAGCAAACAGCTGTGTCTGCAAGGCAAGGGTGCTCCACTCATGCTCAGCAGCATACTTGAGGCGGTCATGTGTGCTCTTCACTGCATGTTGCAATGGTTGTAGCCTCCACTCACGCTCATGCCATTCCAGCATGTAGTATTGCAATGTCCATGGTTGTGGCTGAGTTTGTCTGCCCCCTTTGTTGGACTTGTTGAGTCGCTTGACAGCAGCCAGACGTCTCTTCTCCCAGTCATCCTCTTGATTGCGACTGTGTCTCCTGTAATGGATTCCAGACATTGTAGTTACCAGAAGAGAAAAATTAGGCAACAATTGCAACGACCTTGCTCGCTTGTCATGCAAAGGTACTTTATGCCATGAAAAGCAATAGTGTATGACCAGCCCAATCAGTAAAGGGGGCACATACCTGAAGCGGATTCGCTTGTCAGATGGCATAAACAATGTGAGGTACATCATTGTAATGCATAGTGTGCGCTTCAAAGCTAGAAGGCAAAATGAACAAGACAAACTTGTTCAGATGAAATGAGTATGATGTACAACTCTCATTTGTCACTGGGATCACATAACAAAAAGCAGATGCAGCAGGAACCCCCCTGAGTGATTGAAACATATGATGCACTGGCCATGTTTGTCATGAGTATCCTTCCGGGACTACAGGAAGGACACAAGCACTATATGCCTGAGACAAAGATGTGACCACCAAGTAGACAAATGCACTACTTCAAGGTACTGTGTGCACGAGGCACAGCATGCAGTACAGTATATCTTCATATACTTGCTTCAGCTTGCTTCAGCCAAACGCAACTCAAGTGTAGGCAATGATAAATACAAGAGACTAGAGATTTGTACAGACAGCACATTAGATACTGAAGCATCATTGAAGCTGCCTTGGTCTTTGGCAAAGCAAAGTTGGCAAAGCAGCCTTGCAGTCAAAATCAAACTCCCTCAACCTTGTGTCTGATGGTGCTTGCTCATGTATGAAATTTGAGTAACGATTTTGCAGTATGAGGGTGCTGGCTCATGTTGTATGCGTGCAACTAGTGTTGATGTTATGATTATCATTATTATTAGTTTTCTGCATAATACTGCTCAGTTGTATCTGACTGTACATGGGTGCAAAGACTGCTGCTTTAGCCAATGCAAGACAGGTACAAAAGCTGTGTAGGCATAACCAATCTACTGAATTTGAGTTGCAACGGCCATGAGACTTTTGATCAAATGTCCGTCTGTGTCCGAGATTGAGGGTGTGACACTTGCATGCTGCTGAGTGGACATTTCTGCTCATTCATCATGGGATGTTGATATACACCTTGCAAAGTCATGGTGTTGCTCAGGCTGCATACACATGTGGTTGCTTGAACAGGGCGCGTGTCATGCAATGCACTGTGACAGCATGCACTCTGCTATGATTACTGGGTACAAGGAATACAGCCCACAGCTTTGGAGGTAAAATGCTACGCAAGCTTGGCAGAGGGTCACCTCGATTCACACCAGAGGGTCACCTCTGGTGTGAATTTCGCTCAGCACGATAATCGTGAAACAGAGCCTGGTTTACCTGTTTTACTATTTATGCACTTCGTGGAATTATTCGAATCGTGAACAAACCCTGGTTTACACGATATCGACAAGGACAGACCCTGGCTATTGATATATCGTACAACGACAGATTTTAACAAGCTGTTATCCCTACAAAAGACCCTGGTGCACACGATGTGTTGTCCCCGAATACACGATAATATCGAGTGGGTCCCCAGATTTCACGATATTACGGGAGTGATCCCTAGATTCTCGATATTCCGGAATATCGAGAGTGCGGGGCTTGGTACAATCCCCAGTTTCACGATATTTCACAATTACAATAATGCAAAACACACTTTTGCGCTGTAATGCTCCAGCCTTGCAAGGTTGGTACAATGGACAATGCCAACCCGCCCTCCAAACCTCCTGCCGTCCCCAAGAAGCTTGGCAGAGGCTCTAGACAACTAACAGATGGCAGCTGAGCTGACCAGTTCCACCTGAGCTGACAGCTGAGTTTACCGTTGCAGCTGAGCTGACAAACTGCACGTGAGCTGACAGCTGAGTTGGCAAGGTGCAGTTGAGCTGAGATTTCCGGATACGACAATTTATTGCAACATGAATATGTTTACACGACTGTTTACGCCACTTCAAGCTGTAAGGTAACCTCGTTTGTGATGCAGCCTATCCCATATCCACTGCTGCTTTGCCCGTTGTGAGAAGCCAATCACATGAACCTGTTAGCATGAAGGCGAGAATAACTCACATTCAGAATTGTACATTCATTTTTTGGTATAAACTTTCTGTGCATGACCGAGGCTCAAGCAACTTCAAATTTTTATTCCCGGCGTTTTCTGGATACTAAAATTTCTTGGAAAATTAATATGTGTACATGACTGTTTACGCCACTTCAAGCTGTTAGGTAACCTCGTTTTTGTTGCAGCCGATCCCAAATCCACTCCTGCTTTGCCCGTTGTGAGAAGACAATCACATGAACCTGTTAGCATGAAGGCGAGAATAACTCACATTCAAAATTGTACATTCATTTTTTGGTATAAACTTTCTGTGCATGACCAAGGCTCAAGCAACTTCAAATTTTTATTCCCGGCGTTTTCTGGATACTAAAATTTATTGGAAACTTAATATGTGTACATGACTGTTTACGCCACTTCAAGCTGTTAGGTAACCTCGTTTGTGTTGCAGCCTATCCCAAATCCACTCCTGCTTTGCCTGTTGTGAGAAGTCAATCCAGTGGCATAGTTTCAACGAATTGGTACCTGTAGCAAGTGCCACCAGTCTGGCTATCACCACAGATAGATGATCGAATGTCCGGACGCGGCCGGAAACAAAGCTTCGCTTAGCGTAGTGGTGAGTTTGCTGTGTTCAAAAGGCGGGCGATGAAACGTCACATTTACCTTCCAACATGGCGCCAAGTTGCGACCACCACGGAGAGAATGTTTGCTGTCCACTGTGGATACGGCTGGTGCTTCCCGCCTAGACACTCGTTTGATGTTGCGAGCCGGCGACTTGTTCTCTGTTTCGCAATCGCGTTCCGCGTGCTGGTGTCTGTTCTACTCGCCGCTGGCTCATGCCACTGTTCACAACACCACAAAACCCAGCACTGGTCTCACTTAACATAACACCGTATTCCACACTCGCCACCATCACATCTCACAAGCTTGCAGGCGAGCTGATCGCATCTGCATTCTCCTCTCCAACACTTCTTATACAGGCGAGCTGCATAAGGGTGCAATCTTCTCGTTGGCACTTTACATGCTTACAGGCGCACTACTTGCATCTTTTCTGCAAAACCTCGCACTTTTATAGACTAGCGAATTGCAATTGTGATCCTGCAGTGTACAGCCGTCTCTAGACCTCATCCAGTGCTGAGGTGCATGACTGCCTGGGTCTAGTGTATCAGGCAGTGCATTTCCTTTTGTGTGCAAGCATGCTGTGTCCTGTAATGTAAAGCACTTGCAAAGCTCTGGCATAGTCATATGATGGTTCAGCACAGTATCTAGTTGCAACAAATGTGGACGCTACATAGCATCTCAGCCTTGACAAGCTGCACTTTTCTGTCGTATGCTGTGACGATTGCTTCTTTGCTGGGTAGTCTGCGTCACCAGCTGTCTTGCCTCTTGCCATGCACGCACAGTTGGTTTCTCTTGAAAACTGAGATCTGTACAGGAATGCGTGAAATTGTTGTGCAACAGCTGAAGGTTTATGAAGGTATCTCAGTCAGCAGTCACAGGCTGTGTGCATAACACCCAACTACATTAACAACCCAGATGTGCTGCATGAATGTTCTGCACACAGCGCTGTACTGGAATTGTGCACATATGCTGTGTTGGAACTTAACATCAGTCACAAGGTCTACCTGTATCATCAGATGAAGCAGTGATTGCTGGGATCATAGCATTACATGATCATCAAATGATGATGTTTTGTGAACACATGTCTCAGTCAGCACCTCACCCAGTTGTGCTTGCATTGATGTTCTGCACAACTGAGCGCCATACTTATTCCACATCAATCACAAGGTTTGAGTGTGTCCAGTCAAATGCAGCAGTGAACGGTGAGCTGGGATCTGCAGCGACTTGTTCTGAACATCATGTCTCAATAAACAGTCACAGGCTGTGTGCATGAGACCCAACTACATCAAGCTTCCATATATGCTTGCATTGCTGTTATGCACATCTGAGCATTGTATTTGGACTGGGCGCATATGCTGTGGTTGCAGTGCACATCAGTCACAAGGTCTATCTGTATCACCCGATCAAGCAGTGACTGAAGGGCTGAGCAGCAGATTTCATCATCAGCTGATGATGTTTTGTGAGCAGAATGTCTCAGTCAGAAGCTACCATACGCAGCAAGTGTCACTTGCAGTGCTGTTCTGCACATCTGAGCGCTGCACTTTGTTCAAGTCCACATCGGTCTTGTGTGTCGAGTCAGATGAAGCAGTGCTTGGTGAAATATGGTCTGCATCATACCTCACCATGAACTGATGATGTTTTTTGAGCATAGTCACATGTGCTTGCGTTGCTGTTATGCACATCTGAGCGCTGTACTGGAACCTGGGCGCAAATGCTGGGATTCCAGTGCACATCAGTGACATGGTCAGTATCATCAGATGAAGCAACGATTGATGATCTGGGACGTGCAGCATATTCATCATCCACTCACCATGTTCTACGAGCATGTTGCCTCAGTCAGCAGTCACCGTATGCAGCGAGTGTCACTACATCTAGCAGCCAATTATGCTTGCATTGGTGTTCTGCACATCTGAGCTCTGTGCTTCCAGCCCAGTCCAGATGAAGGAGTGGTTGTTAGAATGCTCAGCAGTCATCATTACCAACACTGGTGATATTTCATGAGCGTGTTCAGTTGTGATTGCTTTGGTCTTATGCAGATCTGAGCGCTGTACTAATACTGGGCCCGAAGTACGTCTATAGACACCAGCCTCGTTCTTCCTGCAGATAGGTTCCAGCTGATATGACACATTAGATATGAGCCGAGGAATGACAGGATGTAGCTGAGTGGATACACTGCGGCTGAGATGATGGATTGATGATGTGATGACGCACTGGAACTGACATGACAGATTACATCTGAGGTAACAGGGTGCAGCTGAGCTGACAATCAAGCTAACAAGTTGACCTGAGCTGACAGCAAGTTGGGCAAGGAGCAGCTGAGCTGACAGCTAACTTCACCTTTGCAGCTGAGTTGACAAGTTGCAGCTGAGCTGACAGACTACAGCTCAGCCAGCACGTTGCAGTTGAGATGACAAGTTTCATCTGAGCTGACAGGGTGCAGCTGAGCTGATATGTTGCAACTGAGCTGACAGCTGAAATGACATGTTGCAGCTGGTCTGACAAGTTGCAGCTGAGCTGACATCAACAGTTCCAAAAGCCAAAGTTCAAATGGCACAGAAAATGATAGGATACAAATATTATCGCTGTCACATATGCTGAGGACCAGCTTCGAAGTACGTGAGCCCAGAAAGAATTCTGTGGGTGTTGGTCTTTAAGGCCAACACCATAAGTATCTAGCTGGATTATTTGCACAGCACTTTTGGCAAAACAACTGAAGTATGCTGCATCAATCCAGGTGCAATTGAGTCCATTGAAGCAAGAACGCACACTGATTGATGTCAGAATTGCACTACATCTTTAGTTGATGATGCAATGTCCTGCAGATCCCAGCTCATCAATTGCTGCTTCATGGGACTATGCAGGAAGATCTTGTGAAGTACGACGCTCAGATGTGCAGAAAACCAATGCAAGCACAACTGGGTGCTCACACTTGCTGCGTATGGTGGCTGCTGACTCAGACAACATAGTCATGACAACAATGTCAGTTGATGATGAATATGCTGCGCATCTGAGATCATCAATCACTGCTTCATCTGACCTTGTGACTGCTGTGCAATGGACCCACAGCATATGTGCCCAGATTCCAGTATAGCTCTCAGATGTGCATAACACCAATGCAAGCACAAGTGAGAATGCTTGGTATCAGCTATGTGGTCAGCTATGTGGCCAGCTGTGTGGAGTTCCATAATTTGGGATGGTTCAGATGTCAGCCTGTTTTTGCAGGGTATTATTTGTCACAATCCACATGGGCCTGACAGCTTGCGTTTGAGTTGAGAATGTGCATTTGCTACATGTTAGCGGAGCAACTTAGACCACTTTTTATACCAATAGATTTTTTTATAAAAAAAGGTGATGACAATACAGTATCATGTACACTTGAAAGACATATAAATCTGATGGTTGCGATAGCAACCTGTCAAACTTAATTTTCATGATTTGCATGACCAAGTATTATCACGAAAAAGTTTAAAGGGATACGTCTATATCGACCTCAGACTCTGAGAGCTATTGCTCTCTCTATTGCTCTGAGAGCAATATTTCCGCAAAAGGGTTCACATCTCGTGCAGAAAACAGAGTGTCCTGTTGCAGCATAGCACGTCCTTTACTACCAGTCATGCCCTATAGGTAGTCCATTGGTAGCCCATTGGTAGAGGTAGCCCACTGGTACTCATTAATAGCAAAGACAACATACTTTGGAGATTGTCCCACGTTGTCCCATTCGGCTCACATAAGTTGCAATACATCGGCTTTTCCGAGATTGCACATCTTGGCTGTTTCACAATTTGTGCAACATAGTTATGCCTTTGTTTTGCACGATTAGCTAAACAGAAATTTGCAAAGATTGGCTGATCCATGACACGGTCAATCATGGCATCCATTGTTCATCTAGATAAGTCTCAAAGGCTTGTTTCGCTCGCGAGCAAAGGTCACTCATGACATGGCTGGGATTCATTGGAACAAGTTCCCAGCCTTGTTCGCGGCATCCGTTGCACCTGAATGACTCGATTGTCAAGCATGTATCACCGGGCAGGCGCGTCTGGATCATCACCTGCTTGCTTGTGTCCCACTCGTCTCTGTTTATGACAACTGCAGCTTGCGCTCCACTGTTTGCATATGCAACCGAGATTATGTTGTCTTGCACAACATCAGCAGCCATAAAATAAGAGGAGGGACTCATACGTACCTTACAAACTTGTAAGATAATTACCTTGTGATTGTAACAAAAGAAACGATTTGCACTTACACAACAACATGTAGCACCACTGAGCCTGAATGCACAATGATGCAGTGCCACTCCCCATAGATGTGAGTTCGATGCAATCCCTTTCACTATAAATTCAAAATTTAGTTGTTCAGTCGGACTGCCTGTTTTTGGTTTGAGTGGTAGCGTTTGTAGCGGATATGACCTGACGTATCTCGAGCTGGTTGCTGACAAACAACGAACAAGTTGACAGGTTACGGTTGAGCTAAAGCATTGCAACTGAGCTGACAACCTGCATTTGAACAAGCTGACACATTTCAGCCACTGCTGGCAACATTACAGAGAAGCTGACTATGTGCAAGTAAATGCAGCAGAGTTGACAAGTTACATCTGAGCTATAGAATGCAGCCTAGCCAATAAACTGGAGATAACAGGAAAGTTGACAAGTGGTAGCTGAGCTGATCAATGCATCGGAGCAAACATGTGAAAGCTGAGCTGACATATTACATCCAAGCTGAGAGATTGCAGTCAAACTAACACATCACAGGTGAGGAGGTTGAACAGAGTTTAGCTGACCACATGCACCTTTCACTCACTTTGTCCTTTTAATTGTTCGATCCAAACCCCCAATGTGCTGCTGTGTCAATCGCAAAATTGAGCTTGTGATAGGGTATTACACCAAATACGCGTACAAGCCGTGGCTTATGACTTCTCTGCTGACTAATTAACCGAACATACAATTGCACCATAAGAGCTGAGCATAACAAGCATGAATGACTTTGAAAAACTACAATACAATATGGGTTTTACAAGTCATTATTTCTTGTTTCAAACGTTCATTCTTGCAACTCTGCTAGATACACCTCCATGATCGATGGGCGTTACCGGCACTGTGGAGGTTGTGCTTATGAAGCAAGTTTTGTCTGTTTTATGGACTGAAGATTGGAGCTGACTTGCTGCCCAGTGATTTTTTCATGATGACGAGCATTCAGATGATCAATGTTCCAAAAACAATACAAATCAGAGACTTTCCAGCAAAAGTAAAATAAAGTGATGAAAACAGTCAGAGCGGCCAGAAATCTCAAGAGAGTCGCCCCATTGGCACTTGGGCAATAAAGCCAACCCTTCAAGCAAGCAAATACAGTTGCATTCTATTCCTCATACTGTGAACCAAGCAAGACCAGCATCAATTGTGTTTGGAATTTATTGTTACGCAATGAAAACCAGCATTCCACAATGAAGCGCGAAGAGCTGTTTGCTACTTCATGCTAGTCATAGCATTTGTCAGGCTGTCGCCTGCACATTTCTTTAGACGCTGGAGCGCAAGAGGGCAATGATGCCATTGAATGAATGTACCGACTTGTGCGAAATGTGAAGATGTCACTATGCAAAAACAACCAAGATGGAAGCTGCACACAGGCAAAACATGGAGAAACGTGCTTCATGGTCACATCCTTTCAGGTAGGGGTGGCTACAAGGGTGGCACAGGTTCTATGTGCCACGTTTCATCTTGGGTTGATGACGGTCTTGCGGAGAATGAAGCAAAATTGCCGTTATGTGGTTTCTCGCCTGGCTGCGGCATGCCGGATGTACTCAAAGAAAGCAACCTCATTAAACCTGGCCAGGCGTAGCTGCCGGGCTGAAATAACAAAAAGGTGGTGGGATCCGTAAGGAGCTACTACCTTGCATTGGAAAGCGTCTTGTATTTGCAGATGCAAATGTTGCTTAGCAATTTGCTCGTCGTCGATGCCGTTGTTGTACATGACGTCGTCCAGCAGCCTATCGGCTTTGGTTCGCAAAAAGGCGACAGGTTTACCCCATGCGTGTGCCTCGTCCAAGATCTGCTTGCAAGATTCGAGAAAGCTGCCATCGTATATCAAAAAAATGCAATCGAATGCGTATAACTTTTTGTCCGTAACATAGGTAGCTGCTGGGTGCGACTGCGTACCAGCGCCTGGTGCATCGTATAGCTTGACACGAGCAAGCCCAGGATAGTCGTAACAATGAACGTCCTGAGTGACCTCGTTGATGCCGACTGCCGCCGCACCCGCGTCGTTTGGCTTCACGCCACGGATTGCATTGATCAAGGTGGACTTGCCGCCTTTCGTGATGCCACAAACGATGAAGTTGTAATGGTTGACTGCGTCCACTCCCATATGCTGTTGTGCTTCTTTGATCAAGCGGTCTCGATTGCATCCAACTTTGCGACAATCGCCCATACTATCACGATCAGGTGGTTTGTTGAACACATCGCACATTTTGACCATGAGCCGCATGAGATCTTTGGCAGATCCAACAGCACCCACGAAAGAGGACAGTGCAGCACCCATGACGTCTGCCCTTCACCTAGGTATGCCGGCAACACAAGGCGCTGATAGCCATGATCGATTTTGCAGAAAAGGTGGCTACGGGGGCAACGCGTATGTCTAGGCTTGGCTTGCATGGAAGGTCAAGCTTCCAGGTTTCTCTCTTCCGTATTTGCGGTCATCGCTCTGCAAACACCTTAACATGTCAATAGCATTGGAAGAGCGTCTCATCAACATAAGTTTTGGTTGCCGGATTGAGAGCACCTAACGCTTAGCTGACAGCACTGAGTGACAGCCGCTACTGCTGAGCTGACAGCACACAACGAAAGCAATTGATGAGCTGGCATGAGGTCCAATCAATTGAGATGGACAGCTCCGCTGTGGCACATGCAATAACATGATGTTTGTTAACATTCGCTTATTCACAAGCATGTAGCATCACACTGAGGGACCAACAGTCTATGTTTGAGTCTCTCAGAAGATTGTGCGTCACAAGCTTGCTTGTTGGGAACACGAGTGTGTTTGCTGGTACCCTGCTTCCTGTGCTGTCACCTTGATATCCAATTCAGATATGGGAGACTAGGTATTGATTGCCTAGTGTCTGGCTGACTTGCCATTCAACGGCTCAGTGATTCAGGAATTCCATTGAAGATCATAAAATTGAAGCCCGCAAGCTTAAAGTCTGATTGGCACACCTCCTTGGATGAAGTACGTTTTCCCAATGCGCAATCTGTAAGCGAATTTGCCAAGAAAAGACAGCAGAAACTATTTGATCACCTTGGAATATGCAAGACACAGCAGCTGAAGCGACAAACCACTCAAAGTAGTCAAGACTAAGCACAATGGCTTCGCTTTGGCCTGACAGGGATGACAGTCCTCTGGTGGTTTCTGTCATTTCTGCATGTCACTATCTTGACTGCAACAGGTGGCTGTGCATCTTACTTTAACCCCACGCTGGTTTGTCTGATTTGCAGAGAGCACAAGGCGTTGCAGGAGGTGCAACATATTTGCACCAAGGGTGCAGCACCTTGGTAAGAATATACATGTTGGGCACATATGCATGCTCACTGACGCATCATTTTCGCCAGGATCACAGCTTTTTCCACCAAGCACAGTCAGCACTATGGCATCTGTACACTGGAGCAAACCTTTGTGCTGCGGCAGCTCTGGTAAGCACAAATCATTGCAATCAGTCTTTGCAAGCATGGCCACTCTCGTTGCAATGCTTGTCTTGTTACTGCCTTTGCCATCAGCACTGTCATTCTCGCTGTTGGCAGTCAAACAATTTTCTATTGTCAGGCTGAAACAATGCAAACATTACACATCTAATAATATAAATCATTGCACAGCGACCTGTCTGAGTGACATCACGTCTTCCATGGCAGTAAACTTGTCATTTCAGCTGGCTTGTGACCATCATGTGCAGGCAAGCACTCTCTTGCCTTAGCTCTTGGGGCCAGGCCCCCATCTGGTGTTTGGATGATATTGAGCTAATTGACTAGTATCCTGATCATCCCTGCAGGCTCCCAGGAGGGTTTTGGGCACGCTTTCCATAGATTGCAACTCCTGAAGCTGTTGCCAGGGCACGAACAGTCCTGGCCAACACAAGAGTAATCGTCTCTGTGGGCTTTGCTTTTGAGCAGTTGCTGAAGACAGTAGCAAAGGGTTTGCCTCTCTCAATTGTATTGACATTCATTATCATGCTTTGAGAAGGCTATTTGGGTGTGCTGTTCCTCAGAAATATTATCAAGATGGCGCTTTGTTTCATCTTCGTGTTTCATTATATGACATTGTACATGACTCGCGCACAGCATGATGGAGGTCCAGACTTTGGCAAGTACAGTGACTCAATAATTGCAATGCATTGTTGCAGGTGGGCATAGGGAGGTCCTTAAGGAAGCTTGCTAACAGAAAGGCTGTGCACTTCCTCAAAGACAATGGTGTCCGGCTTGTCCAGCATCATCATGCATATTTTTCCTCCAGAGGAGCAAGCCCGGACCTTAGCTCTGCTATGTCACTGTTGGCATCTACTACTCCAGCCAGAGATTCCTGCCAAGGTAAGTCATTGATAAGAGAGACTATGGCCGATTGCGGGATACATGGATTTCCCATTTGAAAACTTCATGCAAGTTATCAAAAAGTCTTGCAAGAACAGGTGACTCCTGCCCACATTGCCATGACAGTGAGGACAAGCGTTGCCAGCTGCATGGTTGCACACACCTGAACATGCAGCAATTTGCCGCATATTTACAGCATATGGCGCTCTCTTGAGCTGTAGTTGTACATGGTCCTCAGCAGCCATGCTTTGGATTTGCATGCAATCAATCCTTCAGCTGCCCTGCACATCACTTGTGCATCATGAACACATGCACTAGTTCACACCTGCATGCGAAGTGCATATTTGACATGGTGCATTGTTGCAGGCAAATGCCAGAGGCCAGCATCATGCAGCAAATATGCCTAATGCTGCCCTGATCACCTTGGAGTCAAAGTTGAGGTATTATTGAGCAATAGGGCAAGAGACACAAGAGTTCATCAGCGGGTATCTGCCTGACTTCAAGAAGAGCCCTGCTGAGCTGCCCATCAAGCCTGAAGGATCAGCTGTTGTGATGTCACAGCGCTGGAGAAGACAGCTGCCACCAAGACTGCTAGAAGAGTTGCCTGAAATTGAGAGTCTCATTGGGTAATAGCCTGTCTGCATTACGAGCATGCAAGTGATGGCTGAAACATGCATGATCTGCATATATGCTTCTGCTTATGCATCCAGTGACGCTTTGACCTGACACTGTTGTGCTTTGCGACGGCTTTTGCTCACACAAATCAGATGTTTTGTTGCGACTGACATTGAAAAGAGGCTGCACACAGTCCTACAGATGTCTACGAATCCTAAAGATCAGGTTAGATGCCAGCCCTTCCTGTGGGCATGCAGGTTGTTCCGGGATGCCCAGCAACATGCTCCTAAAACAGTCGCTAATCTTGAAGACTGGAAGCCAGCAAACACAAGCAAGCATTACTTAGCCACGACACCCAAACAACAGCAAGCTGTTGATCCTGTGGCCCTCACATGCCAGAGCTACACATGCGCAGTCAGAGGCATGCACTCTAGCCGAGAGAAGGAGGATCTGTGACGAAGCACTAGGTATCTGAGCAAGTACTAAGTTAAGGAACAGCACTTTGTTGGCTGCACGGTGTGGTTTCCATATGTATATATTACGTCACGTTGACTACGATGTTGATTGATAGACAACTGTACTGGGTTTAAAGTCTCATGCGAAAAGCGTTGACTGGGCTTTGACTGAGATGAATAATGAATACTATATATGGTGTTTGATCAGATTGATTGGACCCTACATGGCTCGTACTGCACCTGGCCCCCTGTTTGCCACCATGCATTTCTTATGATCATTTTCTTTTGTTTTCACCCCCGCTACCAGGAGAGTCGTCCCACCATGTTTAGTCACCGTATCCCACTGCCGTGCCCTGTCCCGCCGGCACGTGTGCTGCTTCGCTCGGCCGCAGCGCACGTGCCGGCGGGACCGGGCATGGCAGTCGAATCCCGTGATTAAGAGACCGCACAGAGGCTGTGGCGCGGCGGCCATGGTGGCGAATAGGGGGCCACGTGCAGTAAGAGCCATGGAGGGTCGTCCAAACATGGTGGGACGACCCTCCTGATAGCGGGGGGCGAGAACGCAAGGAAAAAAGATCACAACAAATGCAAAAATATGCTGGAAAGTGCAAGAAAACTGAGGTCCTTTACTCCGCCGCGGATTTAAAATGCCCATTTTTACTCCGCGGCGGAGTAAGTTATTATGCACATTGTGCCCCTCATGCCAGACTTTTTCTGGACATTTGCAACATGTATCAGTGTTGGTGAGTGCATTGAGCATATGCTCAATGTTTATTTCTGCCGCAAATGCAAAACAGTAATGTGACAGCTCAGAGCACAAACATTGCCCAAGGCTTATTTTGTCAAAGCTTTCCATTGCGTTACCATGGCTGCAAAGCATATGTTGTCAACGCTTTCCATTGCGTTACCATGGCTGCAAAGCATATGCAGCCATGCAGCCATATGCTTCGCACATGTGAGCCCCTAAACAAACAAAAGACGCTAGGTGTTTGTGTGTGTGTGTGTGTGTGTGTGTGTGTGTGTGTGTGTGTGCAAGAAGAACCTTTTTGCTTGCTTTGCAAAGATGCCCAGCTGGGCATCATGCTTGCTTTAAGCTTGATGTTGTTGTGACGCACTTGTTGTTTGGGGCAGCCAGGCTTGTTGAGTAGTCAAAAGCATCGACTGAACCTGTTGATACTAATGGCATTTACCTGATTGCTGGAGGTGGGGGTGTCCACGCCGCGATCTGGCCGTGGCGCGCAATGGCGTTGTCTGGGCAAACCCTCGTACTCTGTTGCACGCTTTCAGAGGCAGCTCAGGCGAATGCGGGACGGAGGCAGCGTTGTGCAACTGCAAGCAACTGGTCGACGACTCCTAGCCAGTGAACGTGGCGCCTGACTGCCAAGTCGGGGTGTGCCCAAGTCAGCTTGCATCGTCCAACACCAGACTGCAGCGCGACTCGAACAACATTCCGTTGAATCAAAGGCAACAAGGCAGCTTGACGCAGCTCGAGGGGCTCCGTAGACCTGACAGTCGCGCTCTTTGCAGCAAAGACTTTGCCAGTGCGCAAGCTCGACTTCACTGTGCAGAGCCTTACGCGAGGCTGGCGTGAACAGCCCAGCCGCCGCGGCGGCCATGGTCCCGAACCGGGGCCACGAGGAGATTTGCGCATGGAGGGTCGTCCAAACATGGTGGGACGACCCTCCTTTCAAACTTTGCGGGGGGGTGAGAAAGCATGTTCACCCCCCCGCAAAAACAGGCAATGGAAAATGTCAGAAGGCGTGTGACAGGAGAATGTTTACACCTTAGTCCAGATCGTGACCAATGCAAGCGCGATGCAAGAATGTCAAACAGAAAAATGGTGCATATCCATCAATGCATATGCAAACAGGCCGGCAAGTATCGTTTGCCAAATACATATTTGAACAGGTAAAAGTCTGGAAAAGGACAATATTGATTAATGGCCACATAAAGCTGTACACATGTACAGAAGCTGACCATGTTGAGTGCTGTAGCTGCTGCATAGCATGGCATCAAAGAATGGATATTGACAATGAGATGACACTGTCCCTAGCCACAGTAAACTGCAATGAAGCTGAAAGTGGCTA
>JAABUK010004627.1_pt1 | contig 22164 bp, 4 predicted proteins | sample 5559141 | NCBI WGS metagenome assembly JAABUK01 (sample SAMN10711869, study PRJNA513367) | rock metagenome | isolation source: Antarctica rocks | place: Antarctica: Victoria Land, Pudding Butte nord | collected 2016-01-03
ATTGAAATATTACTCTATTATTATTAATACGACTCTAAAAATAATATATAAAAAATAATATAAATTCGGTAGTTAGTTAATAATACTAGGTAGTATATTTATATTTCGGTAATATCTAAAGTCTAAAATAATTTAATTATTTTATAAAAGAGTTTCTTATTTAATTGTTTTAATACTAGGTTTTTAATTAATAATAATATAAAGTTATTTATATTAAAATAGTTTTAGTTATTATCTTTTATTTTAATTATATATCTACGCCTCGACCGCGATAAATTAAACTCTTATTATATACTCTCTTAAGTATTTAATTATTTAATTTTCTTTTATATTAATAATATTTCTCTCTCGTACGTCTCGCCGTTAAGACGCGGTTTAAGAGATAAACTATAACTATATATAATTATAAATAATATTTATTTTATTATTATATACTATATAATATAATATATTTATTCTATTATAAATAAAAGTACTATTTAGTTATTCTACTCGCTTAAAAAGAAAGTTATTAAAAAGTATTTTAGAGTTTTATTTATTTATAGTTAAAATATAATATTATAAATATTTATTAAAATAATCGACTAAGCTCTACTACTAGCCCTATTAAAACTAGAGTAATACTAGGATTTTAATATATTAAAATTAAATCCTCTATAGAATAATTAATATCTTTTATATTATATATTATTATATTAGCCCCGTATTAAATAGTAGTAATAGTAATACTAACGTAGAACTATACTTATTCTATATTAGTAAAAACGATTATATTAATTATAAATAGTAAAATAACTTCTAAAACGGCTAATATACTCTTTATTAATTACTATATTTTAAATAATTTACTCCGTATCGATAGCGAGCTTTATTTATATTATAATTATTTAGTATTTTCGTACCGTAACTTACTACCTTAAATAAATATTTCTAAACTCTTTATTAAGTTATTTAAATAACTTTTTCAATACTCTTTTTATTTAGAGGATTTATAAGAAATACTAAACTAAATATTTAAAACGTCTCTTTATTTATTTCTTTTTTATTAATATAGTTATTTATCTTAAAAAGTTATTTATTAAGTAAATATTGAGCCTAGTAAATATATTACTAATTATATCTTTTATACTTCCGCTATAGAAAAAAGAATACTAAAATACTAGTTTTTTGATATTACTTTTATTATTCGCCTAGTATTACTACTTTTAATATTTATTATTAATTATTACTTTAGTTATTACCCTAGAAGAAATTTAACTAAACTCTATTATAGTTAATTTTACTTTTTATTTATAAAAATTTCTACTATTAAATAAATATATCCCGAAATAAATAAAAGTTATTTTTAATATTAGACGAGTAGTTATTTCAATAGTTATATAGTCTCTTAATTCTCCTACTAAAGTACCTCTTTAGTATTCGTTAAAGAGAGGCCGAAAAGTAAAATAATTTAATAATAACCTCTCGGAGTATATTAAATTTAAATAACCTACTATATAGTTACCCTAGGTTATTAATAAAATAATTATAATACCGCCTATTAATACTTTCCGAAGGGATATTAAAGAACTTCGTTAATATTTATAAAAGAAATAGTTTTTAGAAGACGAAAAAGAAGATAAAAAAAATATAACTCTTCTCGAGTACTTAACTATAACTCCCGAATAAGTAGTAGACTTTATAAAATCGCTATAGATTTAAGTCGTTATTAATAGGCTAGTTATTAAAATAAAAATAAACCCGATAGAACTTTAAAACCTAATAGAGGAGAATAACTTAATTAGTTATAATAGTATTAGTACTAGGGTAAACGCTTAAAATAAATTAAAACTCGAAGAGATTAAATTCTTCGATTTTAAAGGTAATAAAAAAGATTATTTATTTATTTTAAGAAAGTATATTATATATAAAAATATTTTCGACTTTAAGAATTACGTTAATAATATAATTAAATAATATAGCGAAGAGGAAGTATTAAGACTCTCCGTTCGATATTATAATATAATGTCGATAGAACCTAGGTTAATTCTCTTAGAGAGGAGTATTAAAAATAGGTAGATAATAGGCCTTATATAAATAATTCGATATAACTAGATAAATTTAATAAACGTCTATATTTAGAATCTATAATTAAAAGTTTTAAAGGAAGTTAAATACGAAGCTTTTATCTATTTAAAAATAAATTATTTATATAATAAAAGGAAATCCTGCTAAGACCTTTATAATCTTTTATAGTAATATAATTATTAAAAGTTATAATAAATAATCGCTCGACTAGTATTATAATTATAATTATAATTACTTTTATCGCGGGTTTAATTGATTTTATATTAAAATCGTAATACTATTTCCCCCCTCTTTAATTTTTATCGCTAGAAGTTAATTTTTTTTTTTTTTATCTTTTTATCGAACCGAGAAATTTAAATCCTTTATTATCCGTTATAAAGAGTTTACTTTAACTCTTTTTATTATCGTTATATATTTATATAGGAATTATACTTCGAATTTTAAAGAATATAAAATCGGTCCTAAATTAAATCGGTATATTTAGTATATATATAATAATAGGAAATATAACTTTATAGTATCGCTTAAGGAGATATATTATATAAAAAAAACGAGGAAGGATTTCCAATTTAAGATAAAAGTTACGTAAACGAAATTTATTCGTTTATAATTTTAATAAAATAAAGTAGAAACGGAGAAGGAAAAACTAGTAGAATAAAAACTTTAAAATATTAAGAAACTAGAATTAAATAAATAGATAATTAATACCGTTAATACTATTAATCTTAACGACTTTTTATTCGATATCTCGTCCGAGCTTTTTAAATTATTTTTTAATTTCGATTAATTAAACGTTATTTATTTTTCTCTTAATATTAATAGAACTTTATAAAGAGTTATGAATAATTCGTAAAATTAATATTAAATTCCTATATATTCTCCGCGTCGTTATACCCTTTTTATTTAATAAGGTATTTTTAATTTATATAGTCGAACTTTAGGATTTCCTCTACCTCGAACTCTATTTCTTTTAATATAAAAATAAAAGGTTTTTTATAAAGGTATCTTAGAGTCTATTAATTTTAATTAAGAAATATAAAATATTAAATATACTTTAACGTTAGCTAGAAGATTTAATTTATAATTAATTAATCCTTTATTCTTCTTAATCGAAAATAATCCGATTTTAATATAATCTAGTTTCTTACTAGGTCTTTTATTTATTATATTTTTTATTAAGAAATATACTTTATCCCTCTTTTTTAATTAAAGATATTTTTTTTAATATTCGTTAACTCTTACCCTAGTTCTAGTATTTATTATATTAATTTAGATTTATATATTTTTATATAATACCTTTATATTAATTATATAAATTAATACTCTTTACGCGTTTAGTCTCTATTTTAATCCGAGGAATATATTAGGGTATTTATTATAATTTACGAAAAATAGTATAAACTTTATTATATCGGGCTATATATTATTAAATATTAATTAAATTATAGGTAGAAGCCTTATTTGATTATTTTATATCTTATTTACGTAATAGCGTAAATACGTTTCTATCGTTTAATTAATTCGTTCTATTTATCTATCTATCTAAAGATAATATATAGTCGATATATATAGTTTTGTTTCAATAGTACTAACTAGTATTTTCTAGTAATTAGAAATAACCTATTTATCGTAGTTAGAGGTAATTAATTTAGGAATTCTATAATCCCTAATTAATTAATCTAATAGTATAAAGATAATTTACTCCGCTTTATATATTTCTTTAATTAATATTATAATAGCGTATTTACTAAGTTTATTATAAACTATTATAATAAAGTTTAATATTTCTATTATAATAGGGTCCTTCGATTTTAGTAATTTAATAATAAAGTTTATAATTATATCGTCCTAGGGTACGTCCGGTACTAGGGCGAACTAGATTTAACCGTATTTTATATATCTTATAAACTTATTCTACTAAGTCTTCTCGCCTATTAAATATATCGGTATAACCGTTATTCTTATTTAGGGTATAGAAAATCTTGAATTTATATTATTCTAATAATTCTAATTATTTAACCTATTTTCGATTTAATTATTTCGTTATTATAAAGTTAAGAAGATTCTTATAGTCGGTAAATATAATAAGGTTTAAATAATTTTCTATATATACCCTTTACTACTCTAGCGCCGATACTACTACTAGTAATTCTTTATTATAAATATTATAGTTCTATTTCGCTAATAATATCTTTCGTAAATAGTATATAATAGGGTATTATTTACTATCTTTTTACTAGAGTATATAAACTCCTATTATAAAATGTAATATATTAGTTTTAATTCGAGCTAGTTTATTACTTCTAAAAAAATATAGTACTAGCGGCTTTTTATAAGTCTCTTTAAATATTTTAAAAAATTATTATTACTTTTTTCTTTATTTAAAGGTAATATCTTTCTTTATAATATCTATTAATAGTAAAGTCTTTTTAAAGTAATCTTTAATAAACTTTTTATTAAAGTTCGTAAATCCTAAGAAACTTTATACCGTTTTAATATTATATAATATAAGTTATTCTTTAATACTCTTGATCTTCTTAAAGTTTATATAAATATCTTTAATATTAATTATAAATTTAAGGAATTTAATTAATTTCTTATAAAATTTATATTTCTTTAAATTAAAGAGAAGTCTAGCTAGTAATAAATAAATTAGGATATTTTATATATATTAAATATATTCTTCCTTATTAATAGAATAGATTAAAATATTATTAAAATATATAATTATTATTATATCTAGATATACCCGTATAATATTATTAATTAATATTTAGTAAATTACTAGTACGTTAGTTAATCCGAAGGGTATTATTAGGTATTTATAATAATTATATCTAGTTTTAAAAGTAGTCTTCTACTCTTCGCCTTTTTTTATTCGAATTAAATTATACGCGCCTCGAAGGTCTAGTCGCGTAAAGATTTTTATTATTATAAACCGATCCTATAACTCGCTAATATTTAATAAAGTATATCGATTCTTTACTATAATATTATTTAACTTTTAGTAATTTATATATATTTATAAACTTCTATCCTTCTTTATTATAAAGAGGATTAGATATCCTATTAATAATTTAGATTCTCGAATAAATTCTTTTTTAAAATTCTTATCGATATACCCGCGAAGTACTCCGAGTTCTTTTTTTAATAAAGTATAAATAGGTCTAAATATCGGTTATTTATTTAATTTAAATTTGATTTCATAATCTTAAAATTAATATTTAGATAATACTTTTATAGTTATCTCTTCCTAAAAGAGATACTTCTATCGTTAATATTCTTTAGAGATATTAGGAGGTTCGTTTTTTTCTTTAAAAATTTTAATTTATTCGCTTAACTAATTTCTTTAACTAGTATATATTAAGTTAAATTCTTATATAAAGTTATTTTTAATTGATAATAAGGTATTATAAACTTCGACCGAGCTACGATTTATTTTCTTATTTATAACTATCCTCTATAGGCGTATAAATATTATATTAACGATATCTTTAATACGCGGAAATATAAATACTCCTTTCGTTTAATTAATTATTAGATTATATTTTTTTAATAAAGGTATCTTTAGTATAATATAATAAATAATTATATTTATTATATCGAAGGTAATTTTCTTATAGTAGTATTAAATAATAATTAATAACGGGAATATTTCTTTATCTACTTTTTTTATTAATAACTTTAACCCGTCGGCTAACTAAAGTTTATATTATTATTATTTTTAAATTAATAGGTTAGTTACCTAAACTATTATTCAAAATATAAAATTACTAATTACTTTTAAATCTATTATTATAATAACTCTATATCCGTTGACTTTTACTAGTATTTATATATATATACTATACTAAACTAAACTAAATATAAATATTATTCTAAAGTTAATATATTAATCTCTTTATATTTTCCTTTAATATAAGGGACTAGTCTTTTCCCGTCGAAAATGAAAATCCGTAGTACTCTTTAGATTTAAGTTATCTCTTATATTCTTCGATTAAATAATAGTACTATTTATTTTAATTATAGTATTCTCGTTCTTTATTATATTTTATCTAATTTTATAACTATAAATACTAGTCTTTATTATAGCCTAGGAAAACTTAGTTTTCTCTTTTCTTAATTAAATACTACGGATAATTATTCTTTACGTAATTATTCTATTAACTATAATTATATCTTAGTTTTTTAATATATTTTCGCTCTCTTAAGCTATCGTAATAATATTTATAATATTTATTTATATATACTAATTAATATATCTCCTTATATCACGGGTAATACTCGTCGTAGGTATAATTAGTTTTAAAGAATTATCTTTTTTCTTTTTTTTTATCCTTAGGTTTTTTTTCTAATATAATAAATCAAGTTCTAGAGTTATCGAGTTAGTCTATTAACTAAAACTATTCTTTAAAATCTAATATATTTTATTCTTATTTTTATTCTTTTTTTAAGTCCTTCTTTAGAGTTTTATCGTTATTATTATCTAGCTCTTCGAGTTCTCGAATTCTTTAAATAATTTCTTCTCCCATATTTCTCTACTTCTCTAGTAGACTATTAAGTTAAATATCGTCCTATACTAAATCTTAAAAGGGTCCGGTTACGTTATTTAGTATCTCTTTCTTAAATATATTTAATTATTATTAGTTTATTATATTCTTTAAATAATAGTTCCTAGTAATATAGCCCGGCTTATTATAATTATAATAATTCATTATTTTCTTTTCTTTATATTATTATTTACCCTCTTTTTAGAATCCTTTTATAGATCCCTTTTTAGTGGAATCGAGTTCTATTAATATATAATTATACGGGTTAAGTTTCTCGCGGCGATAATAATTAGTTAAATTATATTTATTACTATAAACTCTTAAACGTCTTTATCCGTTAATTCCTCCGTTATAATATTTCTTTATTATATATTTATATAATTTATCGTCGATCTTAATTATATATTTTATAAATATATCGAGGTCTTTAATACTAGCTCCTATTTATATAAATTTATTTCTAATATTATTTTTAAATTTTTATTAATATATAATTATAAGAGTAATATCGTTTTAATCCGTTAATATTAAATAATACTAGAATCGTACCGAATAATTAGATACTAATTTCCGCTATATTAAATATTAAATAATACGAATTATTATATTACTTTTATTAGAAAGTTTAAATATATAACGAATCTTAATTTAAAAGCGAGAGAAATTCTTTATTTATAACTTTATATCTAAATTATCGGAGTTATTTAATACTTCTATATAATATTTTAAAAATAGTTTAATTTATTTCTATATATCGCCTCTTATATAAATAATAATAAAAGTTATTTATTTATTAACTAGTATTATTCTTTTATTAAAGGCGAAGAATAATTAAAGTTAAATTAATTAATTATTAAGTTTCTCGCGCTCTTTATAATATTAGTCTAGATAAACGACCTTAATATAGTCTCCGTCTTCTATAATATTACGTCTTTTAATATTATTTTAAATATTTAGAGCTAGGGTTCTTTATAATTCTAAAATATTTATCTTAAAGGTACTTAAAATATTAAGGCTCTCCGTTCGATATCGTAGTATAATATCGATAGAACCTAGATTAGTTCTCTTAGAGAGGAGTATTAAGAATTAATAAATAATAAACTTTATATAAATAATTCGATATAACTAAATAGATTCAATAAACTTAATCGATAATTTAATAAATATTTATATTTAAAATCTATAGTTAAAAGTTTTAAAGGAAGTTAAATACGAAACTTTTATCTACCTAAAAATATATTATTTATATAGTAGAAAGAAATCGTATTAAGACCTCTATAATCTTTTATAATAATATAAATACTAAGAGTTATTATAAATAGTCGCTCGGTTATTATTACGATTATTATTATAATTATTTTTATCGCGGGTTTAATCGATCCTATATTAAGATCGTAATAATAAATACGAAAGTTTTTATTTTTATATCTTAAAAAAATAACTCTTAAATAGTTCTTGAATAAATTAAATATTAATATTAATATATTAATATATATCTTCGCTAGCCCTAAATAAATAAATCGTTTTATTAAATAATTTAAAATAAAGACGCTAGAAGTTATATATAAATTTCGTTTTAATAAATATAAATTCGTTTAAATATATACTAATAAAACGCCTAAATAATATATAGATAAAATATTTAATTTAATTAAGGCCGCCGATATTCCTAGTATATATTAATAAATATTTATAATATACGATTATATTAGTTTTAATTTTAAGTTTTTTATTAATCTACCTAAACTTAATATCCTACTAGATAAATTTCTTAATTTATTTAATATTAAAGAAGAAACCTAGCTAGGAATAATATAAAGTAATAAAATAACTAGGTTTTTATTACTTTTTGAATTAAAAAGTTTATAGTAAAACTAGTTAAATTATTAATAATTTAACTAGTTTCGATTATAATAAAACTAGTTACCTTAAGTTACTTCTTATTAATTTACTAATCCGGTTTATTAGAATATATTTAGTATTTCTTAAACGAAGTAGTAATCTCGTTAAATTCAATCGCTACTTACTTAACTATAAATTATTAATAATAATATTAAGAATATATCTTTCCCTCCTAGAAATAGGAATTATCCTAACTTTTAACCGCGTTAAGAAAACCGTAGGTTTATAACCGGTAGTTATAATTTTAATTATTTCGGGTAATAGTAAATATCCTCTAGGTATATAACTATTTACTATAAAACCGAGGTATAAAAAAACTATTTTTAAGAAGATAATATTATAAAGTAATAAATAAAAGAGTAATCTATATTTAATATTAACTATATTAATAAATAGAGTTAGAATTAGTAATAAAATAATTATTATAATAAATAAGATAAAATAACCGGTTATTAAGTAACTATTATCGATTCGTTTAAATAAATCGAGTATTATATCTATAAAGAGTTACTCTCTTCTAAAAATATACTATATATATATTTTAGAAATTAAGATTTAGGTAGGAACCCTATTAAAGCCTCCTACTCTAAATATTTAATTATAAATATTATTTAGAAGAGTAAATAATTTTTCGTAATAAATAAGAATACAGAAATCTATTATTAAGTTAAAACGAATAACGAATTACTAAAATAGAAAATTATTATTAAATTAAACTACGACTCTTCTAAAAATACGGGAATAGAATAAATATTTAGAAAATATCGATACACCGGTATTCCGGTCGGCCTAGATTTTAAAATTAAAATAGAAAAGAGTTATAAAGATACTAACTATAAAGTAACTATCGTTAATTATAAATTTATAATATATTTCTTTCTAAAAGTTAGAATTCGTACTATAATAACACTATTCTAAATTACCGGTATTAATATTAATTATTATATTATTTCTAAATATATCGTTACCTCTTTATATTTCCCTAGGAAAAATAAGAGCGATAATAAGATAATAGCCGAAACCGTCTCTAGGGAAGTCTATATTATAGATAATCTTAAAGTAAATATATTTATTAATATAAACGTTATAACTCCTAAAGGAATTAATATATTAATATCTCGTTAAATAGTTTATATTAATAACTACGATATAAAGTACTTTATCGATATTTATTTAAAGGATATAAATATGAACCGGCTAGTATATACTACGAAAATAAAAATTATCCCTCTATAAATTATTATAATTATCGAAGTTTATAAGTTTAATTTATTAGTACAAAATTATTTCTTTAGATTAATAGATATTAACCTATATCTCTTTACCGGAATTATTAATAATAGAATAAAATTAATATTTATAAAGAATAAAACGGATAAATTTATTAAAATCCTAAAAAATATAAAGTTTAGTTAAGTACTAGAGGTTTAATTTAATAACTACTATAATATTATTATAAATAATAACGACGTTTACGAGCTCGCTATATAAAGGCCTCTTTAGAAATATAAAGAAACTTTTATTAAAAACGTGTTTAATAGCGGGGTTATTATTAATACTAATTTATTACTTTTTAAATAATTTTTAGAGAGGTAAGATATAGAGAACCTAATAAATTCCCGGGCTTTTATTTCGTTAATAGAGGTAATTATTTCGGTAAAGAATAATATCCTTTTAAATAATATTATTATTTATAATAAATAACTAGAGCTAGTAAAGATTATTAATTAATTCCTTATATTTTAGGTAGAAGAAGGCTTCGTTAATATTCTAGAAAATAAATAAATATATATATTACTTCGCGCCGATTAGGAAGATAAAGTATTTAAAATAATATATATTTACCCTATTAATAACGAGAGTCGGAAGATTATTAACGAAATCTTTAATAAACTATATATTTAGGAATAATTTGAATAGACGATATAAACTACTTTATTTAATTTCCTAGTCTTCGTTATTTAGATTATAAAATTAGATAGTATTAAGAAGGGCCGTATTATTATTAATATTCGAGATTTAACTATTATAATTATAATAAATATCTACTATTTACTTTTATAGAATAATATAATTAGCGCCGTTAAAGATTATCGTTAAATTATTATTATTAATATAACTAGTTTCTTTTATTAATAATGTATATACCTAGAGGATAAATATAAATTTACCGTTATATTATACCGCGGCCAGGAGATTTTTAATATTATAGTTATAAAATTCAAGAATTTATTTATATATATATAGTAATAAATAAACCGGATTTTATATATTTATAAAGTATTCGCCCGAGTATATATTAATAATATTATTATATTCTCTTAGATCCTCGAGGATTATATTTAGTATCTATATATAGTATTTTCTTTATTCGTTAAATTTAATATTTTAATTAACCCGAAGAAGGCGTTTATTAGTTATCTATTAATTATACTATTTAACTAGAAAGTTAACTCGTTTAAATTATTAACTTTTAAAGAAAAGTTTATAATTATTAAATAACTAGTTTTCTCTTAAATATTAATAGTATATAAAATATACCTAGGAATAACTAGTTAATTAAGAGATTATATTAAAAATTATATTACTCTAGCTAGGTCTTTATAAAATAAGAAAATTATATTATTAAATAAAATACCCCCTATAAGCGCTTAACTATAGGAATATATTAAAAAAACTAGTTTTAAATTACTTTCTTTATAGAAAATCCGTTCGTTTAAAATTATTTCAAATACTTTTCTTAAACCTTCCTTTTTATATTATTTCGACGATAAAAAAGAATTATTTATCGACTTTAATACTAGTAAGGAATTCGGTTATAAGGTTATAATTTATTATATTATAAAAAATTTAAAAGATCTTTATCCCGACTAGAAATAAATTTAATTTATTCTTTTCCTTAACCGACTCTTTAAGAATATAGAAATATACTATTAACCTACTAAAATAGAACTAGTAGGAATAATATAAATATTTATTAAAATTAAATATATAGTCGAATTCGCCCTTAAAATAGTCGTCTATATTAATTATAAAGTTATATTTAGTATAATTAAATAAATAAATATAACTATCTTATCTACGATAAAGATTAATTTATATATTATACGGGCCTTAGATTATATTTAGTATTTTCAAAATATAGAGATCCGTTATAAATTTAGTATTAAATATATAGTACTAGATATCCTATCCCGACTATAGTAGAAGAATATAGTTAAGGACTTTTTAGAAGGCGAGCTAAATATACTCTAAATATATATATATAAAGTCTATATACTAATAGAAATAGATATATAATTTAAATAAAAATTATTTTAAAGGTACTAGAATAACGACTTTTAAACTAAAATAAATTATATATATAACTATTATATAGAAACCGGCGAGGATATTATAGATTTTTCTTTTTCGAAGGGGGATAACGACTTAATATAATATACTAATAATTTAATTATTAATCGAGTATATATATTAAAGCGCCTATATATACTTTCTTTATATATTAAAACTTTATTTAATATCGTATATTCTAGTTTATATAAAGAAAGATATAAGTACTATAAAATAATAATTAAATATTAATATATATATAAACTAAAAAAAAACTAGCGGAGTATTTACGATATTATTTATAATATTAATTATTCGGTACTCCTAGGTATAAATTTTATAGAGTACTATAATCTATTCTTATACCGCCCTCTTTTTTCTATATAATTTTATTAATTTTATCCTAACCTTACCCCTTTCGTAGGAAGAATTTAATAATATTATAATTATTATATATAAATTTTCCCGAAAAGTAACCGCGATTCTAGGAAAATTAATATAGAAGGTAGAGTAATAAATAGATATATTTTTACGTCGTTTATATTTAGTAAATTAAAATATTCCGAAAATTATTTTTTTCGACCGCGATTATAAATTTATAAATACCTTATAGAAGGCTCTATTTAATAAGTTTAGAGTAAATTTAATATTTTCTACTATCTATTATCTATAAACGAATAAATTAAGCGAGTATATAAATCAAATTATTAAAATCATTATATTACGATTTTAGATTATTATTTTATAAAACTTTAAAATTTAAAAAGAGGTACTATCTTTTATAATTATATAATATAATAATATATTTTCTTAACCTATTAACTATAATTTAAATAAAGTAGTTTTTAGTTTTATCGTTAATAATATATTAAACCTAGGAAGTTAAGAGAATAATATTTTTTTAAAGAAATTAATATATATTTAAATTTTAAATATAAAATAAAGAGTATTATAATTATATTTATTATTAAATATAAAATAAAGAGTATTATAATTATATTTATTATCAAATAACGTAATTATTTAACCGAATCGGGACTAACTCCGTGTTAAAATAATTTTAATTTTAAAAATATCGCTAAACGATTTTCTTTAATAAACTAGATTTATATTAAAACTTTATTTTTCTAATATATATTTAAGGGCCCTAGTTCTTTAGTATTAATATTTTTATAATATTATATATATACGCCCTTATTTTATTAATAATATAGTTTTATTATTAATTATTTATATTATCTTTATACCTCTTTATCGCTTTACCTTATTATCGCGATTTTAATATATATTTTACGATTTTATATTAAACTTTAAAACTCTACGGGCCTACCCGTAATTAATCGATAATTTAGAATATATATTATTTACTTATTTACTTCTATATATAGACGTTATTTATATTATTATTTATAATACCCTATATAAATATATTAACGAGGGCGTTAATTTCTTTTTTTTAAAAAAGACGATTTATTACGGGGTAGACTTTAATAGGAGTTTTATTATAAATATTTATATAAACGGCGGGCTGAGCCCTACTACTAGTTTTATTAAAACTAAAGTAATACTAGGATTCTAATATATTAAAACTAAATCCTTTATAAAATAATTAATATCTTTTATATTATATATTATTATATTAACTCCGTGTCAAAATCTTAATAGGAAAATAATCTTTATATTTAAATAATAAAATTAAACTTTAAAGATTTAAAACGAGGGCTCCGAGTTTCTTATTTCTAAAAAAAACTCTAAAGTACCGAAAACTATAATATAATAGTATAATATAAATAGTATAACTACGCTCTATATACTCTTTATAGGATCTTTATATTATATTTAATAACTATTATAAAACTAGTTTTAATATAGTATAATAATATATATCTTCGTTTATATTATTTTTATATATATAGATAATTAGATTAAATAATTACTAATAACTAAATTCGCTAATAATAATATTACGGTAATAATTATAAATATACTTTTATTCTTTATAAACAAGAGTTTCTACCTACGAATAAATTTTACGAATAAATTTTAATTATAATAATTTTATTTATAATCTAACTCTCTAGCGCCTAAATATTATTAAAACGGAGTAAATAATAAAGAGAATAAAAGAAATATAATATAGAATAGACTCGCGGAACGATAATAAATTAAGCGAATAAATATTAAATTAATATTAAATTTTATAAAAAAGAAATGATTTTTTTATTTATTAAGAATATTATTATATTTAAATAATATAAAAAGCTAGATATTAAGAGAATAAAGTCTTTGAAAATATTCTCTAAAATCGGAATATTATATCGCTTAGAATTTCTAATAATTATAAAATAATATAATATCTTTTATATTAACTAGTTAAATAAAGCCGGAAATAATTCTTTATTAAAATAAGAAAAATTATATTTAATCTAGTTATAACCCTCGATAATAACGAATAAAAAAATAATATTATACTAAATTCTAAAGAAATATATAATAGATTAAAATATCGAGTTAAATAAAGAGGCTTTAATTAGGATTTTAAATAATATAATATTAATAATAATAAATTCGAGATTACGTAAATTATTATTAACGAGTATTATATTAAATATCTATAGAAACCTAGGCCTTAATATTTAAAAATATTATTATATTAAATCTATTTACTCGTATATTATCTATTAGTATATTTATAAATTTTTAAATTATTAATATTAAAAGTAGTTTTTTATAAAACTAGAGATATCGTTTATTAAAAAGAGAACAATATTACTATTATACTCGTCTTTTTATAATTTATATTTAATAAATTTTATATTATTAAACTCGATTAAATTAAATTTATTATTACTACTTTAATATTTCTAAATATTTTCGTATATATAGGACTACTATCTTTACTCTCTAGTTAGTTATTTTATTTTATTTAATATATTTATATTAATATCTCTTCTATATTAATTCTAGTAATTAATAATATTATAAAGAATTTACGCCGCGAAAAAAGAACGAAAATTAGCGGGAAAAAGTAGAATTTTTTTTTATATACTTTTTTCTTTTTTCTTTATCGTTTCTCGAAAAAAGTAAATTTCCCTTCTTTAAATTATAATATAATTAAGATATATTAAATATAAAGTTAATAGAAGTATAATTTTAAAATAATACTATATATTTTACTAGTAAACTAAATATATATAATATAAATTTATATTATTAAGTTTTCGTAGTAGATTTATAATTACTAAATTAATTAAATATATATTTTTTAACTCGAGAGAAGGCCGTTAGTATTAATTTACGAGGAGCGCGAATTTTATATAATATAAGTTAGTCTTTTATAACCCTAATACATGATTACGACTTATTACTATTCTCTACTTTCTAATTTCTCTTTTCCGTTTTCTATTTTCCTTTTTCTTTTTCCTTCTCTCTTTCGACAACACCTACCTCAGTAACGAATAAAAATCCCACACAAATTTTGCGACAGAAGCTGTATAGAATGAATTGATCAATACCTTCAAGCCAATATATCTCCTCAAAGTAAGTAATCGCGGAGTGACAGTGTTTTCAGCTTCGAAAACGCGGTCTTTTAGCTTAGTCTTAGCATCCTTATATCAAGCTAATAAACAGTACCAATCGTACCAATGGCACTGGTACATATCGAGTTTATGGCACTGGTAATAGCACTGGCAACAGTCTGGCCGTGAGCGGAATCTGCGTGCTAATCTGCGTGCTCAGCTCCATTGGCGGCGGGACTCAGCCCTATCGACGAGCCCTCTACCAGTGGATGTGATACTTACCAGGGCGAACCCACATACTCCAAAGCACAACATTCAAGAAGTCAATACAATCTATTCAGTTAACCCCCTCGCTCTCACAAATCTATTACCCACAAAGACAAAGAAGACACACAGTACGCATTCCACACTCTTCCCCAAGCAAGCAAGTAAGAAAGAAAAGTACCCAAAGCCAGCTCGCCCAAGTTCCAACTCTAACCGATCTATTACAAGTCCCGTTCTACCCCCCACTCCATTGAAATTCACCCTTCAAGTCCATCTATCCAACCCAACACCACAAAAGCGAGACCTAACAGAATACTACAACCCCCACCTAGTCTTTACCTCCTCCCGAACCACTTCCTTCTCCTCACCCCATACCCTCCCCAAGTACTCTACATCCGCTATCCACGTCAGCGCGATCCCAGGATACTTATACGGGACCGCCTCTCTCCCCTCTTCGAAAGCTTGCACCATACTCCCACTATCCGCATCCACATCCGTATCCGCCTCCGCAAGCCTCTTAAGCAAAGTCTCCGCCCTACCGCGCAGAATTCGAGAGGAGGAGAAAAATGCCCGCAAATCCGTCAAGTGCTTTCTCTCTGCTTCCAGCGCGCTCTGGGCCTTGGACACACACGCCGCCTTGCGTTTCTTCAGGACCATCTTTACTGCAGAATCAGGATCCACGGGTGCTTTGCTCGTCATAGCTCGCAGGAAAGCCAGCATTGTCGGTGTAGTAGCAGGACCCACCACTGCTGCGCTCGCCACAGTTCGCAGTGTAGCCTCCGCGCGCGCTTCCATGGCAGTGATTCTACCGCTAATGAAATCCACGCGGCTCCTCCAAGATGTGAGGATGGGTTTGCACGTCTGAAGAATGTGTGGGATACTGCCGCGCGTCGGGGGAAAGCTGGACTCTGGGAGAACGACCGGGTTGAGATTGATGGAGCCTACGACCCAGAGGCCGTCCCAGAAGGGGAAAGAGAGGCGGGTGTCAGGGCCTTTATATTTGGCCAGGCTTGCGTTGCAGCGAGACATGTGTCGGGAGGAGATAGATTGCGTGAGGAGGGTCTCGACTGCTATCATAACTCGTCGGCTTTCTGCTTTGCTGGCCATAAGGTCCTTGTGTAGGTCTTCAAAAGCTTTTGTGACATTCTCAAATTCATCGATGCCTGGATTACTGTTCGCTCGTGATTCGTTGTGTACGACGTTGGTTTGGTACTGCAAGACGAGAAGCTCGGTATCGACTTCGTGGAGAACGCTTTCGCGGCTGAGCAGGCTGTAAAAAAGGCTTTGCGGAGTAGGCGGAGGGGGGAATTCCGAAGGTAAGGGAGTGATTGATGAGTGATAGTAGGAGGAGAAGCAGGCGCCGATTAATACACTCGAGGAGATGAGAAGGAGGAGGCCTATACCGAGGGCTCGCTTCTGCCGTGTATATTAGCTTGAATGAAAACGTGGTTATTAGGATATGATACTCACTCTTGACATAACACCGACTCCTTTCAACTTTCGGACCTCGTTCTCCCGAAGAGACTTCCACTCAATCAAGATCGAGAGCACCGCCTGCTTGAACTGAATGATTATAGTATCACTAGTAGGTATAGCGCTACCTTTTTCACCGTTAGTCCGAGCTTCGCTATTGCTGGTAGAAGAACTTGGGTCATTCTTGGGGTTTTCATTGCCTAGAAGATTCCTTATAAGCGTGATATACCGAAAGCGGAAAGTGACAAAGACACTTTCAACCCTAATGCGGCATATCATGAAGAATATAGCAACAAAGGAATAGGTCCAATCACGGTGAATACTCACTTGTCGTTGGTGCAAGGTTGTTGAGTAGCTCGTTAGCTATGTGCTCTTTACTCATATCTGTCTCGCGCGTGTCAACTTCGCCATTGCTGGTAGGAGAGTCTCTGCCGCTTGTGGTGCTTCCGTTGCCTAGAAGGTTCCTTGTAAGCCGGATATACCGAAAGCGGAAAGTGACAAAGACACTTTCAACCCTAATGCGGCATATCATGAAGAATATAGCAACAAAGGAATAGGTCCAATCAGCGCGAATACTTACTTGTCGTTGGTGTATTGTTAGCGTGTAGCTGGTGTGCTATATGCTCCTTGCTCGCCACCAAACGTGCACGATATTGAGCCTCAGTCTCACTCGGCCTCCGCGGCAGCCATTTGCGAGCGTCTTCCATTAGCGTGGAAACGGGTGCTAATGGATTGCGAGTACAAAGAGGACACGAAGCTCTCAAAAGATAAGGTACTGTAATATCAGCTTAGTGACAAGGAGAGCGGATGATGATGGATTAGTAGTACTGAAATAGGGGAGCTAGCTAGGAGCCAAAGTAGATGTTATAAACGTAATCGACACAGAGACAAGAGTTCACACCAGATTTGGAAGCAGATAATGAACGTCATTGATACAGAGACAGCGGTCTCCGACCAGATTGAAAGCATTCTGAAAGGGAACAAGCGTTCGATCCCGGCTATCTCTGCGGCTCTATATCGATTGGGAGATGTAAGACGTCTGACTTCCATTTTGCAAGAGATCTTGAGGGAATACGATGTAACCTATGTGGTAGACACCAAGCTACACCGTGAGTGTCTTGCAATCTTATCCTCACAGTCCGTACCAAGATATCCGATCGTCTCAATTCAGTCAGATTCCTTCATCGCTCGTATTCCAGCTATGGCGACTGCGAAATTCGACCAAGAGTGTCCCGAGACAAACGCGATCTAGCCCTTGACGTAAAGATCAGGCAGCTATACCATCCACTTAATACTGTCGCATCCTCGCAATCTGTATCAAGGTACGTAATCGTGTCAGTTCAGATTCTTTCATCGCTCGTATCTGCAAAACCGGGATGAACAAACATCCCGAGACAATGCGATCTAGCCCCTAGAGCAAAGATCGGCCAGCTGTACTGCCCGGTTATTGCTGTCGCATCCTCGCAGTTTGTATCAGTTCAATTTCCTTTGTCGCTCGGATCTACATAACTGGGATGAACAAACATCCCGAGACAATGCGATCTAGCCCCCTGAGCAAAATTCAGGCAGCTGCGCTATTTCCCTGTTACTGGCTCGGCTTGATACTTCAGAACTAGCAATTCCATGTCCGACGTGTTTTAGTACAGCAGGGCAACGCAGCCTCCCAATCAAGGTCAACCCTCCTTTGTCGCCGCTCTCCCCTCTCCCCTCTCCCCTCTGCCCCTTCTCTCTTTCTCTTGCTCTTGCTCTTTCTCTTCATCCTGCTCTTTCCCACCACCACATTCAACGCCATCATTGATCCTACCGTTGCCATGACGTCCTCCGGCGCCGTCCCCGCCTCCTTTACGCACCACTACTGCCCGTCCTCACCCGACATCCTGACAACGCACTGCCGCTGGCCGCCAGCGCAGTCTCTCTCGATAGTGCTACAGCAAAACCCAACTGCGTGCGAGCAGCTGAAGGATGACGAGGGCATCGAAGATGCTTGTATGAAATGTCTATGTCAGGAGCACATGTTTGGTCTTGGGAAGGGAGAGGGGTCCAAGGGGTTGGGGGACAAGGACGGAAAGGCGCCGAGTTGTTCGACGGTTATAATGGTGGATCTGGTGCCTCTGGCGGTTTTGGTATGGGTGCTGGTCGCCTATAGAGAGAGGATGACGCGTTGGTGGGTGATTGTGAGCCTGGGGTTGTACGCTTTGATAGTTGGAGAAGCACTGGGGCGCTGTGAGTAGGGTCGGTCGAGGGATAGGTAGAGATGAGGTAGAGGAACTCACCTGCGGAGGGATTCAATTTGACTTCTTCGGGAGGGAAGTTCTTGTTCTTACTGTGACCTTGGCTTCGCGGTTTGGAGGATGAGCTTGCGAAAGCTTTTCCAATGGCCGCAGCGGTGCAATTAGTAGTTTATCGTTTTAAAGCCCATTCGCGCAGGTACAGAGTAAGGCGGCCCTGCTCGATGCAGACTGCGAGACTCCCACGGGTCATGATAAAGAACAGCGTCGATGAAGCCCAGATAATGCATCTGCTCCCTCTCTTATCTTTGTGTAGATATCGCTTTCTCCCAGCTCTTCTTGCAATGCGAATTGCGTATGTCTTCCTCTCGTTCTTGGTATTCCATCCTTGCCGTATCAAATCAGCTTCCCTTGACTGTTGCCGTAAAATTGAAAGGTCTTATGCTGATAGTGGTCCTGCCAGCACTGGCGCCGCTAGAGGGCGACGGAGTTTGAATACTTACAAGCCCACTTGCTCTCGTACACCAAGCGCTTGAATTCGTAATTCTCCCTCGTCTTGCAGCTAGGGTTGTAGAGGATACATCTCCTCGTCTTGTGGTTAGCGCTGGCGGCTGAACGAGTGCCGCTGAGCTCTAAGCGAGCACCGTCGAGTCAATGGTATGGTAACAGGACAGGAGGTATCTTCGAATGAGATATTCCTGGATTCGCTGGTCTTGAGGAGTAATTGGGATGATGGGAGCGGGCGTTAAGGATGAATGCCCGGAATTTCTTGGATTTATTACCCCGGCGCCTAGAATTATTCTAGAAGGGTTCACTGCCCAGACCCTGCTCTAACTCCACCATTGTAGGTTTTGATACCATATCTTCGCAGGTAAAGTTATAGGAATTACTGATTACTACAGCTTTTATACTAAAAAATTTATTCATACTAGTATAGTTCGTAAGTTATAGTGACTTGACTTTTATATCTAAGCGGCCCCTGGAGCTAGACCCCAGAGTAGGAAAATCGAAATCTCCAGGTATAGTACTCAGTCCTAATAGGCTGGCCCACTGAGCGGTTTGGCCTATTAGGTAGTGAACGACTCGGGGGTAAACCTGTCTAGGTAAAGAATGTCGAAAACTTACACGCTGGAGCTTTGTTTCAGGAAACGCCTACAGAAATACATGGTTTTGCTACGTAGCTAATGGTATATACGCCCTCGTGGTAGTACTATACCTACAAGCACACGTCTCCCAGTAGTAGTAGCGTGACGAATAGTATACCTACCATGCTTAGTAGTATGCTTCCAGGAAGTCTCCCATACTTAGTAGCGTGCCATCCGCATACTCAGCGATCTTTTTTCCATACCCAGCAGTATACCCAGCGGCGTAGTTTCTGATGCCGTCTCCTATACCCAGCTTTGCGTGTATCATACCCAGAGGTATATGTTCCACTCCTAGCAGTATGCCTCTCCTAGGCCCTTCTGGACATTGAACTTCCGAGCTATCCTTGCCTTTAATTCCAATTGTTCAATCTACCTGAGAGGAGGTAGAAACAAAGCCGTCGCTTGGGAGTCCTAGCACCGCAGTAGAAAGTAATCACCGGAGACTCTGATCCAGAGCTTCTACAGTGTGATACCGAGCTTCGACAATGCCAGCGTGTGTGCGATGGGTTTGGTATCGGTGGATGGAAGGAAACCTTTCTGCAATGATCTACACGTGTCAGCCGCCTATGTCTCCGCGTGGAGGTAAGTCACTACCCTTCATCAATAGCTTAGCGTTTTGAGAAGGTAGCTTACCTCAAGCCTTGTACCTCCAAGCACAGCGATGGTCGCTAGTATAGAATCCCCATTGCCCTTGCCCCATTGCAATTGCCCTATCGCCATTGCCCCGTTGCCATTACCCCATTACCATTGTCCCGTTGCCAGTGCCCCATTGCAATTGCCCTATCGCTATTACCCCGTTGCCATTACCCCATTACTATTGTCCCGTTGCCAGTGCCCCATTGCCATTGTCCAGTTGCCATTGGGGGGCGCCACCTCGATTGGTACGTGTCTGAGGCCAATGCTTGTAGAGCAGGAAGGACGACAACGAGGTCGGGTTATATGAAAGAGATGCGCGAAGGATTAGACTTGTCTGTTATTGCCGTCACACAGGTACTATATAAGCCGTCAGCGCCATAATAGCATTATTCTTGTCAAGATGTTGAAGCCATATTCAAGCCATCATACCTATCATTGCATGGAAAGGTAGTGCCATAGCAGATGGGAGAGAGGAGAAGACAATAGCCTCGTTGGCAATTACTGAAATAGGCCAACAGGCCCTTCTAGACCCTTTCGTGAAGTTCCTCCGGATATTATAGCGGGCTGTGGGTGACAGCCAAGTAGAAGTAAGGGGCGATGGGCAATAGCGGTGGGTAATGTGCAATATGTAATTCTCTGTAGCAGGAGTGGCTCGAGTGGCAGACTCGTAGAATAGCGATATCTTCGGTCAAACCTCGGATAATCTAATCGGTAGATCTTCGGCATCTTTCCCCGTAGCACCAATGGCACCCTCTAAGAAGCACCGAAGAAGCCAACGAGTATTCCAGTCCCTAATCTTCACTCCCAGTAATTTCGATCTACCAAAACTCTTTCAAAGGCGCTCGTCATTCATTATTACTCACGTCGAAGCCCTTGCTAGCCAAAAATTTTTTGTCAACGCCTTTATCCATTATTGCTGTTGCTACTCGTATCAGGAATCTCGATGACCTTTGCGTAGAGGCACTTGGCAACATCACATTTTGATCTAACGACCGGAACTTTGTCACGATGGATTTCCCTGCAAAACACGTCAACGCTGGGCGTCTAG
>JAABUK010004628.1_pt1 | contig 22162 bp, 28 predicted proteins | sample 5559141 | NCBI WGS metagenome assembly JAABUK01 (sample SAMN10711869, study PRJNA513367) | rock metagenome | isolation source: Antarctica rocks | place: Antarctica: Victoria Land, Pudding Butte nord | collected 2016-01-03
CCACCAGCTTGGTTTTGTTGCACACCACATACACCTGTGCTTTCAAGCCAGGATGTCTGATGAGTCACTACTGGCTCCACACCCCAGACTGTAAGTTATAAAATGAAAAAATAATGAGTAAACGTCTAGGGCCGGAGCATTAAGCAGCGTTGCACACAGGGTTCATTGATGCTGTTGTTTCGCTAGGTACAACTTTGCTTTGATGTTTCAGCGCTCCTCGACGCGTAGGAACCGCCAGGTGCTAACCGCCTCTGTTATCGTATACATATTTGCAGGTGCTTGCGTTGGCACAGGCGTAGCATTGCCTTCAGCACCACACACTTGGCTACTCCCTTGCTGCTAGGTGCTGTGCTTGCAGCCAAGCACTGGTGACGCGCAGCAGCAACAACGTTTTGTATCGTTTGAAGACTCTGATCATAGAAGTGACAGGAGCGTTTCAAGGTGCAAGTCATGTCCCATTGCTTGAAAGGTGAACCTGCCCCCAGCTAGCGTGCATTCATGATGGCTTGCATGTCGAAGATGGCCTGAGCATGTTAATGGGTCCATTTGCAAGGCAAATTTGCAGAGCATGCAAGCTTCAAAACTTTCCCAAATGCAGGAGGACGATGAACAAGGACCGGGCCTTACAAGGATCCTTAGCTGCTTGATTCAATTCTAGGTTAGTGCCTGAGCAATCAACAAAGTACAGCCTTGCACTCTTGAATTGAACAACATCACTTTGCTGCCCATTTCACTCCTTCTGCACACTGCTAGCATGTGCCTGGGCACCCAAAAATTCCAGGAGGCAGCACACATATGTTGGTGATGTGGAGTTTTGCATCTCAGACTGATTGTGCTGTAGATTTGCAAGATTGTAAATAGATTGTATAAACATGCAGGGATGCTTATTGCCGCCCAGCCTGCTTATGTGCTGTGGTCACAAGCTTGCAGCAGCAAAAGGCACATGTCCCCACAATGGTCGCTATCAAATCCTTTTGTTTGTCTGATTACCCAATGCTAATTGTTGAATGCGTTCAAGTCTCTGCTGATGTCAACAATTGTGAGTTTGTGGATGTGCAATTCACAATGATCTTGTTGAGTGACTTGCCTGACTGCAGGCGAGACTGACAGGCTGATGCGCTGCAAGTGATGATTGCAGACTCAATGGGGTTGACATACATCCAGACTGCAGAAGCTGGGCTCAAGAAACGTAGGTGTGTAACAAAGTGCAGACATGTCAAGCATTATTGACTTTGTTGAGTTTTGTGCAGCACCAGATCAGCTGCAAGCTACCATTGCATGCTGACGCCCAGTCAGGGACAAGGCATACTGCACATGGCAGCTGCATACGCTGCTGCAGCGTGCAGTGGACACATATGAGGGAGTTGGACTGTGCACGCTCGTTTCAATGCTACAAATGAGGTTGATGAGCTGCGTTTCAGTGCATGGAAGAGAACATCAAATAAATGCAATGTTGTTTGCAGATCTGAATTTATACACTTCTACAATGACGCCTGACTGAGGCAGATAGGAGCATGATGTCTTAGAAGTGGCGCAGTATTTGAATTGCAGTATTTGAATTTCTCGCAATAGATACAAACCCTTGCACACATTAGCAACAAAGTGTCTCGCAAATTTCCTCTGTTGGTGCGTGAGTATCGCAGAGAGGGTGTTGCACTGACTAAGGCATGATGCAAAGTGTAGTCGCAGCATGATGATGGCAAACCTAGACGTCTGAAAGTGACGCGAACAGCAGTACATGAGCAGGAAACAAACCGCCTGATGCTTGCTGGCAGGCTTTGGAGAACTTAGATCGTGAGCCTAATTATTAATAATATGCATATGCAGAGCTCATTGCAGACTCTGAGCTCATTGCCCTAGGCGGTGACAACAGGCTCTATAGAAAACTCGTGCGTTCCAAGCTTGACCGAGTCATGTACAGTCGAGGCAAGCGAAGATTTCCTGACTTGCTAGACACCTGTTTCCCAGATGACAAAAAACAAAATAAATATCACACAGTGCAACAGAGCCGGCTGCTGCAAGGGAAATGTCAAGCTTGCTGCATCCATTGCAAAGACAGCATGAGCAGTTTGCAACTACCAGTGCCACTGGTCCTATCCCTGAAGCCCAGGAAGCTGCCAGAGCATGGACGTTGATGCAGCATCAATGTTGCAGCATCAATATTAATATTGTTCAACATTGAACAATGTCTTTGGCTGATGGCACTGCAGTGTGTTCACACAATGTTTGCAACATGTTCACGCTTCCATATAGAGTAAGCTACCCGTGCAGTGTAGTCAAGTACAGAAACACTTGGCTGACCTAGACTGCACTGCTTGATGCATCATGTCACCATGAGGGGAGCAGGCAGACTCGACTTGATGCAGCTGACTGCGAATTACGTGTCAACATCCTGCACTCCCAGTTTGCATCAGGTGCTCAACTCTGCAGGACTCTTTTGCAATTGGCAGCCATGGTCCGTGACTGAATTTACAACTCTCCTTTGTGTTGCAGTTCCCCTTCAGAAAGTGTTGACAAGGATTGATGATAACAGCATGGGTGTATCTCCCTGCAATGACAGAAGAAGCATCAATTGTGAGTCCTGCCATGTCTTGTTTCACTATCTCACATGACATACCACGGGGCAACCGCCTGAAGACAATGCTGGGCCTGAGGGTATCATTTCAGCCGTCTAACTGGTTGCCAAGTATGTGCGCATGCATGCAAGCCCGCAGATACTTATCAGCCAGCAAATTCACTTAGCAGGCAGTGATACTTAGCAGCCAGTTAACTTACTTAGCAGCAGGTGCAATAGGGTATCAAATGATACCCTCTTGCACTTTGTTCAGTATCCTGAAACACCCACAAACATTAGATACATCAATCCAAGCCTGTCACTTCATGAATACACAGGTCCATGAGACCCTTCTGGTAACATGCCATGTAACATCAATCAAGCAGAAGGCACAAACAGTAAGACTGCAAGTCTAGCATCTTCTGGCAAAAGCAAATGAAGCGAGCTGTCATCTATGCAAGGCTTTCATGTGTGCTCACCCTCTTGAAATATCTATGAGTTGTTGCAGGGTGCAGGCCTGAGCGCCTTCCTTGCAACAACTCGTAGATTTTTCAACAAGAGGGTGTGTACCTCTGTAGGGTGTCTTTGTTCAACTATATGGCACATGACATACCATGGAGCATGCGCCTGAAGACCATGCTGGGCCTAAGGGTATCATTTTAGCTGTCCAACTGGCTGCTAAATACGAGCAGGCTTGCACAGGCCTGCACATACTTAGCAGCCAGTTGGACAGCTGAAATGATACCCTCTTGCACCTTGTTCAGAATTACCTTGAAACAACAACAATCCTTAGATACATCAGTCAATTTATAGAGACACAGGTCCAAGAGAGCCTATCAGTAAAATGCCACGTAACATATAGTTATATAAATCAAGCAGAAGGCACAAACAGTAAGGCTGCAAGTCTAGCATCTTCTGGCAAAAGCGAATGAAGCGAGCTGTCATCTGTGCAAGGCTTTGATGTGCGCTCCACCCCTTGAAATATCTATGAGTTGTTGCAGGGTGCATGCCTTCCCTGCAACAACTCGTACATTTTTCAGCAAGAGGGTGTGTACTTCTGTAGGGTGTCGTTGTTCAACTATACGGCACATGACATACCATGGAGCATGCGCCTGAAGACCACGCTGGGCCTGAGGGTATCATTTTAGCTGTCCAATTGGCTGCTAAGTATGAGCAGGCTTGCACAGACCTGCACATACTTAGCAGCCAATTGGACAGCTGAAATGATACCCTCTTGCACCTTGTTCAAAATTACCTTGAAACAACAACCATCCTTAGATACATCAGTCAATTTATGAAAACACAGGTCCAAGAGAACCTACCAGTAAAATGCCACGTAACATAAATCAAGCAGAAGGCACAAACCGTAAGGCTGCAAGTCTAGCATCTTCTGGCAAAAGCGAATGAAAAAGCGAGCTGTCATTTGTGCAAGGCTTTGGTGCGCACTCACCCTCTGGTTGGAACATCTATGGTGTGTTGCAGGGTGAAGGCCCCAACAACTCGTAGATTTTTCAACAAGAGGGTGTAAACCTCTGTAGGGCTGGCATCTCGAATGGAGGACAAGGACATCAGCCCAGTGATCTGAACCTATGCAAAGGAAACTTTACATGAGCAGCATTGCTTGTGGACTCTATTGTGACAGATCTGCACGGCTCATACCAGCAAGCAGCAGAGTGATGTGCACAAGCTTCATTCTGCCATTCAAAGTGCAAGCTGAAGCATGCTGACTAGGAAAGCATGGCATCTGCAACGAGTTGCAGATTGCCGCAAGCCAGCAGTAACATCTTGCAGGTGAATGTGTCACATAAAGATGCAGGCGTTGAGGTTGTCAAGTGACAAGGCGCACGAGGACAACTTGCCTTGGGAGCTGCGGCCTAGGTCACTGAAGGCTCACCACCAGTGTCTGAATAAGCGCCGTGTGTACAACATGCGGGCGACTATAGGGTGGAGATCTGCAGCTACAGGCAATCAATTAGTGGCATGCGGGGGCCTGTTGGTGTTTGAGCTGGCATACAGTAACATATAGGCTTTGCAAATACATTTCAGCACATGCTACCTTGTTACTGGTCCTGCAGTACCAGCCCAATATTGACTGTCCAATGGAATAACCACCTGATACTGAAGCCTTTGCCAGTGAATATGGCTATACCTGCTTTCGGCCTCTGCTCCATCTTGTTTGTGGTCACAGTCGGTCCACTTGTGAACAGACATGCTGTGTCAACACCCTGAATGTGCCATGCTGGAGAGCCCCTCAGTCTATAGCATAGCATGGTGACTGGCCGATTACTTTGGCATGCGCATGACAAGCAGGGCTATGAAGTGCATCAACACCATCCACACACGCTACAGTCCATATTCATCCTAATGTGGGCCTCTTATGTTATGCAGCCTGCTGATACAGAGGAATCAATGATGATGAGAACTGGAATCTTTTTGGCAACAGCATCCCCAGAAAGCTATCAGGAAGATTCCAATTCCCATCATCATTGATGAGCAGGCTGCATGACATAAGAGGCCCACATCAGCATGAATATGGACCGTAGCGTGCGTGGATGGTGCTGATGCATTTCACAGCCCTGCTTGTCATGCGCATGCCAATGTTATCGGCCAGTTACCCGGGAAATCTCATGACATCATACAGCTCAATGCACTGGAGTGGCACCCAGCAACTTACTGGCCAGGGTCATCAAACAGAGGGAGCAGAACTCTACTGCCTTCTGCTCGATGATATATATAGACAGGCTGCTCAGCATGGTGTTCAACGGTCGCCTTTTCTTTTCTTGTTGTGTTGCTGACCCGTGCTCTGCAATCACACGCACAGCTCAGGTTGCATGTGCTTACAAGCAGTGCAAGCTTGTGCCAGACAGTGAGCAAGCTGATGCCATTGATGTGCTGAGACACGCGACGTGCTGCGAGCAGCGTCGGGGGCTTGAGTATACTGCATCGGTGTCTGTCTAGAATGAATTGTGCGGATCGACAGTAACGAAGTTGCAGTAGAATCCTAAGTTTTGCCTGAACACGCGATGTAAAAAACAGTAAAGGCTGATGCCAATCACACAAGGGGAACTGTGACTTCTCGCAACCTTCCTCTGCTAAAGCGTGCTGCGTCCAATGTACGCAAAAGTGCTGACAAACAGCCCGAGCTATGTACAAGGCTGCAATCAAAATAACATTGTGCGATTTGCAGTTAGCTGCGGGCGCAAAGGCAACAAGTTGTTACTAGCAATCTCACCTTCAGCAACGCTTGCTCGACGTTCAGCACAACTGGCTTGGCATGGAGTGCAACTGACAAGAAAGTACAGAAGTGATTGACATGGAGTCTTGCTTCTGATTGACCCTCAGCGCACCTGTCGCCAACAGAAGCTGCCGATCAAGTCTGTGTTACTGCAAATCAAGTAAAGGCAGAAATCAGCCAGCAGCGTCTTGCACACCTGTCCACGGACATGTCGAGGTTTATAGCTTGACACTCACGAGTGCTTGGTCACCTCATACTCGGCTGCGCTCCTTACGAAAGTTCCCTGAAGCGTCGGCGTACATTTGCTGCCTAAAATCAATGGGGGGGCAATGTCGCATTATTTTGGCGTTTAATCCGAATGCTCTCTGCCCTGCTCTGCCACTGCAAATTCGCCAGCACGGAACTGGTCGCCGCAAAGCCATGCAATCACACTCAATTGCCTTCGGGTAACATGTGGAAAGGTTCGAGAGGTGTCTGAGCATGGTTTTGTCCGTTTATGCGATCTCTGACCATAGCCGGTGTTGCAAATGTGGAGCGGGTTTTCGGCTCATTAGCCACAAGAAAGCGATCTCGCTGGAGAAGAAGTTGCAAGCAACACGTCTGAGACTGTTGACGTGTCCTCGGGCCACACATTGCCACAGCAACTGTCTAAGAGCAATATTCAGGGCAGTGCAGCAGCAGGCTTCAGCCAAACCCCAGACCAGGTCGAGTATTTGACATATTTGTCCATGCAGGCGTGATTTAACTTGCTGCTGCCAGCATGCATACCTACCTATTATGTGCGCGCAGAAACTTCTCTATCGCTGCCTTTGAACATCAAAAGAAATCAGGGCAAGGAGAACAATGACCAGTCTGGTGCAGGCAAGGATTGTTGTTGCTGCTGACAATCAGTCTGTTGGTCACTATCATATGATGAATTGCTGCCTGCAGTCTTGCTCACTAGGCAAGACTTACCTGCTGACATGTCACTAAGCACTTCAACGCCTATCACCGAAAACCCTGAACAGTTGCACTCCACGACGTCCAAGCCACAGTCAGCCTGCTGACAGCTTCCCCCACCCTGTTCTCCACTCTGCACCAAGTACAACGCTTGCATGCACAGCTGCTCATTGTCATAGTGGCACTGACACAGTCTCCGCTGCTGCTACACCCTTTGCTGCACCATCATCATCAGCTATGGTACCCACCATCGCTACAGCAGCTGGCCATCAGGATCGTGTGAACTACAGCAAGATGCCACGCGACCAGCTAGAAGAGGTGGCAAGGGACCTGAAACGAGACAAAAAGGCAGCCAGTTGCAAGCTTGAGACTTTGCAGTAGCACCTCAGGCAGCTGCAGCTACTGCTACCATCGGTGACCAGGTGCAGAACAGCACACAGGAAGCCTTTACTGCCTCAGCATCAGCAGCTGCTCTGAAACAGGAGCAAGCTGCTAGGCAGGAACTACAGCAGCAACTGCAGGAAACGCAGTTAGAGCTAACTGCTTTACAGAATCAGGTTCAAGGCAGCATGGAGGTTGCTGCCGCTGATGCTGCGTTTGCTGCTGCTGGGCACCCAGATGTGCTGTTCGACCTTGCCAAGGCTGTACTCAAGGGCAATCTGAAGCCCAACTCCCGGATTGCTCAGCGGCTCGCCACAACTGGAACCAATCTCTGCAGGGACAGCACCAAAGCATGTTGCTTCTCTGAAGCAGAGCACCGTTTCTTCAGTTTAATACGCAAGATCTCACGGCAGGCTGTAGAGCTGTGGCGTGGACCTATGCGTGCTGAGAGTACACCTGAAGACTTCAGCGTCTTAACTGCGTTGTTCAATGATGTTGTGCCCGGTAGGCAGGCCACCCAGAAGTGGGATGCAAAGAATGCTCAAAATAAGCATTTTTAGAGCACTGGCTTCAACATCCAGCTGGTTACTGACTTAGCAAAGGAGCTGACATAACAATCTGATCTACCTCAGCCTCATGAGGGGTGCTTGACTTGGGACGCCACCGATGTGGCTCCAAATGTGGAGGTTGGCAGAGCTGAACAGCAGCATTTGCGACAAGGGTACCCCACAGCAGCTGCAGCACCATCTTAGACGCTTGGAATTGCGGAGGTCTATCAAGCATGAGTCTTCCCAAGTCTTCTATGCCATGCAATCAAAGCGGAGCAGGCAGTACTCACACCACGCATTGGCAGCTGTTAACGATGATTGGTATGATGATGGTTGGCAGTCAGAAGGCACCAATAAGCGACAGTGCAAGGAACAAAAGGTTGCGGACAAGAAAGCCAAAGGAGGAGAGATCAGTGTCAGGAATGACCTCACAAGCCTGTGTGCGCGACTTCAATTGAGTTGTGGCTATCACCAGGCTAGCATGTGCAACATGGAGTGACAATAGGTCTGTAATGCCAACAGCACATAAACAAAGGCCTACCTGAAACTTTTGACACATTCTTGAGTAAGGCAGCAGCAGCAGCAAAAGCTAGCATAGCAGGAGCATGGCCTGCAGTCAGCCCTGCTGCTCCATGAGCACATCACCTGGCACTGTCTTGTCACATCCTGAACACTTGGCACAGGCTGTCTTCCCCAGACATGAGCTGCAACCTCAGTCCAGGTGCGCTTGTGTAAACATCAGCATATGACTGTGGCGCTTCAAGGTGATTGGCAGACGTTGAACCTGCATCCTTTGCCAGCACAGCTGTACAGCAGGGGATATTGCCAGCGATGGCAGAGCTGACAAGCAATGGGCAACTAAGTTGGGTGTGCTGCAAATGCTGTACCTGACCTGTTGCCGTATATCTTTCCTGACCAGCTGGGGCTGTTCATGATTGACAAAGCCTGCAGCTTGGCGCTTGCTTGGCAACTTTGTCTTGGTGCATTTTGCGCGTAGGTCATCAAGCCTGTCAAACGCCTTCAGGTAAAATCATAGCTTTGTTTCGACGTGGTTTTCAGATCCAGAAGACTGTATCATGCTGACAAGCGTCTTGCGACTTGCCACTTCATTGTGACTTCCTTTGATGTGTTGGATGGTCTTGTCAGGGTGCTAGGTCACCACCTTCAGGACGGGTCAATTGCCTGCAGTGATTGCCAAAGTGCTGCTGTATACATGCTTTGTTACTTTGCTGAGAGGGTCTGTTTTCAGAACTGCGCAAGTTTCTGGATCAACAGAAGGCATTACTACAGTAACTGTCTAGGGAGACAAAAACTTGTAAGCGCTATCTGCATGGTACACACTAAGGCTAGTTCATGCAATCAGACGGAGTTTACAGAGTAAAGCTTGCAGCAACAAACAACTTTTGATTAAAGATTCAATTCAAGCAATAAGTTTTGCAAATTCTGTGATTTACAGTTCAAATAATTTAAATTGCTTTGATACATGTGTGTGCTTTCTGAGAATTATTGCCTGAATTTCATGGCTGATGCATGCAGAATGTAACACAGAATTTCTGGTCAGCAAGGTGCCGCTCATCAGGACAATGGACAAGAGCAGATGGCACTGCTAGCTGATCACATACCAACACATCCCTAAGCAGCTTTTGCACCAGCGTTGCTATTTGGACAGGCATTCGCGACCAGGCAGTGACATTTTGCTTGGACAAGCCTGGGCATGTTTGCATCAAGTCCAGCAGGCTGCATTGTACTACATGTGAGAGCTGCTTTTGTGGTCTGAGCAGTTTGGCAAGCCCAGCAGCTGTCTTGCTGCATCATGCGCTTCAACATGCGCTGCAACATTGACAGCAGGATACGATGTATCAGATTGGATGTGTTGCATTTGCTCCAGCCCCGTAAACGCATTTGCCTGGCTACTGACATGTATGACACAATTGGAAGAAATGCAAACTTGCTGAGACTTTGCTACAAGATATAACATTAGCAGCTGCTGTGTCCAGCTCTTTTGACGCTGCTCTTTTCTTTGGGAGCCTAGCAGGCAGGCTCTCGCAAACTTGCGTAGATCGAGCAGAGAACTCGTCTTGACGTCTGCTTGCACTTGTCGATACCAAGCAGCGGTTGATCTAGTATATCTTTAACTACCTGTTTGACTCCTCTGCACAGGACCCTCCGACCGTGGTATGCCAGTGATACCGGACAATCTTGACGAACATGTCAGTTTGATCTCAGCCTTGTGGCCTGCAATACGTCCGAAATCATGTGTTTTGATAGCGAACGTTGAATTCTGTGTTAGGCACACATGTATGCTTCTCTTCCACCCAGTAGCTTTCTGAAGACAGCATCCAGCTCAAGAAGAGCTCACACGGTTTCTTTGCTGACTGCAGACCATACAGCAGTACTCAAAGGCTTTAGCACTGGGGCAGAAAGCCGGAGAAACACCAGGCAGGCAGGCAACGCCTCTGCCCCACATTTTTGGCTCAGCAGAATATATCCAAGACCCAGATGCTGGTTTGGGGTTGCTTCAACCCCAGCAGGAGTTCTCTGCCTCTGCTGTTATGGAAGATGGGTTGCGCAACATTCTAGGCACAGACACAATCACAGGCACAACAGTTGCAAGCCCCTCAAGACCAGTCCAAGAAGACATCACTGCCAGCAGCATACATGAGACATCAGAAATGGCACACCAGCCACAGAGCTTCAAAGCAATGCTAGAAGCAGCACTGAAGGGTGACTTTGCAGCTGCATCTGGCCCTAAAGCCCATTCTGAGGCCGCTGATGCGAGTCAGTATCAAAGCTCAGTGCATCAAGGCAGCCATTCTGGGAGAGCCGAGAGAGACAGTGAGAATGTGGGCTCATCTGATAACAGGCAGCAAAGTGGCGATGGCGCTGGAACAGCAGAGCTTCCTCATGTCCTTGCATGGCTTGAAAAGGGCCGCAGCCTCTTTGATGAAGACGAATAGTTGTACAGTCAGCTTCTGTTTACCTGGAGGTTGGGCGCAGATTGCTTGGCAACAGGAGAGAAATCACCTGTACAGCAACAATGGGAACCTCAAAAGCCTAGCAGCTGCTCTAGCAGCAGGCTCAGCTGCCCATGACAACTTTCTTTGACTGAAATCAAGCACAAACAAATTGCCTGGGAGCAACTTGACGCTTGTCAGGAATTGGGCTTTAATCATCTGCGTCAATACTGATGAACAAGGAATGAAACACCGACATCTAGCACACGGTCACCAGCTAACCATCACGCAAAGCTTAGCCAAGCTTTATAGCCAAGATGCATAGGTAGTGCAGATGTGGATGCATGAGACAGAGACTCTCAAAATGGTAGTGTTTTAACGATCTATGCTAGCAGAGCTGTAGTGCTCAGCAGTGACTGTAGATGTGCCTGCGTGAGCATATATGACACATGATGCCATTGATTGCCAAGAAATCGGGACGAACCCATGGTGGGATTCGGGTCAAATCATTGATTGGTTCAGGTATTGATGTGCTAAGTGCACATAATTTGCGTATGCAACTTTGGTGCGTAACATGGGTGGCAAGAGTCACAGGATCCGAGGCAGTTCACGGTAGCTGTTGAGCTACAGGCAAGCGCCAAATCCAAACACCAACAGCGAACAATTTGCTTAGGTACAGCAAATTTCGGTGGTAACATGATGTAAGGAATGCAAAAGCGGGCAAGGCTTTCATTCACTGAAGAGTCAACACACACATGTATCAACAAAGCACAAATTGACAAGAAACTCACAAGACTCCGCTCAAGCACATAGCATACAGAAAAGGTCGACATCTCATATCGCTCATATGGCAGTGCCAGGCTATCAATCATCAAGCAATATGCTGATCATGCAGCCAAAACAAGTTCTGCTGTTCATTTGACAATCTGCCTCAACTCCCAGTCACCCTCTCCATCTAACAATCGCAACTCAGCATCATGGTACTTCACCAGTGCCAGCCGCTGAGTGATGGTGACTAGAGTGATGCCAAGCTGTGCTGCATACTGGTACAGGTGCTCTTCTACGTCTACACTGGTGGCATTGGTGCACTCATCAAGAACACCAAACTTGGGTTTGTGGAAAAACAACCTGGCCATGCCAATGCGCTGCTGCTCCCCTGCAAGCCACATGGCACAACTATTCAGTTGTCCATGCAACCCATTGCACTGCATGTGCTGCAACATGCTCACGCCAACACACAGACCTCAAGCAATGCAGTACACTTGAAGAACACCATCCTTTGTACACTCCGCTGCTTCTTTGGCAAGGAGTACACCTTTTTTTGCAAGGAGGACAGCTACACTAGAGTGGTACCTAGAGACAGAGTCTCGCCCCATTCAGTATTGGCATCCCAGCCACCTTCCCTGGTGACCAGGTACGACAGCCTCACTGCTTCCATCAGCTCATCCAGGCGCTGCTCCAGGGCCTTGCGGCTGGCCTCTGTCAGCTCCTCACCCAGCCCCTCCTTGGCCACAGCGTCAGCAGTGCTCAAAGGGTAGATCACCTGAAAGGCAAATGGAATCATCATGAAAGGCAACTGTTGAAGCTTGAAAGGCAGCGGTGGGACTCAAGGTGACCTTACACAGCTGCAGTGTATACGGCCTTCACATGTGGTAACATGATGCTGTTTCTTGCAAAGAGCTGTTGCAGCGCTGATGTACTTTGCTAGAAAGCAGAAGGGGACAAGTGCAGACCAAGACAGCACTGACAAGCAGCAACCACACAGCTGTGCGTGCTACGCTTCATCCATGCTGCAGACTGTCTTGCAGCTTGTGCAACTCACAGGCTTTGACAGCTTTACAGAGCAAATCGGCTGCAATTCAACTGTATCGTACGCTGCAGACAGCAAGAAATTACATCATGATTCTGCCTGCAGATGGTGCACCCAAAACAGCAAGGCCTCACCTGTTCCCGTAGGGTTCCAATGGTCGTGTAGGGCTTCTGGGGCACATAGAAAATGTCCGACGACAGAAGTGCCCCAGAGTTGCCCCCAGGTTTCCTGATCTGGCCATCTGTCAAGGGCCACAGCCCTCCCAGGAGCCTAAACAGGCTGCTCTTACCAGATCCATTAGGGCCTGTCACCAGAATGCTGCTGCCAGGCGACACCTGCGCACAATGTCAGCATGCTTCACTGCAGCCGGCTGTTCAATGTCCACATGGGACCAGGTTGCCATTGCTGATGAACAGAACCATGTGGCTGGGTTGCAGTCAGTGCCGACTTGCACATCAATTCAGTGATCATCATTGGCAGCATCACTGCTAGCATCATGCAATGCATGCAGCAGAGAGGGAAGAGAGAGGGGGGAGGGGACAGAGGGAAGAGATGAGGGGGTGGCAGGAGGGAGAAAAGTGGGGCAACAAAGGAAGGGAATCTGGGCAGAAAAGAAGAAAGTGATTTACCTGGAAGGTGAGTTCCCTGGCAAGCACTTTGCCGGAGGGAGCGATGACAGTGACCTTGTCAAACTGAATGCCCTGGGAGGGGGAGGTGGGGGAGCGGGGGGAGGTGGGGGTGCGCTTCAGGCTGCCACACCGCTGCAGCCGCTCTGACTTGCTCATCACCTCCAGCATCTCCGACACCCTGCATCACATGCCACACCCCTCGCTTCACACATCATGTCCTGTTCACACTGTGTCAATTAGGCCAGTGCATCACAGGTCGCTCTTCTTGCGTGGGACCCAGCTGCTGTTCTCAGCTGCGCCTTCACAGATTGTCAGCCTGGTCAAAGGCAACACCTTACTTGCACTTGCATGGCTGTGTTGCCTGTGTACAGGCCAGGCCAGACAGCCAGGGCTATGCGCTTCATGGCAGTCAAGCAGACAGCAGATCTGAAGAAGGGCCATGACCACTGGTAGGACTTGGCTGCACCACATACCAGATGCTCTGGACACAAGCAAGCTGCAAGCTTGGCATGGCAGCAGACAATGCAGTGGGTGGTGAGTGTGAGGGTGGGGTACCTGGTGACTCCACCAGACAGCTCAGCAAAGCGCTTGTTCAGGGCCAGCAGTTCCCCAAAGGCTGTGAAGCAGTTGCTCACCACCGACGCCAGGTAGCGCATGTTGTGCACCAGCAGACCCTGCATGTTTGCCACACCTTACTGTAAGTGTACTGCACAGTACTTGTAAGATAGTGTAAGTGCACGATAGTATCTTAATGGACGCGTACCATAGCAAAGGTGTACTGCATGTGCATGCCCATTAGTTCGTGTTGCTGTTGTCAAATGCACGCAGGGTACAACCTTGCTGATCTGACGCTCAACTCTGATATCAAGAGCTGAACTTGTTGCTACTGACAGCCGCTGCATGCTGTGTGACATATGTGGCTCATCCTTAACTCCATGCTATTCGCAAGAGCCAAGGGAGGTCTGGACTTTTGCACAGGCCACACCTGAGCAACAGGGTCGTTGGCAACCTCGCCCTGGTCCACAGCATACATCAGGGTCAGCACCCAGGTCACGTTGAAGGGCAGCTGCTTGGTGAAGAAGTCGTCAGCCACCGAGTGCAGCCACTTGATGTTGGCCACATGCAGCAGGTGGTGGGTGAGGCGGTCAAAGTAGGCAGCAACGGTGCGGCCCTCCCGGGGACCGCCACCAAAGAAGGCAATGGACTCCGCATGTGTGCGTAGCCTTGTGTGCACATTCCTGCAGGGTGAAAGGAAGCTTGCAAATGTGAGCAGCCAACGTGAAGTTGGACAGCAAGCTATGAACGGCTGTTGACAGTTGTGAACCAGAGAGTAAATGTGTAGGAACACTCTGCTGAGTGCATATGCAGTCACGTGAGCTGCTGATCGCATCCAAAGTCTGAATGCAACCATGTGTGCACATTCCTGGTGACCACGGGGATCATGTCTGCACCCAGATACATCCTGAATATCAAGGATGTCAAGAAGGATGCTGCTGCTGGCGCTGCTGCTTTTGCACCTGTCATTTCTGCCCGAGAATACAGCGAGTGCAAAGCAAACAATAGTCAGGACAGCAAGGATGCAGGCGACCCACCTGAATGCTCCTTCCAGCCTGTACTCGGTGTTGGCCAGCAAGCCAAAGTCTGGGGTGACCAGCTTGAGGCAGGCAAAGCCCAGCAGGCTGTACAGGTACAGGAAAGCCATGCCGCGGCGGCCTGTGAGACGCCACAGCTGCCAGCTGAACCAGGTGATGTCCACCACTGGCTTCACCTGCCACAGCACGTACATCAAGTCAGATGCGCTGCTCATTTGCAAACCACTGCGCATCTGATCATGATGCGGGTGGGATTTGTGCAGGTTTTGACGAAGGATGTTGCACTGGGGCGCTAACTAGAACGTACAGAAACCCCCTAGGCAAAGATAGGCTTTGCCTATGGAGGTTCTGTATGTTCTAAATAGCGCCTCAGTGCAACATCCTCCGTCAAAATCTGCGATGTTGGAGAGATGTGCACTGCATGGTTTTGCCATGCTGTCATGCTGATTGACAGTGAACCTGATGAGGAAAGGTGCACCATAATGGTCCTGAATGATGCAGTGGGTAGCATCGTTGCCACCAGAGCAACTGTTGTCACGGCAACAGCTTTTCAGACTCCTCTGCCATGCATGTAATATGTGTGCCTCAGCAGAAGCAGCTACATAAGTGAACAGCTAGGTCCTCTGTCACAGCCTGCTTGACATGCATGCTTCCCCAGAGCCTGACAGGGTGGGAGAGAGCAGCAAAGACAGCAAAGCCAGGTGAAGCAAACAGGTAAGATGTGGTATGAGGCACGGACCATGGTGGGGATGAGCTCTGCCAGATCTGTGCAGAGGCGGTCCACATCCCGGGTCAGCCTCTGGTCCACATCCTGCATCCCTGCACACCATCACCCCACAATGTCACCACCCACCCCTTGCAGCCTCCAAGTGGAAAGCAGCGCAGTTCACAGGGTGTGCTTAGTCAGCATCATCAACAAACAGTCACAGAGAAGAGAGCATTGCATGGCATGATGCAGTTCAAGGTGCCAGGAGTCAAGCACAGCATAGAGGACCTTGTCTGCACTGCACAAAAGCAACCAGGTACAGCATAGCTTCACACAGCACATCACAGCATAGTAGGCCGTAACGCAGCAAGGTGGGGCACAACACGACATGGCACAGCACAGCATAGCATAGCATGGTGCAGCACAGCACAGCACAGCACAGCTTGGCACAACATGGCTGGGCACAGCTTGGCATGTGACAGCAGAGCAGGCTGACCTGCCAGCTGGGAGGTGGTGTAGAAGGTGTTGCCCTTGAAGTAGCGTGCATGGGCAGCAGTGGTGAGGCGGCGCCGCCAGGTCATGGCCAGCGCATCTGCCACCTGCCTCAGGCTGGGAGCCAGCACCGCCGAGGCAGCTGACTGCAGCACTGAGATGCTGATCAGGCGAATGAATCCGGGGCGGTCCTGGCGGATGACCAGCTGCACTGTGCGCCCATTCAGGCTGGCTATCCTGTCCTGCAAGATTGACAAGGGGCAGAAGTTGGAAAGCATAGTGGAGCAGAGAGACTAAAGCCAAATTCCATGATGCTGCATGGCAGTTTGACACAGTATGATTATGACGTCTGCAGAGCAGCAGACTTGATGGGAGTCATACTCACTGCTTGCATGCACTGCTGAGATTGTACTCCTCAAGCTGCACTGCTGAGATTGCGAGGCAGCTCAATTCACAATATGTAACACATGTACTGGAAGACAGAAAAGTGTGCAAGCATTTCAAAAGCATGCTCTGGTGCTACTGTCAAAAAGCATTCTATGGCAATCTGCATTGGCTGACCTTGATGCAACAGAGGGTATTGCAGCTTTGGTTGTACACTGGTGGTTAGCATAGGCAAGCGGACTCACCTGCAAAAGCGTCCTGAGCAATATGACAACCCCAATGGTGCCCACTTGCATCAGCTGCTGCTGCGTCTTCTTGCCTGCCAGCTCCTGAGCCACGCTGGACCACCGCTGCCAGGTGGTCACCAGATGACTGGGCTTCAGGCTGGCCTTGGGAGGTAGCACGATGTCCTGCCTCTGGGGGTCAGCAGGAGGTGCCCGGGCTATCACCTCTTCCCTCACTGCTGATGACTCACGCAGAAGACCCTCCAGATTGGCACTGCTAGCGCTGCTGGCACTACGCCTCATCATGGCCTGTACCATGCACACTAGTTTACTACAGCTCACTGTCACATAGTATGCACATCTGCAGATGGTAGCCAAGGGATGTCTGCCGCTTGCTCACAAGCCAAGGGATAAGGCTGTAGGCCCAAGCAAAGGAAAGCCTTACATTGCTGCTGGCTTTGCTGGCAGTTTCCTTCACTCTAGCCTTGTAATGCTGTGCACAAGCAGATCAACACACACTGTGCTGGAAAATATTGCCCTACAGGTGAGCCATCGTGAAGAAGCTGTCACCGAGCCTGTACACATGATGCAAATGCAAGCAGAAGCCTACCCTCATGCCCTGCAGGACTGCTGCAGCGTCCTTGGTGCGGGCCTTGTTGGCAGTGCCCTGCCCTCCGCTCCTCTGTACACCCCCATTGCCCACGACTGCCTCCCCCTCTTCAGGAATGGTTTCTTCTGTGAAGCTGCCAGTGGCCCCCTCATGGATGGACCAGCCCCCTTCGCCGTCAAGGGCCAGCACCAGGTCGTGAAAGGCAACAAGGGCAGGGCGGTGGCTGATGGTGATGCAGGTGCACCCCAGCTCCTTCACCTTACTGCAGAACCGCTCCTCCATGTCCACCTGGTCAACAGGAATGCACTGTTACTATGTTACAAACTTGACTCAGAAAATTTGGGCCCAAGAGTATCAACACAGCAAGAGGCAGGGGAGGGACCATGTGCAAGAGAGAAGATTGCTGATGACACGACACGTGCCTCTAGCACCAACCACAGGCAATGATGACAGACCAGCTCTGCTGTATTGAACAGAAACATGCTGCAATGCTGACAGACTGACCAGCCAACTTTCCTGGCAACATACTTTCCTGGCATAGACTGTAGCACTTTGCCAGTAATTTTGTTTTGGCAACCTGACAGCTGCTGTAAGGCACAGAAGTTGAGGGTCGCAATGCAAGGGACTGACCGTGACACCGCTGGTGCATTCATCCAGAATGGCAAACTTGGGCTTGTGGTAGAAGAGGCGAGCCATGCCAAGGCGTTGCTGCTCCCCCAGGCTCAGCAGCTCACCCCAATTCACCTCTGCCCCCAGCCCCTCCTCCCTGTCCACCAAGTACTCTAAATCCACCTCACGCAATAGATCCCTCAACCGCGCCACATCAATGGCGTCCTGTGCGCTGACCTCTGCACCAACACAGCAATGCTGTGAGAACAGGCTGCAGCTTATGCCAAAAATGAGTGGCTTGACTAATTCTTGCGCAGTCCACTCAGTGTCACAGCCAAGCAGCACAGAAGCTGAATACAGGGAATCTACAGCGCTCAGGCTTCAGACATGTACTGATATACCACAAAGTGCCAGATATCCATGCACTTCGTTTGCCTTGCAATGCTTCAAGCAACCAATGTCTGACAGGCAGAATTTGATTGACACCTAAACTTACCTAAAAACAGTGTACAACAGCAAGCAAGGTAAGAGTGCAATGAAGAAGGGTGACCTGATGCAGTGAGGGGGTAGATGAGCTGCTCCTCCAGGGTGCCCAAAGTCACATACGGCCTCTGAGGCACATAGAAGATGTCATGCGACAGGCCGTCTCCAGTGGTGCCACCAGGCTTGTGGATCCTGCCCTTGGTGAGGGGCCACAGCCCTCCCAGTACCCTGAACAGGCTGCTCTTGCCAGATCCATTGGGACCAGTGACTAGCAGGTTGGTCCCAGCAGGCACGCTGAGGTTCAAGTCCCGGACCAGAGTGGCGTCTGCGGGCGTGACCACCATGGCGTCTTCAAAGGCAATGGCATCCTCTGATGGAACAATGACTCCTGTCGGCTCGATGGCGCCCTCTCGCTTCACTGCACAACACTTGAGGCTCACATGAGGCAAAGAGCTGAGCAGAAAATTCACAACTTTCAGCTACACTACACCACACTATACCACACTGCACCACAGTACACTACACGAAAGTAGTGGCTAGGCAACCCTCTAAAGCCCATGAGGTGCAGAACACATCATCAGCGTAATCACAACATGCTGTAGCAGATCATCAGCACGGTGCAGTAATAAAACAATGGTGAATATACATCAACACAAGAGGGTTTTGCCCTGCAAACGTGCTATCAACTGCAGTGGTCTCCCAGTGCCAAAAACTCTCCAACAGATTACAAGGCAAAGGAGCTTACTTCCAACACTACTGGCCAGGCCCTTCACTGTGCTCTGCATGTCACTGATCCGGTCAGCGTACGCACTCAGCCTCATGAGCTTGCGAGAGGATGAGCCCAGAGTGCCCAAGGCAGCAAAGAGGTAGATGACCACGCTGGTGTGGTAGCGCATGGTGCTCAGCATGTGTGCCCTGCCCAACACGTTGTCCACGGGCCTCAGGTGGTTGCCAAAGAAGGGACCAATGATGAGCACCACTGCTGCTGTTGCTCCCAGGTACTTCAACAAGAAGTCCTGCACCACACACCAGGCACAAGCCAAAATGAGCATTTGTCCATTCAGCACGTTTAATTGACCCAAAGAGTGCCTGTGGCCAGAATGATGCTCTATGAGCTGTCAACTCGGCACTGCTTTGGGCTGCAGCAACTAAGTGCATGAGCATCATTCCATACAATGGCATCATGATCACATCACAGACATATTTGACTAAAGACATGCCAGTGCTTTGATGCTGCTGCTGTGATGGAAAAAGCTGTGTCAACATCACAAATAGACAGTCAACACGACAGGGTGACAAGCAAGTTTGCCCTAAACCAGCAAAGCACAATGAGGGGGATGTAGATAGGCGGAAAGTGCACAAGGCAAAAGTAAGGCAGGACTGACCTGGACCATGCCAAACTGCCACTGCTTGGTCAGCAGACGGCTGTGGTGGCGCAGCAGCTCCTTGAAGCGTGCCACAATGATCTTGCCCTCCTTCTCAATGCCGCCATAGAAGGCCACAGACTCTGCATTGCTGCGCAGGCGTGCCTGCAGATGCCTGTACATACCTGTATACACACATATACTAGTACTGGTACAGTCCTGAAGGCATTGTATGTTGTGAAATTGCTGTGTGCTTTGATACCCAAAAAGAAAACACGAGATGACGCCGCCAGGCAAGTCTAGATAGAGAAGCTTGAGGTGACAGCAACAAACATCAGGACGGCCGTGCACATAGTGAGCCTTGCTGTTGTGCAGCAAAAAGGCAGCTATGGCTGTGAATGCCTGAGAAATGACTAGCAGAAAAGACTACAATGCTTGGCAAGCTGAAACGACTTTGGTGTGACCTGACAAAGCATGAACCTATGTGATGCAGCAGCAATCATAAACATTCTGTGACAGCTCAAGGAGGCGTCTTGCGTGCACCCACAGGAGGCATTCACCTCACAAAGGCAGATAAGTCACAACACAGAAAAGGCTTGCATTCATCAGAGTGATTTTAAAGAGCAGTTCAATTAAGTGGACCACATCATAGTTTGCATGGGATTGACACCTTCATTCTCCTGCTGCCTCTTGAACAAGCGGCCAAAGTTGGGGGCCAAGATACCAGTCAGGCCCCCTGCTCCAATCACATAAGCCAGAATGGCTGCCGTGTACTTGTTGGACTTGGAGTATGCTCTCAGCTGATAGGCATAGAAGCCAGCATCAATGATGGCATTGGTCCACTCCCCCGTCAGCTCTGCCAATCCCTTGGTAAACTTGGGGATGTCCTCACAGATGCGCTGCTCTGGGTTCTGTACTTGCTTGTCCACATAGGACAGCTTGTAGTACGTCTGCAGAGCACAGACTCAATGAGCGGAGTGTGTGTTCAGGCTTGAAATTGCGCTGCTTGCGTTGCAATTGGCATCAGTGGAGGACTGTCAAGACCTGTGTTGATGCTGGGTATTAACTTTTCAAAATCATTGGATGAGGCATGATCTGTTCACTATGTATAGCTGATGCATGCGTACAAAGCTTTGAACTATGCAATTTTGTGCTGTAGCCACAGTCTCAGATCAAGACCAATGATTGCCACCTGGGCAATGATGCCTGAAAAGAAGTCTTGTATTGCTGTAGCACATGTTAATAGTCAGACCAGCCAGTCATTACAAGTTTTGTTGCAAAAGGCAGATTGACTCCAGCTGATAATGCTGTCATAGAAAAACCCACATACCAGCAGCAGCATGGCTGCCACCAAGAGCAAGCTGTGCCCCATTTTACGTTTGAAATGCAGGAGACCAAAGTGCAGACTGCACTGCCATGGTATCATAAGCAAAGCGTGCAGCTGCTGGCTATCGCTGCAATTCTAAAAAACAATCTGGGCAAGAAGATGACACTGTATGAGACATACCATGTTCTCAAAGTAAGGGGAGTGCATGCGACTGGTGAGCAGCCTGCGCCATCTGAGCTCCATGTGCGCCAACATGGTCTTTGCTGTGGACTCCACAGCTGCGGCTGCCAGGCACAGCACCACATTCTCTGAGAGATTGCGGATGAAGAGAGGGACATGCCTCAAGAAAGCAGCACGAAACAAGTGTCCCTGCACAACAGTTGCTGTGTGAGGCAAGTACGTAGTCCCGAAATGCCTGAATGCTGTACATTGATAACCTGATTTTCACTTATTGAGGATGCTAGCAAGACACAGAATGGCACCTGAAGTCTGGCAAGACGGTTGGACAGCGCAGTCCTGGCGATGGACAGGGCGAACAACACCAAGATCCTTTTGCCAGCAATGGACAGCAGAAACTTGACCAAGTTCTGCAGGGCAGCTGGCGAGCCTCGCTTCTTTCTTGGGCCTCTAGAGTTGCCTCCATCAGGCTTGCTGATTCTGCAGAACGATAAACTTGATGGCCACTGTAGGTGCAAACCTTTTGGTACACTTCTTGACAGCAGGGCACGGACCAACAGCGATGCAAGTGTACTTGGAAATGGACGATTTCATCGCGCGCGAAGGAACCTGCTGTGAAGCTTACCGTTGGCGAGCTCGTTGCTGCTGTTTTTGCAATTCTTGGAGATATGCGAAACCTCCACCAGCCAGCACAACGGCTGCCGCGAGTGCCGCTCCTTTCCTAGAACTGGCAAGCTGACCCAGCTGCCTCGCGAGGCCCGCAGCTTGCTGCTTGCCTCCAGGCGGTATCAACAAAGTGGTCATCTACGTATTGAACGATCTGTCAAGCATATCGTCACATCGAGACAGCGAGTGACGGTCCACCCAGTACGCCCAACCCCTCAAAATATAAGGTGCGCAAAAGCAAAGCGCACTCTGATGCGCAACTCTGCGGTAAGCGTATGGCGCTGAGCTGGATCGCCTGCATTTCTGCTTCGTCTTGGTTGGCCATGACAAATACCTGGACAAATACTGAGAGCAGAGCTGGTGAGGGTGTCCTTTTAGCAGTACGACAGCAGCTGCCTTTCTCCATCAGTCGTTGGCAGACAGATCAGGCCAACAGCACCATTTGGCTGACTCTTGAGCCATCCCAGTCCCAACAGCG